>Ga0315289_10004754_pt1 | contig 20204 bp, 16 predicted proteins | sample YL17G11_40_MG_FD_203452 | JGI IMG/M metagenome (GOLD analysis project Ga0315289, IMG submission 203452) | Sediment microbial communities from Yellowstone Lake, YNP, Wyoming, USA - YL17G11_40 | ecosystem: Environmental > Aquatic > Freshwater > Lake > Sediment | place: USA: Wyoming | collected... | reverse complement strand
AATCTGGACCCCCAGTTGCTCGTTCAACTCCACGTTCAGCCGAATGCGCTCGTACAAGTCTTCCGGCCTGTCGTCATAGTTGAACAGAAGATAGTTGGAGAGCCGACGAACGCCGCAGCGGACGGCAAGCCGGACCTTCTCCTCATAAAGCCCCCTGAGCTGAATGCGGTCAAATGCAAGCCGTAGCGGCCATATGGCAAGCTCGCTCAGCAGAGCCATTTTCCGGGGGCTAAGCAGCCTGATGTCAACGCCCTGGTTGAAGTCAACCCTGCGGCGCACACTGATACGTCGGCCCGCCTTCCCCGTGTATGCGAACGTTGCCCCCGCCCCAAAGCCGACTGCCTTGATCTCCCCGATAATGTCTGCGAACCGCCCCGAAGCAAGAACGTTGTTGTCCAAGAGAAGAAGGTCCCTTTTCGGCCCGTACCGTCGATCAATCTCCTCTATCTGCGCCGCCAGTGGCTGGTAAGGCTTAAACCGCGGCTCGATAGCAGGAACGGCGCAGAACTTGCATCTGCGGGTGCAGCCCCGTGTCGCATAGGCGACGTACGCATTGGCCGTGGGGTAAGTGTACTCGGTCTCGTCCAGGATGCCGTAGTCGGGCAACAGACTGTCTATGACGTCGTCGTCCTCGTACCCCAGCTTGCCCTTCTCATCTAGCAACTGGGTGACCACGTTGCAGTCAACCTCTGCCCTAATGTCATCCCCCATTAACGTTGCCATGACGCCGCCGACAACGAGGTTCCTGGACTGGGGTTCCTTCACACTGTGCTGGTAGTACCGCAACGCCTCTACGGTCTGGCGCCAGTGGTAGGTGAAGAGACTGGCAACGTATACGCGGTCCCACCTCAACTTGTCTCGCTTCTCTGCCGACAGCCCCTTAACGAACTCGACGTGATCACCCTTCCCTTTGTGGTACTGGGAGATCTTCATGAGCCCGAGCGGCGGATACTTGGCCCTGTAAGCAGGCTCAACCAGAAGGATGTGTCTCTTCATGGCGCTAACTCCCCCGTGTTGCCCGCGTCCCGGTCAGTTCCGTGTGCGGACAGCGTCCGCCTCACGAGGGATCTCTGTCCATACCGGATCAGCGAGGAAACGCTCGATGTACTGTGCCAACAGCCGGTCCGCACCCCATACGCGCTCGGTCTCAACACGGCATCTCTGCATCGGGTTCAGGGCATTCCCGTCCAGAGAGAGCCCCTGCAAACGCAGGAATTCATGAAAAGTCTGAAGCGTCCGGGGAGCGCGGGCGCTGAGTCGATCGAAGGCACCGAGTACACAGAATAGAATCATATGATCCTGCGGGCGATTTCCGACATAATACACCGGAGGCAGGAAGAGAGTACGCACATGCACGCCTCGGAAATAACCGCTGAGCGTTCGGAAGGCGTACGCTTTCAGGATCGGATGGCGAATCTGCTTTCTGGTGGCATCGTCGAACGGGATCTCATCGATCATCTGCTGAACGAGCACTCCCTCAGGGCTACCAACCAGCTCACCTGCAAACTCAACCGCGCTCTGCGTGTCTATCTCGTCTCGCACGGTCAGGAAGATGACAAACGGACGCGCCTTCTCCTCCGGCGGTTGGCCGGACTGATGCTGGAGTAGACTTCTTATGGCCTGGTAACGCAGGTTGAGGCCAACCTCGGGTGAGGTCCAGTCCGTAAGCGCATGGCAAAAGTCCAACTGGTATAGGGTCACTAAAGACGTCTGAACGAATACCTTTCCTTGGGCGTCCTTACCATGGACCATAACCTCCTCCAGAAAGCCGAGAAACGTATCACATGGAATGCCACGCACTGTGAACTGATCTGCAAGCCGCTGCTCGAGGCGGGTTAGCGACTCCATTTCGTTCTCAGCATCAGCGTCCAGCATTTGAAAAGCGCAGATCCGCCCGATTAAGTGTTGCCATTCTGTCAAATCCCGTGCCTCTGGGCCCGGAAGGCCCAAGTAGAAGTACTGTCGTTCCACGGCATCCCTTAACGCGGTGAGCAGCGGAGTGCACCACAGCGTGCGTACCGCATCTTTCGTTGGAGAAGACTGGAAGCCAATTCTTGTCAAAGCAGATCCTCCATTCTCTCCAGGAGCTCTGCCAAGCCGGTGCCGTAAACTTCCTCCGAAAGATTCGGCTTCAGTAATAGGTCATCCACCGAACTCAGTAACGCCTGCATGGCCGGGGTCGTGCTTATGCCTAACCGGTCTACGACATCGAGCAGCCTGGCCGGTGGCTCTTGGCCGCGCGCCTCTGGCTTGGTTTCGGCTTCCTCCTCTCTTGCTGCCTGTACGATCCTTCTCACCTTTGAAGGGCGCTTTTCTCTCTTCGTCTCGATAAGCTCCTTAATGTCAGACTCGGCTTTCCTCGCCAATCTGTCGTAATCGGCGAGTTCGCCCTGGGACTCTTTCGGAACGAACTTGCGGTGTGGTTTGAGCTTCTGGTCCCAGCCGGATATGGCGGCATTAAGCGCTAGTAGTTGATCAACATCCCCGCTTGCGCCGGGGATTCTCTCGATAAGGCCGTCCAGGGCCTGCCTCGCGCTAACCAACAAGTCTACCGCACGTAACTTCTTCCAGAGTCTGTCTGCATCCTCACTAATCCTCGTGGCTACGGCAGTCAGGGCGCGTTGGAACCGGTCGCGCGCTGGTCCAGCTTCAAAGTCGCTTCGCCCAGCGTTAGGCAGCAACTCACGATCTTCAACGATGACCTCCCCGGTAACTCTTTCAGAGATGATGGGACGCCCGTAGAAAGTCTTCAAGTATGACCTATCACCAACCGAGAATCCGAACTTCTTGACTATCAACCCGCGAACGCTCGCGTCTGATAGCAGTGCGCTGGCGTCGTTGAGACAATACCAACAGAACCCAAGTCGAGAATGGTCACTACCGAAGGTGACCTCGAGAAACCTGGGTTCCTCTCCACGACCGTTCGTGAATATCGCATCGGTGTAGGGGCGATGGAGGGGGCCAGTGAAACCGCTGTGGGTGAGCTCTACGGCCACGGTCCTTATGCGGCGTTCGGTGAACCTGCCCAATATCTTCTGTCCCCAGGTGAACTGGGGGCTGAACGGCAACGGGATGACGTTCCGCAGATATGTCTCTAGACCTGCACGGTCCTTGAGGCGACTGCCCATGTCCGTAGATAGACCCACCAGCGCTACCATGGTGCCAGGGGCTTCCAATGGCGAGTCAGGGTCGTCGGCGACCGATACGGTCTGCCCCAATAGGCCTTCAAGCCAGAGGGTAGCTGGCTCTCCCCTGAGCCTCCCTGCTTCTTGCTCTGCTAAATGAGCGCGAATGAGGCCGAAATGCATGTCGATACGGCCTGCTCGGCCCTGCTCATCGCGAGTGCGTACCACCAACCGATCGCACAGGTGAAGGGCGCTGTAGATGCCGATGCCTCTGAAGCCCACCTGAGTGCGCGGGTCCTTCTCGGATACCCCGAGGCGAATAGCTTTATCAACGACATCAGGCGACATGCCATGGCCATTATCCAGAATTACAGCGGAGTTAGAGGCAACTGTGACCCTGATTAAGTCTGCACCCGCGTCGATACCGTTTTGCACATACTCTCGGACTGCATCGTACGGTTCGTCGTATAGCCCAGAAGTCAAGATGGGTAGAAGTTCAGCCCCAATGTCTTTTGCTGTGAATTTACGCATAGCCTTTCCCCTGTGCTCTGATGACTCCGTGTAGCCTGTGACGCCGCGGGCCGGCACGCTGGTTAGCACACGGCTGCCCGCATTCCATTCGCCGCGGGCGCAGTTGTATCCTCCACGACGTCGGTTGACCAAACCGCCCGTGTGCGCAGCGCGTTCACCCTCCCATAGGCACCCCCGCAGGTACACGTCCGACAGCGCGGGCCTTCCCTCGAGGCGTCTCCCACATCAGGAGGATGTCTGTACTGTCTCCTCCTCATACGCAAACGCACTGTGCTGGTGGATTGACTCCTCGGCCTCGCATTCGACCTCGAACCAGCGGAGGCGGGAATCCTTTCGGAGGGCGAGCACGCAGTCGCGAACCACGTCCTCCACGAACTTCGGATTCGTGAATGCCTGCTCGGTGATGTGTTTCTCATCCTCACGCTTGAGGAGTGGATATATCTGCGCGCTACCCTGCTGCTCGAGAACACGGACAAGTTCCTCGATCCATACGAATGTGCCGTGGACGAATCGCACTCTGGCTCGTATGGTCGCACGCTGGCTGTGCGCTCCGATCTCTGCAATGGCCCCGCTGCACGGGCAGACGGTCGTAATCGGTACCTCGACTCCCAGCTTGAAGTCGAAGTTGCCCCCGTCCAGATCGCCGGAGAACGAGCTCAGGTATCCGAGGATGCTTTTCATGCCCGACACAGGCGCCTGTTTCTCAATGAAGTACTTGAACCTGATGTCCACGTGCGCCATCTCCGCCTTCAGCACGGTTTTCGTCTGCTGCAGGATGGATTTGACCTCCGGCCCCGAAACCGGCCGGTTCCGCCATTCCTCCAGAATCCCGATGAACCGGCTCATGTGGGTTCCCTTGAAATAGTGCGGAAGATCGGCCGTAAGCGCCACGGTCGCCAGAACAGCCTGATGGCCGGCCTCCGTGGCCTTGATCTGAAAGGGCAATTCTACGCCCTTGACTCCGACTCTCTGGAGCGGAACCCGCCTGCGGTCGGCCTGACTTTGGGTGTCCACGAGAACCCTGGATTTACTGCTCATTTACCGTCTCCATCTCACGTGCCTTGCACGCATTGCTTGCGCTGCCGGATCGCCCGGCAATTCGCCTCTTCGTCATCGAACATCAATTGAACATTCGTCTCCCGGACGGCTTTCACCTTCCATTCCGGCATCGTTCCCGGCCGGTCGAAACCCTGTGCGCCGGTGTCCATAACAACCTGAATCGAGAGGAGCGCAAAACGGACGCCTACCAGCCGGCCGCGTAGCCCGTCTCCATGCGAGGCGACGCCGCTCCCAGCATCACGCCGCCGCGAATCTGAATGCCCAGCACGCGGCCGTTGCTCCACGGACCCGCGACAACGATCTCATGACCCCTTCGCCCAAGTTCGTCGCGCACGCTCTCAGGAATCCGATCCTCCAGAACCACGCGCTTCGGGTACATGGCCCTCGGGTAGAAGGAACTCGGGAAATGCTGAGTATGGAACGTAGGCGCTTCCACAGCCTCCTGGAGGTCCATGCCGAAATCCACGACGTTGAGGAAGAACTGAAGCGTCCACTGGTCCTGCATGTCGCCGCCGGGAGTGCCGAACGCCATGAACGGACGGCCGTCCTTCAAGGCAAGCGACGGCGTGAGCGTGGTGCGCGGCCGCTTCCCGGGCTGAAGCGCATTCGGCCGCCCGGGATCCAGGAAGAACATCTGACCGCGGGTGCCGAGCGGGAAACCCAGACCTTCCACAGCCGGCGACGACATCAGCCATCCTCCGCTCGGGGTTGCCGAGAACATATTGCCGGCGGAGTCAATCACATCCAGATGAGTAGTGTCCCCTGCGGAGTCCGCGCCGGCAATCCTCGCACCGGACGGATCGTACGCCAGAGGCCCTCGACCGACGTCACCCGGTCTGAAATCACCGGACGCCTCCGTGGGATTGATCAACTCCCTGCGGCGGTCGGCGTACTCTTTCGAAAGCAGAACCTCCAACGGCACGTCGTCGAACTCCGGGTCGCCGTAATATGCCTCCCGGTCGGCAAACGCGAGTTTCGCCGCTTCGACGACGGTGTGTATGTAGTCAGCCGAGTTATGACCCAGAGCAGCGAGGTCGAGTCCCTCCAGAAGATTGAGCTGCTGAAGAAAGACCGGCCCCTGGCACCACGGCCCGCATTTGCAGACCTGGCAGCCCCGATATGAAGTGGTTACCGGGTCCTCGACCTTCGCATGATAACCGGCGAGGTCCTGGTACTCCAGCAGCCCGCGATGAGCCTGGCCCGCTGCGTCCTTGACCTCGGTGCTGCCCGCGAAATCCGCGATCCGCTCGGCGATCTCTCCCCGGTAAAAACAATCGCGTGCCGCCTGCAAACCGGCTTCACGACCGAGGCGCGCCGCCTTCCGCTCGGCTTCGAGCACCTTCCTGAACGCAGTCGCCCACACCGGCTGGCGGTAGACCTCCCCGATGTCGGGCACTTTCCCATCCGGCAGGAATGCCTCGGCGGATGTGGGCCACTCTGCCTGGAACTTTTCCACATTCGCCAGCAGGACGTTCCGCAGACCCGAATACATGGGGAAACCGCTCTCTGCCAGTTCGACCGCGGGCGAGAGCACCTGTGCCAGTGACATTGTTCCGAACTCGCGGAGAGCCGTGACCCAGCCATCGAACGCCCCGGGGACGGTTGCCGGAAGCAGGCCGTCGCCCGGGATGAGGTCAATCGCCTGCTCGCGGAACCACTCGATGGTCGCCCGGCGCGGCGCCGTCCCCTGCCCGCTGATGGCAGAAACGCTCCCGCGCTTGGCCGAGTAAACCAATATGGGGACCTCGCCGCCGATGCCGTTCAGTTGGGGCTCCAGAACCGCGAGGCAGAACCCGGCCGCGACACCGGCATCTACGGCATTGCCGCCTTCGTGAAGGATTCGCAGACCCGCGGAGGTCGCGAGATAATGGCCAGTCGTGACGACGCCGTGGGTGCCCATTATGACAGGCCTGGCGGTGAATTCCGACACTGTTCCCCTCCTGCTAAGCCGAAGCCCGAAGCACGCTCAGGATCGCTTCCGGGTCGCGCATCCCGCGGAGCCTCGCCCGAACGTCAGCCGACGGAGCGGTCTCCCGCCCGACGTCGGCATAGAATCTGTTCATCGCGGCCGAGTCATTGCCGAACGCTGCTATCGAGGCCTCGCTGAAATACCCGAAGTCCGCGTACCTCGCAAGCAGCGTGTGGCCGTAAAGACATCGGGCCCCTTCCACGAAATCGCGCACATACGGACGCAGCTCGGGTGCGGCGAAATCGTCCACGAACGGCAGGCCCGCCCTGTTCATTTCCGTGCCCACAGAGATCGGCATGTCGAACTCCCGGGCGGCTTCCACGACCTCCCGGAGCTTTGTTGTCTTCAGCGCCTTCTGCTCTGGATCCGCGATGTTCCAGTTGCGGTCCGGGATGATGTTCAGCGCGACGACGCCTTTCGACCGAAGGAGTTCCAGGAAGGCGACTGTGTCCTCCTCGCCCGAGTTCGTGCCGTCCAGCCAGGCGATCATCGGGAGCGCGTCCATGCCTCGGATCATCGTGACCGCATCCTCTATGCTCGGGAAGCTGCCACTGTCCGGCGGAACATACCCGACCCCGCCGAACTTCATGAGCTTCGACCGCATCCGTTCGTGGAACTTCGCCGTATCCGGGATCAGTGCCGCGACGTCCGGCTCGGACATCTCCAGCTTGGCCGCCCAGAATGCCGCGACCTTGCGCATATCACCGCCGAAGACTTCGCGGGCCTTCCGGTCGTAGGCCGTGAGCAGATGGCGCTCCGTTGCATTACCGGAAGGAGTAAGGGGAATGACATCCGCTTCGTAGTCGAGATGCACCTCGTCCAGATAGACATTCACCCGCTCCATGAGGCCCACGTTCCGCGCGCGGGCAGTCCTTGCCATGGACAGCAGAATGCGCTCAGCCTCGCTTCCGGCGGGCGGACGCTTGAAGCATCCCGCCGCCATGAAGTACGCGATGCCAGGCTCGTTCGGGCTGCTCATCACCTTCTCTTCGAGTTCCCTGATGAAGACTCTGGACTCCAGGCCGACGACAGTCTTCAGGCCGAGCGTCTCGCCAGCGGTCAGGAACTCCTCCATGCCGTCGAGCACGTCGAAGTCAACGATGCCGGCGACCTCCAGGCCGTACTTCAAGCTTTCCCAGGCAATGCGGCTGGGTGACCAGCCATTTGCGTTGAAGGAGAAGAAGGTATGATAGTGGAGATTGACTTCTTCCTTCGGCGGCGGGACAGTGATCCTGCCCGCGCGCACATGGGACGCCAACGCCTCCAATGCCGAACGGCGCTCGTCGGCACCGAAACTGTTCAATTGCTCCTCAAGGGCGGCTTGGTCTTCGAGGTGGGACAAGGCGACTGGACCCCTTTCTCGCAATGGTCGTGTGGCTCACGAAGACAGGATACAACCTCAACCGGGGGTGGGTCAAGCGCCGGGGACAAGTTCGACGGAACCGAGTTCGGCGCGGATCTCAGCAAGTCCGGCCGAGGTGATACGTCCCTCCTCCGCGAATACGGCATCGAAACTCCCGAGAGGAGTGAGGTCGAATACAGGACTCCCCGTCTGCGATTCGCCCGCTGTCTCGCCGAAGTCTGCGGGGGACTGGCGCTCGAGGAACACGGGCCATCCGGGCGGCATTATCTTGAAGGTCTGGGCAACTGCATACGCGGGGATGCCGGCCGCCTTTGCAGTGACAACGGCCGACCGAGTTCCCGCCTTGTTCAGCAGTTCCTCCGCATCCGTGATCGCGTCGCACCCCACGAACACCGCGTCCACATCCCGGACAGCAGAGGGAATATCGGCATCGGGAACCGTGCGCGCGCGGACATCATGGCTCGACAGGTGTTCAGCCAGCCGGACGCCCTCATTTCTGGGGCCCGATTCCGCGACTACCACCTCGCTGTCGGCCGTGTGCCACGAGATGATCGCGTCACGGACCGCCTCGCTGTAGCTCAATGTGAACAGCCGCCTTTTGTCCCGCAGTCCGTCCGCCGCCACGCCGACTGACAGATCGGTCGCGTCCTCAACTGCGCCGAGCAGCTCCGTCACCAGAGCACCGAAGTCGAACTGGCCGCCCTCGCGCTCCATTCCAAGAAGCAGCCGCGCCGCCAGGTCCGGAAACACACCCATCGCCGGTCGGCACGCGGCGAACGCTCGCACAGTTCGAAGGAGTCCAACTGTGTTTAGGTTATCGTAGTTAGCCTGTACATACCCACCGAGCGCCGTCAGTCCTCGGCGGGCAAGCTCAGTTGCTCCCAGGCTCGTATCGGTTGCAACCCCGGCGAGGCCGTTCCAGAACTCGCGGTCCCCGAACGCCGGCCATACCCGGAGGAACGCCTGCTCCAGTCCGGGCACGGTCTTCAAATCCGCGATCTCCTCGGGCGCGAACCAGCCCCACTCTGCTGCCTCCCAGTCCGTCTTGATCTCCACCGCCTCCGTCAGCTCGAACAGAAACGGGAACACGAGCCACCGATGCCCACTTTCGGGATCGTCTACCGGCAGAGGGATGCCGATTCCGGTAAGTCGCGCGTCCTGCCTGCCGACGCCCGCCTCTTCCGCCAGCTCCTGCCACGCCTGGTTCAAAGGGAGGCGCTCCACGTAGCCGCTGAAGCCCGCCCAGGCTCCCCGATACGTGCCGACGCGCTCGCTTCTCCTGATCAGCGCGACCCTGCCGTTCCTGCACGCAAAGGCGGTCACAACCGGCACGCGATCGTCAGCGCCTTCCATACAGACCCCCTACCCCTCTTCGCAGAAGAACTCGTCGTCGTGTCGCCAGGCGGGAACACCGACGATCAGGCACTTCAAGTCGCCGTATGCTCGATGAGCCAGGCCCGGAGGTATAAGGATAGTCACGCCGGGCTTCAGCTCCACCACATCCTTACCCAGTTCCATCTCGCCTGTACCCTCGAGGATGTGGTAGAACTCGGTAACTTCCTTATGGTAGTGCTTTCTGGAGTCTGTGATGCTCGTAACGTGGATGTTCGCAACCGGCGTGTCCGCCCGCGTGATGATCCGAGTACTCGTGCCGCAGGGACAGGGCACACTCGGCGCAGATTCGATGGTTCGATAGATGTACTCGGCCACGTCAATACCTCCGCCACGGATTGCAGACTCGCTGAACGCGCGGTCGGTTGCCTGTATCTAATCTCGTCCCGCGGCCCAGACCGCGCCCCGGACCAGCAGCGCCTTGAAGTTCTCGTCCCGGCATGCCTGTGGATCATGGCCGAGCGCGAGATAGTAGACGCGCCCGCTGCCCCATGACTTCGTCCACACCGCCGGAACGCGTTCGCCTTTCCATAGAGCGGACGCGAGGACGTTCACTCGCGGGTCGTAGTCCATGATATACTGCTCGTCCTCCACGAAGAACTCCACCATGTCCTTCGTGATCGGGTTCTCGGCGTCTACTACACTGACCTGGTACTCTCGCGGAGCCGGATGAGTAACGAAGAAACCGCCCAGCATGCACCGGTATTCGGGGCACTCGCGGAACGAGGCGGCGGCCGAGTGAACTCCCACGAACGCCTTGCCGCCGGCGACCCAGTTCAGCAGTCCGTTCTTCCGGGCGTCCGCGAGCTCGCCCCTCGTCCAGTAAAAGACGATGAGGTCGAAGGAATCCAGCTCCGGTGATTCAAGGATGGCGAGGTCATCACTGATCCGCGTGACATCAAAACCCGCTGACGCCCGCAGGGTCTTCTCGATCTCGTCGCCGCAGCCTTTCCAATCGTGTATCTGTCCGCCGGTGAGCAAAAGTGTTCGTATCCTGTCCACAGCCGACCTCCTCACGTACCTGCAATGGTGCCTTATCAGCGAGTGCCCCGACACAACCTAGTCTGACTCAGTCATTTCGGGAGCCAGGGCCGTATCCCCTGCGCCCGGGTTCGGATGCGATAGAGGCCGGTGCGCGCGGTCATGTAGAGCGTCTTTCCATCGCTGTTCCCCCAGGCGCAGTTCGCCGGCACCTCCGGCGGCTTGATCGTACCTAAATGCTTGCCGGTCTTGTCGAATACCCAGACGCCGCCGGGGCCGGTTGTCCATAGATTGCCCTTCGAGTCCACCTTCATCCCGTCGGGAGCGCCCGGCTCGCCGGTTTTCATCTCCGCAAAGAAACGCCCCTTTGCCAGCGTCCCGTCGGGTTTCACGTCGAAGGCCCTGATGTGCATCCGGGCGGACGAATCCGCGATGTAAAGCACCTTCTCATCCGGCGAAAACGCGAGGCCGTTCGGGCGGTCGAACTCGTCGGCCAGGAGCGTCAACTTTCCGTCGGGCGAAAGCCGGAACACGCCCTGGAAATCAAGCTCCCGGTCCTTCGGCTCCACGCCGTACGGCGGATCGGTGAAGTAGATGCTTCCGTCGGATTTCACGACCACGTCGTTCGGGCTGTTCAGCCGCTTGCCCTGGTAGTGAGACGCGAGGACGGCGATCTTGCCATCCTTCTCCTCGCGCGTGACCCGCCGATTGCCGTGCTCGCAGGCGATCAGGCGCCCCTCCCGGTCGAAGGTCAGACCATTCGAGTTGCCGCTCACCTCGCGATAGGTACTGCCCTTCCCATCCGGCTGCCACTTCACGATCGCGTTTGCGGGGATGTCGCTGAACAGCAGGAAGCCGTCCTTGTGCCATACCGGCCCCTCCGTGAAGTGGAAGCCCCCCGCCAGCTTCTCGATCTTCGCATCCGCCGGAACCAGATTGCGAAACCGGGGAGACTTCTCCGCGGTCGAGCCCTCATTCTCTGCGCTTAAGCTCATGCTGAATGCCACCAGCAGCACCACCCAAATCGCCGATTGCTGTAAGTTCACCAGACCACCGCCTTGCTAGCATAGAGTATAGCGCATGTGGAGGGACAATGGCAAAGGCCGGTGGCATAGAACGGGCCGGTCACCGATGAACAGGACCGGCCCGCCTTCATTTCCCTCTGCTTTACGTTTCACGTTTCACGCTTCAATGGTTCCACCACCGAAGTGGCGGGACGCTACATCTTCCAATACCTCAATATCAGATCGCGGGTCTTCTTCACGCCTTCGATCTGATCTCCCGCACCTTCGAACTCTATCGAGATGGCACCCTCATACCTCGCGTCCTTGAGCATTTTCAGTACACGGGCATACTCGACCGAGGTCTCCTCCCCTTTGGCATCGAAGGAGTGCGCCTTCGCATGGGTGTGATATGCATATGGCGCGAGCTTGGCATTCTCCTCGTAGAGCACGTCCTTCGGCCAGTTCCTGAAGTCCAGGCATGACCCGACCCACTTCGGGTCCGTCTCCTTGATAATCCGCAGTATCCAGTCCGCCTTCTTCGAGACGCCGCTGTGGTTCTCGATGGTTATCTTGACACCGAGCTCCTTCGCCAGCGGAAGCAGTTGATTGAAGGCATCAACGACCCTGTCCACTCCTACTGTGCCATCCCGCGCCTCATCGCCGGTGCCGCCGAGGTTCAGGCGCACGATGCGCGCGCCGAGATACGCGGCGGCCCGGATCTTCGTCGCGTTCGTCTCGATCTGCCTCTTTCGCGCGGCCTCGTCGTCGGTAGCCAGGTTGCCCTCGCAGATCAGGCCCACGATGGTTATGCCGTTGTCCTTAGCCGCCTTCTTGATCTCGTCGAGGTACGGCTTCTCGTAGGACTTCAGCCAGATGTCGTTGTACGTGATGCCCTTGATGCCGAGTTCCTTCATCAGCTTCGTGACGCTAATGTAGTCATACTTGCCCTCCTCCATATAGTTCCGAAGGCTGTAGGTCTCGCACGCGACGAATACCTTCGGCTTCCTTCCCGCCTCCACCGGCGTGGTGCTTAATGCGATTACCATAGCGAACAGCACTCCTCCCACGAACTTATTATTGCCGAATATCGGAACTGCCATAATGCCCTCCTGAGTACCGAATACTACATGACCGCATCCTTCAACGACCGGATGACCTGCGGAACGGCCGTCTTCGGATCATCGGCCGCCTCATACTCGAGCGTCAGATACCCCCGGTAGCCCGCGTCTCGCAGGATGCCGACGATTCTCTTCGGATCCGCTTTTTCCTTCGCTCCGCTGGATGGAGTGATCTCCGTTTTGAAATGCGTCGTCACGGCGTACGGCGCGAGCTTGGCAATGTCGGCGTACGGGTCCTCGGTCCGAAAGTTGCCGGTGTCCAGGTTCACGCCCACCCACTCGGACTTGACCGCCCCGACAATGGCCAGGACCTGCTCCGCCGTTGACGTGACGCCGTGGTGGTTTTCCAGCGCAAGGAGAACGCCGCGCTGAGCGGCCAGGTCGGCACACTCCCGAATGCACTCGACCACCCAGCGTATCGCCTCTTCCTCGCTGCTCCCCTCCGGGGCTGCGCCGGCGAAGATTCTCATGCAGGGCGCTCCCATCTCGGCTGCGTGATTGATCCATTTCTTTAGCCCGGCGACCTGGGCGTCGCGCTCTTTCCCCGGCGGGAAGGTGAAGCGATTGCCAACCGCAGTTCCAGAAACATCCAACCCGAGCAGGAAAGCCCGGCGCTTCAACTTGTTGATGTACTGGATGGTCACATCCGCCGGGAAATAGTAGGACGTCAGCTCGACGCCGTCACAGCCGATCTCCGCCGCCGTCTCGATGAAGTCCTCGAGGGCCATGGAAGCGCCCTCCCCCTTGAGGTACTTTTTGTAGGAGTAGGCCGCACAGCCGACCTTTATCGCCGATCCGCCCTCCCTGGAGATTGGATCAGCAGCCTCCGCAAGGCCCGCCATTCCGAAACCGCCAACCGCTAACACGGCGCTCATCTTCAAGAAACCCCTCCGATCTGTCACTCTGCCAGCTCCTTCCACAACGCCCGGTAGTATCGCATGACTCGCTCGGCGTCCGGGCTTTCCGGTATCTCGGCCAAAGTGAAGCGGTCGTAGCCCGATTTCCTCAGCAGCGAGAACAGCTCCTTCCACGGGTAATCAGGCTTCCAGAGCTCGTTGATGTGGCAGGATTTCAGATCCGGCCGCAGCAGATCGAAATACTCACTGACCGAGCCGTCCTTGATGTCCGGCGCGTTCGAGTTCCAGCACGCACCGACCGACGGATGGCCGCAGTGGTCGAGAATCGTCCTGATGTGCGGCGGATGACACGTTCCCGGCCCGTGGACCTCCAGCCAGATTTCCACGCCGTGATCCGCCGCGAACCTGCCGCATTCGCGCAGAGCAAGGCCGATCTGTTCCAGGGTCTTTTCGACGGGGATGCCCTTTGCCTCCGGGAGTCCATTCGGGCGAACCTTCACGCCTCTCGCGCCGACGTCCTCCGCCAGGAGAACGAAGGCTTTGCACGTCTCGACATTCTGCTTCACGACCGCGGGGTCGTCTGAGTGGAAATCGCACACCGAGCCCAGACACCAGAGAACGATGCCGGACTCTGCGAACTGCTTCCGGGTTTCTCGGCGCTCTGCCTTCCCCAGCGAGGGCTCGACGCCGTGGGCATGTGTGGTTCGGAGCTCGACGCCCTCGAAGCCTGTCGCCCTGCACCTTTCGATAAGGGTCGGAACGTCCCAGCTATTCGCGAGATTGTACGTTACAAGTCCGAGTTTCATTCGCTCTTCGCGCTCCTTTTCTTGTGCCGACGCGGAATCGGCGCGCACGTACCTGGCGGTCAGCGCGGCAAGGCCGCTCCATATCCCGAATCTCAGGCAATCGCGTCTGGTCATGCTGAGCATTGGATACTCGACTCACGCTCCTATCCTGGACAGGAGGTAAAGCAGCAGCAGGATGATGCAGGAAAACGCGAGGGCGACCACGAAGCCGCCGATGTTGACCGCGCGGGGATGCTTCAGCTCCCACGGATGTCCCTCGCTGTGGCCCGCATATATCACTTCCACGCCCGCTTTTTTCAGATCCTCTTCGCGCCCGACCGGTGTCCTAAGGAGCAGGTAGAATTCGTCCAGCCTCTTGTGGTCCGGCACATGCGGGAAGATCATGCCGGCGATCAGGGCCAGGACCCCGGCGGCCAGACAAGTGTTCAGCGTAAAGGCTGCCTGTCCGGTCGCCCCCATTAGCCCCGTACCTCTGCCTATAGGAATCACGATAAGCCATAAAGCCAGAACTGCACCCATCCAGCCGAATGCGGAGAGCCTGCTTCTCTCTCGGTCGGCCACGAGACTTCCCACTATCAGCGCGACAACTCCCGCGGGTATGAAAGACATCCCCAGGTTCTGAAGCATCTTCTTGTCAGCGTACATGCCCAGCCAGGACGAGCCCGATTCCAGGAGCGTCCGGGCCACCGCTCCCGCGGGCCCAAGCGCCAGCCAGATTGACACCATGACCGCGAACGACACCCAGGCGCCCGTCGAATTCGCTCTCCGCCACAGCACTCCGAACCACATGAACACGCCTGTGAAAGTAGCCATCGCCCAGAATATGGTCAGAGCCTGCGCCACCCCTGACACCGCGAAGGCGAATCCAACTCCCAGAGCCACGATCACCAGCCCGACCCAGCGCGCCAGACCCAGCAACTGCCGATCGGTGGCCTGCGGGTTTATGATCTCCTTGTAGACATTCCGCGCGAGCAGCGCGGATGCCGCAACCATGAAAGCGCTCAGGCTGGACATCTGAGCCGCCAATATGGCGGCGAACATCAGTCCGGTGAAACCGGGGCTGAGCAGATCGCGGATCGCAGCCCCGAATGCTTCTTCGCGATGCGCCAGGTTTCCAAGCTGGCCGGTGCTCACCATTGCCAGCACTATCACGCCGGTAAAAGCCCATCCCATCGCACAGAATCGCTTTATGAAGTTGCCGTACGTGAAGCCGACCCGCCCCTCGAACTCCGTCTTCCCGGTGGAGCACACCTCCATAATATGAGGCTGGGAGACTATTCCGATCAACATCATGATCGAGCCGGTGATTATCCAGGGGATGGTCATCTCCATCGGCGCGTGGAGGCTGAACTTGTCCGAGGACACGAGATTGTGCAAACCGGAAAAGCCGCCGACCCTCAGCAGCCCGAACGGCACGAGGAGAAGTGACATGACCACGATGAGCAAACCCTGGATTGACTCAGTAATGACAGTCGCTATCAGGCCTCCCGCCAATCCGTAGGTCACGAAAACCGCCGTCATCGCCACAATTGCGAGCCATTCCGGCATTGCGCCCTGTGTGACCGCGGCGGCAATGGTTCCGGTCCCCTTCAGCAGCGTGCCTATGTTCACGGCGAAGGTAAGAATACCCATCACCGCGTATAGAAGCGCCATCTTGCTGCCGAAACGAGCGCGGAAGAAGTCGGCCGTCGTGATGAACCGAGACCGCCTGAAGAGCGCGGCGATGATCCAGTAGAACGGTGTGACGAAGAGATAGACGAAGGTGTACCATATCCCGGAGAGTCCGCGCTCGAAAGCGGCTCCCGTTACCCCGACCGGGTCGTCGGCATGCGTTCCCGTACCAAGAGCGTGCATGATCATCAGCCACTTGCCGAACTTGCGCCCGCCGGCAAAATAGTCGCCGGAAGTCTTGATCTTCACGGCCTGGTAGACACCGAGGCCGCCGATCCCGACAAGGTATACCAGTACGACGATCAGGTCAAGAGTAGTGAAGCTCTGCACGTGTTCCTCCACACTGCCGCGAATTGACGCCCGGCAGCCTTGGCCGTGATCGGCCGGGCTTCTGAGTATGAGTATCAGGCTGGTGGATCATCTCAGTTGTGCTCATTCCAACGTCACCGCCGGAGGACTTGCATAGCCGGCGTAGGCCTCAGCCACTCCGGCGTCCCCAGGGGCTCCCTCGTGGATCAGTATCCTGTAGCGGAAGGTTATCTCGCCGCCCGCCGGTATTGTGTAGCTGCCGTCCTTTATCTTGCCTTTCGTGAACGCGTTCAATCCGAACGGATTCGCCGCGCAGAGGCCGTACGTACGGACGTGCCAGTAGGTGGGATGCCGAAAGCTCGACGGATGATCCATGACCGCGATGCCGACGGTTTTGCCGTTTACCGGGCCGCAGTAGTCGCACCACTCGGCCTGTTTTCCCCATGTGTCGCCATCTCTGTCCCCGCGCGAATTCTCGACGTGACCCTGGCCGCCGTCAACATCCATGGAGGTGGCAACCCGGAAGCCCATCATGCCCTCTTTGGTGTCGCCGAACTTCACGGGCCCATCGGTCGCATGGATGGTCACCTCGAAATCCATCAGCCGCCCGTCCGTCGTGCGGTAGATGCGCAGGTCGCGAGTGTCCTCACAGACTTTCGTGCCGTCCGGGGCGATCCAATCGTTGCGCGCGCGAATCCGTGCGTACACCGGGCCGCCCTCGAGTGCCTCGAATGCCCGATGCACGATCTTCCCCGCTTTGGCAGATTCCGACCAGAAGTCAATCCCGTTGACGTCGCCGAAGGTGAACCAGAAGGACCGTTGATGTGGATGATCCGTCTTCTCGCCTTCCACTTCACGCATGGGGTAGCTGCGTGTAACCGGCTTGCCTGTGGGCCCGATGACCGGATAGCAGTAGGGCTTCGGTGCGCCGGCGAACACATACTTGGTGACGAGTCTGCCATTGATCGTAACGTCCACCGCCTCGTCGCACTTCCTCAGCCGCACGCCCCTTGGATCCGGCTTCGGCGACTTATCGGCCCACTGAATCCTGTAATTCGCGCTTTCTCCGCCCCGGACCTTCCTGACCATCCAGGTGACAAGCAACTTGTCGCCCTCTCGCTCGACCTGGCACGGCACCAGTGCGCCGGTGTCGGTCCTCATGATCAAGTCGCCGCGCTCGGCAGGCAGTTGGACCGATACCGGAAGCGCGGATATGTCATAGTCTACTCGCGAAACCTTAACAGTCCTGTACACATCGGACTTGCCGGCCTGAGCACCGGTCAGCACGGAAATCACGAGTACGAAGGCAACGAGCCCAACTGGTTTTGCGAATACGGCTCTCAACTCTCTCGCATCTCCTGACTCTGGATATCGTACAGGATCTTGCTTCCGGATCGGAGCGAGCGCGCGGCCATAATGGCTGCGATGGAATGTGCGTACCCATCGCGAATGCTCGCGTTCGGCGTCTGGCGACTTCGCACGCACTCCAGAAAGTTCTTCATGTGATTCTGCCCGCGGCCGGACTCGATGACCTTCTCCTCCTTGATCCTGGCTTCGCCTGCGCCTCCCGCGCCTGTGGCCTTCCAGGTCGCAGTGTCGAACGTGCCGTTAGTCCCGTAGAAGAAGCATCCATTGCCCGTCTCGTTTCCCAGACCGGTCAAGTACCTCAGCATGAAACCCTTCGGATACTCGAAGAGCGCGTAAACGGTATCCTCATGCTCCCGGTGATCCTTCCATACGTACTTGCCGCCGTGCGCCACTCCACTCGTCGGAAGAAGGTCATCCATGAACCAGTGGACCACATCTATCATGTGGCTTCCCAGGAGGCTGACCGTGCCGAGCGTATAGTCACGGTAGAGGTGCCACTCGCGGAACCGGCTCGGATCGAACGGCCGCTTCTTAGCGCCCCTCAGGAATCTCTTCCAGTCAATATCCTCGGCCTTCACGTTGGACAGATCCTTGCGCCATCTCGGCCCGCAGTCGTTCCATGCCGCCTCCACGCGGCTGATGGTACCCAGCGCGCCCGATCGAATGAATCGCGCGCCGGCGGCGTACCTCCCCTCGCTCCGGCGCTGGGTTCCTACCTGGACGACACGCTGAGTAGTCCGAGCAACCTCGAGGGATTCGTTCGCCTCGTCCAGATACATCGCCATGGGCTTCTCCACATACACATCCTTGCCGGCCTGCATGGCGTCATTGAGCATTCGGCAGTGCTGGAAATCAGGGGTGGCGATGATCACAGCGTCTATGTCATCCAGTGCCAGCAAGTCCTGATAGTCTACGAACGTCCGGGGCTTCCGTGAGTATTTCTTCTCGACCATATCCGCAGCCGCGTTCAGATGCAGCTTCCAGACGTCGCACACGGCAGTGACCTCGACGTTCAACTCGTCCGAGTACCGCATGGCCTGACTCGCGTCGTTGCATCCCTGACCGCCGCATCCGATGAGACCAATGGAGAGGCGGCTGTTCGCTCCCATCACCCGGCTCGGCGAGCCCAGCGCCGCAGTTCCCAGCGCAAGGCCCGCCAGGCCCGACGCGGATTTCGACATGAACTCACGTCTGCTGATCTTCCCAGGACTCATAATCAATCTCCTTCAGCGTCAAGAACTTCCACCTTCGGGGGATGCATATATGCCTCGTACGCACGGGCGACTGCACCGGATTCGGCATCGCCCTCGTGTATCCACAGCCGATAGCGCACCTGAAGCGGCTTTTCGGGCTGGATAGTGACCGGTTCTATCCCCGTAAACGATGGACCGAGGATTCCGTAGAACCGGTTGCTCCAGCCGGTTGGGTGCGATGGATTCTCGGGATGGTCGAAAATCGCCACGCCCGAAAAGCCCGGCGAGTTGTCGAACCTACCTGACAGGTCGCTCCAGAGAAAACGTTCGCGGTTAACATCCTTGTCCAGCGCGCCGCCCGATGTGCAGAGCATCGTGTCTGTCCGGGGTGCGAACCGGAAGTTGAGCCCACCGTAACCGCTGCCCGAGGAGCCAATGGTGACGGGCTCTCCGACCGGTCTGAGTACCAGTTCGATATCAACGATGCGTCCCGACATGCTCGACCGGAAAGTCGTGATCGTGACCGTCTCGTCCAGAATGTTCCGGCCCTCGTCCGTATACCAGCCGTTAGCTACCTGGAGCACCCCGTACACCTGACCGCCCGTGCACGACCGAAGCTTGACGAAGCGCTGCCGCACGCCCTTGATAGTCCACAGGTCATATTGCCTGTCTCCAGCTTTGACCTGGGGCCACATCCACGAAAGCCCGCGATGGTGGAAGTGGTCCGGGGGAAAATCGTCGGTGAGGATCTCTCCGCCCGGGCCGTATATCGGGTGGATATAGCAGCTTCTTCGGCGATCTTCAGGGACGCCCTCAGGAAGCACGCTTCGGTAGTTATAGACCAGGACAGGCCGTCCCTCGTCGAGCACGGCGAGTTGCTTTGCGTCGGTGTGCTCGATGCTCACGGTATCCGCGTGCGCAGCTCTGCCTGGTGCGAATCTGAAGTGCTTCTTCACGGGTCGGCTGCTGACCGCCGACTCAACCATGAACCGGAGTATCTCGGCATCCGTCTCGATCTGACAGGGAACCGCGCGTCCCGACGGACGCTCCTCGACATGCCATGCCGTGGGAGAGAACTCGTCCTGGCACGGCAGCTTCACGCTGATCGGAATGGGTACGCCCGTATGCTCGGGCTCCAGCGTCACCTCGATATCCAGCGACGCCGCCGATGCCGCGCACCAGGGAACATCGAGGGCAACACAGCTGAGAACAAGCGCCGCAAGACATACGAGCGCCGCTGGTGTGTATATGCGCATAACGGACACCTATACCTCGTCCATATCCTGCGAGGCTGGATCGTAAAAGACCTTCTTGCCCGAATGCAGCGCCCGGGTCGCCATTATCGTAGCTACCGAGTGTTGATAACCCGTGTAAACGTCAGCATTGGGCTGAGTGCGGCTGCGCATGCAGTCCAGCCAGTTCTTCATGTGGTTCTCGCTCGGCAGCGCCTGAATCGCG
>Ga0315289_10004752_pt1 | contig 20207 bp, 16 predicted proteins | sample YL17G11_40_MG_FD_203452 | JGI IMG/M metagenome (GOLD analysis project Ga0315289, IMG submission 203452) | Sediment microbial communities from Yellowstone Lake, YNP, Wyoming, USA - YL17G11_40 | ecosystem: Environmental > Aquatic > Freshwater > Lake > Sediment | place: USA: Wyoming | collected... | reverse complement strand
AAGACGGTTCGAATCGGTCGGCGACGGCGGATGCCGCCCCCTTGCACCTGCTTGAAAGAAACGGTTTCTCAGCCTGCATTTCCGTCTGAACGGGAACTTTTTGTGGTTTGAGTCGCTTGGGAGAGGGCATGGCTGGTTTAGAGAAAGAGCGGAGGGAGGGCGACGAGGCGAGGAGGGATCGGTTCGAAGAAGCTAGCGAGAGAAACTCGCTTTGCTCGCTCTTCTTCAAAAAAAGGCATTAATTCATTTCTCTCTCTCTTTCGATCTCGTCTCCTCGGGAAGCTTCTCCCTCGCTCTCTCCCCCTTCGAATGAATCTTCCGAGCGCGAGCGTGGTCGTAGCTTCGCTCTCTGAGGACGGCGTCTGCAACTGGGGTGCGCTAGTTGCCGAAAGAGAGAGACAAAAAGAGACAAAGAGGAAGCAAGAGAAAAAACTCAACCTCTTCCTCTCTCCGAAACCGAACCACACCGTCAAGCAGGAGCGTCCCTGCATGGACTCATCGCGGCCTCTGTCGACTCTCGCGATGCGCGAGTCGTTGACGCTGACGGCGCCGTGATCGTTGATTGCGGCGCGGCGTGGCGGGCGACGGGGAGCGTGGCCTTCGTCCGCGACGGCAAGGTTGGTTTTTTCTTTCTTTCTTCGTTCTAGCTGGCTCGGCTCCGTCTCTCTCTCTTTCTCTCTCTTTCTCTCTCTTTCTCTCTCAGCCTCGTCCATTTTTTGAATCTTGCATTAACAAGCACACACAAAAACAGTCGGGCGCGGCCTTTGCCGTGCGCGCCGCGACACCCGAAGACGAAGCCGCGCTCGCTCGCGTGCTCGACGCTTGCAGTTGCTGCTGCTCTTCTTCTGGTGCTGGAGGAGGAGGAGGAGAAGAAGGAAATCGCATCGTCGCCAAGGACGCGTTCGAGCGCAAGACCGACGCCGGGTCGGCGGAGCTCTACTTCCACTGTACGTTTTCCCTTTCTTTTCTTGACGAAAACGACGCTCGTTTCTCTCTTCCTCCTTTCTCACTCGACCAAAAAAACAAATCGAAACACCCACAACAAAAACAGACTACGGCATGCTCCAGCACCAGCAAAATATGCTCCAGGACTACGTGCGGACGGGAACCTACTGGGCCGCGATCCACGAAAATTCCGTGAGTAGAGTTTTTTGAAGGGGTGGAGGAAGATTGAGAGAAGAAAGAAAGACGAAAAACGAAAGACGAAAAAAAAAACTCTTTCGCTCGCTCTCAACTCAAAAAAAAAAACTCTCAGGCCGACTTCAGGGACAAAGTCGTCGTCGACGTCGGCGCCGGCAGCGGCATCCTGTCTCTGTTCGCGGCGCAGGCCGGCGCCGAGCGGGTCTACGCCGTCGAGGCGAGCGAGATGGCCGAGCACGCGGAGCGGCTCTGCGCCGCCAACGCGAGCTCGGGCGGCGACCGAGTGACGGTCGTCCGGTCGAGGGTCGAGAGCGCCCCCCTGCCGAGACACTGCGCCGATGTCCTGGTCAGCGAGCCGATGGGCACGCTGCTGCTCAACGAGCGCATGCTCGAGAGCTACGTGTTTGCTCGAGACACGCTGCTCAAGCCCGGCGGGCGGATGTTTCCGGTAAGCGAGTTTTTGGCTTTTTTCTTGAAAGCGAGAAGCAGAGTGACTAAAAGACGCAGCAACCCTGACTTGTTTAATTTTTCAAATCTCTCAAAAACTCTCCAGGCCCTCGGCCGCATCCACGTCGCAGCCTTCTCCGACCCGCAACTCCACGCCGAGATGGCCTCGAAGGCATCCTTCTGGGGGCAGCCGGACTTTTACGGCGTCGACCTCTCGAGCCTCGAGGAGCCCGCGGCCTCGGGCTACTTCAGGCAGGTCGTCGTCGACGCCGTCGACCCGGCATGCCTCGTGAGCGGCGCCGAGACGCGCGTCGTCGACTTCGGGAGCGCGACGGTCGAGGAGCTGACCCGCGTGGTGGTCCCGCTGAGGCTGGTGATGGCGACTGCGGGCGGATGCGAGGTGCACGGGGTCGCGGCGTGGTTTGACGTTCTGTTTGACGGCAGCGGGAGCCACGTCGCTGCTGCTGCTGCTGCTCAAGAAGGCGAAGAAAAAGACGAAAACGGTCTCCGAACGAAGAAACCGAAAAGGCAACAAGCCCCCTCCTCATCATCACCATCGTCGTCTTCACGCCAGCGCTGGCTCTCCACTGCCCCTGGACTCCCGACGACGCACTGGTTCCAGCTCCGGTGCGTCCTCCGAAAGCCCTTGATCGTCTCGGGTCCCGGCGCCGTGCTGGAGGGGGAGCTCGTCCTCGAGGCGCACGAGCGGCAGAGCTACAACGTCCACCTGTCACTGTCGCTGCCTGGGCCGCCGCCGCCGTCGTCGTCGTCGCTGTCGTCGTCGGGTTCAACCGAGGCCAAGGCGACGTTCGACCTCAAGGACCCTTACTACCGGCAGGCGGCTCCTTGGGGCGGCGGGAATGGATGGGGCGGCGTCGGCGGCGGTGGCGGAGCTCCGGAGCAGCAGCAGGCGAGTAGAAGAGTTTTGTAAATAAGAAAAAACACTTTCTTCGAAAATCGAACAAACATCGACGTCATGCTCGCGCAGCGGCCACGATTTCGATCGACGTGTCACGGCTCTGCGGAGGCGAAGAGATCGTCGATCTCCTCGTCGGCCTCGACGAGCAATCGCGTGCTGCGGGCGAGCACGAGTAGTGGTAGCAGCGACAGTGGCGCAGAAGAGCAAGGGGCGTCGACGTCTAGGCCATCGTCGTCATTTTTGCAGATCGGCCGCCGCGACGCGCTCGCCGCTGCGGCTTCTCTGTCGCTCGCGTTTGTTCGGTGAGCTTTCAAAAAGTTGGCCATATTTTCTCCAGTTTACAGATGAAGAGTAAAAGAGCACGAGAATTGCCCAGAGAGGCTTGGAAACGTTTTTTTCTTGTCTCAAAGCAGTCTCGGTCGTCGACGTCGTTCGCCGTCGTCGTTTCCTCTTCTCTCTTTCTCCCTCACACCTCTCCCCGCTCCACCACCACCATCTTTTGCAGGCCCTCTCTGGTGGCAGCTGCAGAGGCGACGGGGACAGAAGCTTCCAGAAGCGCCGCAAAAGCACCGCCTTCCCCTTCCTCCTCCTCCTCCTCCTCCTCCTCCTCTCCTTCCTCCTCCTCCTCGGAGCGCTTCGAGGCCGCGGATTTCTCCCTCACGGTCCCGGCGGGCTTCGGCCTCGCCGAGGTCGCCAAGGCGGGCTACACCCCGACGACGGCCGAGGAGCGCGGCGCCCGCGGGAGGGGCATCGCGGCGCCCGACTCTCCCGTCAAGGTGAGGTTCACGGCCCCAGCCGCAGAAGGCGGCGGCGTCGCCGGCGGCGTCGGCTCGTCGGAGCTCTCGGTCATCGTACGCGACGCTGCGGGCATCAAGCCGACCTTCCTCATGGTCTCCGACATCTCCCAGTGGGGCGACGCCGCCGCGGTGGGCGCCGTGCTGCTCCCGCGCGGCGTGACCGTCACGCGGGCCTCGACCGAGAGCGTCGAGCTCCCGGCCCGCGACACGGGCAGCATCGCCGGCGTCGTCGCCTCCCCGCCGCAGACCTCGTACCTGTACGAGTTCGAGGACCAGAGGGGGGACCTGTTCGTGACGCTGGCCGCCGTGGCCCGCGCCGGGAAGATCTACGTCGTGGCCGGGTCCGCGAGGGGGCGAGCGGCGTGGGAGGCGAGGCGGGAAGGGATGCGGGAGGCGGTGCGGTCGTTCCGGGTGACGCCGACGCTCCGGTAATTTTTCAATTTCGCCTTCTTTTCTCTTGTTCTTTACGATTTTCTCTCGAAATTTTCAGCGAGCAGTTTGTTTGTGCGCGTTTGCGCGATATGCTACAAATTCTTTGAGTATGGTTCATTTCTTTTCGTTGTTTCGTGGCGGCGGTGTTGCTGTCGTTTCTCTGTTCGGCCGGCGCGCTTGGCTCCCTCGCTCTCGTTCGTCTTTTTCTCCTTCTCTTTCTTCTTCTTCTTCTTCCTCTGCCACCGCTGCTCCTGAGACCCCTTCCCGGTAGCCTTCGACGAAGCTGAAGACCGCGTCCCGATACGCCGCGGCCCTGGTCCGGTACAGGTGGCGCAGGGCGGGCCTCAGCGCCTCGGAGCCCGCGACTGTGGCGGCGGCGGCGCCAACGGCGACCGAGGCGGCCTGCCGCGACGCCGAGGCGAGAGCGTCCCTTGCGTCGCCTGCGGCCTCTCGCAGAGCGGCGTCTTCGGGTTCCTCGGGAGCTGCTTCCGCCGCTGACTTGCTCGCAGTCTCGACTGGCTTCTTCCAGCTGTCGCAGTAGTCGCTCACGCCAGAGGCCACGGCGCGGAGGCGCCCCGCGAGGCGCCGAGAGGAGGAGGAAGAAGAGCGGCTAGAATCGCCGTCAATGCCGCCGTCGGCGCCGCCATCCGTTCCTTTGCCGTCGTCGTCAGGCAGCGACGTCGGCGCCACGATCTCACGCAGGTCGCGGCGTAGGTACGCCAGCGTGCCGCGCACGAGGCCCTGCCGCGGCGACATTCCGCCTTTGCTTCCCCCCGCAGGGAAGAGAGAAAGAAAAGAGCGAAAGAATCGGAAGGGAAAAAAGTGAAGAGAAGAAAACGAGCTTTTCTTTTTTTCTCACTCGCTTTTTTCCTCCTCTTTGGCGGCCTCCCCTCCTCCCTTCTTCTTCTTCTTCTTCTTCTCCTTCTCCTTCCTTCTCGCCTGCGCCACCCGCGCCGCCACGGCGTCGGCGAGCACCCCGCGAGGGGTCCCCCCGCTCTTCATCGAAGGGAAGTAGTTGACGTCCACCACGAAGCACCGGCCGGTTCCGCGCTCGACGACGACGTCGAAGCCCAGCAGCGAGAGCTCGAGGTTGGAGAGGAGGGCCTCGGCCGTCGCCAGAGCGACGCGCAGGTCGAGGGAGGGACGTTGGGTTTCTTCTTCTGCTTCCTCTTTTCCGGCGCCGGCGTCGGCGATCAAAAGAGGCCACGGGACAGCGTCGCTCAGCGGCGCGGCGGAGTCGAAAGAGAGCCAGCCCGGGCCGGCGCCGCCGCCGGAGCTCCCGCCTCCCCCCGGCGGCGCGAGGTCGGGCGTCGAGGCGCGCCGCTCGACAAAGACTCTCGCCGCTTCCCGGCCGCCTCCTCCCTCCTCTCCGCCTCCGCCCCCAGCGGCTGCTGCTGCGTAGACTTTGAAGACGACACCGCCGTGGTCGACGTAGCGCTGGATCAGGGCGCCGGCGGGGAGGCGAGCACGGCGATTCCGGGAATCGGAAGAGGAAGAAGGAGGAAGCGCCTCCTCTCGTTTCCCCTCCCTCTCGCCCTCGCCCTCGCCCTCGCCCTCGCCGCCGAGCACGACAGCCCGCAGCGCCGCCTCGAGCCCGCCCTCGTCGAGGGCGACAGCGAGCCTGTGCGCCTCCGGGACGCCGCACGCCGCTCGCGGCTTGACGATGACCGGGAAGGAGAGGCCCCTCTCGGAGAGAATTGCGGCCGTTGCTCTCACGGGGCCGAAGAAGGCTTCGACCTCGTCACCGGCCGAGACGCAGAGCGACGGCGGCGGGCAGGCGAGGAGGAGGGGCGGCCGCGGCGGCGACGGCGACGGCGACAGCGACGGCGACGGCGACGGCGACGGCGACGGCGACGGCGACGGAGCGGGTGAGACCGCGGCGGCGGCGGTTCCCAGAGCCCCGAGCAGGGCCTCCGCGGTCTCGAACCGGTCCGAGAGGCGCATGACCGACGCGACGTCGTCGACGACGACGAGGGAGGAGGTTGACGGAGACGAAGAAGAAGAAGAGGAAGAAGAAGAACAAGAAGCGGAAGAGAGCGCCACCAGCGAGCGCGCAGCCCGCGGCCAAGAAGGATGCTTCCGTCTGATTTCTCCGTCGTCGTCATCGTCGTCGTCCTCGTCGTCATCTCCTTCTCCGAGCTCGTCCGTAACCTTATGCAGGATCGCATCGAGGGGCGGAGCCTGGGAGCACCGCTCCTCGAGCTCGGACGCGAGCACTCGCTCGAAGACGACGGCGGCGGCGACGGCGGCGCTGGTGCTTTCGCCGCCTCTCCTCTCTCCCCGGTCCCTCTCCTGCAGCGGCACGCGAGGGAGCATCCCGCGCGAGAGCAGGTCCTCCTCGCGGGAGGCACGCATGCAGACGCCGACCAGGAGGGCTGATGCTGCTGCTGCTGCCGCCGCTGCCGCTTTTGGCTTCGAGGCGTGGCTTCGAGCGACGGCGCGCTCGATGGCGGTCCAAGACGTCGCGATGGAGCCTTTGCCGTCGTCGCTCGCCTTGCCTTGCTCGACGAGAATGACGAGGCAGCCTAGATCGCGAGCAGCTGCCTCGGCTGGACCTCGCGGGCTCCGTTCCTCCGTCGTTTCCGCAGCCTCGGAAGAAGGGCGGCAAGCGCAGCACCCGACGTCGCCGTCGTCGCCGTCGTCGCCGTCTCCGTTGCTTCTGCGAGCTCCCACCGCCAACGCCACGCTCTCGGCAGGCAGGCCCAGCGACGACGCCGCGTCTGAAAGGGCGCGCTTCCAGCATTGTCGTCGCGTCTGGATCGGACAGAGCCTCACTTCCACTACGGAGGCTGCGGTGGCGGAGGAGGAGGAAGCAGATGGGAGAGAGGAACCCGGAGCGACCGAGACGCTTCGGAGGGACGAGAGCAGCCTCTCGTCTGCCTCCTCTCCTCCTCCTCCGACCAGCAGCGCGACGCGCACGCCGCCCCAGAGGAGGCGCTGGACGATCTTGGCCGATCCATCCGCGTCTCCGGAGGGCAGCGCCGACGCGGCGTGGATGGCGACGGCGAGAATCGGAGAAGGAGAAGGAGAGGTCGAGGTTGAGGGTGTCGGCTGCATCGACGGCGGCATCGCAAGAGAACGAGCAACGCCTTTTCCTTCCTTTTTGAGCTCGTTTTATGCTCGTCGCGAGCTGGAGACGTTGAGGAGGGCGCTGTGACGCATCGCTGCGATCGCAGAGTGCGTGCGAAACGAGAAAAAAGCGCGGCGGAAGAGAGACAGCGAGTGTTTTGCTCGAGTGGGAGTTGAGGAAATGAAGAAGATTCTTCAAGAAGAAGATCGAGTTTTTTTTTCATTTTCTCAGCTCGAAACACACCTCGCGCTCTCTTTCTCTCTGTCTCGATCGCGGCCCCACACGCTCGCTCGCGAGCTTCCATCGATCGCTCGCCTTCCCTCCGGAAGACCAAAAGAGGAGACGCCCCTTGAGCAGCTTGCGCCGATTGCAATTTTTTCCCCCCTTTGTCGTCAAACTCCGCCAGATCGAAATCATCTTCCAATCTTGCCTTTATGAATTCGCTCCCCGCGGACCTGCACTCCCTCTGTTCCAGAAGCGCCATGGAGCTGGCCCTGGCGTGCGCCGCCTCGGCCGCGCTGGGAGCTGCGGCGGTCGCAGCGTTGGGCTTGTTGACCGGAGAGAGGAGGAAGAGCGTCGTCGCCGAGAAAAAAAAGGCGGATTTTTTCCCGTTTGCTCCGACGACGAAACCCGTTGCCGCCGCCGCGGTCGCTCCCTGCTGCGAGCACGAGGAGCACGACGAGAACGCCGCGCCCAGCTCTTCCTCTGCTGCGCCCGCATCAAAGGGCGACCCCTTCGACGCCAGACCTCGGAGCAGGTACGAAAGAAGAAAGATAAAGGAAGGAAGGAGAAAAGAAAGTTTCTTCTTCTTCTCGCCCCCCTCTCACCCCACCTCTCGTTTCGAAATTAAAAAAAAAAAAAACTCTCGCAGCTACCTCTCCTGGGACGACTACTTCATGGCCCTCGCCTTCCTCTCGGCCCAGCGCTCCAAGGACCCGAACAAGCAGGTCGGCGCGTGCATCGTCAGCCCGGACCGCATCATCCTCGGCATCGGCTACAACGGCTTCCCGCGCGGCTGCGCCGACTCCAAGCTCCCCTGGGCCAAAAAAGCCGCGAGCGGCGGCGCGCTGGCCACGAAATACCCGTACGTCTGCCACGCCGAGATGAACGCCGTGCTCAACAAGAACGCGGCCTCGGTGGCCGGCGCGACGCTCTTCGTGACGATGTTCCCGTGCAACGAGTGCTCCAAGCTGCTCATCCAGGCCGGGATCGGCGAGGTCGTCTTTTACGAGGACAAGCAGGCGGCCGACAACGGAGGAGGAGCGGGGGGCAGCAGCAGGCCTTCGAGCCCGCCCTCGGGGGCCGGAGGGGGAATCCTGCCCGCCGAGTCGTACGCGGCGTCGAGGACGCTGCTGGCGCTGGCCGGGGTGCGGACGAGGCAGCACGCGCCGGCGGAGGCGCTGGTGCTGCGGGTGGCGCCGCTCGACGAGGCGGGGAGAGGGGGGCGGGAGGGCGGCGGCAGCGGCGGCGTGTTGCGCACCAGGGCTGCTTGATTTCCTCGTCCCACTTCTGTTTCCTTTTTCTTTTCGTCGATACATGTAACACTTAGCAAAAAGGAAGGTAAGAACTAAGCAAGACGACAAGAGAGAGAGAGAGAGAGATAAGAAACCTCGTTTTGGTCGGGGTCGCGGCGGCCGCTCGATTGAAACGAAAAACGACGACGGCGATGGCGACGCGAAAGCCCTCTCTCCCTTTGTCCACCTCCAAGATCTCCGAAGTGACCTCTTTGGTCGTTTTGAGAGCCAAAAAAAATGCAAAAACAGAACGTCACCCGGGGTTCCCGCGTGATTCCTCAACGTAGTACTAATCGGGCCCAACCCAGCTTATCTTCGGTGATCGGACGAGAACCGGAGCTTTCTGGGTGGTATGAACGTTCCATGACATCAGAGTATTTGCTGGGGTTTATATATTGCTAAAAAAAAGTTTTTTTTTAGAGCAACGCTCACTCTCACTTTTCGTTTTTTTTTTCTTCTCTTCTCTCTCACTACACTCTCCTCTCTTCTCCACGCCAAACGCACAACGAAAAACCCTCCCCTCGCTCCCTGCGTTTTCTCTCAACGCACTGCGTGGCAAAAGAACAAAACACACAAGAAAGGAAAAGGACAAGGAAACGCTTCGCTTTCACTCGACGAAAAATCTTCGCTTTCTTCAAAGATCACTACGGCGTTCGGGTCTTTTGCGAGCAACTTCGCTGCGAAGGCTTCGAGGTGCGCCCGCGATTCCGGAGTCAATGGTCCGTCGTTGGGACCACTGCATAGCCCAACCTCACGCAGGCGGGGGCAGCCCTCGATCAGGACGTCAAGCGTGGCGTAGATCTGTTCGTCGTTACGGAGGATTTGGAGGATCCCGAGCGACTCCAGCCCGCCGACAAACGCCGGGACGGCGCGGAGGCCGCAGGAGGAGAGGCCGAGCTCTCGCAGAGACTTCATCCTCCCGAGCTCTGCAGGGAACGCCTCGTCTTGGGGCGAGTCCCCTAGAAACGAGTTGCCTGCGAGGTCGAGGGTCGCCAGTTCCGAGAGCTCGCCCAGCTCTTTGGGCGGCGAAGAAAGGCTGCAGAGGCGGAGGCTGAGCTCTTTGAGTTTTTTCAGAGACGAAATCTGGGCGGGAATCGCCCTGATTCGTGAATGACCGATTAGCTCGAGTTTCCGCAGCTCTGTGCGGGCGCAGAAGGACTCGGGGAAGCGCGGCAGCCCAACCTCAACGTCATGGATTTTTTTTTTTTTTTTTGAGCCACACAAGGGGAGAAATCCCTGGTCCGAGCGCGGAGCTTACACTTTGGAAGAGCACAAGAACGTCGCCGCCGCGCGAGGAGGCGAGCCGGGGAGCAAGAGAAATTCGCCGCGGCGGAGGAGACCTTCCCGCCGCAGAACAAAATCCCCAAAAACTCCATTTGGGCGTGTTTCGGTCGCCAAAATTTTCCGGCTCGACTTTCGCTCGCATCGGCGGCGAAATAGAGCAGTGATGAAGGCAGGGCGGTCCTGCCGCTCTCCAGCACGGAGAGCGGCGTCGTGATTAGGAAAGATTCAGGGGGGAAAGGGGAAAGATCAGTGTGTAGGTTAGGGTTAGGAATCAAGATGGCAAGAGAAGAGCAGGGGGCGTGAACGCTCCTCTCTTAAAAATGCCGTGAGGCGAACACGGGATCGTTCCATTCTGAACCTGAAGGCCAGAGAGCTCCAGCGAGCCTCCTCTTTCTTTTTTTTCTTTTTTTTCTTTTTCTTTTTTTTCCGCCGGCACCCACCGCTGCCGGCGGAGAGCGCGCCGCCGTCGGCCTCGCTGGCGGCCTCGCTGGCGGCCTCGCCGCCGCAGAGGGGGCGCGAGGACGCCGCTCCGGCGCCGCCCGTGGTCCCGTGGCCGCCCGAGCGGCGGCCGGCTGGTACTTGAGCTGGTTCCTTTTTTTTTTTTTTTTTTCAAGCCACACGAAGGGGTTTAGCCACTCAAAGCGGCGAGCCCTCTCGCGCTGCGCCTGCGTGAGGCGGCCGGGCGCCAAAAGCACCTGCGGCGACGCCGCCTGCTCCTGCGGCAGGGGCCCCTCCGCCGCGATCCCGTCGCGCGGGCGGGCCTGCGGCGGCGGGCCTGCGGCGGCGGGCGGCTGAGGCGGCGGGGGTGCGGGCGGCTGAGGCGGCGGGTAGGCGGGCGGCGGAGGAGGCGCGGTCGGGCGCGCGGCGGGCTGCCGCGAGCGCAGCACCTCGACGAAGAGTTGCTGCAGCTGCTGCTGCTGCTGCTGCATCGCCTGCTGCTGCTGCTGCTGCATCGCCTGCTGCTGCTGCTGCATCGCCTGCTGCTGCTGCGCCAAGTGCACAAGGAGCAGTTCGACGCGCGTCGGTCGGTGCTCGAAGGGCTGCTGCCACGCCGCGGGGTCAGGTGCCGGGGGAGGGGGGGGGGCGAAGCCCCCCTGAGGGGGGGGGAAGCTGGGGGGAGAAGCGGGCTGCGATAGCGGCGGCGGCATCGACGCTCTATTGGCGGCCGAAAACTCACCCTGATTCGCCCCTCCAAACCACGCCCTCCCGTCCTGCTGGGACGTCCCGAGCCCCGCCGGGGCCACCGCCGAGGCCTGCGGCACCCTGCCGTGGGGGTGGGGGCCGGGATAGGGCAGCAGCAGCGGGAAGCCAAACGCGGGAGGAGGGTGCGCCGCCATTGCGGCGTCGACTCCGATGGGCTCGGGGGACGAGGAAGGCGTCCCTGCAGAGGCTCCGGCAGCGACTGGCGCTCCTTGGAGGCCGCCGTGCCGTCCCGGTCCCCCGGCCGCTGCGGGGCCGACGCCAAACGCCTGGAGCGACGGCCCGTGCCCCAGCGCCGCAGCCGTAGGGGCCTGAGCGAGCAGAGGCGGCTCGGGAGACGCGGAAGGTGCAGCTCCTTGCGGCGCCGCGGACGTCGATGGAGTGTCCATTGCGACGTCGGCGGCGCAGTCACTCGGGGACGCGAAGCAGCCTCGCGGGGCTCCTCGCCCTCCGGTTTTTCGCACAGGAGCTCAGGTGGTCGCCCTCCTGGCAGCCGAGGCGAGAGAGGGAGGGGAGAGGCCGTTCGCGGCCCGAAATGAGGAGGGAAACGCAGAAGGGCGGGCTCTCAGCTGAAAGCTGAGAGCCGGCGGGGAAAAAAAAAATGCGAAAAGTGAGCGACGACATGGTAATTGGAGAAAGCAGTTTTCAGCACCAGCTCCTCGAGGCTCCCTGCGAGCTGCCCGAGGGGCTCGACGTCGGACTCGGAAACGCCGTCGTCATCATTGACGACGAGGAAGCGCAGCTGACGTGCGGGAACGACGGGGTCCCGCAGCGACTTCCAGAAACGCTTCTTGCGCAGCTCTTCGAAGCCCCAACGACCAATCCGAAGTTCGACTAAAGAAGGCCCCGTGAGGGTGACGAGCCTGCCCAAGTCCCACGGGCTGAAGTCTTCAAAGGCTCCGCGGAATCCCCCCTCGAAGTGCAGCTTGCGCACCGAGCCGGCGCGCCTCTCGGCCCACGAGATGACCCTCGATCCGTGGATAGGGTAGTCAGCAGCCCATGAGATGAGTCTCGAGGCGTAACCAGGGTGGCGGAGAGCCCAGTCCTCCTCATCGTCCTCCTCCTGCCCCCACTCCCTCGCCGATGCTCTCTCAACCTCCTTTCGAAAGTTGAGCTCGAGCGTCTCGTGCAGAGGGCTCGCGTCCTGCGAGCGGTAGAGCTCGTGCCAGTACTTGCAAACTAAGGGCACTGTGCGCCTCACCCAGCCCTGTTTCTCGACCGCGATAGACCGACACGAGCAGCTCCTTCGTTGATGGTCTTCGGGCAGTCGTCGACGGGGAACTTGGCGTCGTCGAGCGCCGAGGCGAGCTCGCGGGTGCAGAACGCTTCGGCCATCGCTCGATGCTTCCTCGGAGAGCGCAGGTGGTTTTCGCTGTTTTTCTTTTGTACCCTCGCTGAAGGCACGACACAGGCTCTCTCGCGTCGCTCGAGGGGTCGGAAAGCGGGAAAGAGAGCGAGGGTGATGGAGAAAGAACGAGGTTTTTCTTGTTCGATCCGATGCGCTTTGTCGTCGAAGACAAGGACGAAAGAAAGTGAGGAAAAAAAAAAAAAAAAACACTTTGTGAATCGACAAAGAGGGAAGCAGCCTCTCCCTTTCTCTTTCCCTCTCTCCTCCTTCTTTTTGCTTTCGCATGCGCCGCGTCGTCGTCGCAGCAATGGCAGGAGGCCCCGTAGAGACGGCTATCAAGACGTGAGAGAACGAGAGAGAGAGAACCTCCCCTTCTTCTTTTGCGTCATCGATCCCTCTCAGCCTCCGACGCTCCGACCTCCCTCCCGACCTCCCTCCTCGAAAAACTCACCACAGCAAGCTCAGGACCGCCCTCGCCCCGACGGTCCGCGGCGTCGTCTTCGACATGGACGGTACCCTCACCCTCCCCGTCATCGACTTTGTCGAGATGCGGAGGCGCGCCGGGGTGCCCCCCGGGGCCGACATCCTCGAGACGATCGACGCCATCGCCGACCCCGCCGCGCGCGCGGCGGCGCACGCGGCGGTCGAGGAGGTCGAGAGGGAGGGGCTCGCGGGCCTGGCCCCCGCGAGGGGGCTGCACGCCGTGCTGAAGAGGCTGGACGCGCTGGGCCTGCCCCGCGGGCTGGTGACGAGGAACAACAGAGGCGCCGTGGAGGTCTTCCACGAGAAGCTGCTGCTCGTCGTCGAGGAGGGGGAGGGAGGGGACGAGGAGCTTGTCGAGGGACGAGGAGGGGTTGTTGCCGCCGCGGAGACTGTCGTCGCCGTCGAGAGCGAGACGACGGTCGGTGCCGCAGAGGAGGGGGCCTCTACCACCGATACTCCTGCTGTCGCCGCTGCAGCAGCAGCAGCAGCTTCAGCTCCCGAGGGTCACGGCCGGCACCTTCACGATCGCCACCATCACCACGAGCGCAGCCACGAGAAGAAGAAACATCAGCGCAGCGGCGGCCGCCGACACCACCGCCTCCCCCCCTTCCACCCGGCCCTCGCCAGGGACTTCAAGCCACCGAAGCCCTCCCCGGCCGCCCTGCTCGCCTGTGCCGAGGCCTGGGGGGTCCACCCGAGCGAGGTCGTGATGGTCGGGGACTCGCTGGCCGACGACGTCGTGGCGGGCAACCGCGCGGGCTCGCACACAATCCTGCTCGACGAGCGGGGCGGCGAGCACGAGGAGGTGCGGGCGTCGTTCGCGTGCGCGGAGACGACCCCGACCGCGGTGGCGGTGTCGCTGGAGCACGCCGCGGAGCTGCTGGAGTCGATGTTCGACTTGAGGCCTCTCCTTCGGGAAGAGAAGAAGGAGGCTGGGAAGGAATGAGCGGGAAGAAATAAGAGGAATAGCTTTTTTTTTTTGCGAGAGAGAGAGAGAGAGGGGACAAGTGCAAGCAGAACTCTTTCTTTCTTTTCTCTTTTTTTACAAGGCCTTACCTCTTCTCTTCTCTTCTACTTGTGCCCGGTCTCCGACAAGTGATTCAACAGCTTCGTCCTCGAAAGAAATCTGTCGCCGCACTCACGGCAGGTATTTCCCTGCGACCGCTGCTTCTCCGCCGCGGCGGCAGCGGCGGCAGCCTCTGCCTTCTTCTTCTTCTTCTCCTTCGCCCTCCCGAGCTTAGTCGTTGCGGGCTCGGGCGCCGTTTCCTCCTTCTCCTCGGGTTCATCGAGCGTCGCCTTGTCTTTCAGGGCATCGGCAACGTCGTCGGCAGAAGCGCCAGCTGTTACCGTTGCCTCTTCCCCTTCCTCCTCTTCCTCCTCATCGCCGCCGTCGTCGTCGTCGCTCTCAGCCGGCGCCGGCGGCTTCTTCCTGCCGCTTCTTCCGTTTCCTCCTCCTCCGTTGCGCGAGAGGCGCGTGGCAAACTCCGTGAGGTTGATAGGGGCGTCTTCATCGTCGTCGTCGTCGTCGTCCTCGGATGGAGAGGACGAAGAAGAGGAAGAGGACCCTGAAGTAGACGCGCCGCCGCCGCTGCCGCCGCCGCTGCTGCTGCTGCTGCTGCTCTCTTCCTCTTCACTCTCTTCCTCCTCACCCTCACAACCGCTGCTGCTGCTCGCCAGCGCCGCCTCCTCCTGTTCATTTTTTGTGAGAAAAGGATCGAAAGCGGAGGGGGGGGGAAGTGAGTTTTCTTTCCGCAAACTTTTCCTCCCTGTATGCTCTGAAAAAGAAGGGGGGGGGGGGGCTCGTCCTCCTCCTTCTCTCTCACCTCGGCCAGCGCGGCCCTCAGCGCCGCCACGGCCTCCGAGTGCTTCCTCGACCGCTCATGGTTGGAGAACGCCGCCTCGGAGCGGAAGCGCTTGTTGCACGCGACGCACTCGAGCAGGACCAGTTCCTCTTCTTCGCTGCTCTCGGTATCGTCGCTCCCGCCGCCGCTTCCGCGGCCGCCGCCGCCGCCGCCTCTCTCGTCCTCTTCTCCTCCTTCGTGCTCCATCTGCTCCCGGTACGCTGCCGCCCTCGCGGCTCTCGCGGCCTTCTCGGCAGAGCGCCTCTGCGCCTCGGCCTCGGCCGCCGCGGCGCGCTTCGCGGCGGCGGCGGCGGCGGCGGCGACCGCTCTCCTGTCCCTCCTCCGGACAAACGCGGCGAGCGCGCGGACCGTCTCGTTGAACTCCCTCTTGGCCTTGCTCCGCTTCTTCCTGTTGGCCTCCTCGACGAGCCTGCGGACCTTGCGGCTCGGAGCGGAGGCCGGGTTGTACTCGTCGCACCACGCAAAGGATTTGGATGTTGCGAAGCCGGGACCTTAGAGGGGGAAAGTTTTTGTGGAGAGGAAGATGAGAGAAAGTTGGTTTTTTTCCCTCTTCGTCTCTTCTCTCTCTCTCTCTCTTTCTCTCTCTCTCTCTTTTTGCAACTCGAAGAAAACCAAAGAACAAAACTTACCCCAGCAGTCGTAGAACTTGGAAACCTGCTCCCAGGGCGTGTCGGCGCCTCCGAAGCTCGGGAAGCGCCGCTCGCGCAGCGAGGTGCGAGCAGCAGCAGCAGCGGCGACGCCTCCTCCGCCGCCCCCGCCGCCGCCGCCGCTTCGGGCCTCGACGCTACCCTCGTCCAGCTCGTTCTCGGCCAGCCGAGAGAAGAGGTCGTCATAGACCGCGTAGAACCCTTTCTCCCCGCCGCCGTACCCCGAGAAGCACGTCGCGGAGAAGTAAGGGAACAGGTCGAAGTCCGAGTCCGGGGGCTGGCCGCCGCCGACCCCGTCGCCGCCGGCTTGGTATTGGGAGCCGCCTTGGCCGCTTTCGCCGCCGCGAAGGATCGCGTCGCGGTGGTTGTCGTACCACGACCGCTCCTGCCTGTCCGAGAGGACCTCGTAGGCGTTCTGGATCTCCTTGAAGCGGGCCGAGGCGCGCTCGAGGTCGTCCTGGTTTTTATCTGGAGAGAGGGAGGGAGGGTAAGAGAGGGGAGGTTCGAAGGGTCGAGGTGAGCGAGGTGAGCCAGGTGAGCGAGGTGAGCGAGCGAGCGAGCGAATCAGTCGGCTAGAGTTTTCGAATCCATCTTCCCAGAATCGCCCTTCTCCATCAGACTCACCCGGGTGCCATCTCAGGGCCGCCTTGCGGTAGGCCGTTTTGATGTCCCCGGCCTCGGCGTCGCGGGCGACCTCGAGCACCTCGTAGAGGCATCGCATTTCGACCGAGATCGATTCCGTCGTTCCTCGGTTTTTTCTTTGGGTGTGGGGGAGGAAAAAAAACTCGGCTCTTTCTTTTTACAATTCCGTTCTCTCTTTCTCTCTTAGAGTCTCCAGTCCGGCGCCTGCTGCTGCTGCTGCTGCTTCTCTTCCGTCGGCGACGGCAGCGGGGAGGAAATCGGCGCGGCCTTGCACGCGGCGAAAGGGTCCCCGTCTCCTCCTCCTCCGAAAGTCGCCCAGCCCACGTCGGCCGCGGCCGCGGCAAACGGCGCGAGCGACGAAGAAGCGAGGTCGTCGGTGTTGTCGCCGCCGCCGGGGGCGCCTCTCGCCACGACGGCTCGCAGCGTCGCGATCTCCCTCTCTTGCTCCCTGGCTCTGGCGGCGAGCGCGGCGTTCTCGGACAGCGCCGCGTCGAGGCGGCGGCGCAGCTGTTCGACCTCGCTGCTGCTCGAGGAGGAGGAAGGAGGAGCAGGAGGAGGAGGAGGAGGAGGAGGTTGCTGCCGCTCCCGCTGTCGCTCCTGTTCCTGCTTCTTCTGAGGAACCGAAGTGGGCAGAGGAGCGGTAGCAAAAGGCGCAACGGCAGCAGGAGGAGGAGGAGGAGGCGGAGGAGAGGGGGGGGGCGGCGCAGGAACGACGACCGCGGCGGCGGCAGCGACCGGCGACGCCCAGAAGCTCCCACTCGCAGGAGGAGGGGGAGCGGCGGTTTTCGCCGCCGCCGCAGGAGGAGCCGCCGCCGACGCTGCTGCGGCAGGAACAGCAGCAGCAGCAGCAGCAGCAGAAGGAATGGGAACCTCAGCTGTCACCGCCGCCGCCTCGACAGCGGGCGCGACCGGGAGCATACCCGCGTCTCTCGGGCTCCCTCCTCCTCCTCGGCCAGCAGCCAAAGTCAAATCGCCGCCGTCGTCGGCGGCGTCGAACGAGGAAAAGCCTGCCTTGTTCCTCCGCGGCGTCGGCGTGGAGCGCCGCGGAGAAGCGTCGCTGCTGTTCCTGTTGTTCCCCAAGGGGGCAGCAGCGAGGGCGGCGCGAGGGGCAGGCGTCGTCATCGTCGTCGTCGCTGCAGTCGCCTCGCTGCTCGAGGCGGGCTGCTGCGGCTGCTGCTGCTGCTGCTGCCACCTCGGGCTCGGCGGCGCCGCGGACGCCGACGAAGCGGAAGCCAGCGCCGCAGCGGCAGCCCGGTTCCTCCTCTCCGCCACCCCCCGCTCCTCCTCCTCGGCCTCCGCGATCGCCGCGGCCACCGACGCAGCCACGGCCGCAGCGGCCCTCGGCGACGCCGCCTCCAGGAGCGCGGCCGCCGCGGCCGCCGCCTCCGCCGCGGTCGGCCTCTCCCCCGGGTCCGGCGCCAGGCACGACGCAACGAACCGCTCGAAGCCCGCGGGTGCCGCCGCGACCAGCGCCGCGGGCAGCCGCGGGTACCGCCCGTTGAGCACCGCCAGCCGCTGCGAGTCCCCGTCGCCGAACGGCAGCGACCCCGTCGTGGCGAAGTAGGCGAGCACGCCGAGGGCCCAGACGTCGGCGGCGGGGCCGATCTCGGCGCGGGAGTAGAGGTCGACCATCTCCGGGGCGCGGTACGCGGCCGTCGTCCGGCGGCGGATGTCGTCCTCGGCGTCGGCGAGCGCCCTGGCGCCGGCGCCCGAGGCGACGCCGGACCAGCTTGTCGCGGAGCCGAAGTCGCAGAGGACCCACCGCTCCCCTGCTGCTGCTGCCGCTGCTGCTTCCCCTGCGGCTCCTGCTCCTGCCGCGGCTCCGGCTCCTTTGCAGCCGCCGCCCCTCTGTAGGCGGAGGACATTCTCGGCCTTGACGTCGCGATGGCTCAGCGGAGGGGTCAGCGAGTGGAGGTGGGAGAGGGCCGAGGCCGTGGCGGCGACGGCGGCGAGGGCGTCGGGGAGCGGGATCGGGAAGGCGAAACAGGAGGAGGAGGAGGAGGAGGAGGAGGGCGAGCTGCCGTCGTCGCCGGGAGGAGGAGGACGAGGACGAGAGGCTGCTGCTTCGGCCGCGGAAGCTGCCGCTGCCGCCGCGGCTTCGCTGGCTGGCGCCGACGGCCCGTCCGCGGAAGCAGCCGCGCGCGCAGACGCCACCGCCGCCGCTGCCCTGGCAGCCAGCGCGGACATCTGCGTCGAAGCAGAGGAGGAGGAAGAGGAAGCAGCGGACGAAGCAGAAGCAGCGGAAGCCCCCCGGCGGAGCGCGTCGGCCAGCGACTCGCCGCAGAGGTCGGTCACGATAAAGACGTCGCTCGGCGCCCTCTCCCTCGCCCCTCCCTTCTCCTTCTTCGGCGCGACGCAGGGCACGCCGTCCCTGGCGTACCCCACGCCTCGCAGCGGCAACAGGTGCGGGTGGCGCCCCGCGGTTCTCATCGCCGAGACCTCGGTCGCGGCGTCCGCCAGGGCGCGCCCGTCAAAGTCGCCGCCGCCGCCGCCAGGGTCGCCGCCGTCGCCCCCCCCTCCGGTCCGGACGTGCTTGAGGGCGACGGGGGCCTTCGAGGCGTCTCCTCCGGCCTCTCTGGCGCGGTATATCGTGGAGAAGCCCCCGGAGCCGATGACGTCCTCGACGCGGAGGGTCAAGGTCCTCGACGAGCTGGAGGAGGGAGGCGAGGAATCGCCGTCGGCGCCGTTGTCGGGGTCGAGGGCGGGGTCGCTGCTGCACGCGACGACAATCGTCCTCCCCGCGAGCGGGGCGTTGGGATCGAAGGGCCCCTGCTGCTGCAGCTGCCCGTCTCCTCCTCCACCTCCCGCGCCGCCTCCGGGGACGTTTATGCCTGCGTTCGCGGCGGCGCCGCGCGCCGCGGCGATGAGGCGCTTCATCGCTGGAAGAGAAAGAAAGGAAAGAAGAAGTACGAGCGACGGAGGTGCCTCCGCTTTCGAAAAACGATGCTACTCTGAAGGTCGGCTTTTTTTTTCTCGCGCTCTCTGGAAATTTCGTTTTTTTCTTTTTTGCATTTTTTTTATTTTGATCTCTCCCCGACCCGCGGCGAGGCAACGCGCGCGCCCCCTTTGTTCCGAATTCCAACGCTCTCTGGATTCCCTGTCTCCCTCTCTGTTGTCTCTCTCTCCTTCTTTTGTTTTCCCTCTCTCTCTCGCGCTCTCCCTCCCTCTTTCCCTCTGTCCCTCTCTCCCTCTCTCTCTCTCGAGGAATGAATGAAAAAGGCGAAAGCACCCCCCTCGCCCTCCTACTCCTTGCCCCTCTTCCCGGCGGCCGTCTTTGCCTTTTTCGCCGCGGGCCCGCCGACCCCCCCCGGCCCAGGAGACAGCGGGTTGCCGGACATCCACGCGTCCAGCTTCCCGGCGGCCGCGAGCACCAGCCCCAGGAACAGCGGGCTCGGCCTCCCGGGCCTCGACTTGAACTCGGGGTGGAACTGCGCCGCGACGAAAAAGGGGTGCCCCTGGGCGGCGTCGAGCTCGACAATCTCCATCCTCTCGCCCGTCTCGTCCTTCCCGACGAAGCGCAGCCCCGCCTTCTCCAGGGCCGGGACCATGCTCGGGTTGACCTCGTACCGGTGCCGGTGCCGCTCGTCGATGAAGCGATCGGCCTGGTAGAGCCTCGCGGCCACGCAGTCGACGGTCTCGAGCGCGGTCCTGCGCGCGCCGAGGCGCATCGTGCCGCCCTTGTGCGTCGTCGACCCCTCGGGCATGAAGACGACGGCGGGGTGCGGCGTGGCCGGCTCGAACTCGGTGGAGTTGGCCTCGGGGAGGTTGAGGACGTTGCGGGCGTACTCGACGACGGCGAGCTGATGAGGCGATGGGTTTGGGTTCGTGGTGGGGGGGAAAAGGGGGGGGGCATGAGTTTTTCTCCGTAGGGTTTTTTTTCTCTCTCCTTCCGTCCTCTTCTCCGCCGTCTTTTTCTCCTCCTCCTCCTCGCTTCCTCGCTTCCTCACCTGCATCCCCAGGCAGATGCCCAGGTACGGCTTCTTCGCCGTACGCGCGTAACTCGCGGCCAGGATCTTGCCCTCCACGCCGCGCCCTCCAAAGCCTCCCGGGACGAGGATGCCGTCGGCCTTCTCGAGGGTCGCCCAAGACGCCGAATCGCCGCCGTTGGCCGCCTTGCCGTCGCCGCCGGGCCCCGAGGAAGCGGGGGGGTCGGCGGAGCTGCTCGAGGGCTCCCCTCCCCCTCCGTTCGCCTCCGCCTCCTTCTTCTCCTTCTCGCCGCTGCTGCCGGGCTGCCGCGGCTCCAGCTTTTCGGCCTCGACCCACTGCAGGTCGAGCCTGCGGTTGGCGGCGAGGCAGGCGTGCTGCAGGGCCTTGATGACCGAGAGGTAGGCGTCCGAGAGGCCGGTGTACTTGCCGATGACGGCGATGGAGACGGACTGCGAGAGGGCGTCCCAGCGGTCGGCGAGGGTGGTCCTCCAGTGG
>Ga0315289_10004751_pt1 | contig 20209 bp, 9 predicted proteins | sample YL17G11_40_MG_FD_203452 | JGI IMG/M metagenome (GOLD analysis project Ga0315289, IMG submission 203452) | Sediment microbial communities from Yellowstone Lake, YNP, Wyoming, USA - YL17G11_40 | ecosystem: Environmental > Aquatic > Freshwater > Lake > Sediment | place: USA: Wyoming | collected... | reverse complement strand
TGCGATGGACGAGGAGCAAGCGGTGAGTAGTGAAAAAAAAGGGGGCCGCCGCCGTCGCCGACTGCCAGCTCTCTTCCGTCCGCGCCTCTCACAGCTCACACCCTCTCACACACGCACCCACTAGGAGCTGGAAGCCATGAAAGCCCGCCTGGCGGCCATGGAGAAAGAGCAGACCGCCCTGCGCGGCGGCGGCGAGGAGGTAAGAAAGAGAGTGCAAAACTGGCAACTTGCGCTGTCTTTTTTTTTCTTCTCAACCCTCCATCATGCATCTCACTCCCCCCATTCTCCCTCCATAGCCCGACGCCGACGACCCCGCCACCGCCGACCCCGACGCCGAAGCCGCCGCCCGCGCCGCCGCGGACGCCCGCTCCATCTACGTGGGCGGCGTCGACTACGCGGCCTCCCCCGAGGATGTGCAGGCCCACTTCAACGGGTGCGGCGTCGTCAACAGGGTGACCATTCCCACCGACCGGGGCGGGGCGGGCAAAGGGTTCGCGTACGTCGAGTTCGGGGAGCCGTCCGCTGTGGCGAACGCCCTGCTGCTGGACGGGACGGCCCTGAAGGGGCGGGCGCTGAAGGTGCTGCCCAAGCGGACGAACGTGCCGGGGTTGAGGGTGCGGGGGGGCGGGGTCGGGAAGGGCGGGGGGGGCCGCTTTGGTGGGGGGGGGCTGGGGGGGCGGTTTGGCGGGGGGCGGGGGGGGCGGGGGGGGCGGGGGGCAAGGGGGCGGGGGCGGGGGCGGGGGGCGTACGAGTCGCCTTACTGAGGAGGGGGGGGGCGACGGGCTGAAAGATATGTTTTTAGTCCCCCTTTTTTATTGTGTCGTTCATTTGAGACAGGGCCCCTGCCCGGCCGCGCTCGCCCCCTCCCATCTCCGCGTCGCGCGCGGGGGCAGAGAGACAGGCGCGCGTCCCGCCAAACCACTTGTACGCACCGCATCCCTGTCCAACGCCCTTGACCCCCAGGTGTGTGTGTGTGTGTGTGTGTGTGTGCGTGGGGCGTGCCCGGGCCGGCGTGCAGAGGACTTTCTGTCCCTAGCCGCCGTTTTGCTTCCCCCGGCCAGTTATTTTTCCTTTTGTTTTTTTTTCTCCGCGCCTCTCCCATGTCCTCTTCTACCCCTCGCCGGCCCCGGCTCTGTCCCCGTGCGTGAATGCTAATAGACGTCCTGTCGTATGATGGAGTGCGGTAAGGGAAGCGATGCCGGGCAGGCAACGGCGGCGGCGGCGGGCGTATGCATGCGTTGGTGTCGCCGACGCGGAAAAAGAGAGTCGCCTTAACCCCCAGAGCGACAGAGCAACCCGCTCGGCGTGTGTCTCATTTTCCGCCTCAAGCGTGGCCGCAAGCGTCCCCCGCTATGGGCCTGCCCACCAGCAGAGAGAGACAGAAACGCGTGCGCCCGCACAGCAATGCGCCAGATGACGACACCTCCGTGCTCTTAGTTCCGAAAAGGAACGCTTTCTCGTGAAAGCCTGGGGGGAGACCCCCAGTCGCCTGTCGAGTGCACCTCAATTCACTTGGCTGTGGTTCGTGATGGCCCCTTTGCTTGTGCGCACGCGCGTGCGCGCGCGCGTGCGAGCTCACTTGGTCCCCTTGTGCTGTGTATGCGTGCGTGTGTGCCGAATGACGAGAGATCAACCCAAATCCAACGCCGAATCCTGGCCGACCCGGTCTAACTAACCAGTGTCGAGCCTCGGGGTTAATCATGTGGATCTGGAAACCGAGCTTTTTAAGACTGACGGCCATCGCCACAACACGCGCAGAGCAGTGCAGGGGAGTGCACGCCGTATCTGCTGCACACAGGTGTGGCGGGCGGTGTCTACCCCCCTCTTTTCGGCCCCCATAACACCCACCCACCCACCCACCCTCTTCCATTTTTCATTGTTTTTGTTTTTTCTCTCTCTCTCGCGGGTGAAGACGTTAAGTGTTTTTTCTTTTCTCCCTTCACCGGGGGAATTGGGTAATTTGCGTCTGCCTCTTTTCCTGGCGGAGAACTTTCCTTGCTGACGCGAAGAGAATTGAGAAAGATAGGGGGCGTGGTTTTTCCCTAGTTTTTCTTCTCCTTTTGCCTTTCATCCCCTCTACTTATCATCAACCCCATTTTTTTCGTTTCTCACCTCTTATCTTCTCATGCACATTCAGGTTGGAAGTGTACGCAACAATGGCGGCAGCCTCCTACGAGATTGGCCCTCTGACGCCCGGCCTGAGCCTGGCAGCGACCTCGGAAGCCCCGCTCACGTCGCCGTCAGCGCACCCGCTCTCCCCCGCGGGCGTCCTGCCACCCGCCAGCCTGGCCGCTGCCATGGCCGCCGGCCCGACCCTCTTCACCCCCGCCCAGCTGCACACCCTGGCCGACCAGATCGACCGCATCGGCGGGCTGGCCCGGTCGGCGGCCAAGCTGGCGGCATCGGCCTCCCGGGCGGGCGGGCCGGAGTGGGGCGGTGACGCGGGTGGTCGCCTGCTGGTGGGCGCGCCCGCTGCTGCCCCGCCGCGCCCGCCGCCACCCCCCGCTGCCGCCACGCCAGGCCCGGGCCGGGGCCGCGGGCGCGGGCGGGGCCGGGGCCGGGGCGGGTTCTCCGGCCGGGGCCTGCGCGCCCGGTCGCTGACGCCCTGGTCGGACGAAGAGGACGACGAGTACGAAGGGGAGGAGAGCGAGAGCGAGGAGGAGGAGGAGGACGCGCGCACCCGCCCGGCCGCGCGCGCGCGGGCGCCCCCATCCTCCCGCCCCGCCCAGGCCCCGACCCGGCGGCAGAGCTCGCGGGCCGCCGCGCCCAAGACCTACGCCGACTGGTCGACGGACGAGGAGACCCGGGCGGAGAAGGCGGCCCGGCGGGCCCTGGCCAGCGTGCGTGGTGGTGGGAGAGGGGGTGGGAGGGGGCGCGGCGGGCGCGGGCGCGGCCTTGGTGGCCGCGCTCCGCCCTCCTCATCCTCCCCGCCCCTCTCCTGCTTCCCGCCCGCGCCCGCGCCGGCCGCCTCGGACGAGGAGGAGGTCCCCATCGAGAGGGAGCGGCGGGAGCGGATCGCCCGCAACCAGGCCATGCTGGCGGGGCTCGGGGTCGGGCGGGCGAGTGGGGAGTGAGAGCATGATTCGCATGATTTGCGAGGGATGAGCAATGGGGAGATAGAGATAGAGATGGGGGAGAGGGGAGGTTTTCTTGCGCCGGCCTCCGCTTCCGCCCCCGCCCGCCCGCCCCGTGTGTGCTGATTCACCGGCAAGGCAGCACTTTGAAATTGAAGAGCGCAGACAAACATCCCATCAACCACAAAACATCCTTCTCTCTTCCTCCCGCGGGCTCCCTCTCCCCTCCCCTCTCTCACAACGCCGAGTCCGCCCCGACGCTCACCTCCCGCCCGCCGCGCCTGCTCCCCCCACCGCTGCCCCGCTTGGGGCGGCCGCCGCCAATGGGCGGGCCGGCCAGGAGGCCCTCGAAGGCGGGGCTCGCCCGGCTGCGCCCGCCCTTGCGCTGGCGAGCCCCGCCACAGCAGCCCCGCACCAGGGCTGGCAGCAGGGCGGCGAGGAGCGGGGCCGCAAAGGCGGCGACTGTGGTGGCGCGCAGGGTGGTCGGGTCGGCGGCCAGCGGGGCGAGGGCCGGGTGGCGGGCCAGGAGGCCACCCGCAAAGGCCTCGACCTCGAGCCAGACCGCGCCCGCCGCGCGCGCCGCAGCCGCCAGGCCGGGCGCCTTCTGGGCCGCCGCCGCCGCGGCGGCGGAGGCGGCCCCCCAGGCGGCGGCGGTGGCCGGGGCGGCCGCCGCCCGGGCAGTGGCCACGGCCGCGGCCGTGGCGGGCGCGGCGGCGGCCCAGGCGCTGGAGGCGGCGGGCCCAGCCGCGGCTGCCGCGCCCCGGGCCGCGTCCGCGGCGGCCGACGCGGCCGCCGACGCGGCCGCCCCCGCCTTCAGGGACCCCGACCGGGCCAGGCTGGACGCCCGGGAGGCTGCCGGCCTCACGGACGCCGCAGCCGCCGACAGGGCGGGCCCCAGCGCGCCGACCGCCGGCCCCGCGCGCGCGAGCACGGGGCGCACGGTCACCCCGGCCAGCCTGTCGACGTGCCCGTCCGCCCACAGGGGCAGCCACTGGGCGTGGGCGCGGCGGACCAGGTCGTCCGCCCGGGCCTCCGCGACGGCGGCCGCTTTGGCAGCCGCCGCGGCGGCCGCGGTGGCGGCGGACAGGGCGGCGCCCGTGTCGGCGCGCTCCACCTCGAGCGTGGCGAGCGCGGCCTCGGCACGCTCGCGCTCGGCCTCCGCCCCCGCCTGGGCGGCCGCCAGCTTGGCCCGCAGGCCGGCCAGGCGCTCGCCCGCCTCGGACGCGCCCGCCTGGGCTTCCGCCACCTCCGCCGCCGCGTCCCGGGCGGCGGCCTTGGCGTCGGCCGCCTCGGCGCCCGCCTCATCCCGGGCGGCCTCCGCCTCCCGCAGCGCGGCTAGCGCCTCGTCCAGCCGGGCCCGCAGGCCGTCCGACCCGGCCGAGGCTTCCTCGCGGGCGGCCGCCACCTCGGCCGCCGCGGCGGCCGCGTCCTTCCGGGCGGCCGCCGCTGCCCGGTCCGCCGCGGCCGCGGCCTTGCGCGCGGCGGCCGCGTCGCGCTCCGCATCCGCGGCCGCCCGGCGCGCGGTGGCCGCGTCCTTGTCCGCCCGGTCGGCTTCCTTGCGGGCGGCCGAGGCGTCCGTCTTGGCGGTGGCCAGGTCCTTGGTCAGGGACTTGAGCTGGGACTGGTGTGTGCACGCGTGCGTGCGTGTGTGAAGCGAATATGAATAGGTGAGAGATGGGAGGGGGGGGGAGGTCGAGAGGAAGGAGGGCGCGCGCCCGGTGACGGCGGCGCTTGTTCTTTCGAGCTCCCGCCTGGCGAGCTGGACAGGGGCGGAGCTGCACACTTACGCGCCCGACAGGATGGCACCACTTCACTCTCCACCCCCGGACGTCTAAGGAGAGCGAGGCCGGCGGCGGCGAGGGCCGTGGCCGGCCCCACGCGCTCGGCGCGTCGAATGCTTTGCAGAGCTGTCCGGCGCTCGCCCTCTTCCTAACCAACGCACACGCACCTGCAGCTTGGCCACATCGTCATCCTATGTGTGCGAGTGCGGGTATTGAACGTGTATGTGTGAGTATGTGAGGAGGGGTACGGGGGCGGGGCCGTGGACACGGGGGGGGGCAGCCTTTTCGATGCGCCCGGTCGCAGGAACAAAAAAAAATGGCCCCGCTCTTCTCTCCTCACCTGTTGTGCCACCGCCACCCCCGCCACCAGGGCGAGGAGGACGAAGACCAGGAGGCCGCGCCGCATTTTCGTGGTGTGGGTGGGTGCGGGTCGCAGTAGTGGGTGCGTGTACGCGGCGGGGCGTTTGAAGGTGCGCTCGGCTTCTTGATACACACTGCACCCTTTTACTCCTTCTAAATCCCCAGTCGCGCCAGCCGCGCCTTGGCGACCACCCCGCCCGCCGCGGCCGGGTCGCCCAGCTGGCCGCACGCCGCCATGGCGTCATCCCCGCCCCGCGACGCCCGCACCGTGCAGACCCGGCCGCCATCCAGGAGCGCCCTCCGGAACGCGTCGCCCCGACCCGACCGCCCAAACACGGCCGCGGCGTGCGGGTTGAAGTTCAAGAGGTTCACCTTGGCCGCCACGCCGTCCAGGAGGGCCAGCAGGCGGGCGGCGTCGTCGACGGAATCGTTGATGCCGTCCAGGAGGAGGTACTCCACCAGGACGTGCCTGCGGTGGCCGCCGCCACCGCCCCCGCCGGCCGCGCTGCCCCCCCCGCCCCCCGCCCTGGCGCCTCCCTCCCCCCCTTCCCCCCCTGGCCCCGGCGGCGGCGGCGGAGCGCCCGGGAAGACGTCCCGCAGGCAGGCCGCCACGGAGGCCAGGTCATGCCCGGCCCGGGCGGCCGCGGGCATGATGGCGGCCCGCCCCGCGTCGGTGGTGGCGTGCAGCGAGAGCGCGACCTGCACGCGCGGGTGGGCCGCCGCAAAGGCCCGCATCTCGGCCAGCAGCCCGACCGTCGAGACGGTGACCTTGGACGCCCCGAACGCCAGGCCGAGCGGGTGCGTGAGGATGGACACCGCCGCGCTCACCGCCCCGTAATTGTCGAATGGCTCGCCCTGGCCCATGAAGACCACATTTGTGAGCGGGGGTGGGGGCGGCCGGCGCGTGCGCCGCCCGGGCGGCGGCGGTGCTGCGTCCGCAGCCGCGTCCGCGCCCGCCGCGCCCGCTGCTGCTGCTTCTGCGGCCAGTAAACGCCTCGCAACGACCGCCTGCTCCACGATCTGGCCCGCGGTCAGGCTGCCGCCTAGGCCCATCGCCCCCGTCAGGCAAAACGTGCAGCCCTGGGAGCAGCCCGCCTGGGACGAGAGGCACAGCGTGAGGCGGGGGCGGGCGCCCGCGCGGCGGACGACGGGGATCAGCACCGCGTCGACGGCCCGTCCCGCCGCCGGCCCGGCCGTGACATTGAAGACCAGTTTGCGCGTGCCGTCGGCCGAGGCGTGGATGGACGCGAGCTCGATGCCCGGGTCGACGGCGGCCGCGGACGCGGCCGCCCGCTGGAGGAAGGCCCCGCTCAACCCGCCGCGGGTGGCTGGGCCCGCCTCGGACGCCAGGTCGGACACCAGGCCCACGCCCGTCTTGGTGTCCCGGTAGTAAAGCAGGCGCCATAGTTGGAGCGTGCGGGCGGGGACGGCCGCGGCGTCCTCGCCCGTGGAGGCGACCCAGGCGGCCAGGCCGTCGTAGGGGAGGGATTTGAGGCAGGTTCTTGATGCAAGCCGGCGCAGGTCGGCGGCCGTGTCCAGCCCCGAGACGCTGGCGGCTGTGTCGGGCGTCGCGGTTGCTGCTACTCCTTCTCTCAGCGAGGAGGGCGGGTGGTCGCTGCGGGCGGACGGCGCGGCGGGCGCTGCCGTGCGCACGCGGGGCCGGCCAGCGACGACGACGGCTAGGATTGGTGTCGCTGCTGCAAGCCTTGTGGTGCCCGGCCTGGGCGTGCAGGTGGCGCCGGACGGGCGCATTTTTGGGCGTTGCTGTTGCGTGTGGAGGCACTCCTTCTGCCAAGGTGTGGGACGCACGACGCAAGGCCCTCCCGGGGCAGGGCGCGCGCGCGGAAATGAAGTGTGTGATAAAAAGGAAGGAGAGCGCAAACTTTTTTCAACCTTTCCAACCCTCTCTCAACTGTGTGAGCTCTCTCTCTTTCAGCCCGCGCGCGCGCCTTGTGTAAAGCAAGGCGCGCTTTGCGGCTGAGTTCAAAACACACAACCCATACACCCGGTACCGCGGCGTGCCAAAATGGAATGCGGGGCGCCTCGCAATGCAATGCAAAACACTCTCCTCTCTCAAGGCGGCCCCCGCTCAAACGACGGCACCCTGTCGCCATCATCAGAGGGCGGCGGGTTTTTGAAGAGCCAGTACAGGCCCAGCCCCGCAGCCCCGGCCATCCCCCACATCAGGTACGGGTTGGACGCGTCGGGCGTCGAACCCGGAGGCGGCGTGGAGGCGCGGGGAGAGGAGGAAGCAGGCCGCAGCGTGGACGCGGACGTGGACGCGGACGCTGGACCGGGCGCGTGGGGCGCGCTCCCGGCGCCTGGCACGGTCCGGCCGGGCGTAAAGTCAGAGAAAGCCCGGGTGAGGGAGATGCGGCGGGCGACGTGGTGGGCGCGGAACATGGCGGGTTCGACAAGAGAAAAGATGAGTGGGGCGGCTGACAGTGCGCGTCTCTCTCTCTCTCTGCATACGTATGCCCCCCCCTTTTCGTGTGGCTGCCTGGGTTTTCTCACACACAATGTTCCCCTCAAGTTCAAGCAATCTCCCCCCACCCGCCCTCCCCGGACGGCGGCGGGCCCACCCTGCGGCTAGAACCACGGCCGCCCCCCCCCCCGCGGCCGCCACCACGGCCACGACCGCCACCACCCCGCCCACCACCCTCCACCCCACCCCGCCCCGGGCCCGGCCCCCGCACGGGCGGCCGGAAGTCGGCGGGCTCAAACTCGGGCGGCGGCGGGCGGGGCAGGGCGGGGAAGGCGCGGGCGGCCGCGTCCAGCAGGGCCAGTGCCTGCGTCGCGCGGGGCGTCCCGCCGCCCGGCACGTCCGACACGCGCAGCAGGGCGGCCTCCCACCCCGCCCGAGCCAGGGCGCGCAGGGCGGCGGTCGTGCGGCCCAGGGGCGGGCGCCCGGGCGGGGCCTCCCGGGGGCCGACGACCAGGAGGGCGCCCGCCCGGCCGCCGGGGAGGGCAAAGGCGAGGTCGACGCTGGGCAGGCCGGGCAGGGGGGCCAGGCCCGGGGGCGTGTCGGGGCGCGCGCCGCCGCCGCCGCCGCCGCCGCCGCCGCCGCCGCCGCCGCCGCCGCCGCCGCTCTCTTCCCCCCCGTCGGGGACGGCCGAGACGCGGATGCCGACGAGGGGCAGGCCCACCTCCCGGGCCAGGGCCGCCAGGCGGGCGTGGGAGAGGGAGGGCGGGGCCTGCGCGACCGCGGCGCGCGCGCGGCGGGCGGCCGCGGCCGCGGTCTTTGGGGGCAGCGCCGGGAGGGACCGCAGGCGGGCGGGGGCGTCGGCGGGCGCGCCGGCGGGCGGGGCCGCCGCCCAGGCCGCCGCGGCCGCGGCGGCCTTGGCGGCCTGGCCGACGGAGCGCGGGTCCAGGGGCGGGCGCTCGCCGGCTTCAGCGGCCACGGCCGCGGCCACGAGCCCGCGGAACACGCGCTCGTACGCGCCGCCGCCCACAAACCGGTCCGCGGTCGCGAGCGCCCACGCGGCCTTGCCCAGGTCCCGCACGGGCAGGCGCGGGGCGGCGTCCGCCAGGCCGGCCTCCACGGCCGCCCAGCCGTCCTCGCCGGGGCCGGCCTCCCCGCCCAGCGTGGCCCACGCCCACGCCGCGGTCGCGCACTCCACGCCCGTCGGGCGGCGGCCCGCCAGGGCGGCCCGGTCCCCGCCCGCAGCGGCGGCGAGGGCAGGCCCGGACGCGGCGATGAGGGCGTCAGCCGAGGGCAGCCGCCACTCGGCGACCGCCCACAGCGCCATGGACAGCTCGCCCGGCGTGAAGGCTGACCGCGCGCTGGGCCCGGGCCCGCCGCCCTCCCCCCCGGTCCTAGGCGCGCTGCGGGCGGCGGCGGCGGCGGCGGCGGCCGCGACGGCCGCGTCTGAAACGCGGGGCGGCGGCGGGTCGCCCGGGCGGAGGCGGGCTAGGGCTGCCAGGGCGGTGGCCAGGGCGGCGGGGCCCAAGCCCCCCGCCCGGGCGCCGACCTCTGCCACCAGGGCGTCGGTCAGCGCGTCCACCGCGGCCGGCCCGCCGGCCGACCCGCCGCCCCGCCCGCGCGCGCACAGTTCCGCCGCGCCCCAAGCCGCCATGGCCAGGGCCTGGGGCGGGGCGCCGGGCAGGGCGGCCGCGGAGGCGGAGGCGAGGGAGCGCAGCGCGTCCCGCCCCGGGTCTGCCCCCAGGGCGCCCAGCCCGTACCAGAGCGCGCCCACGTCCCGGCCGTTCAGGTGGGCGGCGGTGGCGGCGGCGGAGGCCGCCAGGGCGCGGGCGGCCCGGGCGGCGGCGGACCGGCCGAACCGGCCGCCGGCCGCGCCGGGCGAGGACCCCAGCACGCCGAGCGCCCAGGCGGCCTGGGCCAGCTCGCGGTGCCGCATCTCGGGGGCCGCGCCCGCCGCCTCGGCCAGCAGGCCGCCGTACGCGGGCGACCGGGCGGCAATGCCGGCCGGCGAGTCGGACGGGCCGCCCCCCCCGCCCGCGCCCGCCTCCCCACGCGCCCGCCCGCCCCGCTGCCAGGCGCGCTCCAGCTGGGCCAGGCGCTCCAGGGCGGCCTGGACGCCCGCCCCGCCCAGGCCGCCCGCCTCGTCCGCCACGACGTCAAGGACGTCGCCCGCGTCCTCGCACTCGCCCAGCTCCGCCCACAGGCCGGCCTGGGCGTTGGTGGTGGTGGTGGTGGTGGCCGGGAGGGGGGTGGTGGTGGCGGGCGGGGCCGGCGGGGGCGCGCCCCCGCCGGCCGGCGCTGATACGAAGGACAGGGCGGGCGGGGGCGCGCCGACCGTCGTCGCGCTGCCCCGTTTTTGTGTGTGGGCTGGGGGGAATGGGGGCGGCGGCCGGTTGGCCACCAGGGCCGCCACCGCCGCCGCGTCCCAGGCCTCCATGGCCGCGTCCGCCGCCGCCGCTTCCTCCTCGTCCAGGGTGCGGGTGGTGGGCGGGGCAGGGGCGGCCGCCGCCCCCGTTCCTCCCCCCCCTCCCCCCCCACCACCACCGCCCTCGTCGTCGTCCTCGCTGCTCGAGGACTCATCCTCCGAAACGCTCATCAGCACGGCCGCCGACTCCGGCGGCCGGGGGGCGAGGCCCTCCAGCGCGCCGTCGATCGCGTCGGCGGCGTCGGCGGCGGCGGCGCGGGCGCCCGCGAGCGCGTCCGCGACGGAGGAGAGGGCGGCGTCCGCGGTGGGGGCGGCCGCGCTGTCGCCGCGCCCGGGCGGCCCGGCCCGGGGTGCGGCCGCGGGCACGCGTCTCGGGGGGCCGCCGCCGCCGCGGGCGGCCCGGCGCAGGGCGGCAATGGCTTCCAGGTCGTCCAGCGGGGAGGAGGAGGACGAGGAGGCGGTCGGGGTGGCGGGGAGGGCGGCCGGGCGGGGTGGGTGGGGCGGGGGCGCCGAGCTGTGTTTGGTGTAGGAAGAGGTGGGAGAGAGTGAGGAGCGAGCGAGGAGAGAGCCGCCGGGGGCCGGCGGCGGCCGCTGGCCAATGTGTGTGTTTCGGACTCTGCCCGCCCCGGTGGGAACCCGCTGTCCACGCCCGCTGACCACGCCCGATGGACGCAGGGTGTGGCCTCTGAAACAGGACGCCGGCGTGGTCGGCGGGATGGCGGGGGGGGGTGAAGGCCCCAAGCCGCACGCCGTGCAGTGGAGACTTGGGCGCGTCCGGCGGCGCGTTGGTGGCGAATGCAGCGCGAGGTAACTTAAAAGACGGCGCGCCCGTCCCGAATCGACTCACCGGCGGCTGACGTGCCCGATGCGGGGGCGGGAGCGGAAAAGACCACGCATCGTGCTATCTAGGATCACGGTGTGTGTCCGTGAATTGGCGTCGCTGGTGCGGGGCAACACAGTAGAGAGAGAGTCGCGGCCACGGCCAACGCAACAAGAGCAAAAAGTGAAGGAAGGCGATGTTTCTACTCAGACCTTTTTTGTGTGTGTGGGGCGGCGTGCGCGTGCGATCCTTGCGCAGGCAGCACAGTCCTCTTTGCCATCCGCGCCGGGCGTGGCGTCCACCTCCCATTCACACATTCAGCGCAGGCACACACACAGAGAGAGAAAAATGACGAGTGCCCCACCCCCCCCGCCGGCGCCGGTGCCGGCCGACGCCGAGGCCGGACAGGCGTTTGCGTACCGGGAGGTGAGCCTTTGTGTTCTGCTGCCTGCCTTCGCATTGCAAGGGCGAACGCCTGGAGAGAGAGGAGAGACGGGTCTCTGGGCGTGGAAGAGACGGGCGCGCGCGAAGGCGGCCGTGGCGCGGGTTCACAAAAAAAGAAACGCATCGGTTTTTTCTTTTTTCATCATCTTTTTCTCTCCACCCCCTCCCTCTCCCCCATTCCATCAAAAACAGGTCCACCCCCCCACCAACGTGACCGCCGCCCTGGCCCTCCACTGGACCCGGGCCGGCCGGGCCGCCCACCGGGCCCCCGCCACCCCCGGCGGGCCGCCCCCCCCGCCGGCGCCCTTCCCGCCCGACGTGGCCGTGATTGCGGGGTCGACCCTCACCCTGCTCACCCTGCGCGTCCCCGGGGACGCGCCGGGGGACGGGGGCCTGCGCGGCCCCGCCTGGCCGGGCGGGTCCGACCTGGACGGCGCGCGCCTGGAGGTGACCGCGGTCGTCCCCCTGGCGGGCGTGCCGACGGGGGCGGCTGTCTTGAGGGGGCGGAGCGGGCCCGCCGGCGCGCACGACGCGCTCGCTGCAGCCTCGACCACCTCGCCCACCCCCCTGCCGCCCACCCGGGACGCGCTCGTACTCGCCTTCCGGGACGCCAAGGCCGTCGTCCTGGACTGGGACCCCGTGGCCCAGCGGCCGGTGCCGACCAGCCTGCACAGCTTTGAAGGGGGCGGCAGCGACACAACGGCGGCGGCGGCGGCCGCGGAGCCGGCCGCGCTCCCTCCCGCCGTCGCGGCCGACCCGACCGGCGGCCGGGCGGTCTGGCCCCGCCCCCCCCGGGCCGCGGCCGACCCGGACGGCAGGCTGGCCGCGGTCTTGTATTACGCCTCCGCGGTCGCCCTGCTGCCGGCCGTGGACGCGGACGCGCTGGACGCGCTGTTGGTGGGGGGGGGCGGCGGTGGCGGGCAGGACGCGCGCGGCGCCTCCTCCCGGGGCGGCCCGCCCGCCGTGGCCTCCCTCTCCCCGCTCTCCGCCCGCCCCACATCGGTGGGGAACGCGGCCGTCCTCGACCTGGCCACCCTGCCCGGCCTAGGCATCGTGTCCGTGCTGGACATCGCGTTCGCGCACCGGGCCGCCTCGCCGACGCTGCTCGTCCTCCACGCGGCGGCCGCCACCTGGCCAGGCATCGCGCGCGGGGCGGCCGGCGCGGGGGGGGGGGGGGGCGGGCCCGGGGCCGGGGCGCCCCCCCCGCCCCCCCCCCCGCGCGCCCCCGCCCCCCCCGCCCCCGGCCCCCGCCCGCCGCCGCGGGCGGGGGCGCGCCGCCCCCCCCCCGGGGGGGGGGGGGGGGCGGGCCCGGGGCCGGGGCGCCCCCGCCCGGTTCGGGCGGCCCCGACGGGTGCGAGGTCGTCGCCCTCGCCCTCGACCCGGGGGGCCGGGCGCCGCCGACCCCGCTTTGGCGCGCGCGGGGGCTGCCGTCCGACGCGCGGGCGCTCTCCCCCGCGCCGGGCGGGGGCGTCCTCGTCCTCTGCCACCGCCTGCTGGTGTGGGTGCCGCCGGGCGGGGGGGGGGCGGTCGGCCCCGGCCCGGCCGCCGCCCTCTCCCCGCGCGCCCTGCCCGGCCCGCCCCCGCCCCGCCTCGAGTTGGACCCTTTGCGGGAGCTACCCTCCCTGACCGCCGCCCGCCACGCCGGCCGGTGGGGCCACGTCCTCCACCCCGACGCCGCGCCGGCGCTGGCGGCGGCCGCCGCCCCGCCCCCGCCCGGCCTGGACGCGGACGCGGACGGGGCGGCCGCCGCCTGGCTGTCGCCGGCCGTCGCGGTGCTCGCCCTCGCGTCCGGCCAGGTCCTCTCCCTCACCGCCGTCTCGGCCTCGCCCGGCGGCCCTGTCTCCCGCCTGGAGGTCGCGCCGGCGGGCGTGGCCTCGCCTGCGTCCCCGGGCGGCCTGGCGCCGGCGGGGCCGGGCCTGCTGTTCCTGGGGGCGTGGGGCGGGGACTCCCTGCTGCTGCGGGCGGACGTGGTGGGCGGGGGGGGGGGGGCGGAGGCCACCAGCGGCGGGCGCCGTGGGCGGTTGGGGCGGGGCGCGACTGCCACCGCTGCCCCCCTCCTCACGGCCGCGCCTGCCTCCGACGCGGGCGTGAAGGGCGAGGCGGAGCCCATGGAAGCAGATGACGGCGCGGCGGGCGCGCTGGTCGTCGTGGTGAAGGCTGAGGAGGGCGGCGGAGACGGTGGCGGCGGTGGTGGCAGTGGTGGTGGTGGAGGGAAAGGCGGCGGCGGCGGCGCCGCCGCCGGGGCCCCGCCGCCCGCGGTGAGCCTGCGCGTCGTTGACACCCTGCCCGGCCTCGGCCCCATCCGCGCCCTGGTCTCCGCCCCCGCGGACGCGGCCGTCCTGGGCGGCGCGTCCGCGGCCGCCGCAGCGGCCGCCGCGGGCGCGGGCGCGCCCGGCTTCCTTGCCGCTGCTGTCGGCGTCGGCAGGGCCGGCTCGCTCGCCCTCCTCCGCCGGGCGGTCGTGCCCGAGGTCATCACCGCCGTCCCCTTGCCAGGCCTGGCGGGCGCGTGGACGCTGTGCTTGTCGGAGGAGGACGAGGGTGGCGGCGCCTGGCCCACCACGCACGCCCACCCCCCGCCAGGCGCGGGCCCCGGCGCGCCGCTCGGCTACCACACCGTCATGCTCCTCACGGTCGGCCCGGCCACCCGGGCCCTGCGCACGGGCAGCGGCCTGGACGAGATCCCGGCGCCGGCCTCGCCTGGCGGGGGGTGGGAGACGGGCGCGCCCACGCTGGCGGCGGGGACGCTCGGGGGCGGGCGCTTTGGCGTCCAGGTCACGCCCCGGGCGGTCGTGCTGATGGGGTGCGGGGCGCGGGGGCGCGTGGGGACGGTGGCCCGGCCGGCCGGCATTCTGTCCGGGTGCGTGCTGGGGGCGGCCCTAGCTGAGGAGTGCGCCATGCCCCCCGACCCGGCCGCGGCAGCGTCCTTGACGGCTGGCGGCGCGGTCGGCCTGCGCACGCACGGCGGGGGGGCCGAGGTGTTTGCGCTCGACCCGCTCGCGGGGGCGCTGGTGCCGCTCTCTATCCCCGGCCTCTCCGCCGACGCCGCGTCGGGGGGGGGGGGCTCGCCCGTCACCGCCCTGGCCCTCTTCCGGGACACCCGCCACTGGTTTACCAAGGGCGGCGGCAAGGCGGCGGCGCGCCACGCCACGGCCGCCGGCCCGCCCCCCGGCCCCGCGCTCGCGGCCGCCGCGCGCGCAGACGGCCGCCTCGACCTCTTCCGCCTGGACGATGGCGCGCACGTCGCCACCTACACGGGGCTCACCGACGGCGCGGCCTGGCTGTCGTCGGGGGTGCTGGGCGCACCGCTCGACCCTGCGGCGGGCCCGTCCCCCTCGCCGCCCGTCACGGACCTGTTGGTGGAAGCCTTCCCGTCCCCCTCTGGCGACGCGGGCGGCGTCGCGCACGAGGCGCCCCTCCTCTTTGCCGCCTGCGCCGACGGCGGCCTCCTCGTCTACCGGGCCAGCCCGCCCCCCACAGACGGCGAGGACGACAGCGCCCTGCCTGGCCTGGCCCGCCTGGACGTGCCGGGCTTGACGGTGGCGGGCGCGCCCGTGTGGCCGCCACCGGGCGCGCCCGGCGGGCCCGCCTGGTCGGCGTCTGCGCGTGACCCGGCCCGCCCCTCACCCGCCCGCCTCACCCGGTTCGACGCCCTGGGCGAAGCCCCGCCCCGCCACTCGGGCGTGTTTGTGGCGGGCGACAAGCCTGCCTGGGTCATCGCGGCCCGCGGCTCAGTCGTCGCCCACCCGGCCTGGCCGGGCGGGGGCGGGGCGCCGCCCGTGCTGGGCTTTGCCCCCTTCCACAACGCAAACTGCGGGTTTGGGTTTGTGCTGGCGGCGGGGCCGCCGACGGAGCCTCCCCAGGCGGCCGGCGGGCCCGCCGCGGTCGCCGCCGCCGCCGCGGCGGCACAGGGCGTGCTCCGGGTGTGCGCCATGCCGGCCGCGACCCGCCTGGACGGGCCCTGGCCGGCCGCCCGGCTGGCGTTGAAGGCGGAGCCGACCGCGCTGGCCTGGCACGGCCCCGGCCGCCTCTGGGCGGTCGCCACCTGCCGGGCCCGCGTGCCCGGGGCGACCGCGGGCCTGGCCGACCCGGGCAAGCCGCCCCAGGACCCGGGCGGCGACCCGGCGGCCGCGTACGCGTACGTGGCGTCGGGCGGGCCGCACGGGCCGCCGGGCGAGGCGGGCAGCACGCCGGGCGTCACGGCCGCGAGCGCGGCGGCCGCGGCCGCGGCGCTCCCCTCCCCGCCCGTTCCCGGCGCCCCGCCGCCCCGCCCGCCGCCGCCGCCCCTGGACGAGGTCCGCCTCCTCTCCGCTGAGGGCCTGGACACGCTGTGGCGGGCCCCCCTCGCGCCGGGCGAGGCCGCGACCGCGCTCGCGTCCGTCTCCCTGCGAGACGGCGGCCCACTGCCCCCGCCCCGCCCGGGCATGCCTCAAGCCCCGCCGCCGGGAGGCACGGGCGCGCTCGTGGAGCTGGTCGCCGTCGGCACGGCCCTCACGGGCTGTGGTGAGGACTTTCCCGCGACGGGGCGTGTCCTGCTGGTCGAGGTCAGGCGGGCGGGCGAGGTGCCGGCGGGCGGGGTGGAGGGCGCGGCCCTCGGGTGCCGCCGCGGGCGCGCGCTGCTGAGGGCGGGCGGAGGCACCGTGCCGCCCGCCGCGCAGTGGGAGGCCGAAATCATCTACTCGCGCGAGTTCAGGGGCCCCGTCACCACCCTGTCGGCCATGGACGGGGCGCTCATCGTCGCGTACGGCTCCCGCGTCGAAGCCCTGGGCTGGGCCGGGGGGCGGCTGCGGCGGGCCGCCTTCCACGACAGCCCATGGTTTGTGTCGGCCGCCCTGGTCGTCAAGAACTTTGTGGTGGCGTCCGACGCCTTGGCCGGCCTCCGCTTCCTGCACGCCATCTCCGGCGTAAAGAACTTCATCGAGCTGGCCAAGGAGTGGGACGCCCAGGCGGGCGTGACGGTGGGGACGGCGGTGTGCGGGCGGAAGCTGTGCCTCGTGTCGACCGACGCGGGCGGCGCGGTTCGGGCGGCCGCTTACGATGCGTCCCACCCGGACTCCTGGCGCGGCAAGCGCCTGGTGCCGCTGGGTGCCTTGCACATGGGGTGCGTGGGGACGGCCAGCCTGGCGGGCGGGGTGCGGGCCCGGACCGGGGCGCCGGCCCGGCGCGGAGGCGCGCCTCCCCCACCCCGCGTCCAGGCGGCGCTGGTCGGGCGGGCTGACGGCGGCCTGGCCTCCCTGCTGCCCCTGTCCGACCTGGCGTCCACGTCCCTCCTCACCGCCCTGGAGGCCGCGGCCTGGACGGGCCTGCCCCACGCGGCGGGCCTGAACCCGGCGGCCTGGCGGGCGCGGCACGTGAGCCGCACGCCCGCCGCGCTGGGCGGCGGCGCGCGCTGGGGCGGGGGCCGCCCGCCGCCGGGGCGGGGCATCCTGGACGGCGACCTCCTGGTGCGGGCGGCCCTGGCGCCCCGCCCCGTGCTGGCCCGCCTGGCGGCGGGGCTGGAGGGCGGGGCGGCGGCGGTGGGGGCGGCGGTCGGGGCGGCGGTGGCGGCGGTGGATCTGGCGCTGTGAAAATTAAAAAAAAAAAAACTTCTGATGTGAAAAATTTGGCACCTCTGTCGAGATGACGAGAGGTCAGCTGAATTGAGCACCAATAGGCACGGGCATGCCCCGATCACAGGGGTCTCCTCGCCCCTTCACCCCCCCCTCCCCTGTCGTCTCCCTCCTCGCGCACCCACCGCGCCTTCCTCCGCCCTCCCTCTCATTTATCCTCCTTCACATGGCGCGCATGAAGGAGCTGCCCGAGGAGGGTGACCTGATACTGGGCGACGCCCAGGTGAGCGCAGACAAAAAGGATGATAGAAAAAAGACTGGAGCGCCTCACCTCCGCTCCCGCTGCGCTCGTTCCCACCTCTCCCACGCCCTCTAATCGCGCCCGCGCCCCGATCGACGCCCTGTAAAAGGAGACCAGGGCTCACACGCGGGCGTCGCGGGGGCGTGGGGTGGTAGCCGGGCCCGACAAGGGGGCGTGCCGGCGAGGCGGCTTGCTCTCCATGGGGGTGGGGGATCGTCGAATCGGGCCGGGACGCCCTTTCTCACTTCTCGCTTTCTCTATCACAGCCCCTCAAACTGATTGACGAGAAGCACCTGCGCTTCATCAAGGATGCGGGAGTGGGCACATTTGCCCGTGGTGAGTTTGGCGGAAGGTGTGGGGCCGCGGGCGGCGCGCGCGCGGGTTGAGAGGGGTGCTCCTCGTCAAGAGAGAGAGAAAAAAAAAAAAAAAAATGGGCCCGGTGTCGTCTCGATCGCCGGGCCACCATCCCCCAATCCCCAATCGACTCGCGTGGCATGTATGCCAGTCTCCATTGTCTGGTTTGGTGGGATGGTGGGCGCGGACCGGGCAGGGTCGGCGATCGAGGTCCGGCACATGTTCCTCCGAAACAACCAACGCCACAAGGCCGGCCCGCCCCTTTTTTCCTGCATACCATTCCAACTCGCTCTCTTTCGTGAATCGTTTTCTCCTTTTTTTCACGTCCCGTCCCTCCCCAGTCTCCATCTGCTTGTACAACGAGAGCGCGCCCGACCCGCCCTCCCGCCCCCTCACACCCATACCCGCCGTCGGCACGGGCGAGGCCGGCACCGAGGCCGCCGCCGCCAGTTCCCTCGGGGGGGGCGACTCCCCTGTTGCCCAGTCCTCCCTCAACGGGTCCATCGGCACGGGCGCCGTCTCGGCCCACGGCCGCTTCGGTGGCGGCGCCTTCCTGGGCCGCCACTCCACGGGGCGCAGCTCCGGTGAGCGGCCCCCCTCCTCCCGCGCGGCCGCCGTCGGCACGCGCGTCGCGGTGAAAGCGCTCCAGCCGCACTGCTCCGCGGAGGCTGCCCTCATGCTCCAGGCGGAGGCCCGCCTCCTGGCCTCCCTGTCCCACCCCAACATCGTCGGCTTTGTGGGGCAGGGCGTCTGGTCGTCGGCGTGCGGGCGCCCCTTCGTGGTGCAGGAGTGCGTCGACGGCGGCACGCTGCAGGATAGGATCGTCCACCGCATGACGCACCGGGCCCGGTCCTCCTACTCCTTGGACGCCGCCCTGGCGTGGGGCGGCGACATCGCGGCGGGCCTGGCCTACCTACACGCCCGGGCCCCGCCCGTCGTGCACCGGGACCTGAAGCCGGAGAACGTGCTGCTGACGCGCGAGGCGCCGGCAGGGGCGGCCCACCCGCGCGCGGTCCTCGCAGACTTTGGGCTGGCCCGGGCGCTGACGGCGCCGGGGGTTGGTGACGCGGGCGCGCCCGCCGCGGGCGGGATGGCCGGCACCGGCCTGTCCGCCAAGGCCCGGGTCAGGGGCCTGGCCCCGACCGCCTGCACCGGGTCGTTCATCTACATGGCCCCCGAAGTGCTGCAAGGCGAGGCGTATGGCGTGCCCGCCGACGTCTTCTCCCTCGGCATCGTCCTCCAGGAGCTCGTGTCCGGCGTCCTGACGTCCGCGGTCGTCGTCGGCCCCACCTTCAACCCCCGGGCGGGCGAGGTGTACGCCCGCAAGGTGGCGGGCGGCTTCCGCCGGGCCCTCCCCGCGGGCCTGCCGCCCGCGCTGGCCGCCCTGATCGAGGCCTGCTGGAGCGCCGCCCCGGCGGCCCGGCCGTCTGCGGCCGCCGTGCACGCCTCCTTGGTCGCCATCGCGGTGGACGCGGCGGCGGGGACCAAGGGTGGCGGCGGTGCCAACGATGTGGCGGGCGCGTTCACGCCGGGCGGCGGCCTAAAAAAACGCCCCTCTGCGGCTAGGCTCGACCGCCTCGGCTCGCGTTCGTCCGCTGGCGGGGACGGGTCGGGTGGGAAGGGGGGTGCCGCCGCCGCGCCCGCCGCCGCCGGGGCGCCGGCCACGCCCGGGTGCATGGGCTGCTCCATCATGTGAGATGTGTGCGGTCCTTGCCTCCTCCTCCTCCTCCTTTCCCCTTTTTACTTGGGCATTTTTTTTTAAAACCTTTCTTCCAGAGGCGCGCGGCATTTCTGTCTGCAGCGAGATTTTCTGTCTTCTTTCTATTGAACTGTTTTCCAAGGCGCTCTGTTCCCTGGATCCTCAGACCCCCTCCCCCGTCGTCCATGCGCTGTGCAGTGGGCGGTTGCAGGCGCGACGTTTGCTTTGACAGGTGGTGGTGGTGGTCGGCCTCTTTACTCCGTGAAAAAGGCGACCCAACTCTTTCCTCACCCCCACCCCTCTCTCTCCCCACCTGGCGCGCCTGACCCCCCTCCTCGCATCACAATCCTTCACTCACAAAAAAAAGGCTCCCGATTCCCCGCAATATCCATCATCCCATCACCTCCACTGTGGGTCCCGGTCCTCGGGCGAGGCTTTTCTTCAAGAGCGCGCGGTCCCCCCCTCCCTCCATAACGTGTTTTGTTCAACCCTCGCCGTTTTTTTCCTGCCGGCCCGCCTCCCTTTTATCCGTGACCTGTCCAAAATCCACTCCCGACACCCTCCCGACACGCTGAGCAGTGTGCCGGGAGGAGAAGGTGTGCGCGCCCGCCCCCCCCTGGAGAGAAGAGAGAGGGAAAGAAAACAGCAGCACCACCTTTCTTGCCTCTCCTCTCTCTCCAGTGGGGGCAGCTGCCCCCTGTGCCGTACCTCCCCTCTTGCCTCCCCGCCCAGTTATCCCCCCGCGTCGGGTCACCCCCTCTTTCCGGCTCGTGGACCCCCCCCCCGCGTGTGTGCGTGCGGTTTCTTTTTCTTCTCTCTTTCCCATCAGTGTGTGTGTGTGCGTGTGCAATGATATCTATCTTCTTACCCCTTCTCACTTTCACAGACAGGCAGGCAGACAAAAAAAAATGCAGACAAAAAAAGCCCCCCCACCCCCCACCCCCCCCCCCCCCCACCACCACCACACACACACACACACACCG
>Ga0315289_10004750_pt1 | contig 20209 bp, 22 predicted proteins | sample YL17G11_40_MG_FD_203452 | JGI IMG/M metagenome (GOLD analysis project Ga0315289, IMG submission 203452) | Sediment microbial communities from Yellowstone Lake, YNP, Wyoming, USA - YL17G11_40 | ecosystem: Environmental > Aquatic > Freshwater > Lake > Sediment | place: USA: Wyoming | collected... | reverse complement strand
CGCGTTCGGAGGCGGCGGCGGCATCGGAGGCGGCGGAATCAACGCCGGCGGCGGCGGAGGGGGCAGCCTCCGCGGCGGGCGCCTCTTCTCCGCGCCGTCGCTCCACAACCAGCAGCAGCAGCAGATAATCTTTCAGCAGCAGATGCATCAGATGCAGCAGCAGCAAATGCAGCAACAGCAGCAGCACCGCGCCGTCCCGGCGTCGTCGGCGTCGATCTGCTCTCTGCCGCAGGGCCCCGCGGCCTCGTTCGCGCCGAGCGAGTTTGCTGCCGCCGCTGCTGCAGGAGGAAACGGAGGAGGAGGATCAGGGCGCTACCAGAGCCAGCTGCAGCAGCAGCAGCAGCAGCAGCAGCAGCAGCAGCGCGGGGGGCGAGGCGGGACGGGGGAGGGGAGCCGGGTGCTGTGAGGGAGGGAGAAAGGGGGAGCAGAGAGAGAGAGAACCGTGCAAGCAAAAAAAAAATGAGACCTCCACCTTCATTTTTTCGAACAGCGGGAAACGACAGACGAGAGAAAGTTTTCCGTCAGTCTTTTTAAAATGGCCCCCTTCCGATGGCTCAAGGCCGCGCTTTCCCGGCGCAGCCGCGGGGCCGAATCCGTCGCCCCCTCGCTCGCGAAGAGCAAGCGACGAAAGCTCCCAAGATTCAAGGGGTTTGACCGGAGCGCGTCGACGACGCAACTCGTGAGTCTCGGTGGATTGTCGTCGTCGGCGGCCGACGAAAACGCGATGGCTGAAGCCGAGGTGTCGGGCGTCATCGACAGCGAAGATTGGCGCATCGAGCCCGTGCCCCCCGTCGCCGCCATAAGCCCGGCCGAGGCCGCTCCCCCCCTGCTTCCAGCGGGAAACACCAACTCCTCGCTCGCCGTGGCCAAGGGCTGGTACCTGGCAACGCACTGCGCCCTCGCGCTGTTCCCGTTCCCGGCGATTTATTTGAGCGACAGAGGGCTCTCTTCTGTCGAAATTGGGACTATCTTGGCGCTGAGGCCGTTCATCTCGGCCGTCGCAGGTGCGTTTCTTTGCATTGGTTTGAGGGAGAGAGAAGAAAGAGAAATTGGGAGGGGAAAGAGGCAGTTTCGCTCCCTTTCGAAACTGCTCGCCCTCTCGCTTGATCGCGACTCTCGCTCGCTTTTCGCGCCCCCTCCACCTCATCCTCTTCTCTCTCTCGCTCGCTCCCCCCCCCCCCCTCTCCACTTCGGACGAAACACACGCACACAGGAAACGCCTGGGCCATCCTCGCCGACGCCACCCGCTCCCACCGCACGGTCCTCCTCTCGACCTTCGTCGCCGCGGGCGTCGCCAGGGGGCTCGTGGGCCTCCCGTTCCTCAAGACCTTCTGGCCGCTGCTGGCCGCCGTCTCGCTCTCGGAGGCGGTGGCCGCCCCGGTGATCATCCTGGCCGACGCCGCGACGCAGCAGGCCGCCGAGGCCGCCGGCAGCGACTACGGCCGCGTCAGACTCTTCGGCGCCGTGGGCCTGGGCGCGTTCTCGCCGCTCAACGGCCTGCTGGTGACCCGCCTCGGCAACGGCGCCGGGTTTGCCGCCGGGGCGGCGGCGTGGCTGGCCGCCTCGTGCCTGACCGCCGCCCTCCCCGTGGCCGGGCTGAGCTCCGCCGCGGCGAGGGGGCAGAGGCCCGCGGGGAGGAGGGCGGCGAGCGAGGCCGGAGGGGGGAGCAGCTGCTGCAGCGGGCGCCTGCCGCTGCCGCTGCCCGCGCCGGCCGTCGTCGTCGTCGAGGCGGGAGAAGCAGGATCGGAAGAAGAGGAGGAGGAGGGGCTCGAGCGAGAGCCCGCCACCTCATCTGCTAGTTCTCGGTCTTCCTCGGTCGAGTTCGAGGCCGTTGCCGCCGCGAGAGCAGGAGAGCGGGGAGGCGAAGCAACAGCAGCAGCAGCGGCAGCAGCAGCAGTGGCAACAGCAGGGGAGACGACGACGGCGACGACTGCGACGACGGCAACGACGACAACAGCGGCGCAACAGCGGGGACAGGCCCCGCCATGTCTCTCCCTCCCCTCCCGCCTCGGAGGAGCAGCAACTCCCCGCGCTCGCCTTTCCTCGCACGGAGGAGGAGGAGGAGGAGGAGCCGGGAAGAGCGGCGACGGGGGCGCCGTCGCAGCCGTCGCCGCAGCGGCCGCTGCCCTCGGCCCCACCTCCTCGCCCCCCCCTCCGCGAGCCGGCGGCGCTCCGACCCCGCCAGGCGCCCTCGCTATCTTCGACGCGACGCTCGGTCGGAGCGAGGGCGGCGACGGACGGGAGCGGAGGGGCAGCCGCGGCTCCCCTTCGCCGGCCCCCTCGACCGCCGCCTCCTCGACGCGCCCGCTGTCGCCCGCGCTCGGAGCCGCCGGGAGCGATGGGAGGACGGTCTCTAGCTTGTCGGCTGCGCTCGCCCTTTCGACGAAGAGGCGGAGGACCTCGTCGTCCTCCTCTTCTTCCGCTCACGCCTTCGTCGTCGACGCCTCGGCGCTGCCGCTCCACCGCAAGCTCGCCGCCGTCTTCGGCTCGCCGCGGGCCGCGCCGTTCTTCGCGACCGCCTGGGCCCTCGGCTACGGCGCCGGCACGATCGACTCGTGGCTCTTCGTGTTCCTCGGGGAGCCCCCCCTGAGGGCCTCGAAGCAGCTGATGGGCGTGACGGTCCTCGTGACGTGCGCGACCGAGGTGCCGGCCTTCTTCTTCGCGGGCGCCCTCGTCGAGCGGTTTGGGGCCGGGAGGGTGCTGTCGGCGGCGGCGCTGGCGCTCGCCGCGAGGCTCGCCGGGTACTGGGCCCTGCCCTCGCTGGCGCGCAGCCCCTGGGCCGTCCTTCCCCTCGAGGCGCTCAACGGCGTGACGTTCGGCTGCGGCTGGGCCGCGGGGACGGCCCGGGCCGCCAGCCTGGCCCCCCCGGGGCTGGCGGCGACGGCACAGGCGGCGTTCGCGGCGGTGTACGGCGGGCTCGGCGCGGGGCTGGGGTCGCTGGCGGGGGGCGTCGTGAGGAGCAGGGCCGGGGGCGCGCGGCGGGTGTTCGCCGCCGCGGCCGCGGTCGTCGCGCTGGCGTGGGCCGCGGCGGCGGCGGCGGAGGCGTTTGTGGAGCGGGCGGAGAGGAGCGGGAGGAGGGGGAGGAGCGCGGAAGGGGTCTTGAAGCAGCAGCGGAAGGGGCTGCAGCGCTGGCCGTTGGCTGACGGCGACGAGAAAGGGAGGAAAATCGGGCCGCTCGCGGCGTGACTCTCGAGTGCTGTATCTTTCAGTCCGAACCCTTTCAAAAAGAAGAAAAAGGGAAGACGGAAACAGTTTCTTTTTCAGAGGTTCGAGCGAGAGAGCGAGAGCTCACCTTCCATTTCCCTTTCTTTCTCTCCCCGCTGACGGGAGGAGAGGCGGCTTTTTGCTCTTCCAATTGGCTCTGGAGAAAGGCACGATCCTCTCTCCTGGCATGACGCGAAGAGAGAGAGGAGCAAGCGCACAGGGGGGCGGCGGGAGCGGAGGCATGCAAGAAGGCGGCGGCGCCGCCGATCGATTGCGAACGGCCGCAGCGGCGACGACCTCGACCCTAGCCGACCCCGGGCGGCGACGCTCCTCTCGCCGCTGCTGCCGCTCCGCTCCGGCGACGAGGACCAGTGCGGCCTCCAAGCTCTGGTATTTGTGGACCTACGCCGCCCAGGCCATGCTCGTCCCCTTTCTGAATCTGGCCTTCCTGCGGGGAGCGGGCCTGACGAGGGCGCAGCTCGGGGCGGTCTCGGCGGCGAGGCCGTGGCTCTCTGCCGTGAGTTTTCTTCTTCTTTTTCCCCCCATCTTTTCGTGTTTCGCGCGCGCGCGCGCGAGAGAGAGAGAGAGAGGGAGAGGAGCTTTGAATGTGTGCTTCTTCTTCACTTCTTCTTCTCTCGCTGGAGGGAGATGGAAGAGAGAGACAGAGAGAGAAATGCCTCACTCTTCCTTCCTTTTCCCCCTCTTCTCTTCCCTCTTCTTCTTTTCCTCGTCAAAAAAAACAGATAACCGGAAACCTCTGGGCCCTCTGGGCCGACGCCACGGGCCACCACGGCCCCATCCTCGCCTTCGCCTACTGCGCCGCCGGCCTCCTCCGCTACTCCCTCCGGTACGTCAAGGGGTTTCCTCAGACCCTGGGCGTCGTCCTGCTGATGGAGGCTCTGGGTTCCCCCGTGAACATCATCGCCGACGCTGCCGTCATCGCCTCCGGCGGGGGCGACGAAGGGAGCTACGGCCGCACGAGGCTGTACGGCGCCGTCGGGTGGGGCCTGTTTTCACCCGTCGGGGGGTGGCTGGTCCAGAGGAGGGGCCTCGGCGCGGGGTTCGTGGCGAACGGGGCAGGGTGGGGCAGCGGGCTGCTGCTGACGCTGATGCTCCCCGTGTCGGTCCTCTCCTCTTCGAGTTCGAAAAAGAAGGACAGGAAGAGGGAGAAGGGAGGGGCGGGCGCTTCCGAGCCTTCTTCTTCTTCCGAGGCCGCTGCTGCCGCTCTCGCTTCTTCTCCTTCAGCTCGTGCTGCCGAGGCTGCCGCTGCTGCTGCTGCTGCTGCTGATCCCCCCTCTGAGCCCGGCGGCGGCGTCGAAAGCAGAGGGGGGATCGCTGGCTCGAGGAGGAGGACCAGCCTCGATGACGACTGCGACGGCGAGGAAAAGGAGCGCGGCGAGGAGGAGCGAGGAGGCGAGCCCTCTTCCTCTTCAGACGGCGGCGACGACGAGACCGAAGCCGCCGCCGCCGTCGCCGAGGCCGCCGCGAGGGAGGCCCCGCTGGCGCCCGCGGCGGAGCTCGTAGCTTTCGACGGACACGCGCTGGCGCACCACCATCATCGTCACCACAAAAAGGAGAGGAAGGAGAAGAAAAAGAGGGGGCGTGATCATCCTCACTCGACTGACGACGTCGAGGAGCCTCTCTTGAGCCCCTCGACCACCGCCGCCGAGGAAAATGAACTCGACGGCGACGACGGCAACGCTCTCTCGACCTCTTCCTCCTCAGACGACGACGACAACGACGACAACGAGAGGCTCCCCCTCGCCAGGAAGCTCGCCGCAGTCTTCTCCTCCCCTCGCTCCTGCGCCTTCTTCGCCACGGCCACGCTCTTCGGCTTCGCGATGGGGACCATAGACACCTGGCTCTTTGTGTTCCTGGACGAAGCCCTCGGGGCGAAGGAGGCACTGATGGGCGCGACGCTGACCGTCACGTGCGTCGTCGAGGCTCCCGTGTTCTGGGCCTCGGGGTTCCTGATCCGGTCCCTGGGAGTGCCGCGTATCCTCGCCCTCGTGCACGCAGCGTTCCTGCTCCGCCTGTCGTGCTACTGTCTGCTCCCCTGGGCCGTCAACGTGAAGGGTCTCTCGCCGTGGGTCGTGCTGGCCGTCGAGCCGCTGCACGGCGTCACGTTCGGGTGCGCGTGGGCCGCCGGCTGCGCGCAGGCGGCGAGGCTCGCCCCGCGCGGCCTGTCGGCGACGACGCAGGCGCTATTCAGCGGGCTGTACCTCGGCGCGGGGAGCGGGCTGGGCGCGCTGGTGGGCGGCGTCGTCCACTCGCGGTGCTCGAGGGAGGGCGAGGCCGCGCGCGGGGGCCGGGCCGTGTTCGCGGTCGCGGCGGGCGTCGTCGCGGTCGGGTGGCTGCTGTCGGCGCTGGCCGGGTCCTTCATGGGGCCCCCGCTCCCCTCTGCCGCTCCTGCTCGCTCCGCTCCTGCTCCTGCTCCGGGGGACGAAGGAGGAAGGCGGTGGAGGCGGCAGCAGCAGCAGCAGCGAGGCTAAGAAGTGGAAACTTCTTCTTCTTCTTCTTGTTCTTGTTCTTTTTAATTTGCAATCACTTTCCTGCCCTCGCCTTCTCTTCCTCTCTCTCTCTCTCTCTTTCTTGTCTCTCTCTCTCTCTCTCTCTCTCTCTCTCTCTCTCTCTCTCTCTCTCTCTCTCTCTCTCTCTCTCTCTCTCTCTCTCTCTCTCTCTCTCTCTCTCTCTCTCTCTGAACTAAAGTTCTACCCTCAACTGCACCTCGTTCACGCGCTCCTCGAGCTGGAACAGGGCCCCGTACTGCGCCAGCCTGAACGCCCCCCTCGCGTCCCGCTCGCAGAGCCTGAGTCCGTCCCTCTCCAGGGCGAGAGCCAGCGCGTCTCGGGCCTCCAGGGTCGCCTCGGGCGTCGCGTACTGGGCCGGGACGCGGGCAGCGGCGACGAGCTCGCCGCCGCGGGCGGCGAGGCGGACGCCTTCCCTCATCGGCAGCGGCGGCGTCGGGGGGGGAGTCTCCTCGGAGCTCTCCTTCTCTTTCCCGCTCCTTTTCTCCGAGAGCCGAGGGCCGATGTGGAGGCTCATGACCTTGGGCTCGGAGGAGGGAGAGGAAGGAGAGGAGACGGCGGCGGCGGTCCCGGGCGGGAAGTGCATGACGACGGGCTGCGACTCGGCGAAGCGCGCGCCGGCCTCGTTGGCGCCCGACGCGTACGACCCGACCTTTTCAAACCCCTCGTCCCTCCGGACGTATTCGCACTCGACCGCAAAGTGCGAAGCGTAGAGGCGCAGGTCGTAGTCTTCGGTCTTGGAGACGACCTCGTAGGGAGGGAAGGAGGTGCCGCCGGCGCCCGGAGGAGAGGAGGGGGTGGCGGAAGGAGGCGCGAGGGTGCGGGGTGGCGGTCGTCGCCGCTGGCGTCGTCGAGCGAGGCCACGATCGGCGGTCGGCGGCATCGCCGCTCTCGGCGGCCTCCCGACGAGCGTTGCGGCCATGTGAGGCTTTGATTGTAATTTGGGGGCTTCCAGCACCTTCTTAGCTTTCTCCGTGGGCGGTTTTGTAGACCGCGGGAAGCAGAGAGACGCGAGAGAGGTAAGATGGGATTGATTTTGAGAAACTAGCTCGAAAGAGACGAGTTTTGGACACACCCAAAGTTGTCTTTTCCCCTCCTTTTGTTTTTCATCTTCATTTTCTTAAAATTATTTCTGAACGAGCAAGTTCGCAGTACGAAGTGGGGGAAGGAGGGAGAGCAGGAGAGAGAAAAAAGAGGAGGCAGAACGAACCGGAGCCCAGACGCAGCGGCAGGGACGGAGGAAGAGAGAGCAGGAGGACGAGCGAGCGAAAAAATGTCTCTACCTCTCCAAGCAGCACGGCGGCGGCGGCCTCGGCCACGGCTCCCTCGCCAGCCGCCTCCCCAGCTCCAGATAGGGAGCGGCGCGCGCTTCGTTCGTCAAGCCGGCAGCGCCCGAGGTGGTGGTCAGGACCCACACTTCCGTTTCGGAGAGGCAGCGAGGCCAGGCGGCGGGGCGCAGCGAGCGGGGCTGCAGCCCGTAGCCGACGCCCGACGACGGGGCCGCCGCGGCCCGCGCCCGCCGCCCCCTGCCCCCTTCCTTCGAGGCGTCCCTCCGCCCCCCGCCCCCGGCGTTGAGGAGCTCGACAAACTGCCTCTTGCCCGTGAAGGCGATCACTCGGGGAGCGCAGCAGGTCGAAGGGTGGCGGCGATCGCGAAGAGAGGGAGGGGAGGGAGGGGCGCCGACCCCGCCGCTGCCGCCGCCGCCCCCTTTGCTCTCCCCCGCCTCCCCTCCCCCCTCCTCGCCCCCCTCCTCCTCCTCCCCCTCGGGGCGGCACCGGCACCCGGCGACCCTCGCGGCCCTTCGCACGTGCTCGACGAGCCTTCCATAATACCCGGGAGCCCAGGCGGCGAACGCCGAGGACGAGATCGACGAGAGGTCCGTCTCGGGGTGGCTCTGGCCGACGTCGCAGAGTCCGAGCCCGGCGAATTGGTTGAGGAGCTCGTCGTCGGCGGCCGCGCCCGAGAAGGGGCTCCGTGTGCCGCTCCCCTCGGTCTTCACCCCGTCGGTCGAGCAGCCGGGGAGCCTGCATGAACGGGACGCGCGGGAGGAGGAGTAGGAGGAGGAGGCGGCGGAGGAGGAGGCCAGCGAGACAGCGACGCGCGGTGGGACGATCCCGGGCGACGAGTGCAGCAGGGGCCAGAAGCGGTTGGAGCGGTGGGCGTATGCGTGTCCCTGCTGCCAGGCCGTGACGGAGGGGTTGGTGCCGGAGAACACGCAGCGCAGGGGGAGGGAGCCGAGCCTCTCAGGGAGGCCCGCGGGGGGTTCGAGGAGGAGGCGAGGAGGGGGGCAGGGTCGCGCGGCCGGCGGCGTCGGCGGCGGCGGGAGCATCGCCGCTTTTGCTTTCGCTCGCTTTCTCGTCGGCGGCGGCGACGCTTCTGCCTCTTTCTCTTCTCCCTCTTCCTTGGCTTCGATTTTCATCGGGGAGCCGAGATGAGTCTCCGCAGCGGCAAGAGCAGGGCGCTTTGACGCGGACTGGAGGCGTGTGGCTCGCATCTTCCTTTTGTTACTAGGGGTGTCGGAGTTGAGAGAGAGAGAGAGAGAGAGAGAGAGAGAGAGAGAGAGAGAGATCGATTGTGCGGCGATTGTCATTTTCCGTTCGCTCGCATCTCTCTCTCTCTGCTCCAACTCTCTCCTCTTTCCCTTTTTCCTCTTCAATGTCCTCCCCAGCAGTGCTCACGTTCGCCGTCATCGGCGAGGGGGACTCGCCGATCTTCGAGGCTGACCTCTCCGCTCCGCCCTCGGCGGCGTTCACGGACGCGCCGGCGGAGGGAGAAGACGGCGACGACGACGAGGATGCGGCGAAGAAAGACCCATCATCGGCCTCGGCCTCGACGAGCGACCACCACCCGCAGCCCTCGTCCCGCGACGAGCGCGCCGCCTACCTCCACCAGTTCGTCCTCCACGCCGCCCTCGACGCCGTCGACGAGGTCCTGTTCTCGCACTCCGGAGGAGGAGGAGCAGGCGCGGGAGGGGGAGGGGGAGCAGAGGGGGGCGCGGCGGGGTCGTCGGGCTCATCCTCGGCGGCCGGCGCGGGCGGTGCGCCGCACCTGGGCGTCGTCGACCGCTTCAACGCGCTACAGGTCTCCGCCTACGCCACGCCCGGGTCTCTGAAGCTGCTCCTGCTCCACGACGGCAGGCCCGACGACGTCGTGCGCGGGTTCTTCAAGGAGGTTCACGAGGCGCTCGTCAAGGCGCGGCTCAACCCCTTTTTCGTCGGGGGAGCGGGGAGCTCTTCGAGCGTCGGCGGCGGCGCCTCCTCCGCCCCTTCTTCTTCCTCCTCCTCTTCTCTGTGCTGCGGCGGGGGCAGCTCCGGGACGGGCCTGACGGGCCTGCTGTCGGCGAGGGGCAGCGGGTTCGACAGGAGGGTGCGGAGCCTGGCGAGGAGCTACTTCAGGGTGATGGTATGAAGGAAAGAAGAAGAAAAGAAGAAGAAGGAGGGGAAGAGGGACCGAGAAGGTGTTTGGGTCTGTAAAAAAACAAAAAAGAGATCGCACCTCGAGGTGCTTCGAGAAGGAGATCGCGAGGCATCAAGGCGGCGACTGAGGGTGAGTGAGGGTAGACAAGAGGGAGAGGGAAAAAAACACGAGCCGAAGAGAGAGGGTGCCTTGTTTCACAAATCTTCTTTTTAGTTTTCAGCTCCTCTTTTTTTTCGCGGTGCCCGCTGCTACCTCCTCGTCGCCCTCTCTTCCTCGGAGGAGAGAGCACCGGAGCGCTCTCTCGGTAGCAGCAGCAGCAGCACGGAACGCCGCGTTGCGTTGAGAGAGCAAGAGGAAGAAGCGAAAAGAGAGAGAGAGAGAGAGAGAGAGAGAGAGAGAGAAAAATAAAAAAACTGCAGCGATGGATGGCCACCGAGTCTTCCGCGTCCCGCTGCCGGCCGACAGCAACAACGGCGCCGGCCCCTCGACTCCGGCGCCCGCGCACACGGCGCCGCCTTCGACGTCGCGCACGATCACGGACACCATCATTGGAGGTAAAGAAGAAGGAGAGAAAGAGAGGGAGAGAGATGAACTCTTCTTCGCCTTGCTTTTCGTTGCCGCCATTGCTTGCTGACAAGCGGTTTTTCATCTCCTCCTCTTCTTTTGACTCGCCGAAAGCGGACTCGAAACCGTCTTTTGCGACTCGCTCCGAGCCTGCCAAGGGCAAGATCGCGTCCACCAGGCTGCGCCTGTCGGTGAAATGAGTTCGAGAGAGGAAGGAGGAAAGGAGCGCGAGAGAGAGAGAGCGAACGAGAACGTGTCTTGGCGTCTGAAAAAAGAAGAGGCACAGGCGCAGGCGAAGAAGACGAGACAAAATCTCACTTCGAGCCCCTCTCTTTCTAAACCCTACAAACGAAAACCCGACAACAGAGCACGAGCACACCATTGTCGGCTACTCCCTGGTGAAGGGCATCGGCGACGGTGAGTTTAGGAAGGAGAAGAAGAGAAAGAGAAAGAGAGACACAGATGTCAAAAAGGAAGAAAAAAAAAACTCACCCTCGTCAAAAACTCTTTTTCCTTTTTCCTCTTTCTCTCATCCACCCCACTTCCACGCCCAAAACAGGCGAGCCCATCGCCTCGGAGCGCTTCACTGTGGGGGGACACGAGTGGGTCCTCCTGTTCTACCCGGACGGAAAGAGGTCCTCCTCGGCCCCTCCTCCCCCGGCGCTGGAGCTGGGAGCGGCTGCGGCGGGGCACGGGCAGCAGGGAGTGCAGCAGCAGCAGCAAGCGGCCGCCGCGGCGCAGGCCGCCGCCGTCGCGGCCGCGGCCAATGCCGTCCATCAGCGGCGCAACGCCGAAGCAGCAGCGGCGGCGGCGGTGGCGGTGGCCGCGGGGAGGGCCGCGCTCCAAGCGCCCCGCGCCGCCAGCAACAACGCCGCAGCGACGACGACGGCGACCCCCTCCGCTCCCGCTCCCGCCGCGGGAAGCAACGCCACTGCCGCCGTCGCCGCCCTCAACGCCGCGCAGAGGCAGCAGTCCGCCCAGCAGCAGCAGCAGCTCCAGGCGCGGAACGCCGCCGCAAACGCCGCGAACGCCGCCGCGGCCGCGCAGCAGGCCGCCTCTGCCGCCGCCGCCACGGCCGCCGCCGCGCAGGCGCAGGCGCAACAGGCCCAGGCCGCCGCGGCCGCGGCGGCCGCGGGCAGCAACGAGTACGCCGCGCTCTTCGTTGCCCTCATCGGCGAGACCTCGGACCCGCTCGGCGTCGTCAACACCTCCGACGGCCGCGTCGTGCGCGCGTTCCACCGCTTCACGCTCGTCGACCAGCACGCCGCCGCGGCCGAGAGGGCCGCCGTCACGGCCGCGGGGAGCAGCGCCCCCGGCACCGTTGCCAACGTCGTCCCGACCGCCAACCACCTCACCAAGGGCCGGCGCCGCGACCAGGGCGCGGTCAAGATCAGCTGCGCGCGGCAGGACCCCAACGCGCGCAACTGCCATGGGTACCGCAAGTTCGTCAAGCGCTCGGTGCTCGAAAACCCGGCTGCGGGCTACCTCGTCGACGACACGATCGTGATCCGATACACCATCGAGCTGGTGGTCTCCTCCGGGGGGGCCCTGGCCAAGCCCGGGGGGAGCGCGGCGGCGGCGGCGGGCGGCCTCGGGGTCGGGAGCCTCCGCGGGCTGGGCGGGCGAGGAGGGGGGCGGTTTGGCAGCGACGGGGCCGGCGGCGCCCTGCCACCGCCGCCGCCGCCGTCGCTCGGCGTCGACCTCGCCCGCCTGCTCGACTCCGGAGCAGGGGCCGACGTCGAGTTCGAGGTCGAGGGAGATCTGTTCAAAGCGCACCGCGTTGTGCTTTCGGCGCGGTCTCCGGTCTTTGACGCGCTGTTGAACGGCTCGATGCGCGAGGCGCGCCAAGTTTTGCAGATCGGGGAAGCGGGAGCGACGGCCCCCGGCGGCGGCGGCGACGTTGAGCGCTCCTCGCCGCCCGCCTCGAGGAGTGTCGGCGGCGCTTCTTACTCTTCGCTCCCGCGCATCAGGATCTCCGATGTGCGTTCCCCGGTCTTCAGGGCCCTGCTGCACTTTGCGTACACAGATGAGCTCCCCTCGGAGATCGGGAGCGGCACCTCGGCCAGCGGAGGGGGAGGCGGGGCGGCAGGAGGAGGCGGAGAGGGATCGACGGCGGCGGCAGCGGCCCCTCTTTCCTCGACCGCCCTCGTCCCCTTTGCCCCCGCCCCCCCCAACCCCAACGCGACCACAACCACGGCCGCCTTCGCCGCGGCCCTCTCCACCGTGGGAGCCGCGCTCGACGTCCCGATGGCCCAGCACCTCCTCGTCGCCGCCGACCGCTTCGCGCTCTCGCGCCTGCGCCGCATCTGCGAGCGCCGGCTCTGCGAGGGCGTCGACGTGGCGATGGCGGCGACGACGCTGGCGCTCGCCGAGCAGAACAACGCGGGCGAGTTGAAGAGCGTCTGCCTGGCGTTTGTGTCGAGGAACCTGCAGGCGGTGATGGCGAGCGAGGGGTACCGGCACATGGTGCGTTCGCGAGTTTCCTCTTTTTTCCCGTTTTTTTTAGCTTTTTTCCCATTTTTTTCTTTCGTTTTTTTTTTCGGGAAAGAAATGAAGGGGGAAAAAACTCAACACTTTTTCCTCCTTTTCTTCTTTTTTCTTTCCAACGAAAAAAAATAAAAACAGGTCCAGTCCTGCCCCAACCTGCAGGCGGAGCTCCTGGCCGCCATCGCTGCCAACGCCGCCGCCGCGGCCGCTGGGGGGCAGCAGCAGGGCCAGAGCCACCACCACCGCCACGAGAGCTCGTCGAGGCACAACGCGCGCTACGTGTCGGCCGCCGCCGTCTTCTCCGACCTCGCGCCCGCCGCCGCTCCTGCTCCTGCCGTCGCGGCGGCTGCTGACGCTGTGGTTGCTGCGACAGCGTTGGCGCGGCAACAGGTGCAGGAGTTTCAGCAGCAGCCCGGGACGCAGCACAGCTCGAGGCAGAGGCCGGCGACGCCCGCGGGGGAGAACACCGGCGGGGGAGGAGGCGGCGACGGCGGTGGTGACGGCGGCCGGCGCGTCAGGCCACGCACGAATCTGTCTCCCTAAGGAATATGGGGGTATAATAAATCATTTCGTTCGCCCGCGCGCCCGCGCGCGCGCTTATTCGTTCGCCCGCGCGCGCTTTCCTCTTCCACACAACTGAACCACCTCTTCATTTCTGCAAAGTAGTTGAACACGCAACAACGACAATACCAGAAAAAAAATGCAAATTTTACACTGTCATAGCAAAAGACCTTTTTTTCCTTTCGTTTCGTTTTCTTTTCAGTTATCTCTCTCTGTTCTCTCTCTCTCTCTCTCTCTGTCCTCTCTCTGTTCTCTCTCGCTCGCTCGCTCTCGCTCTCTATCTCGCTCTCTCTGTTCTCTCTCTCTCTCAGCGCTTCGCTCCCTGCTCGCCTCCGCTCCTCGAAGCAGCAGCAGGGGGAGGGGAGCGGACTGGCGCCGGAGGCAGAGAAGAGGGGGAGGAGGAGGAGGGAGGATTCGAAGGGCTCAGAGAGGGGCTCGAAGAGGGAGGACGGGAAGAAACGACCGTCCTGCTGCTCCTCGGGCTGTCGTCCAGCGCCCCCGAGAACGAGATGTTGCTCCTCCCGGGCACCAGCCTCGCGAAGAGCGCGGCCGCGAGCGCCCCCGACGCGATCAGCCCGGCCCACTGGGCGCCCGAGGCCCTCTCCACGAACCCGTCGGTTTCGAGTTTCTTCGCGAGCAAGGCGAGCCCGACGCCGCCGGCTGCGGCGAGAAAGCTCTGCCAGAAGCCGAACGGAAGCAGCGCTGTCGCGAAGAAGGTCGTGGTCATCGTGAAGGAGATGAGCTTGAGGCTCGAGGCCGCGAGGAAGGTGCGGGCCGGGGTGAGGTAGTACCAGGGGATGGCGACCTTTTTGAGTTTTGGAGTTTTTTTTTTTTTTTTTTGGAAAAAGGGTGGGGAAGAGGTTGAGAGAGGCGAGAGACGAACAAACCGAGGCCGCCAAGGCATCATCTCCTCTTTTGTTCTTCTCCTCCTCTCTCTCTTTCAACTCACCGCTCCGGTGCCAGCAGAGCGGCGGCGCTCTTCGGGGGTCGTCTGCGGGGTGGAAGGCGAGAAGCCCTCGGCCTGAGTGCCATCGTCGGAGCCCGAGGAAGCTGTTGCTGCAGAGACAAATGGGCGACGAGGAGTCGGCGTCGGCGTCGGCGGCATCAACGTTAGCCGTCGTCGAGAGGAGGGGGGGGGAAGAGCTCGCAGCAGCGCCGCTGTCCTCGCCGTCGTCGCTTTCGACGCCAGCCTGCTGCTGCTGCTGCTACTGCTGCGCGCCGTCGCCGAGTCCACGCCTGCGCGGAGAGAGCTCATGTTTCCCAAAACGAAGGAAGAGACTGAGGAAAGAAACTGGAAGTGATTGAAACAAACGGAAAAACTTCACTCCTTTTTTTCCAGGAAAAAAAAACAGAAAAGAAGTCAGTAGCGCGGAAACTCAAAAGAGCCGGCGGCCGCGATGCCCTCGAGCCCCTCGACGACGTCGACGAGAGCGGGCCTCCCCTCGAGGAACTCCCGCAGAGTCTTTTGAATCTCCGCTGCCCCGCCTCCCTCTTTTTTTGTCAAGGCCTCGTCGAGGGCCGCCACGGCCCGCTGCGAGTCGTTCCCGCGCCGGCAGACGACGACGACCGGCGCCCTCGTCTGCCCTCCCTTCTCTTGTCTCTCTTCTTCTCCTTCCGAGGAGCTCCTCAGCGCCGCAGCTGCTACTGCCGCTTCCGCCGCTCGCTTCAGAAAGGCGTCCCCGCCGCCGCCCCATGGAACGTTGACGGAGCCGGGGAGCCTCGCGAGGCCGAACTGGGAGGCGGGGCGCACGTCGAGGTAGAGAGTCTTCCTCTTTCGCTCCTCTCTCTCCTTCTGCCCTTTGTCGCCGGCGTCGCCGTTGCCGCCGGCGCTCTCCTCGACGATTTTCGCGGCTGCCTCCGCGGCGGGCACGCGGCGAGACTCGGGCAGGATCCTGGCCGGAAGCGGAGGGCCGTCGTGCGAAGGGCGGCCCGTGAAGGCCTCGTAGTCGAAGCTTTTTTTTTTTTTTGAGAATGAAAAGCAGGTGAGAGGGAGAGAAGAAAGAGAGAGGGGGAAAAAGTCGAAGAAAAACAGAAATATTTCTCACCTCGCGATATCGAGCTGCTCTCCCTCCCCGTCGTCCCCGCAGGAGGCGCACCCGCCGCTCCGAGGCCGCAGCTGCACGGTCCGGAACCGCGCGTCCCGGCCATCGAACGCGAGCATCCTCCGGCAGAGCGGGGTCATCGCCGGCGGCGGCGGCGCAGAGGAAGAAGGAGCAGCGGCCGCCCCTGAGCCTCTCTCCTCCTCCTCCTCCTCCCCCTTCTTCCTCTGCTCTTCTCTGCTCCCGAGGGCGAGCAGCTTGATCGCCTCCAGAGCCTGGAGCACCCCCACTACCCCGGGGACGGGTCCTAGCACTCCAGCCTCGGCGCAGGAGCCGCAGGAGGCGGCTGGCGGCGGGACGGGGAACAGGCAGCGGTAGCAGGGAGTGTCGTCGGCGGCGTCGCTGCCGTCGCTGCCGTCGCCCTCGCCGTCTGCCTCGCCCTCCTCGCCGCCTCGTTCGCCTCTCCCTCTCTCCCTCACCGCCGCCGCGCAGTAGACGGTCAGCTGCCCGTCCCCTCCGATCGCGGCCCCGCTGACGAGCGGGATCGCCGCCGTGCTTCCTCCTCGGCACCGACGCCCTCGCACTCCTCCTCGGCGCCGGCTCCGGCGGCAGCAGGCGTCCGACAGCAGGTAGCGCGTCGGCGCGTTGTCGCTGCAGTCGAGCACGACGTCGAAGCCTTCGACCATCTCTTCTGCGTTTTCTGGAGTGAGGCCGTTGCCGTGGAGCTCGAGCCTGGTCCCGGGATTGAGCCGGAGCAGGGCCGCGGCAGCAGACTCGACCTTGGGCGTCTTCTCGACAGCGGAGGAGGAGGCGGCCGAGGCAGTTTCGTGCAAGACTTGGCGGTGGAGGTTGCTGACGTCGACGTTGTCCCGGTCGCAGAGCCCCAGTTTCCCCACTCCAGCCGCGGCCAGATAGAGCGCAGCCGGGCAGCCGAGCCCGCCGAGCCCGACAACGAGGGCCGAGGAGGAGGCGAGGCGGGATTGGGCTGTGGTTGGAAAGAGAAAAAAGAGGTCGAGGTCGAGAGGTTGAGAGAGAAAAAGAGAGAAAAGAATGAAAGAAAGAGGAAACGAAAGAAGAAAAACCCTAATTATCCTCACCTTCCGGCCCAAACCACGGAAGAAGCATCTGCCTGCAGTAGCGCTCTACCTGTGGGGTGCTCAGCGGATGGTCTGCTTCCCAAAAGGCATAGTCACTAGCGCGTGCGGGAGGCGGGAAAGGCTCGTCATCGTCAATTGCATCATCGCCGACGTTGGCGATGCAGCTCCTAGTTGAAGCGTTGCCGCCGTTTTCTCGTTCTTCTTCTCCTCCTCCATTAACTTTACGAACTTGCTCCAGCTGCTGCCTGAGAGAAGCGACCTCTGCGCGCAGGAGGGCAAGCTCCTCTTCCGGAGGGAGAGACAGAGACATTTGCCGTTTGCTTTTTCTTGTTTCGAATGCTCGAGAGCGGCTAGACTGTGAAAACGACAGCGCCGACCCTCTTTCTCGCTTCTTTTTAATTTTTTTCTCGCTTTGCCACTTCCTTCTTAACAGCGATACAGCCAAGTCTCCAAGTCTCCAATTGAGCGAAACAAAACACACGGCACAGAAAACAATCCAAAAGAAAAAGGATGACAAAGAAAGGGAACCAAAAAACAAGACAAACTCTCTCTCTCTCTTTCGCGCCGCCAAGAAAAATAAATAAAAACTCTCTCTCTTTCTTTTCCCTCTTCACGCCTTCGCAGGAGCCGGCACCGTGCGGTACTCGGTCCTCGCCCCTCCGGCGCCCACGCCCTCGTCGCTTCCGTCGGCGTCGCCTCCCACCGAGATGTCGACGGCCGGGCGCAGCGCCGAGCACGCCGCCAGCGCAGCGTGAACCGGGTCGTTGAGGAATTTCGAAAAGGCGCCCGAGTCGACGGTGGCGCCGGCGTCGGCAGCGACGTAGGCCTGCTGCTCCAGGATGTAGTCGAAGCGCGGGGCCCACTTGCGGCTGCCCAGGCGGGCAGTGTAGGAGCAGTTATCGACCATGAAAGCGACGCCGCGGGCGTGCATGTAGGGGTTGAGGGAGTCGACCTGTTTTTTATATTTTTTTGATTTGACGGAGAGGTGAGTTTCTCTTTTTCTTCGTTTTTTTTTCTCGTTCTCTCTCTTCCAGAAACGCCCTCCTCTTGCTCGTTCTCTCACTCTCTCTCTCTCTCTCGACCCTTTCTTTTCTTTCTCGATGGCGGAGAGATAAAAGAGAGAGAGCCTTCGAAGAGCCCAACGAAAATGAAGAGAGAGAGAAAGAGAGAAAGGAAAAAAAACATCCTTACCGCCTCGATGATCGACTCGTTGCAGATCTCGGTGTACGGGTGCCCGTGGATCCTTAAAACTTCGATCGTCGCCATCATCGTCGCGATGTAGACGCCGGCGGTGAAGGGGTCGACGGGGATCTCCTGGGAGCCGCGCTCCTTGCGGACCTGGTGGTTGGTTGTTGTTAACAAGAGTTGAAAGTTTTTTTCTTTGTGTGAGAAATTTCGAGTTTTTGTAACCCCCTCTTTTGCCCCGACCTCATCCCCCGACGACGAGCTCTCGGCGACGAGCTCTTTCTCTTTCCCCCCCAAGCCGATCCAAATCCCCTCTCCTCTCACCTTCTGCCCGACTTTCCACATGTGCGTCCCGTCGATCTTCCCCATCGGGAAGCGGTCGAACCGCTCCACAGCCTGGACCACGGAGCGGATCTCGTTCCCGGAGGCGACGTCGTCGTAGATCTCGGCGCAGATGTCCATCGCGGGGCCGAACGACGCGACGTACGCCTTCTCGAACTCCTTCCTGCCGGCGGCATCGAGCCCCTCGTAGACGGCCTTCATCCCCTTCGTCGAGATCGTGCGCGAGATCGGGCCGGTGATGCACTCGACCGAGGCCTTGAAGGCCTCCTCGTCGCTCATGCCGCGCACGCGCGTGTAGCGCCGGAAGAGCGACTCGACGATCCCGTGCACGCCGCCCAGGATCACGCAGCGCTCCCCGTAGATGTCGCTCTTGTACTCGGACTCGAGCGTCGTCCCGAACGCGAAGGGCGCGCCCACGGCGACGGCCCACCCGACGGCGATGTCGGCGGCGTTTCCCGTCGCGTCCTGGTGCACCGCGAACGACGCGTTGATCCCGGCCCCGTTGACCTTCTTGCCCTGCACGTACAGGCGGCGGACGGAGGGGCCCATGCCCTTGGGAGCCATCAGCACCACGTTGACGTCGGACCTGAAGTCGGCGCCGTCGGACTTCATCACTCCGAGCAGGAAGCCGTGCGAGAGGCCGAGGGTTGCTCCCGGCTTGAGCGCGGCGAGCAGGCGCGGATAGAGCTTGGCCTGGGCGTTTTTTTGTTTTTCCGTCGTTCGAGTGTATTTTTTTGGTGCGTTTGCGTTTGAGTGAGTGGAGGGCGAAGAGGGCAGTTTTCGCGACGCCGCGGGGAGCATGACTGAGGGCGGGGAGGATGGAACGACGAGGGCGGCGAGAGAGAGCGAGAAGCGGAGCCGCGGTGCGAATGAAAAAGGAGAAAACAAAAAACGCGACCCTGGGTGCGGAGGGGGTCGAGGTCGAGGTTTTTTTTTGCTTCCTCTTCCCGTCTCCGTGTCTTCCCCCCTCTCTCTCTGCCCCAACCAATCTATCTATCCCCCTCCCCCTCTTACCTGCGCGGCGTCAGAGATCAGCAGGATCGCAAAGTCGGACTCGGCGAGCACGTCGAAGACCTCGCCCAGCGTTCCGTCCTTCTCGTTGAAGCCGCAGGCGCGGGCCTCGTCCGCCGACGCCGAGCCCGAGCGCAGGCCGATGGAGACCTTTTGGGAGTTTTGAGTTTTTCGATTTGTTTTTTTTATAGACGTGAGTCTCCTTTCTGCGATGCTCTTTCGATTTTCTTTCACGAAGGATAAAATGTGCACGTCTTCCTTCTCGAGCGAGAAGAATCCGGGGGGGGGGGAAGGTCTTTCTGGCCCGGCGATTCCGCTCGAGTAAAAGATCAAGCCGTCGCGGCTAGCGTCTTTGCGTATTGTCGTCGATGTCGAAATCGATCAACTCTCTTTCTCTCTCCTTTCTCTATCCTCTCTCTCTCCCCTCAATCCATACCTTGACGTCCTTCATCCCGGCGGCCTCGAGCGAGTCCCTGATGTTCTGCGCCTGCGCCGGGGCCTGCGATCCCCAGCCGATGACGCCCACGGTCTTGATCCCCTTCCAGGCGTCGGGCAGCTTGGAGAGCTTGTCGCGCCCGCCGCGGTAGATGAACTCCTCGAAGCCCGCGAACTCGACCTTCTCCTTCTGGAAGACCTTGGTGTCGAACTCGAGCTTGGGGGCGACCGCGGCGACGGGGGAGACGGCGGCGGCGCGGCGAGCGGCAGGGGCGCCGGCGGCGGCGCGGCGAGCAGGGGCAGCGGCGGCGGCGAGGGCAATGCGGCGGCCGGCGCCGACAGCGGCGGCGGCCGAGGTGGAGCGGGCGTTGATTGCCGTGTTCATCTTTGATTCAGAGAGAGAGTGAATCTGGCTTTGTGAGGCTGGTGAAGAGAGGTTTCGATCTCGTCTTCCGCCAAAGGAGAAGAGAGACGGAGAAAAGAGAGAGAGAAAAGGGGAAGCGGCTCGGCCGAAGTAAGGGAGAGGATTGTGTGAGAGAAGAGGGCGAGAGAAAGCGAGCGAGAGCGAGAGAGGGCGAAAAAAAAATCCCACAATTTTTTGACGTTTTCATTTTCCTAAGCTCGTCGTTGCTCTCTCTCTCTCCCTCGATGCCCTCACCGCCTCTCTCTCTCCCTCCCGTCGCCACGACCTGCCCTCCTCCTCCTCCTCCTGCTGCTCGAGCCGATGGCGAAGACGAGCGCGCCTCCGTCGGAACCTCCTCCCTCCTGAGGGACCCCTCCCTCCTCTCCCCGCGCGAGGGCTCGGGCCAGGCGCCGCAGCTCGAGCAGCTCGTCGCCTCGACGCGGCGGTGCCATCTGACGCCGGCGGCGTTCATGGTCTCTTGGCAGGGGGTGCTTACGCTGGCGTACCGGTGAGTTTTTGGTTCCGACTTACTCCACAGCAGCATGAAGATGTTCGTCACGCCCTTGTCTGAGAGAAAAAAAGGCTGTCAAGCAAGGGAAAACGCGAGGAAACAAGGGGTCGATCTCCCTCTCTCCTCGCTCTTATTGGGGCACCGTCAGACACGCTCATCGTACCAACTCTGTTCTTTTCCACCCCCACCACCAACAAAACCAAAAAGCGGCTTCCCCCCGGCCCTCGTCGAGCTCAAGGAGCGCATCGAGCGAGCGCACCCTTGCCTGCCCAAAGAGTCTCCCGGGTCCAAGTGGCCAAAGACGACGCTCGCGGCCCTCAAGGACGGGAAGCGGCTCACGCCGCAGCAGCTCGGCGTGCTCAACGACCTGTGCTCGCGCGAGTCCGCGGCGTTCCGCTACGAGGGGGACCGCGCCAGCCTCGCGG
>Ga0315289_10004748_pt1 | contig 20215 bp, 18 predicted proteins | sample YL17G11_40_MG_FD_203452 | JGI IMG/M metagenome (GOLD analysis project Ga0315289, IMG submission 203452) | Sediment microbial communities from Yellowstone Lake, YNP, Wyoming, USA - YL17G11_40 | ecosystem: Environmental > Aquatic > Freshwater > Lake > Sediment | place: USA: Wyoming | collected... | reverse complement strand
CAATCGCTGCTTGCTCACGTGATGAGCCGCAGCCGAAATTCAAACCGGCGACGACGAGCGCTCCGGGCTGCACCAGGTCGCGAAAGGTTGGGTCGAGGTCCTCGAAGGCGTGCCTGGCCAGCTCCTTTGAATCCAGAGTCTTAGTGTATTTACCAGGGATAATCCGGTCAGTGTCGATATCGTCGCCATATATAAATAACTGTTTATGCATGGTGCCCTTCCAGATATTCCTGGGGATTGCAGATACGGCCTTGAAGCGCGGACGCCGCCACGGTTGCGGGTGAGGCCAGATAGATGTTGGCCCTAGCATTGCCCATGCGGCCAGGGAAATTGCGGTTGGCTGCTGAAATGACATTTTCATCATCGCCGGGCACCCCTAGATGGGTGCCGACGCAGGCCCCACAACCAGAAGGCAGAAAAGTCGCACCGGCGGCGGTCAACGTCTCCATAGTGCCGTCCTTGATTGCCTCTAGCAACGTGGCCCTGGTCGCTGGAACGATGTAGAAGCGCACTCCGGGGGCGACTTGATGCCCCTTGACGATGGCGGCCGCTGCGCGCAGGTCTTCTATCCTAGTATTGGTGCAGGAGCCAAGAAAGGCCATGGTGATTTCGGTGCCTCTCAGGGTGTCGACGTCGCGATTATTTTGTGGAGCATGCGGTAGGCATACCTGCGGTTGCATCGTGCCTACTTCAAAGTCAAAGGTCTGCACATAGTTGGCATCGGCATCTGCTTGGATTAGCGACCCAGGCCAGCCTTGGACGATGCCGGTCTTAGCGCCAAGCTCGGCGGTCATATTGGCAAATGGAATGCGGGCTGCCAGGGTACTGGTCGAAAAGAAATCGCCGCCGAATTCGATGGCCTTATAGGTACTGAGGCTTGGGCCGAGGCGACCGACTACTGCAAGCATCAGGTCCTTGGCTGCAACCCCAGGCCGCAGCGAGCCGTGCAGATTCACGCGGATGGTAGCGGGAACCTTTAGCCAGATTTTGCCGGTGAGAGCCACGGCCGCCAGATCGGTACTGCCGACACCGCAGGCAAACGCGCCGATGGCGCCATAGGTGCAGGTATGTGAGTCGGCGCCGATAAAGACGTCGCCACTTTTAACATGGCCATGATCGATCATTAGGTGATGGCAGATGCCGGCGCCGGTTTCGTAGAGCTTCGTTTCCTGCTCTTTGGCAAAGGCGCGGATCATTTGGTGCAGGCGGGCTACAGTCTCATTTGGTGCCGGCGAGGCATGGTCGAGGACGAATGCCAGTTTGCTGGGGTCCCACACCCGTCGTCCGCCCATTTCTTGAAACGAACGAATCATCTGCGGGGCCGTGGTGTCGCTGGCCATGGCCCCATCGACTGGTACGAAAATATATTGACCTGGCGAGACATCGTGGCCCAGCTTCGCGCTGAGGATCTTTTCAACGATGGTTAAGCCCATACGGTCACCTCTGAGCTGCGCGGGCCACTAGCTCCTCCTGCTTTTTTTGCTAGCTGGTACATGCGGCCGGGCAGTGGAACGCCAAGTGCCTGTTCCAAGATCCGTGCTGCTGGCAACAGTTCAGCTAAGGTGATGCCGGTCGCGACACCCATCCTATCGAAAAGATACAGCACATCCTCAATGGCAATATTGCCCGTGGCGCCAGGAATAAAATTGCAGCCCCCAACCCCGCCAAGCGATGCGTCAAAACGGCGCACCCCGGATTGAAATCCAGCGAGTAGGTTGGCCATGCCCAAGCCGCGCGTATCGTGCAGGTGCAAGACCAACGGCAAAGTACAGACTGCACGCACGGCGTGGATCATGGCTGTAATATCGGCCGGCACGCCTTGACCGGTCGAGTCAGCCAGAGCCAAGGAGTCGCAACCCGCTGCAGCCAAATCTCGTGCCATCGCCACCACGCGGGATGTGGGGACAGCGCCACTAAAGTTGCAGCCAAAAGCGCACTGCAAACCAACGCGCACGCCGAGTCCGGCGGCTTTGGCTGTGCCGATCATGGTCAGAGCCTGGGCCAAAGCAGCGGTGGCGGTAAGGCCGGCATTCCTGACGCTGTGCGCATCGCTGCACGAAAGCGACAGATCGACGTGTTTTAAGCCGCTCGAACCTAGTCTAGTTAGCCCCGTCGCGTTTAACACCAGTCCGCTATATTCGACGCCGTTTATCGCGGGTAGTTGTTCCGCTAGCGACTCGATGCCTGCCATCTGCGGCACCCGCAGAGGGTTGACAAATGAGGCAATTTGCAAGCTTTTAACGCCAGCACATATGAGTTTGTTGATAATTTCTAGGCGAAGTTTGAACGGCACCAACATAGCTTCGTTTTGGATGCCATCGCGCATGGAAACATCGATAATCGAGACCTCAGTTGTGGTCATGGCGATGCTTTCCTCCGTTTTGGATGCTAGTAGCATTTAACGCAACACGTGTCGGATCACTTGAATATGTACTTATCAGAAATTTCAAGTAAAGAAACTGGTTTCATGTTTTGAAAAACTGAACTATAAATCAGCCAAGATCGCCGTTGGACATGTTGATTCGAATCTTGAAAGCGTTTGGATGATAGGCCTGCAAAGGCTCCACACCGGTGTCTGACTTGATTGGAGGAACGTTTGATGAAGTACGTTTGGCTTGCTGCTGTGCTTACATGCTTTTCATGTTCTAAGGAATCAAGGCATAACCCTGCGCCTGTAGCTGCGCCGTCAGGTAATCAAGTGGAGTCCAAGCCTGGCGTTGGCACGCCTGATTCTGGTCAATCTGCCGGCAATACCCCGGTCGCCGCCGACGCGGCTAAGGCTGGCGGATTGCAAGGATGCAATGATTCAGTGATGCCAGGTAGTGATCATAACCTAATGGTGACGATGGACAAGGCCAGCGGTCGCTATTTGATCGACTTTGCAAACTCAGAAGATCGTGACCTGCATGTCATCGCACTGTATGTCACGGCGGTCGAGGATGCGATTCCGACCTTTAAAAACGGATTTAAGTTCAGCGGCACACCTTATTGGATGGTCGCCGTGGAACGGCCCTTTGATACCTATTTCCATCTGCCATTATTGTACGGCACGGTATCTGGTAAAGCGGTCGATGTGACTAAGAATTACAAAGGTATAGAAGGAGGAACTAAGCTGGCCGGCCTAACTGAGCCGGCCTGTCTGAAGATCACCTTGGTTACCTTTGAGGCAGATCAGGAGCAGTCGTTCAAAAGCAGTCTGTTTCAGCTCGCGTATAAGCCGTGAGCTTGGGCATGGGGTTGGAGCAACTTATGGATGAAGTACTGATCATCGGTGCGGGTCCAGTTGGACTGTCTTTGGCTGTTGCATTGACCAGCCGCGGTATTCCGGTGGCAATCTTTGAGCAAGATAGCCAAATTGTTAAAGAGATCCGAGCGAGCACGTTTCACGCTGCCACCATGGAGAAGATGGATGAATGGGGGGTGCTAAACGCCGTCCTAGCGAAAGGCCACCGCGTTGACCACCTCCAGTTTTGGGATCGGTGCGAACGCAAGATCGTCGGCGATTTTGACTATGAGGCGATCGCTCAGGACACCAAATTCCCTTTTCGCCTACAGTGTCCGCAGCATGTTTACGCTGAGACGCTACTAGAGCGGTTGCAGCAGGAACCGCTGGCGACCATCCGCTTCGGCCATGAATTCGTCAGTAGCCGCGAAGACCAACGTGGGATTGAGGCGGAGTTTCAAACCGCAGGTGGGATTTTGCGCTACCGGGGGCGCTTGCTGTGTGGCGCTGATGGAGCGAATAGCGCGTTAAGGCGGTCGCTGGGTATAGGCTTTGAAGGTATGACCTATGAGGATCGCTTTCTGTTGATCGGCACCGACCTTGATCTGTCGAAGTACTACCCGGGGATTGCGAGCGTTAGTTATATCTTTGACCCTGAGGAATGGGTCATTACCTTGCAGTTGCATCAGCTACTGCGAATCGTCTTTCAGGTTGCCGAAGGCCAGGACGGTGATGTCGCATTAAGCGACGCCAACATCCGGCGGCGGGTATGGAAGTTCGTCGGCGAAGAGGTGGATTTTCCGATTCTCCATAAGTCGATATACCGAGTGCACCAACGCGTGGCTGATACCTTTCGCGTTGGCCGCTGCCTCCTTCTCGGCGATGCGGCACACATCAATAATCCGGCGTCTGGCATGGGGATGAACAGCGGCATCCTCGATGCGTCTTGCCTCGGCGAGAAGATCGTTGAGTACCTGACCTACGATCGCGACGAAGCCCTGGATGGCTACAGCGCGCTGAGGCGGGAGTATGCTTTAGACAAAATCAGGAGTTATACCAGGCAGCGCTACGCGGACCTAAGCGCTAGTGATACCGCAGCGCGGCTTCGGCGCAACCAACAATATGAGGACATTAGCCGTGATCCTCGGCGGGCTCGAGATTTTTTGCTGCATGCGGCAATGCTTGAATCCAGGATTTGATAGAGGCGGCAGCGGCCGTTGACCCAGGTGGTGGTCGCAATGAAGGATAAGAGCCCATGATCGAAATGTGGTTGGGTGGGGAGCCATATACGCCTCAAAGCCGAAAGCGCATGGCCGTCATGAACCCCATGACGCGCCTGGTCATTGACGAGCTAGTAGTCGCAAATACTCAGGACGTCGACCAGGCTTTTGCTGCAGCGCGCGCCTGCAGCATGAGATGGCAAGCGTTATTACCTGATGCTAAGGAGCAGATTTTTCACCGCGCGGCAGGCTTGCTTGAGGCACAGATCGAAGTGGTCGCGGCGCTGATATCGGCGGAGAGCGGCTCAACGCAGCAGAAGAGCCGACACGAGGTGCAGTATGCGGCACAGCTGATCCGAGCTGCTGCGGGTGAAGCGCGTCGATTGTATGGTGATACCATTCCTGATGATAAGGCCAGTCGCATGTCGCTGGTCGTGCGTGAGGCATTGGGCATTGTAGCGGTGATCAGCCCGTTTAATTCGCCGCTGGCTTTGCTGGTTAAGATGATGGCTTTTCCTCTGATCGCTGGTAATACTTTGGTCGTTAAGCCATCGGAGTTAACGCCCCAGACCGCCGTTGCGGTGGCCAAGATCTTCGCTGCAGCGGGGCTGCCGCCGGGTGCAATCAATATCCTGCATGGCGAGGGGAGCGAGGTCGGCGAGGCGATCATCGCCCATGCTCAGCTAGACGGCCTGACTTTTACCGGATCGACCGCTGTAGGTCGGCATATCGGTCGTACTTTAGGTGCGAATCTGAAGACTTGTCATCTCGAGCTAGGAGGCAACAATCCACTGATTGTCATGGCCGACTATGACCTCGATGCGGCGGTCGAGCACGCGGTGGTGGGTAGTTTTTTTCATGCCGGTCAAATTTGCATGGCGAGCTCCAGGCTGCTCGTGGCGGAGGGTTGCTATCAGGACTTCCGTGAGCGGCTAAAGGCCAAATTGGAGGGCCTGTCATTCGGGCGTCTAGATGATGCGCAGACGTTTTACGGGCCGTTGATCAATGAGCGAGCGGTCAATAACGTGGCGACTGCAATTGGCGACGCCGTGGGCAGAGGCGCGTCGATTCTGACTGGCGGTATGGCTCTGGATGGCTGGCGCTTTGCGCCCACCATACTTGAAGGGGTACCCCGTGCAGCACACCTTTGGCGCCATGAGACGTTTGGGCCGGTAGCCTCGCTGCTGCCGTTTGCTAACGATCATGAAGCCCTCAGCCTGGCCAATGACAGTGATTATGGACTTAGTGCCGGAGTTTTAACGCGCGACTATGTCAAAGCGTTGGCCTTTGCCAAAGGCTTGCGCTGTGGTGGCGTGCACATCGGGTCTCATTCTTTTCAAAGCGGCACGATGACTCCTGTGGGTGGGTGCGGTCTATCGGGGATGGGTAGGAGCGGCGGACGCTATTCCATCGAGCATTTTACGCAATACAAATGGATCAGCTTGCATAGCTGACGCAACCCCTGGAGGTTCGGATCGTGGGTCAAACCCTCTTTGACAAGGTATGGCAGCAAAATATTGTCAAAGCGGAAACCCCCGAGCAACCCGCGTTACTCTTCGTCGGTTTGCACTTATTGCACGAAATCACTGCTCCCCAAGCCTTCGCCATGTTGGAGGGGTGGGGGCGTAAGGTGCGTCGGCCCGACTTAACGGTGGCGATGGTCGACCATTGTGCGCCGACCAGCAAGGACGCCGCAGGGGCCTTTGTTTTTAAAGATGAGGCTACAGTCACACAAATTGCTACCTTAGTAGCCGACTGCAAGCGGCACCAAGTGCCTTGTTTTGGCCTCGACCATCGCTTTCAAGGCATAGTTCACGCCGTAGCTCCCGAGCTGGGACTGTCGCGACCAGGTCATGTCATCGTCTGTGGCGATAGTCATACCAGCACCCACGGCGCCTTCGGGGCGATTGCTTTTGGCATTGGTTCTAGCGAGGTCGCGGAGGTTTTGGCCACCCAGTGCATCCTGCAGCGACGCCCTAAGAACCTGCGTGTCGTCGTTGAAAAGTGCTTGCGGCCTGGAGTCACAGCGAAGGACCTAGCTCTCTATATCATTACCAAACTCAGCGCCGTTGGCGGCAGAGGTCATGCAGTAGAGTACCAAGGGGCGGGCATCCAAGCGCTGTCGATGGAGGAGCGTCTGACGCTGTGCAATATGACTATCGAAACCGGAGCGCGCTTTGGCATAATTGCCGCCGATGCGACCACCTATGCCTATCTAAAGCAAACCGTTTTGGCTGCGACAGCACCTTGGTCTGACGATCAGTTTCAATTTAGCGATAGTGACGCCATTTGGGACAAGGAGTTGCACATCGATGGCGATTTGGTTGCACCGATGATGAGTTGGGGCACGAATCCAGCGATGTCAATCGCCTTGGGTGAGCGCCTACCGGTAGCCGCCTCCGTTGCCGAACGCCATGCTTTGGCATATATGGGCTGGGCCGCCGACACACCGGGCGGTCGACTAGTCGATCATGTCTTTATCGGTAGCTGTACCAACGGCCGTATCTCCGATTTGCGCCTAGCCGCTCAGCACATGCGTGGCAGAGCCGTAGCTGAGCATACGCAATGCTTGGTGGTGCCAGCGTCTAAATTGGTCAAGCAGCAGGCTGAGGCCGAAGGTCTAGACCTTGTCTTTCAGCAAGCTGGAGCGATCTGGGGTGAGCCCAGTTGCTCGTTATGCAATGCCATGAACGGCGACATCATAGCTCCTGGTCAACTGTCGGTCAGCACCAGTAATCGCAATTTCGAGGGCCGTCAGGGTCCGGGCGCCAGAACCATTTTAGTAAGTCCGGCGAGCGCTGCCGAGATCGCGATTCGAGGTCATTTATGATGCCGATTTCTACTCTTAGCAGCCGAGCCATTTGGCTGCGAGAGGATGATGTTGATACCGATCAAATGGTGCCGGCACGGTTTTTAAGAACGTCTGAAGCAACGGGGCTCGGACGGTATTTGTTCTACGATCGGCGCTTTACTGCTGATAGCAATATGGCGCCCGACTTCTTGCTAAATCCACCGAACTACCAGGGCGAGAAGATCCTGATTGCCGGGGCGAATTTCGGCTGTGGTTCTTCGCGTGAGCATGCGCCGTGGGCATTTAAAGATTTCGGCATTGACGTGATACTCGCTCCGTCATTTGGCGATATATTCTACAATAATTGTTTAAAAAATGCCTTATTAGCGATTGTTGTCGAGGCTGAGGTGCTGGCCATTCTCGGTGCGATGGATGGCACAATAACCGTAGACTTGGAAGAGCAGACGATTGTTTCTGGATCCTCGCGGACGTCCTTTAGCATCGATCCTTTCATGCGTTTTTGCTTGCTGCGAGGTCTTAGTCAACTTGGCTATATCAGCGAAAATGAGCCATCTATCGCCTTATTTGAGCAGTATAATGACCATCGATTTAAAGGAGTCCTGGGTTTAAATTCAGATATTTCAGGCATTAAACTAGATACTGTGCGTAATTGGCCATGAACATTGAGCACGCAAGGAGACTCGGCATGACGGATGCATTAGGGTGGCGGAAAAAGTTTGGTGTCTTGGCTCCAAGTACAAATACCATCGTCGAGCCGGATTTTTACCGAATGGCAGTACCCGGCGTCACCTCGCACTTTTCGCGCATTCACATCCGCGACCAGGATCTGTCCAACAACGCCAAGATGGAGGCCTTGCTCGTGCAGATTCGTGAGGAGATCCTGCACGCAATTGACCGGGTGCAAACTGCCGAAGTTGATTACCTGGTGATGGGCATGAGTGCCGAGACCTTTTGGGGTGGTATGGAAGGCAATCGTCAATTTGTCAAACGCCTCGAAGATTATTCCGGGCTTAAGGTCGCCTCGGGTGCCGAAGCCTGTGAGCGCGCGCTGCATCTATTTAAGGCTAAAACGGTCGGAGTGATCACGCCTTATCAGGCAATTGGCGATGAGAACGTCATCAAATTTTTCAAAGATATTGGCATGGAGGTCAAGTATATCAAGGGACTCAAATGTCCTACTGCGGTATCCATTGCTCATGTCAGTGAAGACGAGCTGCGCGAGGCGCTGATCGAAGTCAATGCTGCCGGGGTCGATGCGATTGTCCAGGCAGGCACCAATCTGAGTATGCTGCGTTTGGCTGACGAAGCCGAGCGCTGGCTGAACAAGCCAGTCATCGCTATCAATGCCGCGACTTGGTGGTACGCCTTGCGCGAAAACGATATTAACGACCGCCTGCAAGGTTGCGGCCGGCTCCTGCGGGAGTTTTAGCCGCATGTCGCGACGCTCTGACAACTACCAGGGAGTTTTCGATCATCGGCTCGGCTTCGGTGAGAAGCCAGCGTTGCTGGTGGTGGATTTTGTTAAGGCCTATACTACGCCGGGTAGTTTACTTTACGCAGAGCCGGTGGTTCAGGCAGTTGCCAAGACCAAGGACCTGATCGCCGTTGCTCGTCGCACCAACGTGCCGGTGATCTACACCAAGGTGCTCTACAGTCGTAGCCTGCTTGACGGTGGCTTGTTTGTGCAAAAAATTCCGGTGTTGCAGACGCTGGTTGCAGGTGAACCTCTTGCGGACATCGTTGCTGACCTGGAGGTGCAGCCGCACGATTTAGTGCTGGTGAAGCAGTATGCTAGTGCCTTTTTTGGCACGCCGTTAGCCTCAGCCCTGACCAGCATGCAGATCGACACCATCATTCTGGCGGGCTGTAGCACTAGTGGCTGCATTCGTGCCACTGCGGTCGATGGCATGCAGCATGGTTTCAGGGTGATCGTGCCGCGTGAATGTGTTGGTGACCGCAGTGAGGGGCCGCATGAGGCCAACCTATTCGATATCAACGCAAAATATGGCGATGTCGTCAGTCTAGGCGAAGTGGTTGAGCGCCTGATCATGTTGGCTAGCACTGCTCGAAAGGAGCTATAATTGAAGCCGCTTGGACATATTAAAATCCTCGACTTAACGCATATGCTGAGTGGCCCCTATGCGACGCAGCTATTGGCCGATCTCGGCGCTGATACCATCAAAGTTGAGCCCCCGGTGCATGGCGAGGGGACGCGGCGTTTGCTGGAGCATGATGAGGCGCATAGTATCGATGGCATGGGTGCCTATTTCCTCACACTTGGTCGCAATAAACAAAGTATTTGCATTGATCTGAAGGCGGCGTCGGGCAAGACCTTGTTTTACGATCTAGTCAAGGCAGTTGACGTGGTGGTTTATAACTTCCGCGCGGGAGTCGCCGAGAAGTTGGGCATAGACCATGCTAGCCTAGAGAAGGTCAACCCGCGTATCGTCACCTGCAGCATCACCGGATTTGGCGAGACTGGACGTAATAAGGGTGCGCTGAGCTTTGACCTCGTGGCTCAGGCCACCGGTGGTGGAATGAGTGTCACCGGCAACGAAGACCAGCCGCTGCGCTCGGGCATACCAATCGGCGATTTGGGTGGAGGCTTAATGGGGGCCATCGGCATTCTCTCAGCCCTGGAATCTCGGCATGCCACCGGCAAGGGGCAGCATATCGATATATCGATGCAAGATGCACAACTGTCGATGTTGAACTATATGGCGACCATGTTTTTTCTCTCCGGCAAGCAGCCTCCGGCCAGTGGCAACTCGCATTTTGTGCATGTCCCCTATGACAGCTTTAAGACCAAGGACGGCCATCTCATCGTCGCTATCATCACTGATGGACTGTGGGACCGCTTCGTTGCCATCATGGGCCTCACTCATCTTGCCACCGAGGAAAACAAAGGCCAGCCAGGCCGTTGGAAAAACCGTGAACTGATCATGGCTGAGGTTAGTCAATTATTGGCCAGCCAGTGCAATCACGTGTGGTTAGAAAAACTGCAAAAAGACGGCATCCCCTGTGCGCCGGTTAATACGATCGCGGCGGCTCTAGGCGATCCGCACGTCCACGATCGCCGTATGGTGGTGGACGTGCGACACCCGAACGGTCAAAGCGTGAAGCAGGTCGGCAATCCAATAAAGCTCTCTGATTATCCAGACGAGACGTTTACGCCGCCACCGCTGCTGGGTCAAGACACCGACGCTGTATTGAGCCGTCTCCTTGGTTTTGGCGCCGACACGCTGTCTGGTCTGCGCTGCAGGGGAGTGATTCAATGAAAGCATGGGGTCAGCCATCCATCCTCACTCCCCTAAATGCATTTGGTCGTCCCGTATTTGCAGAAAATGATCAGGATTTCGTGCACATTTGCGAAGTTGGTCCGCGCGATGGGCTGCAGAATGAAGCAGTGCATTTATCCATCGAGGACAAGAGTGCGCTTATTGCTGGAGTGCTGAAGGCCGGACTTAGGCAGGTTGAGGTTGGTAGTTTCGTCAGCCCTAAGGCGGTACCGGCTATGGCCGACACCGATGCCTTAACGACCATGGTTAAGAGTACGTATAACTCCGGGCTCCGTGCCTTGGGCCTAGTCGTTAACGCCAAGGGCTTTGACCGGGCTCTGGCAGCTGGTGTCGACGGGGTGTGCATCGTCACGGTCGTCTCGGAGAGTTTATGTCAAAGAAATAATGGCTGCTCTTCGCAAACTGCAACGGCCACTGCGGTTGATCTCCTCAAACGCGCCAGGAGCCATGGATTGTTTGCGCGCGTCGATGTCGCCACGTCGTGGGTTTGCCCCTATGAGGGGCCCATTGCGCTTGAGCAGGTGCAACGCTTGGCTGATCAAATTTGGGAATATCAGCCCGACGAATTGGCCTTTTGCGATAGCATCGGCCATGCCCATCCCTATCAGGTGGCGAGCCTTTTTGCGGCTTTTGGTGAGCGCTATGAGCGGTCCCGTTTGGTCGCGCATTTTCACGACACTCAGGCGTTGGGCTTAGCCAATGCTACCGCCGCGTTGTTCCAGGGCATTCGCCGTTTTGATTCGAGCTTGGGCGGTCTTGGCGGCTGTCCGTTTGCGCCTGGAGCTAAGGGCAATTTGGCCACTGAAGACCTTGTGCATTTATGCCACCGTATCGGCTTCGAAACTGGGATCAGCCTTAGCGAATTGTGGGCAACGATTGCGGTGCTTGAGCGGAGGATTGGCCGACCTTTGGGGGGTCAAAGTCGGTCGTGGTTTCAGGCGACCCAGCTAAAGAACAATAACCAAGAGCATAATTCGAGGTCATGACGATGGCAAAAACCACAGCAGAGAGCTTTATCGAGGATCTTACTCCGGCAGAAAAGGGTCGCGCGGCGTTGGTCGATGCCATTTTGCCGACGTTGCGCGAGCGGGCCTTGGCGGCGGACCGCGACGGCGTTTTTAACCAGGACAATTTGGCCTTATTTCGTGCGCATAACTTGACTGGCCTGGTTATTCCTAAGGAGTTTGGTGGGCTTGGTGGTGGACTGCGGGATCTGGCTGCGGCCACATTCGCGTTGGGTACGGCTTGTCCATCAACGGCGCTGTGCTTCTTCTTTCATTGCAGTACCTCGTCGCGCGGGCTGCTGGCATTGGAGGCGATTGAGCGCGGACTCTTTACTCCAACTGAGGTGCCGATCGTGCGCGATTTTGCACATAAGTTGTTGCACCGGATGGGCACTGAGGGCAAATGGTTCGGTAACTTCGCCAGCGAAAGTACCAAGAGCGAGAAGGCCCTCATCACCATCACCACTCGCGCCAGAAAGGTGGTTGGTGGCTATGAGTTGACCGGGGTTAAGTCGTTTGGCTGTTCAACCGGGGTCGCTGATTACTACTTGGTGACGGCGCAACTGGAGGATTATCCCGACGCCCGTGGGTTGACTACTTTTACGGTGCAGCCGCAAGCGGCAGGAGTGGGCGAGCGCAGCAAATGGGATGCCATCGGCATGCGGGCAACCAACACCCACGGCATAACTTTAGACAACGTCTTCGTTGCAGACGCCGAAGCCTTGGTAATCCCAGCGGCATTTACCCGCATGATGCAGGTCAGCCGCGGTAGTTTCGTTGGCAATCAAATTGCGGGTACAGCGGTGTATTTGGGCGTCGCTCATGGCGTCTATCATAACACTGTCGATACCCTGCTTAGTCGCAAGTACGCGGATACCGAACGTTCTATTGCCAATTCGCCGATGCACCGTGAGCTCATCGGCCGTATGGCGACTAACCTCGAAACCGCGACCCTTTGGTTGCGTCGGCAGCTGCAGTTGGAGAGCGCTGATGCGCCGGTGCTCGACAAAGACGAGGTCATCAAAAACTGGCGCCTATGCAAAGGTGCTGTGAGCGACGCGGCCTTTGCCGTCGGTGTTGACGCCCTAAAGTGCTGCGGTACTTCTGGTACTGGCAACACAGGCTTTATTGCGCGAGCCTTGCGCGATTTGGCGATGGGCCTCGTCCAGGCCTTTCCCAGTGAGCGGGGCCGCCTTGAAGCTGCCGAAATGATCATTACAAAAAAGCAATCGGTACTCTTCGGGAGCTAGCACACTATGAAATTTCCGCCCGGATCCGTTGGCGAAACCCTAACTGCCATGCAAGGTGTTTGGCATGATCATATCCAGCTTTACCTGCTAAATGGCGACGTTTTAGCAGACGACCCTTGGAGCGGTACGCCTGGGTCCGCGCCTTTTGATAACCTGGTTTATATTGAGTTTGACGGCGAGAATTACCGGCAGACCAATGTGACTTTCCGTGGCCGGCCGTTGCATGTGCGCAGCTTTCGCGGGGTCCTGCAAGATGGGCTATTAAAGTTCGGAAACCTGGGACCTAATGATCCTTTGCATATCGGCACCGCAGCAGGTCCTGGTCGCATTATTTTTAGTCCGCAGCAGGTGACTGCGGCCTGGAGCAATTACGTCGAGCCGGACTTCATACATCTGACGGGGGCTGGACAGCGTACCCGCACCACGCTGTTGTACCGCCACGGGGTCGCTGTCCGCACCCTGCATGCTTCGGGTTACATGCTCAGCCCAGACCCAAGTGTGCGGGTTAGTTGTGATCCGCGCGGTGCCTCCGGCCCAGTGCATGAGCTACCGAAGCCAACCACGTCCTTTCAAAAGTAGGGAGGTCATCAGGAATGAGGACAGCAGTTACATGCCCCGAACTAAGCAACTACATCGGCAATGAGTTCGTGTCGCCGCTGGTCAGTGACCAGCCGATCTTGAATCCTAGTGACGGGACGCTGTTAGGCTATCAGGCTGGGAGCTCAAGAGTAGCCATGGAGGCGGCGCTGCGCTGCGCCGCCGACTGTCATCATTCGGGCGAGTGGTTTGCACGGGGGGAAAAGCGTGCTGACGTCCTTTTGGACGTCGCGGCGCGGGTCGCGCAGCAAGTCGATGAGCTAGCGGTCTTAGAATCGCTGAATACCGGCGTCATCTTGGCTCAGACCAGATCATTGATCGGCCTATTGCCGGCGATTTTTAAAGCAGCCGCGGCGCAGCTTTTGGCGCACCCAGACTGCAATCTGATTGGTCGCGATCAATCAGTCGAATTATGGCACAAGCCTTGGGGGCCGGCCCTATGTCTGGCGCCCTGGAACTCCCCAGCGCCAATCGGTGCGCATAAGTTGGCATCGGCGCTGGCCGCGGGCGCGCCGGTCATTCTTAAGCCATCGGAGTTTACTCCCTATACCAGTCAGCGGCTTTTTGCCATCCTTGCTGCTTGCGATCTGCCTTTAGGTGCGGCGCAGCTGGTGCATGGCAGCGGCTCAGAGGGAGCGTGGTTGGCAGCGGACAGCCGCATCAAAGCGGTTTCATTCACCGGGGGCCTGAAGTCCGGACAATCGGTCGCCCAGACCTGTATGCAAGATATGAAGCCGGTGCAATTGGAGCTTGGTGGCCACAATCCATTCATCATTCTTCCTGATGCGGATCTTGAGAGCGTGACCTCTGGCCTCATTGCGGGGCTAACGACGCTCAATGGACAGTGGTGCCGCGCCGTAGGCCGGATTTTTGTCCCTGAAGGCATGAAGGCTGCTGTCATCGATGGCTTTCTTCGGCGGGCTGCAACATTGCGGATCGGTGCGGCGACCGATCCGGCTGCCGACATGGGTCCACTATTCAGTCGTCAGCATCTAGAGCACATCCGCGCGACGATCGCTCAATTAGAGATACAGGGCGCCAAACGCCACCCTGTGCAATCTAGTCTGCCTGTTGCGGGGAGTTATATGGCGCCCGAGTTGCTTTCGGGGCTTTCTTTACGAGACGACCATACCGAGCTTTTTGGGCCGGTGGCAGTCGTGCATAGTTACTCGGATACCGAAGCTCTGAGTGCGATGGTGAACGCTACCAAATTTGGCTTAGCAGCGTATATTTATGGTTCCAATCATCAGCAAATGTATCAATTAGCCCGACGCCTCGACGTCGGTAGTACTAAGATTAATGGTGTCACGATCACCAGTCTCAGCCCAAGCGCCCCCCGTGCAGCTTGGGGGGTGTCTGGTTTAGGTGAAGAAGGGGCGTTCGAGACCTTTCGCTTTTTTCAGGGTAGCTCGGTAATCGGATCGGTGGCTAAATAGACTCTGGCGAGTCGCGCGCCTGAGGGCATGGCAAGGGGGATTTATGCTGTTCAATATGTGGTACGTGGTAGCTGACTTGGTCGATGTCACAGATCGGCCATTGCAGGCGAAGGTTTTAGGCCAGAAATTAGTGATTTTTCGGACTCAAGACGGCTCGATAGCCTGTCTGAGCGATATCTGTATCCACCGCGGCGCGTCGTTATCGGCGGGTAAGGTCGTCGACGGCTGCGTCGAATGCCCTTATCATGGATGGCGCTACAATGGTAAAGGCGCGGTCGCGAAGATTCCGGCGCAGTCGGCGGGGATGAAAATTCCGCAGCATGCGCGGATTGACTCCTATCCCGTCGTGGTGAAATACGGTTGGGTATGGGCGTTCATGGGCGATCTGCCCGAGGCCGAGCGTCCGCCTTTGCCGGAGTTTCCCGAGTACGATAATCCTGAGTGGCGCATGATTCGTGGCGAGTTTATCTGGAACGCGGACTACGCGCGGGTGATTGAAAATGGCTTGGACTTTTCCCATGCTCCGTTTGTTCACCCCAGCTTTGGCGACCCAAACCATGCCGAAATCGAGGATTTCGAAGTTGAAAGTCATGCATGGGGAGCTAAGGCGAGCGTTACCTATTTGCCGCCCATGTATAAGGGGATTTGGAAGTTATTACGGCGGGAGCGCACGCCGGTCAAGGCGAGTCCAAGCTTTCATATGTCAGGTGGACTCATGTGTTTGAAGGTCTATATCACCAAAAACTGGACGCAGATCATCTTTGATGTGAATACACCGGTCGATGAGAACACCACTCATACCCGCTGGATTCATGCACGTAATTTCATGCGCTCGGGTCTTGCCGATAGGGATGCTAAACGCCGCGTCCAGGCGATCTTTGACCAAGATGCTGCGGTTGTTGAGAGGATCCAGCCGCAGCTATTGCCGGTTGATTTGAGCGAGGAAATCTCGCTTAAATCCGATGGTCTACAGATCGCCTACCGGCGGATGCGGAGGAGTTTTATCAAAAAAGGCTGGTCGATCGACGTCGATTATTTCAAGAATCAGCAGGATAAAAAGCACGCTCGCGTGATCCCCTCGCCGGAGCGCCGTAAGGAGGAGAACGAGAACGTTCACTGGGTTATTCCTGCGGTTCCTGTCGAGTTAGCGGCTAAAACTACGCGCGAGGGATTTCGCCGCTCTAGCGAGGAAAAGCCGGTTCATTGATGGCCCGTATACGCACCCGGTGCGGGATTATATCCAACTTATAGGAGTATTTATGAAACGTTTCGCAATAGCCTTAGGCCTATTATGTAGTCAGCCCTCGGCCTTCGGTGTTGCCTTGGAGGCAACCGACTACCAAGCGGAGGAGCAGCTAACGGAGTTTCAGGGTAGCTGTGCATTCCAAGGGGTCTATGCCACTGGCTGTATCGAGTTTCAGGGGGACGCGTGGACCTCAGACAGCATGCAGTCTTTTTGCCAGAGTCAGGAACGGCCAGGAGAGATCGCTGTGGTTTCAGCTGCAGCATGCCCTAAGGCTAATTTTAACGGCCTTTGTGCTAGCAAGAAGGATAACGGGATTGCCAATATCTTCGTTAGCGACATGCCGGGATTTATCTGCAAAAAATATTTGAAAGGTGATCTGACGCATCGTCCTGAAGGCGGGTGGTAGGACATTTAGCTGAGGTATATCGGCGCGCTCGCGCGCCATTTTCGCGATCAACTTATTAAAGGAGCCCCTGATGCGTCGATTCTATCGCTTGGTCTCTTGGTGTTTGGTTGTTTTGTCGGGAATGGCTGGAGGCAGCGCTATGGCGTTGCAGGAACCGATGCAGGCCTTAACTGGGTATGGGTCGGATCAGTTTGATCACTGCTCGGGTAGCTGTTCAAGCCGTTTTGATCTTGAAGATGTTAAAAGTCCAGAGCGCGTCAGCTATTTTGTGCCAAAAGTATTGAAAAATGGCACGAGTGCCCCGGTAGTTATTTACATGCATGGGTTTTTTGCCCCGGTTCCTGAGATTTATCAGGATCATATCGATCATCTAACGCGGCAGGGCAATATCGTCATTTTTCCACAGTATCATGCTGCTGGTTGGGATCTGATGAAGGAAATGGGTGTTTTTGCGCCCGCTGATCAGAACGAATGGTTGCGGCACGCGGTCAAGGCGACCAACCACGTTTTGGATGTGCTTGGACCCATGGCCGACCGCTCTGAGGTCTACGCATTTGGGCATTCGATCGGTGGGTTGCTCCTGTTGGGTTGGGGCCATGTTGGTGGTCCGCAGCTAAATGGTATGCTTTTAGCTAGTCCCAAGCTGGATTTAAAGGCTGGTATTCCTGAATTTGTGCATCGGTTTATTCACGTCAAGGAATTACCGTGGATGGATTATGCTCAAAGCGTTAGAGGTCGCATTATGATTTTGGGTGGGCAAGATGATTACATTGCTCTAGTCAGCGAATTGCGCGCCATCAGCCATTACATCACCAATGCCGCTTCAGTCGTCATGTATGTGGCGGGCAGCGACCACCACAATGGTGATGCTGTTTGGGCTGATCACCTAGCGGCTGCCTCAAATAGCGGCATGTTGAAGATGTTCAGTTGGATGCGCAGAGGTAAGAGTGGCGGCAAGATCGTCCTCGATACCATGGATTTTCGCTATTATTGGGCCGCCTTGGATGCTCTGATTGATGGCAAGAAGGAATATAATTTTGACATGGGCAGTTGGTCTGACGGAGTGCCCTTTGTCAAGGTGACCAAGGCCTACCAGGCAAACTAAACCACGTCACCTGAGGCTAAATGACCTGGCTTTGCTGATTGACCGATAGGATTTCGCTACATAGGATCCAATATATATAATGCCAATTTGACATGAGGAGCTTTGATGTCGAGGTCAGCCTACATCTTCGATGCCATCCGGACGCCGCGAGGCAAGGGAAAGGCCGACGGTGCCCTCTATGAGGTTAAGCCTGTCAGCCTGCTCAGCCGCCAGCTGGAGACTCTCGCTGAACGGAATAAGCTCGATACCAGTCGAGTCAGCGATGTGGTCATCGGTTGTGTCTCGGCGGTTGGCGAACAGGGTATGAATATCGCTAAGGCCGCTGTGCTTGCTGCTCATTGGCATCAATCGGTGGCTGGGAGTACCGTCAATCGATTTTGCGCCTCCGGCTTGGAGGCGATCAATATCGCGGCAGCGAGGGTTGCTTCTGGCTTTGACGAGCTGGTGGTAGCTGGCGGTGTTGAGTCGATGTCGCGGGTGCCCATGGGCTCTGACGGTGGCCCTTGGGCTTTTGATCCCGAGACCAATTTGGCAGCAGGCTTTGCGCCGCAAGGAATCGGCGCCGATTTGATCGCAACTATTGCGGGTTTTAGCCGCGATGAAGTCGATCAATTTGCGCTCCGCTCCCATCAAAAGGCTGCAGCCGCTGAGGCCGAAGGCCGCGCCAGTGCTTCAAGAATACCGTTTGTCGATCAAAATGGCATCCAGATCCTGGGTCGTGACGAGCTACTCCGTGCCGATGCCTCCCTAGCGGCTTTGGGCCAGCTTAAGCCGTCATTTGCTAAAGTTGCTGAATATGGTTTTGCCGGCGTCGCCTATCATAAATATCATGATGTTGAGCGCATCCAACATGTGCATACTGCAGGCAACTCCTCGGGTATCAGCGACGGTGCAGCGGTCGTATTGATAGGCAGCGAACAGGCCGGTCGCGACCTCGGGCTTAAGGCCAAAGCCCGCATAGTCTCTGCTGCTGTAGTCGGCAGCGAGCCTACAATTATGTTGACCGGCCCAACGGCAGCGACGCGTCTAGCTTTGGCGAAGGCCGGCCTGACGTTTGCTGATATTGATCTCTTTGAAGTCAATGAAGCTTTCGCTGCCGTGGTTCTTAGATTCCAGAGAGAAAATGAAATTCCGCTGGACAAGATCAACGTCAATGGTGGTGCGATTGCCCTCGGGCACCCGCTCGGAGCAACCGGTGCTATGCTGGCATCAACGCTGATCGATGAACTAGGCCGACGCAACGGCCGCTATGGCGTGGTTACGCTGTGTATCGGCGCTGGTATGGGCATCGCGACGGTTTTTGAACGGCTTTAATGAGGGCGGAACCATATGACTGATATACGCTTTGATAGAGCGGCAAATGGCATCGTAACTTTGACATTTGATGCGCCTAACCAGCCTGTCAATACGATGAATGCGTCGTTTCGTAGCTCCTTGCACGCAGTGGTTAAGCGCCTTGGAGCAGAGGCTTCCGGGCTTAAAGGTGTGATCATCACTTCGGCCAAGGCGACGTTTTTCGCTGGTGGCGACCTTAAAGAATTGAGCCAGCTTCGACCGAGTGATGCCGCTCAGGTATTCACCATGGTTGAGGGCTTGAAGGCCGACCTGCGGCGTTTAGAAACGTTGGGCATTCCCGTCGTTGCCGCGATCAACGGCAGTGCGCTCGGTGGTGGATGGGAGATTGCTCTGGGCTGTCACTACCGGGTGATGCTCGATGATCCCAAGGCCAAAATCGGCTTGCCTGAAGTCACTCTAGGCTTACTCCCCGGTGGGGGCGGTGTGGTGCGTACCGTGCGCTTGGTCGGCTTAGAAAAGGCGATGCCGCTACTCCTGGAAGGCAGGCAGCTTAGCCCTAAAGCAGCGTTGGCTGGTGGCTTACTGCACGCCCTCGCAGCTACGCCCGCAGCCATGCTCACCCTAGCTGAAGAGTGGATCCTGGCGCATCCGTCGTCCCGTCAGGTATTTGATGATGATACCTATAAAGTACCGGGTGGGACACCGAGGCAACCGAAGTTTGCCGAGATGTTGCCGGTTGCTCCAGCCATGCTGTTAGAGAAGACCAAAGGTTGTTATCCGGCACCTGCAGCTATCCTCGCGGCGGCGGTGGAATCGTTGTACGTCACCGTTGATGCTGCCTTGCGCATCGAAAGCCGCTACTTCGCCCAAGTCGCTACCGGTCAGATCGCTAAGAATATGATCTCAACTCTATTCTTCCAGCTCAATGCACTTAAGGCGGGAGAAAATCGGCCCAAGGGTGCCGCGCCCGTTAAAATCCGCCGTATTGGCGTCCTCGGTGCGGGTATGATGGGTGCTGGAATTGCCTATGCTGCGGCAAAGGCTGGCATCGATGTGGTGATAAAAGACGTCGATATGGCTGCCGCCGAAAAGGGGAAGCAGTATTCAGCTAAGCTGCTCGACGACCGGCTACGCAAGGGGCAAATCGACGAAGCTGCGAAAGCGGCGTTGCTCGAACGGATCAGGCCGGTTGACTGCTACGAAGACCTCGCAGATTGCGAGTTAGTCATCGAGGCCGTGTTTGAGGACCGTCAGATCAAAAAGGAGGTCACCGAAAAAACCCTGGCGCACCTGGCTAAGGGCGCCATCATGGCCTCTAATA
>Ga0315289_10004747_pt1 | contig 20217 bp, 19 predicted proteins | sample YL17G11_40_MG_FD_203452 | JGI IMG/M metagenome (GOLD analysis project Ga0315289, IMG submission 203452) | Sediment microbial communities from Yellowstone Lake, YNP, Wyoming, USA - YL17G11_40 | ecosystem: Environmental > Aquatic > Freshwater > Lake > Sediment | place: USA: Wyoming | collected... | reverse complement strand
GAGACATTCAGAAGAAGGACCATGGGGAAGGAGTTCCAGGCGCCGGTAGAGTAGCCTGAGAGGCAATTTGAGTTTACCTACGGTTCAATACCTTTTTAGGTGCCGCATAATCTGCTAGTTCTGGGAAGAAAAATGGATACAATATTGATAGGGGGCGTAATATTAGTCGTCGTCCTCATACTGGTGGCGCTGTACTTCAGCTACTACAACAGGATAAGAACATACGAGAACCAGATAGCCGAGGCATGGGCGCAGATAGACGTCCAGCTCAAGAAGCGGTTCGACCTCGTGCCTAACCTGGTCGAGACGGTCAAGGGCTACGCCAAGCACGAGCGCGAGATCTTCGAGAATGTCACAGAGGCCAGGTCCAGGATCGTCACCGGCTCGCCTGAGGAGCGAATGAAGGCATCTAACCAGCTAACCGCCGCACTACGCACCGTCTTCGCCGTCGCCGAGAACTACCCGAACCTGAAGGCTAACGAGAACTTCAAGCTCCTACAGGAGCAGCTTGAGGGGATCGAGAACAAGATCGCCTACTCGAGGCAGTACTTCAACACAACGGTGCTTAACTTCAACAACCTGATCACCACGATACCCGGCGCCTGGTTCGCGGGCGGCAGACAGAAGCACGCCTTCCTAGAGATACCTGAAGCTGAGCGCGGTCCGGTGAAAGTGGCGTTCTGATGTCGAGGAGGACCTTCAATCAGGAGATGGCGAGGAACAGGAGGGACAGCATCCTCCTGGCCATAGTCGTCTCCTTGGTCCTCTTCGGCCTTGTTTTCTCATTGGCGTACATTTTCGCGCCGGACATGCTCGTCTTCGCCATACCCTTCAGCCTTTTCTTGGTATTCATCTACACCTGGAGCAGCTACCAGTACGGCGACCAGGTGGTCCTCTCCTCGACGGGCGCCAGGCCCGCCGACGGGAGGGAGTATCAGTACCTCCGGGACACCGTCGAGGGGCTGAGCATAGCCGCCGGTGTACCAGTGCCCAAGATCTACGTGATGGATAGCGACGAGCTCAACGCCTTCGCCACGGGCAAGGACCCTGAGCACGCGAGCATCGCCGTCACCACGGGCCTGATGAGGAACCTGAACAGGCAGGAGCTAGAGGGCGTAATCGCCCACGAGATGAGCCACATCAGGAACAGGGACGTGGAGTTCATGACCCTAATCGCCGTTCTCGTCGGCCTCGCCGCCATCCTGAGCCACATCATCCTTAGGGGGCTCTGGTTCGGCGGCGGAAGGCGGAGGGACAGGGACAGGGGAAAGGGCGGAGGAATCGAGGTCATCCTTCTCCTCGTCGGCGTCGTCTTGGCAATAATAGCGCCGATAGTCACTCGCCTAGTCCAGTTCGCGGTGAGCAGGAAGCGTGAGTTCCTCGCAGACGCCTCGGGCGCGGAGCTAACCCGGTACCCCGAGGGTCTCGCCTCGGCCCTGGAGAAGATCGGTCGCCTCAACAAGGGGAACATGAACGTCAGCGAGGCCGTGAGCCACATCTTCATCGCGGACCCTGTACACAGTGCGCTGGACAGCCTCTACGCTACTCATCCGCCGATCGAGGAACGCATAAAGCGGCTCCGCGAGATGTAGACCCGCCGCCGATGTTTTTTCAACACACGGCGCCCTAGTGTGAGAAGCGCCTCCTGTTTGGGAAAGCCGAGATAGCTAACAGGCCTATCAGGTCTCTTGGGGAGGAAGGCATATGCTTGATCTGTGCCTCCTCGACGAATACATTCATCGATGTCCTCGATGATGGATGTGGTATCGCACGCGAAATCCAGAACCCGGAATAGAAACCCACACAAACCATAGCGGGCTCGACTACACAGTGCGCCTCTTCACGGAATGAGAAAAATTCAGAGAGGCGCAATGTATTGCGATAGGCGTCTTTCAATCAAACACAGGCATTATCTCCGCGAAGCGCATTTTCAGTGCTCCGAAGCGATCTCCAATCGAAGCTGAGACGGGTTTTATCTACCTCCTACCAACTCATAATTGAGGCTTCTTCGATGAACGTGAAGGCCGCGAACGGTCTCGTTAGGATCCTGAAGAAGGAGGGGGTCGGCTGGGTCTCCACCTTCCCGACGAACATCTTCACCAACGCGTGCGGCGAGGAGGGCGTCGAGAACCTTATGGTGAGGGATGAGCGCTTCGCCGTCGCAGTCGCGGACGGCTTCAGCCGCGTCTCGGACGGCAAGCGGTTCGGGGTCTGCTCCTTGATGGGGGGCCTGAACGCCGCGGGGACCGAGATGGCGTACGGCGCCATCGCCCAGGCCTACGAGGACTCGACACCGCTCCTCTGCCTCACGGACGGCGTCCCAGGCGACAAGGCGGGGCTGGAGAGGTTTAACATAGAGGACGGCTTCATGCCCGTCTCCAAGTGGACCGGCTACATAAACAGGGGGAGCAGGGTCCCGGAGTTCATGAGGAGGGCGTTCACGATGCTGAGAACCGGCAGACCCGGCCCCGTGCTGCTCCAGCTTCCGGGCGGCCTCGAGGAGTACGAGGAGGACAACTACCCGTACGAGCCGGTGAAGGGCTGGAGGAGCCAGGCAGACCCGGGGGATGTCAGGCAGGCAGTCACGGCGATCAGGGAGGCCAGGAAACCCATGATCTTCGCGGGGCAGGGCGTCTTCTACGCCGACGCATGCGGGGAGCTGAGGAGGTTCTCGGAGCTACTCCAGCTGCCGGTGCTCACGACGCTGAAGGGGAAGAGCGCCTTCCCTGAGGACCACCCTCTGAGCCTCGGCGTCACGGGACCACCGGCCGAACGTTTCCTGAAGACCTCGGACCTCGTCTTCACCGTCGGATACGGCTTCAACCCGAGCCAGTTCGCCCACGCCATCCCGAGGGGGAAGAGGATAATCCAGCTCGCCCTGGAGGAGTCCGACATTAACCGCGGCTACCCCGTTGATCACGTGGTCCTGGGTGACGCGAAGCTTGTCCTTGGGCAGATGATCGAGGAGGCTGAGAGGCAGGGAGCCGTGAAGAGGCCTGGGCTCCTTGAGGAGATCGAAGCCGCCAAGAAGGAGAAGACGCTGAAGTATGAGCCCTTCCTCGCCTCAGACGAGAGGCCCATCAACCCGTACAGGGTCTACGGGGAGATGATGGGGGTCCTCAACCCGTCTAATAGCTTCGTGACCCATGAGTCGGGGAACACCAGGGACCAGCTCGTCACCGTCTACGAGGCCCGTATCCCCCACGGCTTCCTCGGCTGGGGCAACGTCTCCACCCTGGGCTTCGGCCTCGGCGCCTCAATGGGCGCAAGGCTAGCGTTCCCTGAGCGGCAGGTCGTAAGCGTCACGGGAGACGCGGGCTTCGGATACCAGGTGGGCAACTACGAGGTTCTCGTCCGGAACAAGATGGGGATAACCACGGTCCACATCAACAACTCGGGCTTCGGCGGCTACGGCCCAGGCTTCTGGGGCCCAGGCCACTCACCGTACACGAGCAAGGTGACTCCGTCGGACATAGTCCACACAGCGAAGGCCGTCGAGGGGCTCGGCATCGCGTCGGAGCGGGTCGATGACCCTGACGAGATCGCCCCCGCCTTGAAGAGGGCGCTCAAGCTGAACGGCTCGGGGAAGCCGGCGTTCATAGAGGTCATCTGTAAGCAGCACCCCGTCTACGGCGGATGGATGAGGGCTTAAGGCCCAAATTTCAGTCTCTCCTGCTCTTCCTTGAACCCGGCCCGCGACAAGAAGCAGGTGACTGCCGGGGCCGTCGAAAGCTCGGTGTTCACCTGGCTCCAGATAGCCTTCTACGTCCAGTACCTGTTCACGTAGATGGGTCACAAGCATTCATCGTATACACGGAAGAACGACTCGGGCCCATCCAGGATGGTGCCCGTGAGAGCCCCCCGGCCCAGCCTCTCGTCGATGGTCTTCGCCATGTGGAGGCCTGAGACGTACCAGAGCCTCTCGCCGCTGAGCCTCGACAATACAAGGAGGTCGTCGCCCGTCAGAGACCTGTCAGGCTCCGCCTCGATGGACCCCAGCGCGGTGAAGAACTCCTTCAGTATGCCCTCCCTCCTCGCTGGGTCACGGTACAGCTCGTAGTCCACGTGTCCGTACCTCCCCTCCCTCCCCCTAAGGTCGTAGGGGGCGTACACCGCGGTGCCCTCCATGTGGGTCGAGTATCTGACAACGTGCTCCAGGTCCCTCATGGTCTTGACATCGTCGAGGGTATACAGTGGATTATAGATTGTGTAGCCGACATGGTGGAGCTCGTGAACCGCGAAGAACACCAGCTCCATGGGGTCCGAGGCGAAGTGGGGGTGGCCCAGGTTCAGGTACGCGTCGCCCTCCGATACCACGCCGATGTCGTACACCACCTCCCCGAAAAGCCTGCACTCGAGATCGGCGTCACGGGGCAGGTGCATACCGAGCTCAATGTACGCCTCAGACATGTCGTAGCCCTCCAGGTACCTCCGGCTCACCCTAGCTCTGGTGGCGTACATCGGATCACCTGAAGCCCTCAGTAATAACCCGCCCCAGAATCCTCTGATGTCCAAGCCAGTGTTGCCGAACCTTACGGCGTGGGCGTAGACCCCCTTAGCCGCCTCGTGGCCCACCAATTCATCAAGCGAGGCGTCGCTGGGGAACTCCATTTGTCCCAGCGCGGGCTCTATGAATGAGAGGTCCAGAGTAACAGATGGCTTGGGCATGTGTGGTAGAGGATGAGCCGCCTTAGGATAAAGGGATGGCGGGTGGGGTTAGGTCCTAATCCTCCCGGCGATGGATGCGCCCACCTCGTTCCAGGGCTTGAGGCCTCAATTTCACCGTCTATCAAGTTCTTCCTCGAGCCTGGCCCGCGAGTCCTTCAGCTCCTCCTCGGTGAACTTGTGCGCAGCTAAACGCATCGCCACCTGGTCGGCTCCCCTCTCCATGCCCTCCGGGAGTTTGAGGAGCCTGAATAGCTCCCTCTTGCAGGCTGCCGCCGCGAGGAGGGCCTCCCTTCTGAGCCTCGCCTCCACGTGCCTGACCTTCCTCCTGTTGTAGCCGTAGACGACGCCGTCGAGGAACGCCTCCGTGTACTCCTCCTGTCGCGTCCTCGGTGAGAAGAACCTGTCCCCGAACTGCCCTGTTGGGATGATGGAGCCCTGGTCGAACGGCATCTCGTAGATGAGTGGCTTCGACGGCTCGAGCTCCTTCCCTGCGGCCTCCGCCGCCCCCGGCAGGGGGTTCATCTGGCTGGCGAGGAAGTAGACCTCCGTCTCCCTCAGCGCCCTGTCGCCGCTGCTGTAGGCCATGTGGTAGTCCGTCGTGTAGGTGCCTTCCTCGTCGACGAGGTGGTTGGCGGTGTGGGAGTTCGTCATGTATCCTTCCCCCTTCTGGACTGTGCCGTGGAGGAGACCCGCGTCGTGGTGGGCTCTCAGATTGGAGCCGCAGCTCGACCCGAGCCAGCGGAGGAAGTCCCTGCAGTCACGGTTGTGGAGGAGCTTCTCGACGGCGGGGTGGAGGAACCCGTAGAGCACCTCGTCGACCCTCACGTCGGTGGGCTGAGCCATGAAGACGCAGGCAGCCTCCACCGTCCTCCCGGAGAGCCTGAACCTCTCAAGCAGCGACTCCCTTGGCGTCGAGGCGAGCATCTGGAAGAGCTCGACCCTGTCCCTGAGGTCGATCACCGTGACGCCGCCGTAGAGGCCGATCCCGACAGGCTTTGGCGCAGGGCAGCCGGCCTCCCTGGCCTCGGCCGTCCTCCTCAGCTCGTTCTCAGCCTCCTCGAGCGTCGAGAAGCCCCAGATGAGGCGGCCGCTCCCGATGTTCACGTCGCCGAGCCAGTACGTGCAAATTTTGTCTTCAACTAAGAATGGTCTTGAGCCTCCCGTGGGTATGCCGATGGCCTTCGCTTTGAGCCACCAGCCCCTCGCCGGGAGGATGGCCGACCTGAATCCGCTGGTGTAGGCTTCGACGCCGGGCTTATCTGCCTGCCCGAAGTTGCACATGAGGGGGACCTCGTCGGCCTTGAAGGGGTAGAGCAAGGGCTCCAGCAGCCTCGTGGCTCCGGGAACGAGGTGAAGGGGGGCCTTCCCCCTCAGAAGACTAAGGAGCCTCTCGACGCTCATCCCTACAGCCTCCGCCTGACGGGCTAAATACCTTCCGCGGTTATGAGAATCGTGCCGGCGTAGCTCTTTTTACCTCGACCCACGCAAGTCTCCAGCGTGAAGCCTGTTGTTTAAGACGCGCGTGGACGAGGGCGCCGCCATCAGGCTCCTCGGGGAGCTGGTGAAGATCAACTCCGTGAACCCGAGCCTGGTCCCAGGTGCCCCCGGGGAGGCTGAGATAGCCGAGTACCTCGCCGGGCACATGAGGTCGCTCGGCCTCGAGGTCAGGGTTGAAGAGGTCAGGCCGGGGAGGTGCAACGCCGTTGGCGCCCTGAGGGGTTCGGGCGGGGGGAGGAGCCTGATGCTCAACGGCCACACCGACACCGTGGGCATCGACTACATGATCATCGACCCCCTAAACCCCGTGGTTAAGGAGGGGAGGATGTACGGGAGGGGCACCCACGACATGAAGGGTGGCCTCGTCTCAGGCCTCGCCGCCCTGAAGGCCGTGATCGACTCCGGCTCCGAGCTGAGGGGAGACGTGGTGGTCGCCGCCGTCTGCGACGAGGAGTACGCCAGCATAGGCACCGAGAGGGTGATGGAGGGGGTGAGGGTCGACGCCGCCATCGTAGGCGAGTCGACTGAGCTGATGATCGAGCGCTGCCACAAGGGCTTCGCCTGGATAGACGTAGAGTCCCGCGGGGTCGCGGCCCACGGCAGCTCTTGGCAGAAGGGCGTAGACGCCATCTCGAAGATGGGGAGGGTGCTGATAGGCATCGAGGAACTCGGAGACAGTTTCCTCGCCAAGAGGCACCCACTTGTAGGACCCGCCTCGGTGCACGCGAGCGTCATAAAGGGGGGACTCGAACTCAGCACCTACCCGGACAGGTGCCTCCTCCAGGTCGAGCGGCGCCTGATACCCGGCGAGACTAGGAAGGACGTAGAGGTTGAGACAGAGGTGCTGCTGAGGAGAGTCGCCGACACGGACCCCAAGTTCAGCGGCAGCTACGAGATCACCTTCTACCGGGGCCCCATGGACGTTCCCGAGGGGGAGGAGATATGCCAGACTCTGCTCAGGTGCTCAGAGGAGGCTATCGGCCTCAGACCAGTCTTCACGGGCGGCGCCGGCTGGCTCGACACCCAGATCATATGGGAGAAGGGGATACCCGCCGTCGCCTACGGACCAGTCGGCGAGGGAGACCACGCCGCCGTCGAGTGGGTCGACACCAAGTCGGTCATAGACGCCGCGAAGGTCCAGGAACTGGCCATCAGGCGCTTCTGCGGCGTCAAGGAAGCATCCTGAGCCTTCAGCACGGGGATCGACTGGGTGGCGGCGCCGTCGGCCGACGAAAAACTCCTGAGCAGGTGCGGGCGGTCCGCTTCCCGGTACGGGAAGAGTTGCCACCGCTGCGGAGGTAAATTAAAGGACTAGGCGGGGCCCTCGCTCTTCCCCGAGGCGTGGCTCAGGATGTCCCCGACGTTCAGTATCTCCAACGTGCTCGTCCTGCCGGGCGCCTCGAGGGTAGAGCCTGAGACGAGCATGATAACGCTGCCCCTCTCAAGGTGGCCCTCCTCTAGCCCCACGGTGACCGCCCTCAGTATGAGTTCGTTCCTATCCTCCGTCCATGGCACGTCGAGGGGCTGCACGCCCCAGAAGAGGTGCATGCGCCTGGCTACCTTCTCGTCCCTCGCCACGGCGAGTATCCTCGTCCTCGGCCTGTACTTGGAGACCATGAGGGCGCTGAACCCGCTCCTCGTCACGACTATGATGGCCGCCGGCTTCACCGACTCGACGGCCTCAGCCGCCAGGCTGCCTATGAGGTCGGGGATACGCTGACCCCCCTTGGGCCCCTTGACCCTCCTCGGCGGCGCGCCCTCCTCGACGGCCCTGCCGAGGCTGTCCATCGCCCTCACGGCCTCCAGCGGGTAGAGCCCTGTCGCCGTCTCCTCGCTCAGCATCACGGCGTCTGCGCCGTCCAGGATCGCGTTGGCGACGTCGCTTGCCTCTGCACGGGTCGGACGAGGGTTCAGGACCATCGACTCGAGCATCTGGGTGGCCACTATGACGGGTTTGCCCACGGCGTTGCATTTTCCTATGATGCTCTTCTGGAGCAGCGGTACCTCCCAAGGCTTCACCTCGATGCCGAGGTCGCCGCGTGCCACCATGACGCCGTCGCTCGCGGCTATGATCTCGTCTATGTTCCTGATCGCCTCGCCGTGCTCTATCTTGGAGATGACGGGCTGGTCTCCGCCGGCGTCCCTAACCGCCCTCGTGAAGTTCTCGACGTCGCGCCCGTCCCTGATGAACGAGGCCGCGAACCAGTCTGCCTCCTCCTCGACGCCGAACCTGATCCCCTCCAGATCCTGCTCCGTCGGCGGCCTCACAGACAAGGTCGCGCCCGGCGCGTTGACGCCCTTATGGCTCAAGACCTCGCCGCCTGAGACGACGCTACCGGAGAACCCCTTGAGGTCGCCGTCTATCGAGTCGACTGTGACCTCGATGAGGCCGTCGTTGATGAATACTCGGCCCCCCACCCGTACCTCGGCCGGTAGCTTGTCATAGTTCACGGGAAGGACGCGTCTGTCGCCTACGATGGGCTCCGTGGTGAAGTGGACCTCGTCGCCCTTCCTGAGCACCGCCGGGCCGGCTATCTCGCCGAGCCTCATCTTTGGTCCCGGGACGTCGATGAGGACGGCGACGCCTCCGATCCCCCTGAGCGTCTTTATGACTTCCCTATGCTCCTCCTCCGCGCCGTGGGAGAGGTTGAGCCTCGCGACGTCCATGCCCGCCTCGACCATCGCCCCAAGCATCTCGGGGGAGCTCGAAGCAGGCCCTACGGTGCAGACGATCTTAGAACGCACGTAGTCTTCGCCAGACAAGCCTCAGCCCTCAAAGCCTGATCAGCCAGTCAACCCTTTTAAGCCCCACGCAGCCGCGGCCTTCATAAGGCTTGGGAGTTTGAGTAGAGGAGGGGAGCTTGGTATGCCCTGCCTGCTGATCATCCACGGGGGGATAGGAGCCGGCAAGACGACGACCGCCACGGCGCTGGCCGAGAGGGCGAGGCTGAGAGGCGTCCGTGTGAGGGGCGTCCTGAGCAGGCGCGTCTTCGAGGCGGGCCGGCTCGCCGGCTACGACCTCCAGGACGCCGATGGCGGCCGCCTCTTCCCCCTCGTCAGGCTGAGGGGCGCGGTAACCGGAGATGGATGGGACACCCTCGGCAACCCCCTCTACACATTCTCCCTCGCGAGCTTCAGGGAGGCGAACATGCTCCTCTTCGAGGCAGCTGAGCTGCTCGACGCCTCGACCCTGATCATCCTCGACGAGTACGGCGGCGTCGAGTCACGGGGGCTCGGCCTACGCCGGGGCGCGGAGGCTGTCCTCGGCTCCCTGCACAGGGGAGGCGCAGCCGTCTTCCTGTGCAGGACCGAGAGGGTCGACGAGGTCGTCGCCCTCGCCTCGGGGAAGGTCGACAGCGTCCTCTGCCTCGAGGCTGGCGACCATGAGGCAGCGTGGAGGATCGTCGCCGGCTGCCTAGGGCTGAAGCCTTGAAATATCCCATATACGATTCTATCCTATACGGTGGGAGCGGGATGGAGTACGATAAGATTCTCGGGGACCTGCTCGGCAGGGACGAGTATCTCGTCGTCGGTAAGAGCGTGGTCAGGACCGACGCCCTGGACAAGTGCCTCGGCAGGGCGAGGTTCACAGCGGACTACATCCCAATGGGGACCACGGTCGTCAAGGTTCTCAGGAGCACCATGCCCCACGCCCTCTTGAGGCGCGTGGATGTCTCAGCGGCCCTCGACGTGCAGGGGGTGGAGGCGGTGCTGACTGGCGCGGACGTGCCGGGCGAGAACCAGATAGGCTACGCGCTGCCTGATCAGCCCTTCCTGAACGACGTGAAGGTTCACTACGTCGGCGACCCCATAGCCCTCGTCTGCGCCCGGGACGAGGACGTAGCCCAGGAGGCGCTCGACGCCATCCATGTGGAGTACGAGCAGCTTCCCGCGGTGCTCGACATAGACGCGGCCCTGGCCGAAGGAGCCCCCGTGATCCATAAGGAGAACAACGTCGCCGTCACGACCCGGATCAGGAAGGGCGACGCCGAGAAGGGATTCAAGAAGGCGAAGGTCGTCATCGAGGACACCTACTGGTCGCCGTACCAGGAGCACATGTGCATCGAGCCGGAGGCCGCGTACGCGGTGCCAGACGGCGCCGGGAAGGTGACGGTCGTCGCCTGCATGCAGAGCCCTCACGTGGTGAGGGAGAAAGTAGCCCACATCCTCGGCTGGAGCCTCAACCAGGTCAGTATTATTCAGGCCCTTACCGGCGGCGCCTTCGGGAAGAAGGACGACACTGGTCCGCTGATAAGCGCCTACGCTGCCCTGGCGGCCGTGAAGACCGGGAAGCCGGCGGCCATAGTCTACGACCGCAGCGAGGTCATGGCGACGACGCCTAAGAGGTTCCCGGTCAGGTTCAGGTACAGGAGCGGGGCCGACGGGAAGGGCAAGATGACCGCCGTCGAGGTCGACATAACGCTTGAGTGCGGCGCATACGCGAACCGCGCCCCGTTCTGGCTATGGAGGCAGACCGCCCACGCATGCGGCCCGTACGAGGTGGAGAACGTCTCCGTCGACGGACGAGCCGTATACACGAACAAGGTCTACGGCGGCAGCTTCCGCGGCTTCGGCAACCTGGCCCTCCACTTCGCCGCCGAGCAGCAGGTCGACAAGCTCGCCTACGAGCTCGGCATGGACCCGGTCGACTTCAGGCTCAGGAACATCCTCCGTGAGGGCTCCCACACGACGTGCGACCAGGTCCTCGACAGCAGCGTCGGCTTAGAGGAGTGCCTCAGAGGCGTCGCCGAGGCGTCAGAGTGGGCGGCGCACCGAGAGCCGGTTAGGAACGGGAACAGGGTGAGGGGCTGGGGCGTCGGCTGCGCCTACCACGGCAACAGCACGAGCCGCAGCACCCCAGACTGGAGCGCCGCGAGCCTCATGCTCCACGAGGACGGCACCCTCACCTACCGCACCGCCATCTGCGAGATCGGGCAGGGGAGCCCATTCGGACACGCCAAGATCGTCGCGGAGATCGTCGGCGCAAGCATCGGCTCCATCAAGATCGAGCAGCCCGACACGGACTCGACCCCCGACTCCAAGCCGACCCACGGAAGCAGGGGCCTCATGATGGGGGGCACCGCCGCTGCCGACGCCGCGATCAAGCTCCGGGAGCGAATGGTCAGGGTCGCCGCAGACATGCTCGACTGCCCCCAGAACCAGGTGGAGCTCCGCGACAGCGCCGCGTACAACAGGAGGAAGCCGGGCGCCAAGATACCCTTCAACGAGCTCGCCGAGGAGATGCACGTCAGGGGCGAGAACCCCGGCAGCTACGGCTTCTACGCCTCGCCTAAACGGTTCTTCGACCCCGAGACCGGCCTAGGCGTCAACTACTCCGTCTACACCTTCGCCGCGAGCGTCGCTGAGGTCGAGGTCGATCTCGAGACTGGGCAGGCCGAGGTGGTGAAGGTCTGGCCGGCGATGGACGTTGGCAAGGCCATCGACCCCCTCATGGTAGAGGGGCAGATCCAGGGCGCGGTCTCGCAGGGGATAGGCTTCGCCCTGATGGAGAACCTTCAGCTAAAGGACGGCGTCGTCCTCAACCCCGGCTTCAAGGACTACGTGGTACCGTCTGCGATGGACACGCCGGAGATAGACGACACGATCATCGTCGAGTCCGCCTACAGGTACGGGGCGTTCGGCGCGAAGGGCGTCGGGGAGCCCGCCATCATAAGCATCGTCCCAGCGGTGGTCAACGCCATACACCACGCGACGGGGCTGAGGTTCAGCACCATACCGGTGACCCCGGACCGCCTGTACAAGGCGCTGAAGGAGGCGGGGAGATGAGGCCGCTGACGGGATTCGAGCTCCTCAGGCCGAGGACCCTGGTTGGGGCGCTGGAGATCATGGCGACCCTCGAGGGGGCCCAGCCAATAGCCGGGGGCACAGACCTCATCCCGGCCTTCAGGGACCTCGGCTGCAAGCACAGGAACCTCGTCGACCTCGGCCTGATACCCGAGCTCAACCACGTCTTCGAGGAGGGGAGATACGTCAACATAGGCCCCACCACCACCCACGCGCAGCTGCAGGCGTCGAGGCTGATCAAGGAGAAGGCTCAGGCCCTCCACGACGCCGTCGATGTCCTGGGAAGCGTCCAGATAAGGAACAGGGGAACCATCGGGGGCAACCTATGCAACGCCTCACCAGCCGCCGACACGGCGCCGCCCCTGCTCGTGCTGGACGCCGAGGTCGCCGTCTCCTCCCTCGACGACTCCCGGTGGATGCCCCTCCAGGAACTGTTCGCGGGGCCGAAGACGACCAACCTCGACCCGGACGAGCTCCTCACCGGCATCAGGTTCCCCAACGTCGAGGGCTCAGGCTCAGCCTTCCACAGGCTGTGCAGGAGGAGGGGATTCACCCTGTCGGTGGTGAACGCCGCCGCCTACGTCGAGCGGGAGGGCGGAACCTGCAGGTCGGCGAGGATAGCCCTTGGCTCGGTCGCCCCCACCCCGGTGAGGATAAACGAGGCCGAGGGAGAACTCGAGGGGAAGAGGATGACGGAAACGCTGATCAACGAGGCAGCCGAGGCGTGCAGGGAGCGCGTGAGCCCGATAGACGACGTCAGGGGCACCGCCGAGTACCGGCGCGACATGTCCGCGGTCCTCGTCAGGAGGGCGCTTAGGGAAGCCTGGAGGAGGGCGGGGGGCGAGCTCTGATGACGGCCTTCGACCTTAACGGGAAATCGGTGGCCGTGGAGGCGAAGAGCACCACGACCCTCCTCGACCTCCTCAGGGTCCAGCTCGGCGTGACCAGCGTCAAGAAGGGGTGCGAGCAGGGGGAATGCGGCGCCTGCACGGTGCTGCTGGACGGCCTCCCCGTGACGAGCTGCCTGATACTCGCGCCACAGGTCGACGGTAGGCACGTCACCACCGTCGAGGGGCTCGCCGAGAACCCGCTGATGAAGGAGCTGAGGAACGCCTTCATGGAGAACGGCGCCGTCCAGTGCGGCTTCTGCACACCGGGGATGCTCCTGTCGAGCTACGCGCTACTCAGGGATAACCCCCACCCGTCCGAGGAGGAGGTTCGAGCCGGCATCGAGGGGAACATCTGCCGATGCACCGGCTACGTCAAGATCATCGAGGCGATCCTAGACGCGGCGGAGAGGATAGCCCCTGAGTGACGCCGAGATCATGGCGAGACTGAGCGAGCTGCTCGCACGGGGGAGAGGCTCGGTCCTCTGCACACTGATCCATAAAGAGGGGTCGGGGCCCCGCGACCCCGGCGCCAAGATGCTGATAACCGACGAGGGCGAGGCGCTCGGCACCATCGGCGGCGGTGGCATGGAGAGGCTCCTCGTCAAGGAGGCGCTGGAAGCCCTGAAGGAGGGGAGACCCCGCACCCTCCACTTCGCCCTGGGCATACCTCAGAGGGAGGGGATGATCGCCGTCGACTCGAAATGCGGCGGGGAGGTGAAGGTATTCATGGACGTGGTCAAGCCAGACCCAAGGCTCATCATAATGGGCTCTGGGCTCATAGCCCAGGCTGTCGCCAGGTACGCCCGCGACTGCGGGTTCAAGGTAATAGTAGTCGATGACGCCGAGACGGCGAAGGAGGAGAACTTCCCTGGCGCGACGCTCGTCAACGATCCCTACCCGGACTCCCTGGAGAGGGTCGATGTCAGATCCGGCGACTACGTCGCCGTCCTCCACGGCGAGACGCCGTTCGAGCTCGCCGCACTCAGGCACGCCGCCGAGGCTAGGCCCGCCTACATCGGGCTCCTGGGGAGCGCGAACAAGGCTAGGAGGCACAGGGAGCAGCTGGCGAAGGAGGGATTCGACGGGAAGGTGCTTGACGCCATCCACGGGCCGATCGGCATCGAGATAAACGCCGAGACCCCCGAGGAGATCGCCGTCAGCATAGTCGCCGAGATAATCAAGGAGAAACGGGGCTAAACTTTCTTCTTCTCTCTCAAAAGGGAGGCAGAGACAAAGCCCCCACGTGCGTGGCATCCTAAACTTTCCTTTTTGATCTCCTCCTCCAAAGACAAGTCAGATTTAGGACCAACGAAATTCCAACAAGCATTCCTTCCGCAAAGTCTGAGACTGAGAAGCCCGAATACTCGACATTTAGGAAACCGACGAGGATACTTAACGAAAGTGAAAACATTCCAATGGCTAGCAGCTTGTTCTCATCCTTCATCAGCATCTCTTGCACCCCGTCCTTTCATTCATCTGTTGCACGCATTTCATTTGACTGGCTCACCCGCCTGACTGCACCTTCCATTCCTCGTCTTCGAAGCTGAAGATGTCCTCGATCGGCCTCCCCAGGACCTTCGATATCCTCCAGGCGAGCCTCAGGGACGGGTTGTACTTGCCCTTCTCCAGAAAGAGGATCGTCTGCCTTGTGGCGTCGACGGCGCTTGCCAGAGACTCCTGCGTGATTTCCCTCTCCGCCCTGATCTCCTTCACCTGTGTCTTCACGCCTCATTCCCCGCTCACGAAGTAGTAGTAGAGCCAGGACAGGACCAGGCTGGCCCACGAGATCCATATCACGGTCACGAAGGAGTCCAGGGTGACCTGCCCCGGGTACCTCCACATGTGGTAGAATCCAAGGTAGCCTGAGCAGAGGGAGAACACCGCGAAGGCATTCATGGCGGCCCTTCCGTACGCCCTGCCCATCCTCTCGTCGAAGAGCAGCCCCAGACGGGGACCAACGGTCACAAGCAGCATCACGCCCAGGCCTATTCCGTTGACCAGGTTCCCCATCAGCGCGCCCAGAGCCACGGAGGCGGCCAGCCCGATCAGTATCGCCACCGTCTTTACCCGCCTCGTCAGGCTGCGTTCCTCGCGACCCATCGCCTCGGACAACGGGCCACCGTACACTCTGGAGAGGATGGCTGCAAGAGGCGCCCCCACGATGAACATGGTTACGACCACGTCGTACCCCGACGTCTGATTGAGGTAGATTGCGGCAGCTAAGCCGATGACTATGCCCGCGAAGGCTCCGATCATCCTTTTCCAAACGTTTTCTCTCACTTCACATCTCCCCTATGTAAGCTATTTCTAACGTTAGAAACATATTACGTAAGAAATATTTAACTATTTCTATTCGAGTGTGTGATTCGCGTTCGCACGCCAGAGCCTCAGCGCCCGGTCGAAGTCCTCAGGAGTGTCGAGGTCGAGGACGTTCCACTCATCGCCCTCGACGGTCCTGTGCTCTGCCTCGTGCCTGACGACGACGTCCCTCAGAGTCTCATCTTCCCCAAGCCCGAGGATTTCGCTAAATAGGGGCCTCCTGAAGAGCACTGGGTGCCCCCTCTTACAGCCGTGTGTCGGGCTCACGATGAGCGCCCCCGGAACGTTATCGAGCACCGCAGCCATCCTGCGCAGAAGCTCGGGCTGAAGACCTAGCTGGTCACCGAGGACGAGGAAGACCCCGTCCACGTCCCCCACCTCCCTGACCCCCGCCTGGAAGCTCGTCGTCATCCCCTTCTCGTGGTCCGGGTTATGTACGACGCGGACGCCATGCGCCATGGCTATCGCCCGTATCGGCTCCGGGTTATTCCCAGTAATAACCACGACCTCATCCACGCCCTGCGTCAAGGCATCAAGAAGCCTGTCGAGTACCGTCCTTCCTGCGACTTTCATGATGAGCTTGTTCGCCCTCATTCGGCTGCTCTTGCCGGCGGCGAGAACCACCGCCGTAAACCTCTTCACGCCCTCACTGGACGGTACCGCCCGTTTTCCTTCGAAGAAGTCGAGTAAGAAGCGCTTCAAGCCGGGGTGGATGGACTCGATGCCTTCCATGTCATCCTTGCTGACCCATCGGTACTCGGAGAGTTCGCCACTGATCGATATCTGGCTGGACGCTGGGTGGCAGAGGTAGTTGACGAAGCGTTGACCCGTGTAGTCGTCTGTGTGTTCGCTTAGTATTCCCTCTACGGTCACCTCGATTCCTAACTCCTCCCGCATCTCCCTGTGGAGGGCTTCGAGGGTGGATTCCCCGGGCTCAGCCCTTCCCGCTGGGAGGAGCCAGTGACTGTAATCCTTTTTTTTGGGGTCGGAGTGCCTTACGAGGAGGACTCGGCCCTCCTTCTCAATGGTTCCGCCGGCAATCAAGACTGAGCACAGAAGAGAGTGTCTCGCTGTCGGGATAAAAAGGGGTGGGGGATCACTGCATCCGCTTGGCTGCCGCCTGCACCGCCTTGACGATGTTGACGTAGCCGGTGCATCGGCAGATGTTGCCGTTCAGGTACTCCCTTATCTCCTGCTCAGTAGGCTCCGGGTTCTCGTCGAGGAGCGCCTTCGTCGCCATTATGAAGCCTGGGGTGCAGAAGCCGCACTGGACGGCGCCCTCGTCGAGGTAGGCCTCCTGGATCGGGTGGAGCCTGCCGCCTTCTGCGAGCCCCTCGATGGTGTCGACCCTCCTGTCGTCCGCGTCCACGGCGAGCACCATGCATGCGAGGACGGCGTCGCCGTCGAGCAGCACCGTGCATGCGCCGCATTCGCCGATCCCGCAGCCATACTTGGTCCCCGTGAGGTCCATCTCGTCCCTGAGGAGGTTCAGGAGCAGGGTCTGGGGCTCGACGTCGAAGACGCGCTTTGCGCCGTTGACGGTGATCTCTATCTTCATCACCCATTCCTCCTCCCCGACTCGGCTATCTTGGTTAGGGCCTCTATGGTGAAGCCGCGCGCGACCCTACGCTTGTAGGGGCCGCTGCTCCTCCCCCTCTCCCGTGGCTGGATGCTCTTCGAGGCGAGCTCCGCGGCGTCTGAGATCACCTTCTCGTCGAGCCTCTTCCCCCTCAGGAACTCCTCGACATTCCTAGTCCTCATAGGGGTCGGTGCGACCGTTCCCCAGGCGAGGCGGCACTCCTCGACGGCCCCGCCCTTCAGCTTCGTCGAGGCCGCGAGGCTTATGGTGGCTATGTCCATGCTGACCCTGGCGACCCTGAGGAAGCAGCCGTATCCGCCGGCGGCCGACCGCGGCACCGTGACGCCCGTCAGGATCTCGCCCTGGCTCAGTATGGTTCTGCCCGGGTCCGTGAAGAAGGAGTCAAGGCCGGCCGTCCTCTCGCCCGACGGCCCCGTGATGTGCGTCTTTGCGTCGAGGGCGAGGAGCGCCACCGGACCGTCCGCGGCGGGGGACGCATTACAGATGTTGCCCCCCAAGGTGGCGAGGTTCCTTATCTGGACGCTTCCTATCATCCTAACCGCCTCGTATAGAACTGGGAGCCTCTTCTGGACGAGCTCAGAGCGCTCTACGTCCCTGAGCTTCGTCAGGGCGCCTATCCAGACCCCGTCCCTCCTCTCCCTGATCCCGGAGAGGCCTGGTATCCACTTCAGGTTGACGACGTGCTTCGGCCTCACGGAGCCGTCCTTCATCTTGACTATGAGGTCGGTGCCCCCCGCGAGGACCTTGGCCTCGGACCCGTAATTATCGAGGAGCTTAACCGCCTCGGCGACGCTGGCCGGCGCATGGTACTCGAAGCCCAACAGGATGTGGGTGTTGTGCCTGTTCACGTACATGGTCATCCCTCCCTCCCCCTGAGCGCCTCAAGTATCCTCTCCTTGGTCAGGGGGAGCTCGTAGAACCTGATGCCCAGGGCGTTCTGGATGGCGTTGGCCACGGCGCCTGCGACGGGGTTAAGCGCCCCCTCGCCGATCCCCTTCGCGCCGAACGGGCCGGTGGGCTCGTAGGTGTCGACGAAGAAGACCTGGAAGTCGTCCAGGTCAGGCATATCCATGGCGTACGGGACCTTGTAGTCCGTGATGAAGCCCTTGTTGGCGAGGTCACCCGTCTTCTCGTCGTACGGCAGGTCCTCGACCGTCGCCATGCTCCAGCCCATCGCCAGGCCTCCGTGGATCTGGCCGGCGGCGAGCTTCGGGTTGATTACGGTGCCTATGTCGGCTCCTGCAATGACTCTCAGGGGTTTCACCCTGCCGGTCCAGGTGTCAACCTCGACCTCCACGAAGTAGCCCGTGAAGTGGGGCGGGCATGCCGGCTGGCGGTAACTGTCGACGGCGGCTGCGGTGCCCCAGTTCTTGTGGCGGGCCGTGTAGGCGATCTCCTTGAAGGTCGCCTCCCTGCCGGCGACGCCCTCGGCGTAGACGACGCCCTGCCCCTTGGCGGGGTCGCATCTGAACTTCAACGCGTGGGGGTAGGCGTCCATCATCCGTGAGGCGTAGTCGCGGATCTTCTCCTTCACCTGCTTCGCGACCTTCAGCGCCGCTCCTCCGCCAGAGTAGATGCCCCTTGAGGCGTGGGTGCAGACGTCGTAGACTGTCGTGCTCGTGTCCGCGTTGATGATGTTCACGTTCTCCAGGGGGACGCAGAGCTCCTCGGCGATTATCTTGGCGTGAGCCTCCACAGTGCCGCCGCCGTGGTCCATGAGGGCGGTGACGTAGTCGAGGGTCCCGTCCTCGTTCAGCTTCAGGAAGGCTCCGCTGAAGTCGATGACCGTCCCAGGGACAGGTGCGCCGGCGCTGCTCGTGTGGTAGCCCCTCCCCATGCCTATGCCCCGGCGGAACCTCCCCTTCTGGCTCCCCGGCTTAGGCCGGTTATACCAGTCGATCATCTCAGCGCCGCGCTTCAGTATCTCCTCGACGCCGCAGCTCTGGATGATGGATTTGACCGTCGGCCCCTGCCCCCAGAAGAGGTCGCCCTGCCCGATGTAGTTCTTGAGCCTGAAGTCGAGGGGGTCGATGCCGAGTTCGCCGGCTAGTTCGTCCATCATGGACTCGACCATCCATGTGACCTGGGGGTTGCCGTAGCCGCGGAAGGCGCAGCTCGGCGTCTTGTTCGTGTAGACGGCCCTGCTCATGTAGCTCTTCGCCTTGAGCTTGTATAGGCTGACCCACCAGCCGGCCATGCAGCCGAGGAGCGGGTAGGCCTGGATCTGGTGTGCGCCGATGTCGAGCCACGCCTCCATGCGGCCCGCGACGAGGGTGCCGTCCCTCTTGGCGCCGAGCTTGAGCTTGAATACCATGGAGTAGCTGCAGTGGTCGTGCATGTCCTCCTCCCTGGTGAACTGGAGCTTCACGGGCCTCCTCGTCTTCAGCGCCATGGCGACGGCTATCGGCGTCACGGTGTTCACCTGGATGCTGGAGCCGAAGCTGCCTCCGAGGGGGACCTTCATCACCCTGATCTTGCCCATGGGGAGGCCGAAGATCTCGTGGAGTAGTATCCTGGTGTTGTGGAGGGTCTGGGTGGTGCTCCAGACGGTTACCCCGCCGTCGTACTCTGGGCGGACGAGGACAGCCTTCGTCTCGAGCTGTGTGTGGTAGCGGCGGTTCGTCCTGTATGTCCTCTCCAGCACCACGTCGGACTCCTTGAAGCCGGCGTCGACGTCTCCCTCCGTGATGTCGAGGGTGCAGGCGATGTTCCCCTCCACCTTGAGCGGCTGGTCCTTGAGCAGGATATCGTCGTGGAGCTGGACCGACTCGGGCTTGTGGGCCTCGAAAGCGTCGAAGTAGGCCGGGAGCGGCTCGTAGTCGACCTTGATCGATTCCAAGGCGACCTGCGCCTGCTCCTCGGTCTCGGCTGCGACTGCCGCGATAGCCTCCCCGACGTATAGGGGCTTCCTGGTGAGCACCCTCCAGTCCTTGTAGGTCGCCTCTGGTGTGCTTACGAGGCGCGGGCAGAACCTGACGTCGGGGACATCGTCGGGGATGAGGACCTGTGCGCCGAGGCTGAGGGCCTCAGAGACGTCTATGCTCTTCACCCTCGCGTGAGGCTGGGTGGACTTTAGTATCCTGACGTGGAGCATTTTGGGGAGGCTCAGGTCTGAGGCGAACCTCTCAAGGCCCGTGACCTTGCCGAAGCCGTCCTTCCGGACGGTGTCCCTTCCCAGGACTGCGAAGTGGCCTTGGCTGGACATCAAGAGGGATTCCGCGTCGGGGGTTTAAAGCCTTGACTGGTCGCGGAAAAGTGTGTGGGCCTCATGACGGTTAATATCGTGACAGCCGAGGGGCTCGGCTTCGGCGCCTCCTCAGGAAAGGATAAAAGAGGACATTCCTCTATGAATGGGGCGGGTGGCCCGGCATGGACGACGAGCTTGAACGGATCAAGCAGCGGAGGCTGAGGGAGATGCAGAGGAAGATGCTCCTCCAG
>Ga0315289_10004746_pt1 | contig 20218 bp, 9 predicted proteins | sample YL17G11_40_MG_FD_203452 | JGI IMG/M metagenome (GOLD analysis project Ga0315289, IMG submission 203452) | Sediment microbial communities from Yellowstone Lake, YNP, Wyoming, USA - YL17G11_40 | ecosystem: Environmental > Aquatic > Freshwater > Lake > Sediment | place: USA: Wyoming | collected... | reverse complement strand
GGCCACGTCGCGCACTGGCCGCCGCCGCAGGCGATTGGCGCTACGCTCGTAACAGCTCTTGCGCTCGAAAAACTGGCCTTCCTGCCAGGTGCGGAGCCAGTCCAGGTTGTCCATTATTGTTGTCTCCTGCTTAAACAAGGTGGCATCTAATCACTCACCCGGCCACCGCCTCCAGGCCGGAGAGGAAAAAGTAGCCGACGGCGAAGCGGGCCGCCTGGCTGCCGGGCAGAATGCGGCGGATGTGGTCAACCAGTTTGTCGGTGCGGTTGTCTATGATGTCATGGCTCGGCATGGAAGGACTTCTCCTGGCTCCAGGCATCCGCTTGCTTCTGCAACCCTGCCACGTGCTCATCGACCAGGGGGCGGGCACGTTATGGGCTATTCAGAGCCTGAAACAGCCAGAACTCGCTGCCCGCGATCAAGGCGCCAAAGTACCAAAGACCAGTTTCACGCCAGTTCTCCCACGTCAACGAACGCGCGAAGGATGTAATCGGACAGACGGTGGCGCCGCACGTCGAGGAAGGTCTCGACCAGCTCGATCGCACCTTCCCACTCGCCCTGCGTCGTCGGACCGCACATGTCGTGATCGTTCAGAAAGTAGACAAAGAGCAGATAAGCCGGCAACCTAGCCCGCTCCCGGAGGAAGTAGAGATGCGCAAGCCGATTCGTGTACTGGTAGAAACAGGTAGACCAATCGACCTTGGCGCGAGACCGGAGAAAGCACTTGGTCTCATCCAGGCTTTCGCGGATCGTGGCCAGAGATTTGCCCTTCGCGCCTGTCGGTGGACTGACCATCTCGGGGATGTGCGCTTTGGCCTCGACCAGTATCAAGTGCCCTTGGTCTGTTCTTGCCAGGCCGTCCCATTGTGGGCCGTGTCTTGGCCAGAAGGACTTTAGGGACACCGATCCCACAGGGACATCTAAACGAGCGAGGAATGCCTGATCCCGGTATTCTGCATGGTCGTCCTGCTCAAGGGGCGATAGCCACTCCACGCACTCGCTGCCCCGGAGTTTGAGTGTCTCCGCCAGGTAGCAGTTGATCCGCTCTCGATGTTGATTCACAAGGATTTGGAGCCACTTCTGGCTGCCACGCGATGCGGCTGTCTGCACGACGCGGGACATGGTTGGATGCTCCTTACTTCTTTCATGTGCAGTGTCAGACTCATTGTGCCTTGGATGCGTCAGGTGTGTCAATCTGTCTCACATAGAACGAGCTCACCCGGTTCTGCCCGGCAGCCTCCTGCCAAACAAGGATGCAGACAACCGGCGTGGTGCGTCGAAAAACAGATTGTCCGGGGCGCTTGCCGTACACTACGTGGGATCATGCTATGTAGTCCTTCCCACCCAAACACAAATACCGGCAACAGGCTGCTCTTGCCACATTACATCTACAACCCCTGGAGTCTCAAGAACCTCAGGCATCTCAGGGGGAATTGGGCTGCGCTCGCCATCCATGGTGATCGCAACTGCAACAACAGCCATATCTGACGCACTTGCAGCCTCAAAGATGCCGTTCTCAAAGTCACCGACTGAACGACCAATCTGCAGGTCTCCATCGCGGCGCACCCTTTCGACCAAGTCGATCAGGCGAACCCGCTCGGAACCGTACCGCTGTTCAGCCCAGGCTCTGAACTGGTCTCGCAGACGGCTAACGGTCGCCGCGAGCTGCTGGATCTCCTCCTCTGTCGTCCGGAAATAGCGGATGCCCTGCCGCTCGTAAGCTGCTGCCTTTTCCTCCCACCGTGCCAGATAATCCGCATCGGTCAAAAGGCCCAGGTGTTCCAGAACAACGCCGCCATAGTCGGGAAAGCTAAAGTCGGGCAACGCAGGCAAAGCATCGTCGCTGGGTTCTTCATACTCGAAATACATGCCGCGTTGAGTGAACTCGTTGGCCAGCAGCATCTCGGACTTGGAGCGTACCCGAAAGCCGGCGTTGGTCTCGTAGAGCCGACCATCTGAGCGATAATCTGGGACCGAGGCGGGAGCTTCTGGTTTTGTGAGGGTGATGTCATAACCTTCCGCGACCTCGCGAACAGCATCCTGAACCCGCGCTCTTTCCAGAAACTCGGACTGGGCATAGGGCCTTTGATTGCGCCGGGTAGCGTGGCCAACAACGAGGTTGTGGCGTGCCCGTGTCATAGCGACATAGAAGATGCGCTGCTCTTCCTCCTCGTAGAGCTGCTGTAGATCCTCGTCGGTCAGCGGCGCACGCCATGTGGCGTGACTCAGCCGTTGCACCGCCTTCCGCCACTCGACGATCTGTGTGTGGCGAACAGGTGGCGTGTGGGGAGAGTTGCCCTTTTCCAAACCCAAGACGAAAACCGTGTCGAATTCCTCCCCTTTTTGACTGTGGACTGTGGATAGCACAAGGGCTGGCTGGTCGGGGCCAGCGCCGTAGAGCTTGGTCAGCACACCGGCTGGCTTGTCCTTCAGCGCTGCGCGGAGCTGCCCATAGTCTGCGCGCGCTTCAGGGCTCAACACACTGCCCAGGACCTGCTGTGCCCGGTCGAGCAGTCGATCGGCCAATGCCAGGTGACCAGCGCGAATATCGGCCACGGCCCGGCCGTCAGGTGACTCGCCCATCGGTTGCCCGAAAGCAGCCAGTCGTAACAGATCCACCGCTCGCTCAATCACCCGGCGCACATCCGGTCGGGCGCTGAGGCCTCGTGCCGTTTCGCCTTCAAACCGATAAGGGACCTCTTGCCGGATCAGTTCGGTCTCCAGGGTGCTCAACAGCCACCATTTGCGGGCAAGGACGCCCACCGTCCCTGTTCGCGGCGGGTCACCTGGAATCTCCAACGCCAAAGCATCTCGTGCCAGGACGGCAATCGCTCCCGCTTCTTCCCGATCATCCTGGCTGGCCAGGTAATAGACGCTTTGGGTTTCCGTGGAACGCCGCTCGTCATACGTGATGCGGATGCCGTGGGCCTGCCCGCAACGCTCAAGGAACCGGCTGGAAACACGGATCAGGTTCGGAAAACAGCGATAGTTCTTGTAGAGCGGATAGGTCGCAGTGTTTGGAAAGTCTATCTCAAAACGGCGGAGGTTGTCTGGATCGGCCCCCTGCCAGGAGTAGATAGACTGCGCGCTATCGCCGACGACAAAGAGATAGGCATGCTGGCCGATGAGGCTCAACAGGGTCGCCTGGGCCGGCGTGGTATCCTGGTACTCGTCGCAAAAGATCCATTTGAAGCGGCCGCTCCACATCTGCTTCGCACGGGCATCGGTGCGCAGGATCCGCACCGCACCCACAATGGCCTCACCGTAGTCCATGAGCCCTTTTTCGCGCAGTTGTCCGACGTAGGACAAGAAGAACCGCGCCAGCTTCGCAGTATAGGGATCATTCCTCTGCAACTCGGGCAGGGCCTGCTCCAGTTCCTCCTCGTTGATCAGGCCGTTCTGGGCGTACGCGACCACCGTCAGAGCGTCCTCGTCGGGAAGTTCGCGCTCGGTCAACCCCGCCATCTTCCTGGCATGGTCCAGAAGGCTGCCTTGCAGTTCCGGATCGTTCTCGTCGAGGAAGACCACTTCCTGCCCGGTCTCCCAGGCATCGTGGCGGAGAATCCGCGCCGCGAATTTGTGATAGGTCAGAACGTTGCGTGCCAGATCATACCCTCGATCCCCCAGGCGGTCGCACAGCCGCTCGATCATCACATTCATGGCTTTGTTGGTAAAGGTCAGGGCCAGAACCTGGTCTGGTCGTGCTTCACCGGATTCCACCAGGCGCATCAGGCGTTCCACCAGCACATAGGTTTTGCCCGAGCCAGCCGCCGCCCGGACCAGGATGCACTGGGCCTGTGATTGCACAATGGCCTTTTGCTCCGGAGATAGATCGTGAGCAATGTACGGAAGCTCTCCCCAGTCGAAAAGGTCGGAGGGCGCCGGCTCTCCCCTCAAGAACTGCCGGGCATGATCCAAGACCACGGGACTCGGGGCCACGACTGTGGCGCTTTCAGGCAAGCGTTTGAGCAGATACTTGCCATAGCGCTTGAGGTAAATCCGCGGATCCATGATCACACAGATGCCCCGATCGTCCTCTTTGCGGATGAGGCGTCCATACATCTGGCGCAGATACAGGAAGGTTGCCGGCACAACGACCTCACGAAAATAGTCGCGGTCAAAGCCTTGGGACAGATAGTGCCTCTTGCGAGCAACAGCAATCGGATGCCCGGCATAGTCGAAAGGTAGGCGGGAGACGACCAGAATCGTCAATGCCTCTCCCGGCACGTCAATACCTTCCCAGAAGGCCCTGAGACCCAGCAGCACGATCTTTTCACCCTGCTGTGGTGCCGCGCGAAACCGTTCAACCAGCGCTGCCCGGTTTGTCGCGGATTGGGCAAGCACGACAATGTTTTCGTCTCTCAAGCGCGCTTGCAGGCGTGGGACTACCTGGCGCATCGTGCGCCGAGACGTGAACAGGACCAACGTCTGGCCGCCAGCCGCCCGTGCCAGGTCGGCGATGTTGGTACTGAGCACTTCGAGGTAAAGCGGATCGGTGGAGGTGCGGGGATCGGGTGCGTCCGACGGCACAGCCAATAGCACCTGTTCGCGGAAGTTGAACGGTGAGGGACAGATCTTGGTAACCGGCTCTGAAGCCTGTGCGCCGTCCACAAGCCCTAAGCGGTTTAGGATGCTCGAAAAACTGCCACCAACGGCCAAGGTCGCTGAGACATAGATGCGGTGCGTATAGAGCGGGTGGAGGGTTCCCCGCAGCCAGGTAGCCACGTCCAGCGGGCTGCTGTGGAAAACGCCGCGCCACTCGACCCTGTTCGCCATCATGTACGGCACCCCTTGTTCGTCCAACCGGACTCGGGCCTCGCCCCATCGGATCTGATCCTCCGCATCGGAAGCAAGCAGTGTACCCAGGGCCTCGGCATTCTCTTCTATGTGCTGATGCAGCGTCCCGAGAGAGCTGGACAGCCTACGAGGCAGACCACGCAGATAGGGCAGTTTTTCCAGGAGCGTTTCGGTGGCCAGAGAAAGCACCTGGAGTTGCCCAAGTAAGGTGTGAGCTGGTTGGCGCAGCGATGTGACCCAGAAATCTGCCATTGGAAAGAGGACGGGCGTGTCCGGATCATAGTCGCTGTTGCCCTCACACATATCGGCCAGCCGCAAGCTACATGCTTCGCACCAACTGGCCAGCATCTGTTCCAGTGGCAAGAGTGCATCACGAAACCCGCTCAGTTCTGCCACTCGATCCACATCCGGGTGCTCCAGGACGACCCGTAGCAGGCCCCGAACCTGACCTTTGTCGTCACGCTTTAGCAGCGACGCTATCTCGCTCTGCAAAGACCAGGGCACAAAGTCGAGGGTCAACGCTTCGGTTACCACCTGTTCAATGTTGTGGGCCTCGTCAAACAGAACGATCTCAACCTCGGCTTCACCTGGGGCCTGATGCTTGGCCAGGGCAAAGACAAAACTGTGGTTGACCAACACCAGGTCAGCCGCCTTGGCAGCCTCTCGGGCGCGGGCGTGAGGATCACGGCTGGCCCAGGTCTCGCTGAGGGTCGGCGGCGCTTGATCCCGCCCCAGCCTGCCAATCAGCGCCGGTTGGCCCAGGCTCTCGATTTCACTCAGCCACCCCGTTTTCGTCAGCAGCAGCCAGTGGAGTATTCCGGCCAGGGCAAAGGAATCTTCCGCAGACTGGATGATTTCATCCAGATCGTCCAGCCAATCGGCGACCGTCTGGATGCAGGCATAGTTGCTCTTGCCTTTGATGATGGCGACCGAACGTCCTATGCCAGCCTTCTGAAATGCCTGCAGGACGAGGGGCACATCCTTGCTCCAGGCCTGGTCCTGCAGGTTCCTGGTATGGGTGGCAACGTAGCAGCGCTTGCCACTCAGCAGCAGAGGCACCAGGTAGCCGATGGTCTTGCCCACACCAGTGCCAGCTTCCAGCACGTGAGGCGTTGTCGTCTGTACGGCCTCCGCCACAGATCGTGTGAACTCAATCTGGCCGTCGCGGACGCGATACCTGTCCCCGGCGGCCTGGGCCAGGAAACCACCCACCTGGAAGAACTGGTCCACCGACAAGCCTGCCACTTCCCTCTGCCCCGAGCTGCTTTGAAGCGGGGCCGGAAAGGAGTCGTAATAGTCTGCCAGCGCCTCCAGATACCCTGCAAAGCCTGCCATGGGTGGGGGGGGCAGAAGGATATCCAGCCATCCCGAGGTTGGCAGGGCTGTCCGGCTCAAGACATGGCGCAAAGCGGCGCGCAGCGGGTCGTTTAGAGAGCGCAGTTCCTGCGCACAGGCCTGCAGCAGCGCCTCCATCGCTGCCAGGGCGCCGCCGTTGCCCATCTCATCGCGGAAAGCAAGGTTCAGTTCCTGGCACAACGATTCGGGCCGGTCGACCCGTTGAACCGTAGGAAAGGCGATCAGACACAGGGCGCGGAGGTCCACGAAAGGCAGGCTCTGGGGAAGCGAGTTTCCGATGGCCCGAAAATGCCAGGCCTCAAGCAAGGGCATCGCCTGTTCAGCATCCCAGACAAACGTCGTCAGGCCGCCAACACGCTGGAGCATGCCGTTCAGGAGATCGCTATCGGTCTCCAGCAGTTCCCAGGCTGGGTCGCTTTCGTAGGTCGGATGGCCTTTCACCGTAGCCGGCCAGACACTGGATCGTTCCGGGCCGATGTGGGCCATCCAGACTGCATCAACGGCGCTCATCTCGACCTGCTCCACGGGGGTGAACAGGCCCAGCAGATTGTGTGGCGGCAGATCGCCGGACCGGGTCCTGGCGACGTCTGCTTTGAGCAACTGCGCGACAGACACCTGAGTGGGGCCAGCTTGAGGGACGTGAGGCGGTTTGGCGCGCCGGGCCTTTCGCTGTTCTTTCCGGATCTTGCTGCCCCATTCCTCGCAACCATCCCAGTCAGGGTGGCCGGCGTCAATGGATGCTTGCAGCCGATCCAGTTCCTCGCGTGCCATGTCCAGCAATTCCCGGGCGAACAGATCCGACACGCGGTCAAAACTCAGCCGGCCCAGCGTTGGTGAACTGCCCAAGCGCTGGCCGAGGGCGACCAGGGCAGCATGGGCTTCTTCCAGGTTGGTGTAACGCCAGATAGTCCATCCTTCAGATTGGATGATCCCGGCCTGGTCATCGGCGGCGAGCAACCCCAGCCGTGGATCCGGGTAGGCGATGCTGAGCAAGAGATCCTGTCCACCGATGGCAATCTGATAGGCGATCTCGGGCTCGGGCAGGTTGAGTTCAAGGAGCCAATCCATCAGACGGCTGGCGAGATCGTCATTCATACTTTGCCTCCGACGAAAGGTTCAACCCGGATCACCTTCTCGACCTCGGACAGGAAGCGAGAGGGGGCTTGCTGGGATGTGACCAGATATAGCGCTTCTGCTGCCCGGGTCATGCCCACGTACATCAAGGTGCGATCCCGTTCCAGTTCGAGGAGCGCTTCTTCGTCGTCCACCTGGTAGATGCGGCGGGGCAGGGTATCGGCGTGTAGGCCCAGCAGAAACACGACGGGGAACTCTAATCCCTTGGCAGAATGGATGGTCAGGATCTTGACCTGCTCCTCCAGGACGTCAAACTCGTCCTCGGTGTGGACGACACAAGGGACCTGAACCCGGTGCAGGGTTTGGCGGGAAGCGTCGCACAGCTCCAGGGTAGGGCAGAGGATGGCGAAATCGGCCAGGCGGAACTGCTGATCTTCAACAAGGGACAGAATCTTTTCACTGACGGCCGAGTGCTCGCGGTCGGTCACGTCACATTCGAGCACGATGGGCCATGGCCCCTGGCGCTGGGTGAACTCGGGGTCGACAAACTCTTCCGACATCTTGAGCACGCGGTTGTTGGCGCTGAGAACGGCCGCCGCTTCCGCGATCTGGCGCGTGTTGCGAAAGTTGCGGCGCAAGCTGAAACTGCGCCCCTGCAACTGGAGCCCTGCTTGCTTCCAGGCAAAGCCCCGCGAGTAGAGCGTCTGGGCCACGTCGCCTACGAGAAAGAGGGTCCGGTCGCAGGAGGAGATTCCCCCCTTGTTGAGACGTTGGGCCACCCGCAATTGCATGGCGGTGAGATCCTGCGCCTCGTCAATCACCACGTGGTCGTAGGGTTCTGCCACGGGATGCATCAGCAATTCCTGGTAGGCCTTCAGGGTGACATCCTGCCAATCGATCAGACCTCGCTGCTGAAGCATCGTCTGATAGGCTTGATACACAGCCCAAACGGCGGCGCGAGCTCTTGGCTGCAATGCTTTCTTCCGTCCATAGCGGGGGATGGCCAGGTAATCTGCCTCCCTCCTCAGGCCGTTGCCCTTGATCACCCGAGCGATCTCGTCGCGGAAAAAAGACCAGGGGAACGACAATACGAAGGACTGTTGCCCGCGCCGCACCTGCGCGATGGCATCCTGGATCATCCGCCGCTGGTCGTCGTTGGAGATAATGGCGAGCTCATGCTCACGCGATCGCAGGAAACGGACTACCCAGGCATCCAGGTGAATGACGTGCAGGTTGTCCGGCAGCGGGCCGATCAGTTCTTCGATGAGGGTGCGGGCTACCCGTGCCAATGTCTTGTTAAAGGTCAAAAAGATGACCCGTTCTCCCCTGTCGGCGAGACCCAGGACGCGGTAGATGGCAACCGTGGTCTTGCCTGACCCGGCGCAGCCGCGCAGGAGGATGTTCCTATACTTGCGTGGGTCAGCAAACGGCTCCTGCTCGGGAGAGAGGTTCAGCATCAACCGCTTGATGCGTCCCTGGCAGTACCCCTCCAGTTGGTCCAGGGTGGCGCGGTAGATGAGGCGGCCAGGATCGAACAGTGCATCCTCCAGCCTGGGATTGGTGGCCAGCTCCAGCAGCCAGTTAAGGGCACGTTCTGGCAAGCCGGGAATCCGCTCCAGGTCCTCCAGATAGGGCACGTTCCGCACCGCCTTTACGAGATTGGGAGGGACCGTCAGGATGCGCAGATGAGAAGTCGGCAGATAGGCAAACGGGTTATCGGGCGGGCGATCTGCGCGCGGCTGCAGCCACTCGTCGGGGACCTCGAATGCCGGTTCTTTGGTCGGCGCCGGCTCGTCCGGGTCCAGGCGACGAAAGGGCGTATGCGGCGAAAAAGCGAGCTGTTGGACCCTGTCTATGATGGTATGATCGCCCATCTTCCACAAGCGGATCTCGTCGCTCAGCGGCTCGTAGATGATGCGATGGGATTTGCTGATGTAGCATTCCCACTTGCCCGGCGCGCGCTCGATCTTGTGTGCCTGGAGCGAGGGATGGGCCAGGTTGTCGGAAAGGAACCGAAGGGTGCGCAGCGTCCGCTCGCGCAGGTCGGGGGAGGCAGCATCCAGCGCTGCCAGGAACTCGTCGCTGACGACGATCTCACGCATCGGGCCAGACGTCCTTTTCGGTCAGGTGCTTGCCTGTGGCATACCACACCTTGTTCTTGCCATCCCAGCGGCAGCCCAACTGCTTCAACCGCTCTTTTACCGGATAAGTCTGCCCACTGATGTAAGTGTTGCCATCGCGGTACTCGAACTGCAATTCGACGTGGGGCGGCGTTGCACCCGCGCCGGCAACTTGCTGCCCTGTGATTGGGTTCACTGCTGCCGGCGCTTCCTTGGGAATTTGCTCGTACAACGCCTCGACATCCAGTTGCGGATCGTCCAGCATCTCGCGTGCGCGCTCTCCCGGCAGGCGATAGGCAGCCTTGAGCACCTCGTGCCGCTCGCGGATCGGCTTGTCGGGCAGGTTCTGCAGCAACACGACCAGGCCGACGTGAGGCCGGCCGTCAGTGGAAAGAAGTCCTTGGAGGACCGGGTTTCGCTTGATCGTGGACAGATAAGAAGCCAGTACGCGCCTATAGTCGGGGAAGCGCTTCAAGAGAGCAACCAATTTGGGGCGTTTATCGGTACCCCCGATCTCTTGAGCCAGGCAGTGGGTCAGCCGCTGTGCCAGCACCTCGTCCACGACGACCGCATCCAACGCCTTGGGGTCGCTCCACGGCAGATCGGGCAGCGTGGTGGCCCGGATACGTCGTTCGATCTCGGCCAGATAAGCGTTGAATGCTCCGTCCAGGACGGCTAAGCGAGCGCTCCAGTGATCGCGCCGCTCGGGCTGGCGGTCCGGATGGTACTTGATCTTGATGCGCTCGTATACCTGCCGCGCCGTGTCCGGGTCAATCTCGTGATCGCCGACGGCGGCGCGGAATTCCTCCACCGGATCGCCCAGGCGCAACTCGGCCTGGGATGCTTGAGGCGTACCCGGCGCGATGTTCAGGCCGGCCATCTTGTGCACCTGGCGCACCGTGTTCGGGTCGCCCACCGGTTCGACCAGGGCTTCCATCGCCCCAGAGTCGCTGAGACGGATGCCCAGTTTGACCCTGACCGCCTTCTGGTTCTCCGGCCGCACGATCACGTCGATCCGGCCCAGGAGCCGATTGGATTGGGCGCTGACGTTGTCTCCCTCGCGCAGCTCAATGGCGATCACGTCCTGCAGGTCCACGCTGGTGGCCAGGAGCACCTCGCGGGTCACGGGCCGCGTCTCGCCGCGCTTGATAATGGGGTGATAGGCGTCGTCATTCTCCCCCCGGACAACCCGCACGCCAATGGTCTGGGCCACCTGGTTGGTGACGACCAGGCCGCCGACCCGCTTCCATTCGGCCAGGCGGGCTGCTCCCTGGGCCACGCTGGTCAGCGGATCGGCGCACAGCAGATCCTCTTCATGCCACTCGATCGCCTCGGCAATGGTGCGACGGACGGACGGCATCAAAATCGGCCCGCCGGTGGCGATAACGTGGTCAACGTCACCCCAACGAGCTTCCTCCAGCGCAGACTTGACGAGGCCGGCAGCCCGGGCCAGCAGCGGCGCGATCAGCGCTTCCAGTTCGTCTCGCACGGCCGTGACCTCTACCGATGAACCGTCGCTCAGCGACAAGGCGGCCGTGATCTCGTCGGCCTCACTCAACCGTTTCTTGACGTCCTCTACCTCGCACGAAGGACACTGCGCCGGGTCAAAACCATAGCGGTCGGCCAGGAGGTCGCGCAGCAGCACGTCCATGTCCATCCCGCCCAGGTGGTTGTCGCCATGAACGCATTTGACCAACAGGTCCCGCTTGCCGGCCTGACGTTCGATCAAGGACACGTCGCAGGTGCCACATCCCCAGTCCACGACCATCCACCGTTCGTTGTGGGAGGCCACCTCACTCAGGCCGTGATGCACGGCGGCGGCCGTTGGTTCGTCCACGATGTCTACCTGTGGCAGGCCAACGCGCCGGCCAATTTCCAACAAGATGTCACGATAGGCCTGCCCTGTGTTGGCGGGACAGGTGAGTACGGCTTTAAGTGCTGCATCATCGGCGATTCCCAAATATGCATCGTACAGGTATCTGATCCTTGCTGCTGCCAGATCGACCAGATAGGTCCGCTCTTGGGGCGAATCCTGGAATAAGGAGAGTAGTCGACGTTTAATCGCACTCTCGCGGCGGAAACCAGCGGGGGGTTTATGCAAATGAGCAGGTTCAGGATCAATAAGCTCAGTGTCGCTTATCAAGATATCGGACGATATACTTTCAGCATCTGTACTTGATTCAAAGACTCGAGATCCGCCACCCTGCCAAGTCGCCAAAACTGAATTGCCAGTACCAAAATCGAAGCCAATCACTGTCATCTTAATCTCCACCTTCATCTGCCAACTGCGGATAACCGACCACGGGATTTCGCTGCGCCCACGGCTTCATCCAACCTGTTGGAACCCGATAAGGTAGGCTCATCGCCATATCCGAGGTGGCGGAAAACTGCTGATAAGTACCGTATCGTGTTGCGAATTCGTAGAAGTCGCGAGCTTTGCACCAGAATATATCCCCATCTCCATATATGGTCACAAGAAAGGTTTCAACACCTTTTTCCAACAGATCCAATAGCCTAAGTAGAGTCTGCTCCTTGCATTGGGTCATCTGATATAGGTTCTCTCCAAAGGTGTGTATAGCGAATTTTAGTCTTTCATCAAGCTCCTTCCCGGCGTCACTGACTTGAGATGAGTCTTTGATTCGAGCATCCTTATTCCGCCAGAAGGTCACCAGATAAGCTTCAGAATTGCCACAGTGATAGAGCTTGGGATATGCTCGTCTGCCACCTTTAACATACTCCACAATAGTTTCCTTACGTATATCAGTCAAACCACGTAAACGGAGCATATCAGCAAAGTAGTCCTCGGCAGTTCTTGAATCGTCAAACCGCATATTACGCCTCCTGTTCTACACACTTGTAGCTTTGTTTAATCGCGCACTTACCAAATCCAAGACCGCAGCATAGGTTTCATCGCGTTCTAATCTTGTCAACCCTAAAATATCGAAGACTGAAGTATCTAGATTCAACCTGTCAGGCTGTTTTATCTCTTTTGTTATTGGGAGAACATCACGGTTTTTAAGTGCCTTCAGAGAAGATTCATCGAAATCTATCGAGTATTTCGGGTTTATAACGAGACAATCAGCTACCTCGTATACAGTAAGATCAACAAGCCCTTGCCCAAGACCTGTCCGCGATGCAATTTCCAGAAAAAGGGTGCATAGTGTCGTATTTAGGATTACAAGGGCCCTGTCTTTTGAGAATCTCGGATATATTTCGTACATTCGTTTGTCAATGAAAACTCTTCCATTCTCGAACACTCGGAAGAAGTCAGAAAAGCTGCTAGGGGATACAAAAGGTGGTATCGCCCGCTCTCCCAAGTCATACCAAGGTGTTCGTCCATGCACACTTGGTCTTCTATGGAATCCCTGGCTTTCACCCCACTTGATATAAGCTCCAGCGGCTGTGCCTTCGAGTCTAGCGAAAGGCAAGTTACACATGAAAAGTCTGTATCTGAGTTTACTAGGATCGATCACTAATCCTTTACATTCACGTGGACTCTTGATTACAGGCATCAAGAATTGTTCTTCGATTCCCCACTTAGCTATGCTCTGTTCATCCAAGTAGAAGAACTCGTTAGCTCCGGTCTTGATGCCGAATCTCACCTCGGCGACATCCCCCAGGCGTGTCAGTTTACCCTTGCTCTTCTCCAGGATCGTCCAATAAATGTCTGGCGCGCGCAGGTATTTGCCGCCCCACTTGTCTCCCGCAAAGGTGCCTTTCTCCGGGTCCATCCCATGCTGCAGCAGTTCTGCCTGGCTCAATGGAGAGATGCGATACTCGAGGAGTGACACGCGCTGTGGCGCTTCCTCGATCTCTTGCCAGATCACCGGGTGCAGCACGTGCTCAAAAGGCACCTTGAACATCGCAAAACGTGCCACGCGGCACAGCGATTCCTCCCGCTGCCGCTTGGTGTCGTGCGCCGCCCCCAGCAGCACGATCACGGTGTTCACATCGGCGCTGGCAAAGGAGCGCCGGGCTTGATTATCAATCACAAGGCGTACTTGTCCCCGTGTCAGGAGGAACTCTTGAAGATCTCTGCCATATCCCACATCGAGCCACGAGTTGGAAGTGATAAAGCAGAACGTGCCCTTGTCGTTCAACAGAGAAAGCCCGCGGAGGTAAAAGTAAATGTAGAGATCGCTTTTGGCATCGAGCTTCCAGCGCGGCTTGCCGGTGGTCCAGTTATAACCAAAGGTCAGCGGCCAGGCGGTGTAGACCGAACGGGCCAGTTTGTCCTTGTAGGCCCGTTTGTCCCCGGTCGTTACCTCGTCGGCCGGCTGGCGTGGGTCGTGGATCAACTCCTGCCGCACGTACGGGGGATTGCCAATCACAATGTCACAGCCGCTGCGATCCCCGGCAAAGATCTCGACAAAGGCAATGTCCCACACAAAGGGCACATCCTTGACTGTGCGCAGCGCGTCGCGGGCGCGGACCGCCTGTTCGCGGTCCGCCTGCAGCCGCTCCAGCTCTTGCTCCAGCGAGGCCCGTTCCAGCCCCAACTGGGTGGTCTGCATCTCACCAAACAGGTTGACCTGCGGGCGGAGCGTGTCCTCGATATGCCGGATGCGATCGTCAACGGCCTTGGCGCGGGCTTCGAGGATGTCGCGGAACAGCCCCAGTTCGGTCAGTTGCACGGCCTGGACGTTGCGGTACTTGCAGTCCGGGTCGTTGTTGTAGAACTTGAGTTTTTCGGCCTTGAGTTGGGTGATGCGGCCTTTGAGATGAGGTGGAATCAAGCGGCTTCCTTGCCGCAGAGCCATATCAATGCCGCCGACCTCTTGTACCAGGCTGTCGCCACAGCGGATCTTGAAAGAAAGGTTAGGCAACAAGGGGCGGAATTGAAGTTCTGCCGGTGCCAGATCGGTGTCAATGACCAGTTGCAGCCACAGGCGCAGCTCCGCCACGTGTACGGCCCAGTCCATCACGTCCACACCGTACAGGTTCTGGCCGATGATGCGTTTTTTGCGCTCATAGGGAGTCTGCTCGTAGCCGAGTTGATGGTTGGCCCGCGCCATCAGGTCATCCAGCACATAGAGCATGCCGACCAGGAATGAGCCGGAGCCACAAGCCAGGTCTAACGCGATCAGGCTGCACAGTAGCTCGTAGAAGCGGGGCCACAGGTTGAGTTCGGCCAGCGCCGCATCGGCCTGTTCCTTGTCCTCCGGATCAAACGCAAATACCACTTCATAGAGCAGGCTTTTGTGCTCTTCTCCGAACTGGTTGACCAGCCAGTGAACCAACGAGAGGCGGCACATCAGGTCGATCTCGACGCGCGGCGTGTAGAAAATACCTGCTGCCCCTCGTTCGTCTATCTCTTCCGACACGTTGACCAGGCTCTCATAGACTTTGCCGATCATTTCAGGGTCTACCGCCACTTCCTGGTCCAGCGGGGTGTCCTCGCTGATCGTAAAGTTGTAACCGTCCAGGAAGGCCAATATGTGGGCCAGGCGCTCATCAGAGATCACTGGCTGATGTCGCCTGTCCAACTCATTGGGGATAAACAAACCGCCGTTCAGAAAGGGGGCCAGGGCCAACGCATTGCGGATCGCCTCCGGAAGGTACTGGCGATCGGCGCGGCCGGCCTGGAACTGCTTGTTGAACGCCTCAAAGAACAACATTGACAGCCATTCACCGAAAAAGGTATCCGTCGGGCGACCGGCTTGCCGGTAGGCATTCCAAAGGCTGGTCACAAAGTCGGGGTCGTCGCCCAGCCAGCGCTTGCGCTGCACATAGTACAGGAACATCAGGCGGTTCAAGAATTGGAGCGCATAATCGTGCGCCCAACGCTCGTCGCCGGTCTGGCGGCGCAAATCGTCCTGCAACCGGGCAAACACCTGTTGGTACTCCTGGAAGAACCTGGCGGTAACCGCCTCGACGTCGAACGCTTCGTCGTGGCGCTGCTGAATGGCGATGGGAGAAAGGCCAAACAGGTCAGAGCTGAGAGTGGACAGGTCCAGCATAGACACCCGCTCGGCGGCGGTGCGCAGCCGTTCGTAAGGACCAACGGCAATGCGGCGCAACACCTGGCGGGGTGCTCTTGAACCAGCACTCGATGGGCGGGCAGGCGCGCGCTCGTACTTGGCATTCACCAGGTGCCAGTACCGCTCTTCGGTATCGCTGAACACAAAGAGAGCGTATGGATGGTCGGTCAGCAATTGGTTGATCACCAATCGCTCAGCCGTGAGGGAAAGCGGAAAATCGCGGCCCCGCTGTTCAGTAGAGAGACGGCAGTAGATGATGCCAAAGGAGCCAAACTGGGATTCATACTCCGCCAGGAGCAAGGGCACGTCATCCAGAGCCTCTTGTGCCCGCTCCGGCCACTCGCGGTAGGAAAGAGGCTCGTTCACGCTGTCATAGTTGAGCTCGGTCCAGAAGAGCTGTTTGGCGGCATCGAGGCCGTCGCAGGGCATCCGCTGGAGCAGATGGTATACGCGTTTTTGTGTCTCGCTGTCCACAGGGACTCCTGGGCCAAGAATCAGCCCGCCGCACCGTCGGGCCTGGCGGCCTTCTTGACGGTGGGCGGGCGCTGTACTATGATACGCTTGTCAGGGCACCGCTACGTCCTGGCCGCCGCCTCGGGCTGTGCCAGAGCCGCGAGGCTTTCCCTTGGGTTATCGTCTCGGATTTGCTAAAGTATAGCACACAAGAGACGAGAACACAATTTCACTTTGCCGCTCTAACCCCTCGTGTCACAATGTTTGAATCTTTGTGCAATCATTCGGACGAGGCGGCTGATGTTGGCGCTGCGGACGATCAGACCTTTCTTGCTCACCGCCTCTTCCGCCTACGCCCGGGACGGCGCTCCCGCGGCTCTTCCTCCGGCGCGATGAGCTCTAAGGGTTCGTAAAAACATGCTTCCTGAGCAATCGGCTGATCACCGGCAGGCTCACCCCGGGGCCTTGTCCATCGAGACGGACCTGAATGTCCCGCAAGCGACAATTGAGCCACTTGCGGCGCCCCATCGGGTCCCCAGATGAGGGGGGTAGGACCGTCAGTTGGCAACTGGTGGAGCAGGTCGTAGACGCGTTCCTTTGTCTCCGTTGGCATGGTGGCCTCCTGCGCCGTCATCGAAACCAAGTCCTGCAGGCGAGGATGGCAAGGCATTCACGTGCAAGAACCAGGCCCGCCGACGTATTGACACCGACGGGCAACTCGCCTGCCGGCAAGCGGCTTGCCTGCTGGCAAGCTTGGGCTCTCGGTTTCCCGCCATGGCATCCCTGGCACCCTGGCCGTCGCCTCGGCCGCTTCACCGCCCGCGAGGCTCCCCGTTCACCTGGACTGGCGGTAGTATAATGCAACTCTGTTTGGAAGTCAAAGAAAGCGGCCGGCTGGTGCTGGCCTTGAGCGGGCATACTGGCGCACTGGGGAAAAAAAGCAAGATCCATCCCCGCCGTTGCCAAACGCGTTGGGATGGATCTGTGGATCAGCGGGAGCGACGGGCGTCGTTCCCGCAGAGCGAATGACGTGCATATTGGAACTCACGAGCGATGATGTACCACGGCAGATGCCCTGTTCCGCTGCACCTCCCGCCCACCTGTGCGAGTGACGACCGAATGTGAGAGCGGGCTGTCCGGCAGCATGGCGAACCCATCCTGTCGCTGGACGAATGTCCGGCCTATGCGGGACAAATATCCCTCCCAAGTCGAGACACTTGCCCCTTGAAGCGGGCGGTGAAACCTGCTACAATTTGATCTCATAGAGGCCCCCTGCCCAGAGCCCCACGAGGGCCAGCGGCAACACCGGCGACCAAGAGGCCCCGAAGGTCATCCTTCGGGGCTTTTCTGTTTTCTTTAGGATGATCTTCGAGAGCCTCGACCCGCTCCTGCACTTCCCCGGCCGCGTGACGGTCAGCATGCTGGTCGAGCCGCTCCCGCCCGCGCAGGCGTACCAGGCGTTGCGCCAGGAGCGCTCCAGCCGCTACGCCGGGTTCATCGCCCGCAGCCAGCAGGGGCGGTTGTCAGAGCCGGCGGCAGTGGCCGACCTGCAATCTATGGAGAAGGAACTGGCCGACTTGCAGGTCGCCCGCCGCTTCCCCCTCTCCCTGTACTGGGTGATCGGCCTGTCGGCGCACGACGAGGACGAACTGGACGACCTGGGGCAGAAGATGGAGGAATTGCAGCCAGAACGTGCTCGTGCTGGGGGACATGGGCAGTGGCAAGTCCATGTTCCTGAATTGGGCTGGCTGGCGCTGGCCGTGGGGGGACTCACGCCCGACGAGCGCAACGCGGTCACGGAAGGATACCGGCGCGTCATGGCGGACACCGGCGTCATGCAGGAGGTCCGTTCTTCCTGGAGCAAGGGGGTGGACCAGATGCCGGTGCTCTCCGACCTGTACACCGCGTTGCTGGTCGAGGAGCACGAGGCGGCCCGCGACGTGGCGGCGCGGCTGAAAGAGTACGCCGTGGGGATGTATGCCCACGCCTTCAACGCCCGCACGACGATCAACCCCCACGGCCACGCGGACGCCTGGAGGTGGTTCATGAGCGAACCCAGGCCGGTGGGGGTGGTGGACGCGCCCTCGGCCACGGGGCTGGGGCTCGACCCGACGGTGCTGGTGGAATGGTTCGGCCGCCACGTCACGTCGGGCTTCCACGATCCGTCCCGCGCCTACCACGGGGGCATAGACTTCGGCCTGGTGGAAGGCACGCCCATCCGCTCGACCTGGGGCGGCACGGTGGTCTACGCCGGCTGGAGCGAGGCTGGGTACGGCGACCTGGTCATCGTGCAGAACGGGGACTGGCAGATGTACTATGGCCACCTGTCGGCGTTCAGCGTGAGCGTGGGGCAGGAGATGCAGACGGGAACGGCCGTGGGGCTGAGCGGCAACGCTGCTCGAAGTATACATCAGAACTTGCCAGTATGCCAGCGACGACGACTGGTCCTGACGGGTGTGCTGAAGGATGACAAGCGGCTGTTTTTGTGATACACTGTAAGGAATACCAGACAGCAGGCTGTGAAGGCTGCTGCAACTCGACATAGCGATAGGAGACACGCGATGACCGCTGACCAAGAAGCAAAAATGCTGGCAATCGAGGGCGGGGTTCCGGCAATCAGCCAACCGCTGCCCCCCATGTACCCAGGCGGGCTGCGCATCGGGCGCGAGGAGGAGGAGGCTGTACTGGAGGTGTTGCGCAGCAAGCGCCTCTTCCGCTACTATGGCCCAAACCCCGGGCCATCGCAGGTCGAGGAATTGGAGCGCGCGTTCAGCGCCTATATAGGCACGACGTATGGCGTGGCCGTCACTTCGGGCACCGCTGCACTGATCTGTGGCCTGGTTGGGCTGGGCATCGGCCCCGGCGACGAGGTCATCGTCCCTGCCTACACCTGGGTCGCCACCGCTTCGGCCGTGATCGCGGTGGGGGCCGTGCCCATCCTGGCCGAGGTGGACGATGCGCTGACGCTCGAACCGGCGGACGTGGAGCGCAAAATCTCGCCCTACACCCGCGCCATCGTCCCCGTCCACATGCGCGGCGCTCCCTGCCGCATGGACGAACTGGTCGCGATGGCTCGCCAGCACAACCTGAAGATATTGGAGGATACCGCCCAGGCCGATGGCGCCAGTTATCGAGGGCGACGGCTGGGCAGCATCGGCGACGTAGGGGCCTTCAGCCTGCAGTTCAACAAGATCCTCACCTGCGGCGAAGGTGGCATGGTGATCACCGACGACCCGGCCATCTACCAGCGCGTGCTGATGTACCACGACGTCGTGGGGGGCCTGCGCAACCGCATCCCCGCCGACGAAATGCTGCCCGGCGTCAACTTCCGCATGCCGGAACTGCTGGGCGCCGTCGCGCTGGTGCAACTACAGCGCCTGGAGGGTCTGCTTGCGGCGATGCGGCAGCACAAGCGGGTGCTCAAGGCCAGCCTGGCCGACGTGGCCAAACGCAAGGGCATCCAGTTCCGCACGATCCACGACCCGGAAGGTGAAGCGGCCATCGCCCTGGTTTTCTACATGCCCGAGGCCAAACTCGCGCACCGTGTGACAAATGCACTGAACGCCGAGGGCGTGGGCACGTGGCTGCTGTACGATCCCGACAAAGCGGACTATCACGTGTACAGCCACTGGGCGCCCATCCTGGACCAGCGGACCTGGTCGCCCAATGGAGGGCCGTGGCGCGCGCACGCACGGAAGGTGACCTATACCCAGGACATGTGCCCGCGCACGCTGGATCTCCTGGGCCGGGCGGTGCACCTGGACGTCAGCCCGGAACTGACCAACGAAAACGTGGAGGAAATCGCGGAAGCGTTAAACAAGGTTTTGAACGCGTTGGCATAGGGATAGGGATCAGGAACCCTGCAAGCCCCACGCCAGTGGGGGGTATCGTGACTGCCTGCCCAGGCCGCCTGGCTCAGCCGTGACTCACCCCCCACTTCGTAGGGGGCTTCGCAACGAACCCCCTGCAAGCCCCCCACGCCAGTGGGGGGTATCGTGACTGCCTGCCCAGGACGCCTGGCTCAGCCGTGACCTCACCCCCCACTTCGTAGGGGGCTTCGCAACGAATCCCCTGCAAGCCCCCCACGCCAGTGGGGGGTATCGTGACTGCCTGCCCAGGCCGCCTGGCTCAGCCGTGACTCACCCCCCACTTCGTAGGGGGCTTCGCAACGAACCCCCTGCAAGCCCCCCACGCCAGTGGGGGGTATCGTGACTGCCTGCCCAGGGCCTGGCTCAGCCGTGACCTCACCCCCCACTTCGTAGGGGGCTTCGCAACGAACCCCCTGCAAGCCCCCCACGCCAGTGGGGGGTATCGTGACTGCCTGCCCAGGGCCTGGCTCAGACGTGACCTCACCCCCCACTTCGTAGGGGGCTTCGCAACGAACCCCCTGCAAGCCCCCCACGCCAGTGGGGGGTATCGTGACTGCCTGCCCAGGCC
>Ga0315289_10004744_pt1 | contig 20223 bp, 20 predicted proteins | sample YL17G11_40_MG_FD_203452 | JGI IMG/M metagenome (GOLD analysis project Ga0315289, IMG submission 203452) | Sediment microbial communities from Yellowstone Lake, YNP, Wyoming, USA - YL17G11_40 | ecosystem: Environmental > Aquatic > Freshwater > Lake > Sediment | place: USA: Wyoming | collected... | reverse complement strand
GCGTCTCGATACTTACCATCCGGGCTTGGTCATGGTTGCGGCTTGCTTTTCGACGAGGAAAAGGGAGCGGCGAAGCGGGATGCGATGAGCGTTCGCGCGAGGGGTAAGAGCGGCGAAACTCTCGACGTGCGGAGGAAAAGGAGCAGCTAGCTTTTTGGCTGGCAGTCTCTTCCCTTTCTCTTTCTTTTCTCTTCCTGACGGCTGGGAGCGAGTTTTTTCTCTCGAACCGGAGGGAAGAGACGCGCTTGCGAAAGGAGGAAGAGGAAGGGCGGGAAGAGGCTTTTCTTTCCTCGGGGAATCAGAATCGGCGGAAGGACGAAAAGGAGAAAATAGTGAACAGAGCGCCGCCGACCCCCCGAAGAAAAAGAAAAAAACTCGGCCACCCCTCTTTCGAGACCCCCCCCCCTTTTTTCTCGGACCCCTGCGTTAACCCGTTGCGCCCCCCTGACTCCTTCCGAATCGATGTACCCCTCGAGGCCCTCGCGGCCAGGCATCATTCTGGGGGGAGTCGAAGGAAAAGGGGATGGACTCCTCTCACCGGCAGAGTGAGGAAGGGCGGCTCCCTCTCTCTCTCTCTCCTCTCCTCGCTGAAACGAGCGAGGCCGTGGGTCAAGTTCTTCACTCTCTTCGCCCCCCTTTTTGCTAGCTCCTCTTTCTTTCTTCCTCTCCACCTAAAAAAAAAAATGGCTTTCGCCCTCGTCTCCCCCGCGCGCGTCGCCGCGCGCGCCTCCGCGGTCGCCGCGCCTCGTCGCGGCTCCGCGGTCGTCGTCCGCGCGTCGGCCTCCGAGCCCGTGGACAGGCGCGCCGTCCTCGGCGCTGGATTGGCCGGTAAGGAACTGAGAGAAAGAAACACCCCCTGGCCTCATCGTCCTCAATTCGATGGGGTCGAGCTCTTTTTCGAGCGAGCACCGAAATGAGATATGGGTTTCGCCGCTCTTCCGAGTTTGCTTTCGCTCTTCCTCTCCTCTGGGAGTATGAGGCCGAGCGAGAGCCCTCGAAAGGGGGCGATTGGGGATGGCGATTCGGGCGAGAAAGCGCGAATGCCCGACGCAGAGGAGTGGTGATCGGCGGCGACCAGCGAGGGGGCGACAAGGCGAAGAAAAGAAACAGCGGCCGACCAATCCGGGAAGGCCGCGCCTCTTCTCTCCTTCGCGTCGATCCTTTGCTCGCGCGAACAGAGGGCTGCAGATCAAGATCTTGCTCGATGATCCGATCTGATTGCCCAGAGAAGCGCATCCGAGGTAGAAAGGGCAGATGCTTTCTCTCTCGACACTTCGGCTTCGGACTCTATCTTTTCTTCGATTTTCCATTCTCAACCTCTCAACCTCGACCCTCTCTTTCCTCTCCCTCTTTCTCTCTCAGCTCTCGTCACCACCTTCGCCGCCGCCTCCGCCAACGCCATCGAGATCGCCTCGCAGGCCTCGACCGGCTCCTCCGTCCGCCGCGGCTCGATGCCCCCCTCTTCGTCGGGGGCCACGTAAGTTCTTTTGGCTCTTTCGTCGTCGCTGCCTCTGCTCGCTCGCTCCCTCTCACTCGCTCTCACCTTTTTTCCTCTCCCGCTCACTTTCTTCTCTGCCCTTTTTCTCTCCCCCTCTCTCAAACGCACGACCTGATAGGATGAAAGGCTACAACATGGAGGGCACCAAGAAGCGCGGCCTCTCCCCGGCCGCGAAGCAGAAGGTGAGGAGTTTTTTCCGCTTTTTCTTTTTTTTGTCCTTTTGCCATTTTCTTTTTTTGCAAAAAAGCTCACGTTTTTTGCCTCTTCTTCTCACTTTTCCTCCTACAATATCAACAACTAATTACAGAAACTCGCCAAGGCCAAGGCGGCGATCCTCGCCAACAACCGCTGAAGCAGCGTCGAAATAAGGAGAAGAAAAGAGAAGAAAGAAGAAAAAATGCAAAAGAGAAAAGGGAGGAGGGAGAACGGAGGGACGACTCCGCGACTCCTCTAGCTTGATTTGATGATGGCTCTGCCACCCACTCGACCCTTGGGGCGCGCGTTTCTCCGTGTGTAAGAAGGAGAAGCAAGGGGCGCGCGCGCTCTCTCTCTCGGTTCGTTCCAGCCTTTTTTTGGAAGAGAAAACTCGTCTCTTTCTCTCTCTCTCTCTCTCTCTCTTTCTTTCTCCCTCAGTCTCCGTTGCTGCCGTCTCACTGTTTTCGTTCGCACTTCTGCTCTCTCTTCCGCCCGCGCTTCCTCCCCAGTCGCAGAGCTCCTCTTTCTTCTTGGACGGCTCGCAGCTCCAGGTGAGATATTTCTTTATTCGCTTGCGACGTGCGTGGTCCTCGAGCGCCCTCGCTTCGGAGAAGGAGAGAGCGAGAGAGGAGCCTGCGTCTCCCGGAGCGGGGAGCGGGCGCCGACGCAGCAAAGACTTTGACTCTCTTTCTTCAACCCGCCCCTCTCCTTGTACGAAAGTAGTGTCCCCCTGGCTTGAAAGGTTCTTTTTTCTCCATGTGGTCCATGACTTTTACTGAAGCTGTAATTTTCGACTGCAACAAAACATAAAAGCAGGGGGGCAAAACGAAAAATGAACAACGAAAAACGAAACACGAAAAGAAAAAACGTCGGCAGAGGAAAGAGAAACGTTTTTTCTCTCTTTTTTCATTCCCTCTCCCTCGGCCTCGGCGCCGCCTTGACGATGTCGTCCACCCTCAGGATCATCTCGGCCGCCTCCGTGGCCGACAGCAGCACCTGCCTCTTGACGCGGAAGGCCTCGGTGACGCCCGAGGTTTTCATGCACCCGACGCCGACGGCGGCGGCGTCGGCGACGTTGAGCGCGCCGCCGTCGCTCGCAATGGGCGCCGATGATCCGCCGTTGCCCCCGCCTCCGCGGCCCCCGCTGGCGCTCCCGCGCACGTCCACGCCCGCCGTGCACCCCGCCGGGTCCGCCGCGTGCGCCGCCCGCAGCCTCGTCACCACCTCGGCGGCGTCGAGTCCCGCATTGTCGCAGATAGTCGCCGGGATTCCCCGCAGCGCCGCCGCAAAGCCTTCCATCGCGAGCGCCTTCTTCCCCGGCGTCGCGACGGCGGCCTCGGCAACGGCGCGCGCCATGCGCAGCTCGGGCCACCCGCCGCCGTAGACGACACGCGGGTCGGCGACGGCGGCGGCGAGCACGCAGAGGGCGTCGTGGAGGGAGCGCTCGGCCTCGTCGAGGACGTGGGAGGAGGAGCCCCTGAGGAAGTTTTTTGTTTGTTTTCGGGTTTTTTTGTTCCCGAGGTTTCGGAGTTCGGGGTTGGGGTCGAAAAAAAGTGAGCTTTCTCTTTCCTCTGGGGGCGGGGGGAGATAAACGTGGCCCTTTTCCTATACAGTTCTTCTTCTTCTCGCCTTCGGCTCTCTCTCCCTTCTTCACCTCCATAGGATGAGAAGAGAGAGCGCGGGGGAAGAGAAAAGACATTTTTTTCAACATCAACAAAAAAAGGTTAGAAACTCACCGAAGGACGATGGTGCAGGCGTCCTTGCGCGCGCATCCCGAAAAGTGCACCGCCCTGTCGTCGCCGATCATGATCTCCTCGATGAGGTCGCAGCGGCCGAGGCGCACACTGCCCGGGTCGTCGAAGGTGGAGGCGATCTCTCCGCCCGTGGCCGCGGCGAGGCGCTGGATTTTTTATTTTATTTTTTGAAGAGGGGTCGAGAAAGAGAAAGAGAGAGAGGGGGTCAGTTTTCTTTTTCTTCCTTCTTCTTCCAACGCCTCTCTCTCTCTCTCTTTATCTCTTACCTCGATCCCGTCGAAATCGGCGTGCTCTACCGCCAGGACCCCGGCGTCCGCGAACAGCTCCTCGGGGAAGTTGTAGATCAGCTGCCGGTTGACAAAGGCGTTCACTCCGTGCCCGACGATTTTGGCGACCTGTTGAAAGAATTTCATTTATTTTTGATTTTGTTTTTTTTTTGGGGGGTGGATGAAACAAAAATCATGTCCACTTCGAAGCGCACGGATTTTTCCACTTTTAGATAAAAAAAGACAGTTTCCTCCGTACCTTTTCGCGCATCTTGTCCCTCTCGGCGGCCTCGAGCTCCGCCACCTTCGCCATAGAGTCAACGCGCACGCGCGCGCCATAGATCTTGACCTTGTCCGTGTCCATCGCCGTGTTCGCCACGAGGATCTTGGCGTTCTCGACGCGCCTCGGCTGGCCGACGCCGATCGCCTTGTCGAGGATGAACCCCTCGTCCAGGAACGAGTCCGCCAGGGCGCCGCCCGCCTTCTTCAGGACGTGGACCGCGTCGAGGGCCGGCGGGCTCACGCCGTCCTCGGGGCGCTGGAGGCGGAGGACCGCGGAGACGGCGAGCTCGGCGAAGTGGTCGCGATCGTTCGTCAGGATCTTCGACGACAGCGTTGTTCGCGCGACGCGGAGCAGCGAGTCCCGGAACGACGCCGGGGACTCCTTCGCGTGGTCGATCGCTCCCGAAGATAAGGAGGCCTCGGCGACGGCGGCGGCGGCGCGAAAGCCGGCGATGATGGTCATGGGGTGGACCTTGGCGGCGATCTGTTTGAAGGAAGAGAAAAAGTTTGAAACGTTTTTTAAACGTTTTTTGTTTCTTTTGAAGGGAGGAAAAGGAGTGAGAGAGAGTTTTCCGTCGGGTTTTGTTTCTCTTTTTGCTTCTTCTTTCGCTCTTTCTGGCTCCCCAAAAAAGAGAGCAGGATGGAAGAATTCGAGAGGAAGAAAGCGGCAGCAGACAGCGGGCAGCAGGCGAGTGAAGAGGGGCAAAAGAAGAAGGCAAAAAAAAAAAAGCAAAAAAAAAAAACGGCCCAAACGAAACAAAAAAAGGGCCGCTGGTCCCCAGAAAAGGGCCGCCCTCCTGACGAGGTCGAGAAAGGAGGAAAACAAACCAGAAACTCTCGCACCAGTTTCTCCGCCTCCCGCAGCAGCTCTCCGGCCAGCACCACCACGCTCGTCGTCCCATCCCCGACCTCCTCGTCCTGCACGCGCGAGATATCGACCAGGACTTTCGCGGCCGGGTTGTCGACGTAGATCGAGCGCAGGATCGTCGCACCGTCGTTCGTCACGGTGACTCCGTGGCCTCGACCCACAGACTGCAGGATCTTGTCCATGCCCTTCGGTCCCAGAGTCGATTTGACCAGGTCTGCGATGGCCATGGCCCCGACGAAGGCGGACTGGGAGTGATATTTTTGTTTTCGTTTTGCGGGGTTTTGGGAGTTGAGCGAGGAGGGGAAGGGGTTGAGAAGAGAGAAGTTTTTTGGCGTGACCGATCGACTTCTTCTTTCTCGGTCTTCGAAAAGAAAAAAACTAAACATAACTCCTCACCAGCCTTGCGTTGGAGCCTTTTTCTTCGGTGGTTCCCGCCTGGAGAATGCCAGAGGAGCCGCCGCCCATCGCCTGATGAGAGGGAGATTTGGAGGAGAAGGAGGAGGAGGAGGGTGAGAGGTGGTTTGGAGAGGGAAAAGGGCGCGTGAGAAGAGAGCCATGATCGATGCATTTGATGGCGCCGCTGCTCTCGGATGTTTTTTTGCCGTCCAGGTCCCCTTTTTCTGGCTCTCGCGAGCACCAGCAGGAGACGCGAGAGGCACGCGCAGCAACCGACTCACCGCCATCGTGAAAAGAAGAAGAGCGAAGAAAGAGAGAGAAAGTAGAGGCGCCTTCCACTCTTTTTCTTCGGCGGAAAAGAGATCGAAGGAAAGAAAGGAGGCAACAGAGGCGAAGAAGAGTGGAGAGAGCAGAGGATTTTTTCCTTTTTTTTCAAACCGATTTCTCACTTCCTTTCCTCTCTCCCCTCCCCTTCGTTCTCGCCGTTTCCTTCCGACAGCGAGAATGGTGTTCTTTGCCGCCAAGGTCCGTTTCGAGCGCAAGATCGCATCGAAGAGAGCAGCAGCAGCAGCACTCGCTGTCTCTCTCTTTCTCTCCGATCGTAGGGACTAGCAGAGAGAGACGGCGGCAAGCCACGGCGCCGGCGAAGCAAAGTCCTCCCATCTTCGAGCTCGCCCGCTCTGGCTCCCGTCCCCCACGACCTCGCCTTCTCTTGCCTGAAGTATGCGCGTTGCGTTCGCGCGGTTTGTCCCAGATGCGGAAAGAAGCTCGAACCGCGCAATTCGACGCGAGAGGGGCGCGCCAACCTCTCCAAAACAATGTCGACGACGCCCGACGACGACAAAAACCACTCACCTCGATTTTCACCATCCTAATTCTACTCTTCAAAACAGGCCTCCCTCGCGTCGTCGCGCTCGGCGTTCGCGACTGCCGGAGCTTCTCTCCAGGCCCCCCGGGTTGTGGCGGTAAGTTGGGAGCTGGAAAAGAGGGGAGAAAACGCGGGGCAAGGAGTGATGGATTTGCGTAATTTCGACGTTTTGACGACGACGAGCCGCCGACCTCTCTCTGACCTCAAAACTCATCCCAAAACCTCGCCCCTCTCTCAAAAAAAAAACGCAACTCCAACCTTTCGTCGCAGCGCGCCCCCGCCCCCGCCCTCGCCGCCCCCTCCCCCCTCGTCGTCGAGGCCAAGCAGGGCGGTGGCAAGCTCAAGACCAAGAAGGCCGCCAGCAAGCGCATCAAGGTGACTGCGACGGGGAAGGTCATGGTGCGCAAGGCCGGCAAGCAGCACATCAACGAGAAGATGAGCTCGGCGAAGCTCAACGAGAAGAGCAAGATGGCGCGCGTTCCGGACCGGGAGCTGCCCAACGTGATCAAGTGCCTCCCTTACGCCGGGATTTCCAAGTAGAGATGTTGAGAGAGAGGGGGGGGTGAGTTAAAAAGCACTTGTTCTCTTTTTTTTGAAACTCTCGTTTCGTTTTCGGGGGGACATTTTTTTGAGTCGTTTTTTTCTTCTGTGCAAGGTCCAAAAAGAAAGGGTTCTTATTTTTCTATTTCTTTGCATTCGCTCTCCCTCTCGGACACCTCTGGAGAGTTCGCGGAGGTACAAAGCAGAAAGAGAGGCGGTTTGAGAGCGCTTCTTTTTGCTTTTCGTTTTTCTCTTGTTCGTCATCATTTTCTTCCCTCTTTTTTTCTCTTTCCTCGAAGAAGGGCCTTGACTAGGCAACAACGTCGAGTAGGACAAAGAAACTTATCTTGGTTTTTTATTACAGCCCGCTCTCTCTCGAGCGGCATCAAAGGCGTGACGGATCAAACGCTAGAGGAGGAGGTAGAAGAAACAAGGGGTATGAGGGAGAGAGGAAGAAGAACAAGGAGGGAACGTACTCAGAACAAAAACCCGCGCTGCCTCCTCCCTCCTCCTCCGCTCCTCCCTCCTCCGCCTCCGCTCCCGCCTCCTCCCCCCTCGCACCCGGAAGAGGAGGCGGAGCCTCCCGAGACGTAACCCCCGGAGTCGATAAGCATGCTTCCCGCGCCGCCGCCGCCGCCGCCATTGTTGTTGTTGTTATTGTTAGGGTTCCCGAAGCCGCCGAAACCATTTCCCGCTGCCACTGCTGCGTTTGCATTGGCTGAGGACGGCGACGACCGCGACCGCAGCAGCAGCCGCAGCGCCAGCGCCTCGTTCGCGGCCTCCAGCTCGGCGACGCGCCTCGCGAGCCTGTTGACCGCGGACTCCCCCTCGCGCTCCGCCTCCTGCTCGATCTGGACCTTCTCCGCCGCCGACTTCCGCAGCGCGGCGGCGGCGGCAGAGGCCGCCCGCGCCGCCCCGGCCTCGGCGGCGGCCTTGGCACGGAGGGCCTCCCTCGCGGTCGCCGCCGCCGCGGCCATGGCCGCGGTGCCGCTGTCGATGGATGAGCGCCTCCCCGCCGCCGCGACGGAGGGGGACGAGTCGGGCAGGAAGCGGCCGTCGAAGCCCGAGCGCGAGGGCGAGGGCGACAGCGCGGCGGCGTTCCCTCCCCCGCCGCTCGAGGCCGAGGCCGCCGCCGCCGCGTCGTCGTCCCTGAGGCGGAAGAGGCGGTTCGCCAGGGCCTCCTCCTCGGCCTCGGCGGCGAGGTCGCGGGAGGCGGCGCGGGCGCGGGTGTCGGAGAGGGCGAGGCGGAGCGCGCTCACCTGGGCGCGGGAGGCGGCGAGCTGTTGGGATGGAGGATTTTTCCGGCGGGGAGGGGGGGGGGGGCCTTAACTCCGGAGTGTTGAAAGGGTTGAGAGTCGGGGCGACTAGCTTTTTTTCTCTCTCTCCCCTCTCCGTGAAACGCTCCCTCTCCCCGGCTCTTTTTCCTCTCACGGACGCACCTCCGAGAAAAGGGAGTCGACGAGCTCCTCGAGCTCGAGGCGGGTTTTCGGGTGGGCAGCAGCAGCGGCGGAAGAAAAAGGCGGCGAAGAAGGGAAAGCAGACGCGTTGGTTCGCATCATTGTTCCTTCGCCCTTTGACTTATTCAGGTCGCGCTCTCCTCCTCTCGTCGCCCCCGGACTTTGATCTCTTCTCTCTTCTCGAGGGATATAAGAGAAGAGAACGGCCTGTCTGCCGCGGTAAACAGCGGAGAAGAAAACCGCGACTGTCGAATGGAGAAGAACCGACGACGTGAGCGCGAGCCCGAGGAAGGAGTGATGCAAAGAGCGCTCTCTCGACGACAGTGCTCTCTCAAAATTTCTCGTCGTTTCGGCAAACCAGTCGGCGTCGCATTTCTCTCGTCCCTTCTCTTTCCCGCTTTTTCCCTCAAAATGGCGTCCCGTCCGGTCTTGGAGGCCTTCGAGGCCAAACGCATCGCTCTCGAGGTAAAAATCGAGGTAGAAGAGGGCCCTTCTCGACGAAGACGAGAGAGAGTTGAAAAGAGCCAAAGACTTTTGAAATCGACCGGCGATGCTCAACGAAACCACATCATCAAAAAACGAAAAAAACAGCCCAAGCCCGCCGACGCGAGCAACGACCCGCGGATCGCGCGCGCGGTCGCCCTCAGGCGCCTCCTGTCGCCCGCGGAGATGCTGCGCGAGGACGGGACAATCGACCAGGACTTCTTCAAGCCCAAGCAGGTGCGATGAGAGGAGAGGAAGACGAAGAAGAAGAGCGAATCTTGTCTCCACTCTTTTTTCTCCCTTTCCCTTCGATTTCGCCTCTCTCCTCGCTCGAAAACCTCGACCCCGCGACCCTCGAAACTTCACCCCCCTCCGCCTCTCCCTCCCCTTTCTCCCCCCTCCGCCTCTCCCTCCCCTTTCTCCCCCCTCCCCCGAACCAAAAAAAAACGCCCAAAGGTCATCATCGTCGAGGACAAGAAGTGGGGCCCCGCCGAGCGCGACGCGCTGTACAAGGGGCTCGAGACCTTTGGCGTCGGCGGGTGGCGCAGCATGGTCGACGCGCTGCTCCCCCGGTGGGACGAGACGGCGCTGCGGGTCAAGGCGGGGCGCCTCATGGGGACGCAGTCGCTCGCTCGGTACGTGGGCTGGAAGGGCGACAAGGAGGCGGTCGACGCGGAATTCACCGCGAACAGGGAGCTCGGGGAGGCGACCGGCTGCTGGAAGGGAGGCGTGCTGGTCGAGGACGACGCCGGGAGCGTCGCGGCCGAGCTCGCACGCAGGGCAGCGGCGGCGGCAAAGTGAGAGGGTCTCTCTTTCGCGTTTCCCTCTCTGCTGCTGCTGCTGCTTCCCCCGCGCCTTTTTCTCTTTCATTCTGTTTTCACTGTGAAAAAAAAAACTGCTCTCTTTCCGATCGAAATGAAGAGGGGTAGAAAAATGGTGATGACAACAGCGGGAAAAAAAAACTCAAAGAGGCGTCCCCCCCGCTTTCCCCGACCTCCCCTCTCAGCTACGCCTCCTTCGTCGTCTCGGAGGAAGAAGGAGCAGGAGGAGGAGCTTCCCTCCTTTTCGAGGCCGCGGTCGGAGGCTGCAGTTCGAGCTCGAGCAACCTCGGCGGCGGCGGCGAAGGCGAAGGCGGCGAAGGCGAGAGATCCTCCTTCCCCTCCTTTCCCCTCCCTTTTGGCAGGGGCACTCCAAGCGCCTCGGCCGCCGACCTGAGAATCCTCCCCCTCGCGGCGCACAGCAGCGCCGCCTCCCTGCCCGCCGGCGTGTCGGGAGCCTCCGGCGCCGCGGCGAGCGCGGAGAGAAGGAGGGAGACGCGCGCCGCGAGGACGTCCCCACCGTTTGGCGGCGGCAGCGCCGCTGCCGCCGCCGCCGCCTTCGCGGCAGCGGCGGAGAAGCAGGGCTCGAGCAGCACCTTGGCGGCCACTTTGCAGGCCGCGCTGGCCCTGGCGTCGCACCCGCCCTCTGTGAGGAGCATGGCCTGCCAGAATGCCTCCTGCTGCCGCCGGGAGGGAGAGGGCGAGCGAGAAGAGGGAGCCCCTTCCCCCCCGCGCGCCGCCTCCTCCTCCTCCTCCTGTCCTCGCTGCCGGGCGAGTTTCCCCCTCAGGGCCCTCTCCTCCGCGGCCGCCTCCGCCGCCCTCCGCCTCTGCGTCGGGTCGGCCGAGCGGGAGGCCGAGGCAGCCGAGAGGGCCGCGGCGAGGGGCTCGAGGGCGCGGAGCAGGCGCGAGACGCGCCCCTCGTGCGTCTCTTCCGCTTCCTCGTCGGCCTCGGCCTCTTCTCCGCCGCCGCGGCCCTCTCTCGTCATGGGAACGCCGAGGCGCCGCGCCACGGCCTCCGCGGCGGCCACGACGTCGGAAAGCGAGTCGAAGAGCACGGTCGAGGTCGGCGGGGCCCGCCGGGGCGCCCCCTGTCTCGGAGGCTCCCCGCCGACGCTGCCGTCGCGGGGCACGAAGCCGTAGAGGGAGAAGAGGGCGTCTACCGGGTGGTTGCCGTAGGAGATGGTTACTTGCTCGCCGGCCCTGCGTTTTCAGAGAGAGACAGAGAGAGACGAAAAAAAGGGGCAGAGAGAAGAGAGGGAGAGAGACAAAGGAGACGAGAGAGGGTGAGAAAATGAAGAAACGGAGGGGAACGAGAGAAAAACCGGAAGGAAAACAAAACCGGAAGGGAAAAAAAAGAGGAGCAACGGACCTGATCCCCTCGGCGCCCGCCACGAGCTCGATCACCGACTCCCCCCCCGCTCCCCCCCCTCCCCCCCCGCCCCAGCCGAACTTCGGGTCGACCACCTCTTCCACGGCTCTCTGGCCCTGGACCGCGCCGGGGGAGTGCCTCACGCGGGCCTCCGCCGTTGGAGCGGCGGCGTCGTGGTTGGCAAAGTCGATCCCCGGCGGCAGCACGCGCCGCACCCCCGCGCTGCCGCCGCCGCCGCCGCCCCCGGGCAGCGAGAGCACGAAGGTGCGCGACTGCACCGCCGAGGTCGCCCACACCAGCGCGGGGCTCGGGTCCCCCTGCCGGGCCCCCGCCCTCTCCTCGAGCCTGCGCCGCAGCGGCCCCTCGGCCGCCGCGCGGACGCCGCGCGCGAAGCCGCGGCAGTACTCGAGCGCGGCCGGGGAGAGGGCCGCGGCGCGGAGCTCGGAGGCCGTGAAGGTGGTGGTGGGGAGCGGGATCGAGGGAGGGAGGAGGTCGAACCAGGCGGACTCGCCGAGGAGGGCCGCGAGGGAGGAGGACGAGGAGGAGGAGGAGTCGCTCCCGGTTCCTTGGCCGCCGCCGCCGCTGCCGCCGCCGCCGTCGCCGTCGCCTCCAAAGAGCAGCGCGCTCTCGAGCTCCCTCTCCGCCGCCTTCTTCCTCGCCTCGGCCCTCCTCTCCAGCAGCTCCAGGCCCATCCTCACGGTCCAGGGCGCGCGCGAGAGGAACCCCACCTCCCCCTTGAGCCCCCCGCGGCCTTGAGGGACAGGGTGAGGGGTGGGGCGAGGGTCGCCCTCGACCAGCGCCAGGGACAGCGGCACGGTGATGAGCGCCTCGCCCGGAGCGATGTCCCTCGTCGCCACGAGCCCGCGGCCCCCTCCGAGGTGCTTGGGGAGGTCGACGACGGCGACGGGGAGGGGATCGTCCTCGGAAGAAGAGGAGGAGGGAGAGTCCGAAGAAGAGGAAGAAGGAGGAGGAGGAGGCAGAGGAGCCGCGGCGGCGGCGGCCGAGGCGCGCAGCCAGCGGAGCAGCCTCTCGCCGGAGAGCGCCGTCGCCGCGGCCCTGGCGGCGAGCGCCTCCTCGGACTCGTCCTCTTCGGGCTCCTCCTCCGGGATGGGGGCGGAAAGCGAAGGAGAGGAGGAGGAAGAGGGAGGAGGCTGCCGCGGAGCGAGGGAGGCGCGGCGAAGAGGAGGAGGGCGAGCCTCCCTTGGCGGCGGCGCAAGCTCCCCTTGCCCCTCCTCTGCTCCTCCGCCTGCTTCTTCTCCTCCCGCTTCGTCCTCGCTGTCGCTGTCGACCTCGAGCAAGGAGACGTCAAAGTCTTCTTCCTCCTCCTCTTCCTCACGGTCGCCGTCGCCGTCGCCGTTGGCGAGGGCGCGGAAGGGGGCAGCTGCGGCGGAACGGAGGGGTCGAGGTCGAGCGGCGGCGGCGACGGCGGCCGTCGCCGCGGCCGTCGCATGGCCGATGCGAGCGAGGGAGCTCGCAACCGCTCCGCTCCTCGGCTGCTTCTTCTCTCGCTTGGACGGAGACGAGGAGGGAGCTGCTCGCACCTGCAGCTGCAGCTGCAGCAGCACCCTCCGCGCCGAGAGCGAGGCCGCGACGGAGGAGGCGGACATTCGAAAAAGGGGGGAGATCGTTCTTTTCTTCTACTCCGAGTCGGCAAGAGTGAACATCAGCATGCGCAGGGCTTGCCTCCATTTTTTTTTCGGCAGCAAAGGGGGCGCGACGAGCGACTGCGCGTTGGAAGGCGACTGCTCGTCGTCGCCGATGAACATGCGGACGCCTCCTCCCGCAGAGGAGCAGGCCGTCCCGTCCTTCACCTGCGGCATCTGCTACTCCGAGGATGTCGTCGAGGCAGGCTGCCTCGACAGCTGCGAGCACGCGTGAGTTTTGGAAAAGGAGAGGAGAAGAAGGAGGAAAAAAACGGCGCTGCAATCGACGACGTTTTTTTTCTTCTTTCCCTCTCGACCTCGACCTCACGAGAAACAAAAATAAAAAATCGAAAAACTTCAAACAGCTTCTGCTTCCCCTGCATCCTCCGCTGGTCCGACGTCGAGTCCGCGTGCCCGCTCTGCAAACGGCGGTTCTCCAAGCTGTCCAAGGTCGTCCTCGTCGGGGGAGAAAGAGAGAGAGAGAGGGCGAGAGAAGAAAGAGCGAGAGAGAGCAAAGACGGCGGCGAGGAGCAGCAGCAGCAGCTCTCTCCTCAGCAGCAGCAGCTCACTCGGTCGGCGCTGCTCTCTCTTTCCACAGCCTCGGTCGTCGAAACCCTTTCTGTTCCCGAGAGGACGCAGCGGGGCCATTACGAGACCGCCGAGGCCGCCGAGGCCGCGGCGAGACTGGCGGAGCTGGCGTGCGTGTGCTGCGGCGGCGGCGGGGACGACCACCTCTTGCTGCTGTGCGACGGATGCGACGCCGCGGTGAGTTTTTCTTTTTTTCTTCTTTTTTTCGCTTTTGAAAGCAAAAAAACGTTGGAAAAAAGACGACGGAAAAGAAACTCATTTTCTCCCCACGAAATTTCGAAACTCAAAAAACGACAAACAGCACCACACCTACTGCGTCGGCCTCGGGGAAGCCGTTCCCGAGGGGGACTGGTTTTGCGAGGCCTGCGAGCGGGAGGTGCACGGCGCGAGGAGCGCGGCTCCCGGGCGTGTCGCGGCGGCGACGGCGACAGCGGCGGCGCGGAGGGGCGGGGGGAGGCCGCGAGAAGGGGGAGCGAGCGGAGGAGCTGGAAACGGAGCTCAGACGCAAAGGCAGCGGGCCCTGGCGGCGGCGACCGCGGGCGGCGGAGGCGGCCTCTCGCGCTCCGAGTTCGCCGCCGCGGCCCTGGCCTCTGCCCTCGCCGGGGTCGCCCCACCGCCGCGGAGGAACAGCGCCGCCGCCTCCTCCTCTCGAGGGGAGGCCTCGATGGCCGGCCTGCGCAGGGAGCTCGCTGCGAGGGACGAGCGCCGGCGGCGCCTGGAGGAGAACAGGCGCCGGATCGAGGAGGGGAGCCGGCGGCGGCGGCTCGAGGAGCAGCTCGTGGCGTCGCTGCCGCTCTCGGAGAGGCAGCAGCGGCTGCGACGGCAGCTGCTGCTCTCGGAGCAGCGGCACCAGGAGCGAGGTCGAGATCCGCAGCAGCAGCAGCCGCGGGGGGGCAGCAGCAGCAGACAGCACTTTTCAGCGTTCGAAGAGGCCGCGGACCAGGCGCGCAGAGCCAGGCTCGAGGCCTCTTGGAGGGCTGCCGAGCGGCGGCGGCTCGAGCAGGAGCGGGCGGCGGCGCGGGCGGCGGCGGCGGCGAGGGCGAGCGCGAGCGCGAGAGGGGGGGCGGCAGCCGCCCCGGCCTCCCCGATCCTCCTCGTCTCCGACGACGACGGCGAGGGGGGCGGGGCCGCCGACGAGGAGGAGGCATGGCAGGCCTTCGCGCTGGCGAGAGAGGCCGAGCGCGCCCGCAGCGCGGCGGGGGGGGCGACGGCAGCGGGAAACGCGGGGGGAGGAGGCGCGGCGGCGACGGCAGCCGGGCAGCCGCGGCGGCGGCGCATCCGGCGCGTCGGCGACCTCGGCGGGGGCTTGGGCGGCGTCGCCCCTTCCTCGCCCCCCGGGGCGGCTCCTGCCGCTCTCCGAGGAGGCCGCGAGGCCGCAGGAACCTGCTCCCCGCCGCCGCCGGCCCCGAGCGCCGCCAACGGAGGGTGGGCGGCGAGGGCCGCCGCGGAGGTCGACAGGGGCAGAGCGCGGGCGGGGGCGGCAACGGCCGCTCGTCCTCCCCCTGTTGCCCCGGCGGCGGCGGCCGCTTCCTCGGTGGCGACGGCGGCCTTCTCCTCGAGGCTCCTCCTCCAGCAGCAGCAGCTCTCTTCCGTTCTTCTCCCGCCGTCGTCGTCGACGCGCTGGGAAGGGAGCGCCGCGGCCCCGCGGGCGCGGTCGCCACGGCGGCTCGACGAGCGAGGAGGAGGGGGGGTTGCCGCCTCGGGGATCTTTGCTTCGTTCGCGCTCGGCTCCTCCTCCTCCTCCGCCTCCGCCCTCCCTCCGCGTCCTCGCGCTCCTGCTGCTCCGGCTGTCCCACTTCCTCGGAACCAAGGGAGGAGCAGCGGCGGCGGCGAACGAAACGGAAACGGCGACGACGGAGAGGAGGAGGAGGAGCGCCGGCGGCGTCATGCCGCCGCCGCGCGAGACCGCGCCAAAGCCGCGCTCCAACCCCTCCTGGCCTCCGGTCGCGTGTCGCGGGACGAGTTCGTCGAGGCAGCCTCCGCGGCGGGCAGGGCCCTGGCAGCCGCCGAGGCGGCGGCGATGGCGACGGCCGCGGCGGGGCAAAACCCCGCTGCGCAAAACCCTGATGCACGCTCGCCTCCGCCACCTCCGCCGGCGTCGGCGTCAAAGCTCCGGAGAGGCGAGGACGCCGAGGCGCAGGCGGCAGTCCAGTCGGCGCTCCTGGCCGTGACGGGAAAGAGCCTGCTCGCGGTCCGCGTCGGCGCCCGGCTCGCCGCCGCTGAAGGAGGGGGAAGCGGCGGCGGGAGCGCCGGGACCGCGCTCGGACGAGGCCCCGTCGCGAGCGGCGTCTTTGCTCGAGCGGGCGGCGGCGACGGTGGCGGGGCCCTCGCAGGCACGTCCGAGCAGCCGCAGCAGCAGAGGCCGCGGACCCCTGCCTCGGGCCTCAAGCGCCCTCGCGCAGAGGAGGAGGACGACGTGGACTCTCCTTGAGGCAAGAGGCAAGAGGCAAGACGAAACGCGGAAAACGGGGGGGGGGGGAGTGTAAAAAAAAAGTGAAAAGATCAAGTGTTGACACTTTTGAAGCTAGAAAAAACGTTCGTCCCTCAACTTGCCACCAACTCTTCGAACCTCCTCCCCTCGAGCCTTTTTCAGCACCGCCGCGGCCTCCCGCTTCCCAGCTGCAGCCGCAGCCTCGGCCGGGGTCTTTCCCGAGGCGTCTCGAGCCCCGAGAGCGGCAGCAATCGCAATCAACGAGGGAGACGAAGTCGAGGAAGGAGAACGCGTCGAGGAGGAAGAGGAGGCGGCGGCGGCGGCCTCGAGGCACGCCGCGAGCGCCGCGCTCTTCCCTGCCGCCGCCCCCGCGTGCAGCGCGTTCCCTCCGTCCCACGCCCTCGCGCTCAGGTCAGCGCCCGCGGCGGCCAGGGCGCGCGCGCAGTGAAGTGCTCCGGCTGAGAGTGCCTCGTGGAGCGGGGTGCGGCCGAATCTGTCGGCGGCCGAGGCGGCCTCGGCCTTCGCCTCGGAGGTTTTCGCCTGGGCGGCGACGTCGGCGTCGCCGTCGCCGCCGCCGCCGCCGGAAGAGCGACAGCTCCTCGCGACGGCGTCCAGCAGCAGCTCCGTGACCTCCCCGGCCCGCTCCGAGGTCCCCGGGGCGCCGCCGGCGGCGGCAGCCTCGTGAAAGGGGGTGCGGAGGCTGTCGTTGTTGCCGCCGCCGTCGCCGTCGTCTCTGCCGCCTCCGCCGCTGCCGCCGCTGCCGTCGTCTCTGCTGCTCTCCCCCCTCCGAGCGGAAGCGTCGAACGCCTCCGCTCCGGCCTTCAGGAGCGCCTCTACGGATTCTGGGCAGCAAGCCCTCGCCGCGGCGTGCAGCGCCGTCCTCCCGTCGTCCGCGGCGACCCGCGGGTCCGCCCCGGCGGCGAGCAAGAGGGAAACGGCCCCGGAGGAGCGAGCAGCGCCGGAGGAGGCCGCGGCGGCGAAGAGCGCCGTCGCGCCGAACGCGTCGCGGGCGTCGAGGTCGACGCCGACGAGCGCGGCGGCATCAATCGCGGCCTGGAGCTTCTCGAGGTCGCCCGACGCTGCCGCTGCGTGGAGGGGAGTGGGCGCGACGAAGCCCCCTTCGGCCTTGGCTCGTTGGGTCTGCAAGTGGCCGAGGAGGATCGGAACGCGGAGGCCCATTGCGAAAGGGCGGGGGTCTCTGCACTTCTTCAGCTCTCGGAATCAGACCAAGGATCACAAGAAATGGCCTGTGGTAGGGAGCTCGCGCATGCGATCGTCGACGGGTGGTATCACTTAGAAGAGCAGCGCCTGGCGTCGGCGGTGCCGGTAATCGACAATGAATTCCAAAGAGGGGGAAAGCACACTTGATTTTTCTCTCTCGAAAACTTTTTTCTGCTTTTTCAGCGCACAATTCGAGCGCACAATTCGAGCATTGAAAACAAAAAAAGGAGTGCGCCTTCCGCGCCCGCTTTGAGTACTCGCAAGATGTACGCGCGAAGCGGCTGGAACGGTGCGTGCGGGTTCTCCTCTCTCTCTCTCCCTTATTTGCTGACGAGCGATCAGAAGAAGCGTCTGGAGAGAGCTTCCGTCTCGCGGTCGAGTCGGCGCCACCGATAGGAAAAAAGAGCACTCGACTGATCGAGCTCTCTCCCTCGCTTGGAAAAAAAAACTCGACCCTCCTTCCTTCTCTCTTACCTTCTCTCTCTCTCTCTCTCTCTCTCCGTTCTCGTATAGCAGGCCCGGCCCAAAACCCCGGGGACTCCCCGGAGACGGTCGGCGGGCCCTTTTACGGGAAGGACTACAAGCCAAACCCCTGGCGCCCGCGCTGGAACCGCAGGCGAGGGGGAGGACTCTTGGGACACGGCTCTTCCTCCAACCTCGGGCGGCTCCTCGGCGCTGTCGGGCTCGCCTGCGTCCTGTTCGTCGTCGCCTTCCTCCGCCCGGGGCAGCAGAAGCAGCGGAGAGAGGAGCTGCTCTCTTCATGGCAGCAGCAGACTCTGGGGCAGAAGCATAGCGCTTCCTCCGTGCTTCCTCCGCCGCAGCAGCCGCGACCTCGACCCCCGAGGACGACGGCAGCGACGGCCACGGCGACGGCGGCGGGAACTAAACCCTCGACCTCGACGGCCTCGACCCCGGCCTCCTTCGCCGCCGTGCGCCGCCGCGCCCCGCGCCAGGCAGTCGTCCACGACGACCGCTCCGTGCGCTGCCGCGTCGGCAAGGTCTGCGAGGGCTGGAGGGCGTGCCCCGGCGGGCAGCCCGCGGGCGTGCCCGGGGCCGCGAGCGGGCCCGACGGGGACTCGGTCGACCCGCTCGGCTGCGTCACCGCCGCGCCGGAGCGCGCGTCGCTCGTCCGCGCCGCGATCAAGGGCAGCTGGGACGCCTACGCCGCCTCGGCCTTCGGCGCCGACGAGCTCGCGCCGCTGAGCAACTCGTCGCACGCGTGGTTCGATCTCGGGCTGACGCTCGTCGACGCGCTCGACACGCTGCTCGTCGCCGGCCTCGAGGACGAGTACCGCGCCGCGCGCCGCTGGGTCGGCGCCGGGGCCGCCGACGGCACGCAGAGGCCTCGGGACGCAGCGGGGAACCTCCCTTCGAGTCCCCCGGATTTCCCCGCCCCGAGGGGCTCGAGGGAAGCCGGGGGCCTCGCCCTGGATCCGGACAAAGAGGTCAACCTCTTCGAGACGACGATCCGGGTGCTGGGCGGGCTGCTCTCGGCGGCGCACCTCGAGCCGCGGTGGCTGAGGAAAGACGCCGGCGGGGGCGGCGGCGGCGGGGACGCAGACGGCGGCATGGCGCTCCCGCTCCTCTCGGCGGCGGCGCAGCTCGGCATCCGCCTGTCCCCGGCCCTCGAAGGCGTCGGGGGCATCGAGATCGCCTCCGGCGGCGAAGAGAGGAGGCGCAGGCGGCGTCGACGGCGGAAAGGGGGACGGAGGACCGAGGAGAAGGAGGAGGCCGCGGCGGCTTCGGCGGCGGCGAACGACACGAAGGACAGGAAGAGGAGGGCCGTGCCGCTCTCGGACGTCTCGCTGCGCCGCCTCGAGGCAGCGGGGCCCGCCTGGACGCCTTTCTCCTCGCTTTCCGAGGCGACGACGCTCAGCATGGAGTTCAGCTTCCTGTCGAGGGCCACGACGGGGAGCGGAAAGAAGAGCGACGAGGGCGACGGGCTCCTCCGCAGCGCATCGGCCGCGGCGCTCTCGGCCGCGCGCTCGGTCGCCTCGGCCGCTGCCGCGCTCGACCCGGCGTCGCTGCCGCCGATCTGGGTGGACCCCGAGTCGGGGACCCTCTCGTCGGGGACCATCACGCTGGGAGCGCGCGGGGACTCGTACTACGAGTACCTGCTCAAGCAGTGGCTGCTCGGGGGCAAGAAAGAAAAAGAGGGGCGAAAGCTCGAAGAGAAGGCCTCGACCGCCTCTGTCGACGACGAACCCGGCGACGAAACCGACGACGACGGCGACGGCCCCTGGATGCGGGACGCGTTCGTCGCCTCGATGCGCTCTCTGCGCGCGAGGCTAGTCGCGCGCGCGCCGCTCCCCTCGACCTCTGCCGAAGAAGGGGCAGCGGAGGGAGAGGAGCGGGGCGGCGGCGAGAGAGGAAGAGAGAGCGGCGAGCGGGAAAGCGTCTCCTCGATCCAGCGCCGCCGCGGCGGGCTGGCCTACGTCCGGGAGGTCTTGAACGGCGCCGACAGCCCCAAGATGGACCACCTGGTGTGCTTTCTGCCGGGCCTGCTGGCGCTCGGGGCCGCGCACGGAGTCGACACGCGTCGGAGAGTCGAAGAGAGCTCTCCTTCCTCCTCGGCGGCCTCCTCGGCGTCCTCCTCGGCGGCGGCGGCGGCGAAGAGTCGAGAGACCTCCGTCTTTCCTACTTTCCACCCCGGCGACGACGAGGACGTCGCTTTGGCTGCCCAGCTCGCGCTGACCTGCGCCGAGATGTACCGGGGCGTGCCTTCCGGGCTCGCGCCGGAGATAGTGCACTTCAGGAAGGCGGGGGAAGGAGCGACGGTCGTCCCCGGCGCCGGCGCCTCGGCCGCGACGGCGGCGGAGGGGAGCGCCGAGAGAGGCAAGGAGGGCGCCGAGGCGCCCGAGGTCGGCCACGGCGCCTTCGACGTCAAGCCCGCGGACGCCCACAACCTGCTGCGCCCCGAGGCCGTCGAGAGCTGGTTCATCCTTTGGAGGCTCACGGGCGACGAGGCGTACCGGGAGTGGGGCTGGGCCGCATTCCGGGCGTGGAGCAAGTTCTCTCGCGTCCGAGGCGGGAGCGGGAGCGAGAGCGGCGGCGGGAGCGGCGGACGCGGGACGGCGGCGACGAGCGACGGAAAGCAACCTCCTCCCCCATCGCTCGGCTTCGCCAACCTCGAGTCGGTGCTCGAGGTCCCGCCGCGCCAGCGCGACAAGATGGAGTCGTTCTGGGTCGCCGAAACGCTCAAATATTTGTACCTGATGTTCGACGACGAGGCCGCGGCGAGGCTGCCGCTGGTGAGGAGGCTGATTTTTTTTTCCTTGGGGAGGGGGACAACGAGGAGAGCGGTGACGACGACGACGACAACGAAGGAGCCAACGAGAGCGGAGAAGGAGGGAACGGCCTCGCGAGCCTCCCCTCAGACTTTTTTCAAACCTTTTTTTTTTCCTCGTTCTTTCCTTTTCTCACGCACCTCGCTCTCCATTCAACTCTCTCTCTCTCTCTCTCTCTCTCTCTCTCTCTCTCTCTCTCTCTCTCTCTCTCTCTCTCTCTCTCACTCAAACTCGCACACAAAAACAACGAGGGCAAGAA
>Ga0315289_10004743_pt1 | contig 20225 bp, 29 predicted proteins | sample YL17G11_40_MG_FD_203452 | JGI IMG/M metagenome (GOLD analysis project Ga0315289, IMG submission 203452) | Sediment microbial communities from Yellowstone Lake, YNP, Wyoming, USA - YL17G11_40 | ecosystem: Environmental > Aquatic > Freshwater > Lake > Sediment | place: USA: Wyoming | collected... | reverse complement strand
TGTGCGAGATATGGTATGTAGATATTTATTATAAAAATCATAAAGAGGATATATTCAAAAAAGGTAGGCGAGATGGTATGAAATGTTTTATTGAAAAGGCGTTAGCCGAGGCAACGAAAGAGGGCGGGGGGAAATGAAGCAAGAAACAATCAGCGTCCTTTATTTTCTTGTCTTGCAAAATCTACTGTTTGTTTTGCTATGGATGGGGGGCTATCAGACGGCATTGAGCCAGGCGATCGGAAGCATATTGATAGGAATTGCCGTCATACTTTGGTTCAACCACGAAGACAAGATCAAGGCAACGCTTGAAAGAATAGATAAGAGGAATGAATGATATGAACACACATACAAAGGGCGTCAGGAATGAGAAATTGTTGGAGGATTATTTTATTAACCAGGGGATTTGGAATATCCAAGCAAGCTATAAGGCCCCGCATGGCCGATTCATGCACGACATCTTCAACGTCTTCGACGGCGTTGCGATTGACCTAAATACCGACGATGTTATCTTTTGGCAGATGAAAAGCAACATTAAGGACTATTATATGGCAAAGCAGAAACTAAGGGAATTCCGCAAGCATTTCCTTATGGATAACCCAAAGGCAAAGGTCGTCATTTTCATATTCGAGATGAGCGGAAATGTGAAAAGGCTTAGGTCATTCGAGGTTGGGAACAGCCTAAATGATGAAGGTTACCCCCTGGCTATCGAGAGATTTGTATATTTGAAGGCCAAAAAATGACGATTTTCATTTGTCGGTATTGCGGTAATAAGGTTTCGAACAAGAGCGAGGAATCCATAGCAAAAATGAAGAAGTCAGGTTATAAGGCGGTAATCAACCGCAAGCTTTTCCTTTATTTTTTATGCCCGTCCTGTTCAAGGATAATCAGATTTGACCGGTTAGGCAAAGCTTTTAAATAATTGCCGACAACAATCCTTAAAGGAAGGAGATTATGCAGAATAAAACCATCTTGGCGTTGATATTCTTGATCGGGTTCGCAAATGCGACAACGACATTATGGGATAATGGCTATGACGTCCGCAACATCAGCGATAATAATTCCGTCGTTGCAGTTGCCGACCTGACTGTCCAATTTTGGGACAATGAAACTGACGGAAATCTTATTTGGGAGGGTAATTATTCAAACGCAATCGTCAACGGCTCTTGGAATGTCGAAATGGCGGGGCTTCCGCTTTATTATGGAAACCCTTATTGGAAGGCCTATAAGGTCAATGAGGACGCCATAAGCTTTGGGAATAAGTCAAGGCTTCGCTTCTTTTCCTCTATCGGCGACCTTAACATTTCCGCTGTTGACCTTACTAATTATGCCTTGAAGAACCAATCCGAGGATTGGGGCGTCAACAATGTTTCGGCAAGCAATTTCTTCGGCTATCTTAATTATTCTTGGATCACGAACCCGCCTTCCTTGCCTTCTTTTATCAGTTTGATAAACAGCTTGGATACATACATTCAGGTTCAATCGGGGGCGACAACGAACATCAGCTTCAACGAAACAAAACTTAACGCTACGGCTTTGGCGGTTTGTTCGATCTATAACGACACGGCACAATTCGCCAATTATTACAATAAATCAGCGACTGAAGCCCTTGGAAACCTAACCAATTATTACAACAAGACGGCAAGCGACGCCAAATATGCTATTCCTGGGAATTGTGGAGCGGGGCAATATATTATGAATACCACGACTTCGGGCGTTCAATGCCTTGATTTGCCAGCTTCGAAAGGGGCTAATTACACGGCTTACACAGGAACAGGTGCGAACACCTGGACGAAGCCAGGAAGCGGAACATGGGTTCATGTTGAAATGTGGGGGGCAGGAGGTTCTGGCGGGCGGGGGGGACTGGCTGATGCTGGCGGCGGAGGCGGAGGCGGCGGGTATACTGAGTTTACCTTGCCTATTACTAATTTTGCCAGTAGTGAAACCTGCACAGTTGGAACTGGTGGGGCTTCTTGCAGTTCTGATGAGTGCCATGGCTCAGCAGGTGGGACTACATCTATGACAGTCAATGGAGCAACCTATTATGTTTATGGCGGAGGCGGAGGCTATGGAGCAACAGCAGGAGATGGTGGCGGAGGCGGCGGCGGCGGAATTTGGGGGGCTGGGCAGATTGGGCTTGTGGCGGCAGGGGGCATTGGCGGAATAGGTTGTGGGCTTGCCGGTGTCGGCGTCCCGGCGGGAACGTTCGGCGAAATTTGCGGTGCTGGCGGGGGAACGACAAACGGCGGTTCAGCTTCTTGGGGCGGAGGCGGCGGCGGCTACGGCCAAGATAGCGGTGTCGCATATTCCGGAGGAAATAGCGTTTATGGCGGAGGCGGAGGTGCTGGCGGGGATGGAGCAGGGGCCCCTGAAGGAGTCGCTGGAACCTCTGTTTATGGAGGCTCAGGAGGGCTTGGTTCAACAGCAACTGATCCAGCAGGAGCAGGGATTCAGCCGGCAGGTGGGGGTGGTGGCTCAGAACAGGGTGCTAGCGGTGCTGGGGGGAACGGCAAATGCGTCATAACTGTCTATTGAACGTTTGCCTGACATTTCTTATCCTTATAGGAATGGTGAATTCGGCTTATCAGATTGGGCGAATAACCGAAACTTTGCAATCAGGATCAGGGAATTCAAGCGAGGTTTCTTTTTCCTTCAACTTTCCGGCAATAAGCGAACAGGGCAATTATTCTTCGGACAACTATCTTCAAGGCGGTTCTTGGCTTCAAAGTTATGTCTTGTCTTTTCCTTATATCAAGCCGATATATGCCTATTCGATAAAGTTCGTTTCAACAACCCTTCAATCAGGGAAATTCAACACTTCAACCTTAGCTGGCAATATTGAATTCCCTTCAATAACGACGGGGAAGGGTGATAAAAACCTTTTTGGGCTTTCATACCTTCAAAGCTTCCTTGTCGTCCCCGAAGGCGTGCCGGCTTACATTGAGGATTTTGGGGGTGCGGTATTAAGGCAATTAAGCGAAACAAAGTCCTTCTTGGCTTTCATCTTTGTCGGGCTTATGTTATGGACTAAGCACCGATATTTATGAACTGGTCGCCTTGCTTATTTCATCTAAGAATCTTTGGAAAATTATCGATGTCAGGATAAAGGCAAAGGCAATCTTTAATATCATTATGGGGAGCATATAGTCAGGTATAAGGTTGAAGAAGCACGCCTCGAACAGCTTGATGAAGATAAGCCAGGCGATAGCCGAAATCATTATCAACAAGGTGGAATTCTTTGTCAATGAGAGGTAAAGGCAATCCAGGGCCATGATCAGGAAAATAAGCAGATACCAATTCTCGATGGCGTTCTTTCCCTTGACGCTTACAAAATCGGTCGAAGCGGTGCTGGAGCCATCAACGCAATAAAGCTTAAATTTGCTTTCCTCAGCCTTTTCAAAAATAATCGTCCGGTTCATGGCATTCGAATTTATGTCAGATTGCCAATAATACTTATCTTCGTTGATTGAATTGACAGTTCGTATATAGCATGTTGAAATTGTATCGTTAGAGTCGGCATAAACGTTCATTTTAACCTGATTGCTTAAACCCCCTTCAAAATCCGTTATGCCAATGCCTGAGAATGACGCAAAGCTTAAACTCGCAAGAATCGAAAGGACGCCAACCAAGACAAACAATTTATTCATACGAACATACCTCCATAAGCCTTAATCAGGTTTAAGGCGATTATTACCACAATGCCCAGGACAAGAACGCCGATAATGGAGGTCATGTCCAAGGCAATGAATACGATTATCACAGCAAGAAGCAACATCAATTCATTGAATATTGGTTTGAATTCAGCCATATTAAAGACCTCCTTGCTTGGTTATAAACCCAAGGATCAAGCATATCAAGCCTGCAAATAAGAATGTCAAGCTTCCGAACATGAAACAAAGCATTATCATTATTATCGACGCAACATTCAGGCTTGTCGAGATTTGCTTGCCAATGAAGAACGCAAGCCCGAATCCGAAGAACCCGAAAAGGATTTGCGTCCATGAGTTCAGGAAATATCCCAGGATCGTTGAAAAAGTGTCCATTTCAGACCACCCCCTGCCGTCCACGCATCTTCTGGAACACCACATTCCCGATGAACGCAAGGATATTTAGGACAAGGATCGCCTGATAATTCCCGATGAACCATGAGGAAAAGGTGGTAAGGTCGAAGCCCAAATCCGTGAATTGCGTCGCTATCCCATTGTAGATCATGGTTATCAGATAGCTAAGGATTGCTGTTATGAAAAGCGAAGCTACGAACATATAGGCATACTCGACGACATCGAGGTTTTGCGTGAAGCTTGATAGGAAAAGGAAGGCGATAAGCATCACAACGACGAAGTTTATCATCTGCAACCAAAGGGCTCTCATGTCGCTGTAATCCTGAAACCTGTCGATATAGAGAAGCTTTGTCATGTTGTAGTTTGGATTGCTGACGTTCATGTAATTTTGCCCTGAAACGTTTTGAAGGGTGGTGTTGAGGATTGCGGTTGTGTTTGTGAATATGCGGTCAACTATGGAGAAACCGATCCCCAAGCCTAAGAACATCATCACGACAAGGAAGACCCAAACCGCATTTTCAAGCACGTTTACCATTTCTTCAAATCCTCTCGCTTATCTTATAATCCCGAATGTTTTTAATCCTTTCCTTTTAAAAGATACATGAGGAAAAATTTGAATGGCGACAGACTTTGAGAAATCGGGGCAAAAGATAGCTTCAAATAATCAATATTCCGGCGGTTCGTCATCGCCTTCTTCCCCCTTCCGTTCTTCCTCAAATTCAAATTTGACAGACGCACAAAGGGATTTTATAAACAATGCCCCCGATACCCCGGAGAATATTGCAAGGAAGGAAGCAATGCAACAAGGCTTAACGGGAAACGCCCTTTATTCGCACACGGTTTCAAGAAGCAAGGAAATAAGGCAAGCCAATCAGGAAGCAACCGGGTCAGAATTGGGGAAGCCCGATTTGCCGAGCAATCCATATATCAATCAGCCGACGCAATACAAAGTCAAAGATTATACACAGACAAGCCTAAATTCAAACAGCGAAGCGGGATTGCTTCAAGGCTCTTATTATGCGACGGCTCAATACCTTTATGGGAGATCGTATGAAAGCCTAAGCCCGGAATTCCAAGCCAATGTCAGGAACGTCGCCGAGAATTCCGAAGCGGGGTATTACAAGGGCATGAAGAAAATGGCTCAAAAGGTGGCTTCTGGGGAATTGTCCTCAAACCCTTATTATGAAGGCATGACTCAATACAGAAAAGAGGGTGGGGGATATGGGTCTTATTTTGAGGATTATGTCAACGACATCAGGGAATTAAGCAATGCCCCGAAATACACAACGCCCAAAACAATCAAAACCCAACAAGGTGGCGGTTCTTCCCTTTCGGACAAGATTGGAAAGGATTTTGTAAAGCCCTATCAATTCGTCGGCGGAAACAAGCCTTCAGAAAACACGCAGACAATTGAGAATAAGTATTCCTCAAACAGCGACATAAATATAATTGCCCCGCCGGGATATATAGGAATGAATTTCAATCCCTTTAAATCAAACGACCAAGGGGAAAATAAGGCGAAGATTGATTTGATACAGCAATATTATAACCTTCCGGGAAAGCCGATAATTGTCCTTATGCCTTGGGACAAATCAGGGGGCGTCGCCCTGATCCCGCAAGGAAGCAAGGATATTTCGGGGCAAGAAATCGAAATGACAACAACTATGCCTTCGCCTTTGAAGTCTATTGGGGATAGTCTGATAAACCTTGGGTTGGTCCCAATCAAGATAATCAATGAAAAAGTAAACACCGAAGCCATCGCAAGCAACATCGGGAAAAACCTTCAAGCCGTCCTTCCGAATCTGTTTTATTCAAAGACAACGACTTCAAAGGAAATGGTGGAAAGCGGGAGGATCAACCAGATGGCAGTCATTCCATTAAACATATTGCCTGACGTTCATGAGTTCACTTCGACAACGACAGAAACAAGCACATCTTCCGATGAAAAAGGGGGGACCATAACCTTGACAAATGTTTCTTCAAAGACCTATCTTTCAGGAATCGGGGACATCAATATCTCCGGAAGCTATGAAGGCCTGAAACTGAAGGATAAGAACGACTTTTTCACTAATACTAAAACAGAAGCTGGAAAAATAACAAAGAACGCCGTATCATTCATTGGCGAGCATTATGGAAGCCAAGGAAGGGGCATAAACAGGCCTTTGACAGCGTATAAGGGCAATTACAGGGAAGTGGGTTATGCGGTCGAAGACACGCTTGAAGGGCTTTCCCTTGAATTTGTCGGAAAGCCAATGACGATCGGGGCGGAAAGCTTTGCAAGAATAAACCTTCCAGAGAACCAAGGGAAGCCGATAGAAACGGCGGGCTTGATACTGAAAGGAATCGGAGGTTCGGCGAGTGCTGGGTTTGCCCTTACAACGCCCATGTTGTTTTCAACCCCCGAGGCCATTACAAATAAGATTTATACCGAGAATTGGAAGTATTTCGGCGGAATTACCCCGGAATTGGAAGTATTTGGATATTATGCAGACGTCGGGGCGACAACGGCAATGAAAAACGCCCAAATGATGAAGATTGCCATGTCGCCTGGCGTTCTCCCCACGACAGGAAGCTTTATCATTGGGTATTATTTGAATCCAAATGATAGGATCAAAGGAGGGGTTTCCTCGGTAATAGCGACAACCTCAGCTTATGCAATTGGAGGGGAATTGAATAGATTTTTCCTTCCGTCTGTTTCAAATTTCAATATTGTAACTTCCGGAGCCTTGACCGGCTTTGGCGCTGGGGCCATCTATGAAATCCAAGCTAATAAAAACGCTTCTCCCGAGGATATTGCCATAACCGGAAGCGTCGGGGCATTGATAGGAGGGGGAATATCCGGTCTTGGGATAATTGCAAAGGAAGGGAAAATCCCAAGCATACATATCCTTGACGAAGGCAGATATACGACAAGCGACCTCATGCTCGGAGAGCAAGAGCATATAGGTTATGCTGGGGCTTGGGTTGAACAGAATGGAAAAATCCTTTGGAAAGCCGGATATGAAGGGGCAGAATTCAATGGCCGGATTATAGGGAATAAGCTTATGTCTGCGGATGCAATAAGCCTTAATATCCTTGAACCTCAGTTGAAATCGGTCGCCCCAGCCTCAGAATGGGCGAAATATCTCGGGATAAAGGACATTGCGACAATGGTTTATACTAAGGATGTTCCAACCAAGAAGACGCTTGAACAGGTATTCGCAGAAAACAAGAAAGGCTTTGCAATCGGGGAAGACCTTATGAAAGAAATAAAGCCAGTTGAAGGGCGGGCAATGGAATATGGTTCGGCGACGGCTAAGGGAAAGGGGCTTCTTGCAAGGGACATTAACGATCTTGATACGCAATTCATGACGGAAGATTTAAGCCCCGAAGATATAGTCAAGCGGATTTCGTCAAACCTTAATGCTAAAGGTTGGCAGACAAGGCCTGATTTGAAAGAGCCGACGCAATTACTAGTAAAGGAAAATGGACAATGGGTAAAGCGTTGGGACGCCCACGCATACGAAGGCGAATTGTCAAGCGACTATCTCAAAAACTTCGGGTTGAAATCCCAAATTCCAGCCCAAGAAGGCGGGAGGAACATCATGAAAGGAGGGGAAGACATTGCAAGGAAGGGACAGGGAATGACCCTTTGGCAGGTCAATGAGGAAGGAACGCTTGTCATTGCCCCAGGGGAAAGGCGAGGAAAGGATGTCGTTGATTTTTTTGTGATGAACAAGAACGCCCTTAAAACCAATATGCTTAACCCAAATGAAAAGGCGATCCTTTCTGCGAAAGTCCAGGCACAGATGGAGGCATGGGGGGTTTCGGAAGCCGATCTTGCGGGCGTTTCCCCAAAAGCAAGCCAGGCAATGCCGGATTTGTCTTTCAATCCGAGCAAAGGGATTGTTGCAGTCAGCCCGAGCATCAGCAATTTCATAAAAATATCTATGCCGTCGATGTCTGCCTCGGCTTCAAAATCCTCTAGCCTAAGCTTGCCTTCAATGTCCGTTTCTTCGAGCAAAAGTTCACAAAGTTCTCCAAGCAGTTCTGCCTCGGCTTCTTCGCCTTCAATCAGCCCTAGCATATCCAGCCCGAGCATAAGCCCCTATGGATCAAGCAGTTCGGCCTCGAGATCAACAAGCAGTTCGGCCTCAAGCTTTTCAGCGAGTGCGTCAAGCAGTTCTTCAAGCAGTTCAAAATCTTCGAGTTCAAGCACAAACCCAGGAAACAAACCCCCTGGCGGAACGGGGGGAATACCTTTGCCGTTCACAGACTTCGGCGATATTGGAGTCAAATCGCAACGTATAAAAAGCGGTTCACTTAAAAGCCTATTAAGAGCAACGGCGAATGTAAAAATGCCGAAAATAAGGGGGTTCAAACCATGAGCAAAAAGAAATCAAGGCAAGCAGTAAGGCAAATGGGAAGTTTGCTTCGGGCAAGCGGGGGATTTGGCAAATGAAGCTTAATCTTTTATTCTTATTTTCAATCCTTATCATCAGCTTGGGCTTTTCAGCGATAACAGCTACAATTTCCAATCCAGCCCCATATTATAGCCCTGAATTGAATTTCAATACTACGCTTAATGTTTCTTCTTCAGCAGGGACATACATCACGCAGGTCAATTTCTCGATCCTTGATTTTTCCGGCAATGTCCTTTCAAGCTTCGTTTATACCAACGTCAACACTTCGCTGTTGGGATACAACCAGGTTCTTCCGGTTTCCGTTTCTTCTGGAAATTATAGGCTAAGGCTTAATGCAACCAATAACGCAACGACAACGGCACAAACCATAATCGAGATATACCCAAGGGCAACCTTATCTAATGATATTTGGATTTGCGAAGTCCCTTCCTCTTGCAATCCTGAAACATATATCCATTCAAGCGGTTCGAAATTCTATATCTCAGATAACAACACTTGCCCGAATTTGGGATTGGGTCAATTAAACTCAAATTATTATGAAAGTTTTGATCCTCCTAACCAACAAATAACGACGTCAACCGCTATAATGAATTTTAATCCAATTTCAAGCCAACAAAATAATAAAAGATTTGAAAGGATTTTAAATAATACGGGACATATTTGTTTAACGGGGACAATTTCGTCGGGATCAAGAAACGGATATGAGTTTTCTTTCACATATAATTTAAGCGGGACTTTGACGCATAACATAAGTTTTAAGGGCGTCAATTACACGAGTGCGACAGCGGGAACGGGGATTTGGATAAAATTTCTTGTTAACGGGACAAATGTATTCAATGTTTCCGCATTGCCGGGAAATAACAAAACGTTGCCGGATAGCTGGTGTTTATTGAATTCAACCGGGCTTTATTGCAATAACGCAACGGCTTCCTATAATTATTCTTATAATTTTGGGGCGAATGATTATTTGACATTTAGATATGGAATGACTATGGCTTCAGATAGCCTTTGCCCGAAATTATTTATGAATTTCACGATAACAAATGTTTTTCTTGAAAATTATACCGGCTTTGGTTCAATTTCTTTAATTGCCCCAAAAATAACGGGGCTGAATACAACCCAATATATGCTAGGGGATAAATACAATTCGACAGCATATTTTTCAATTTGCCCCCTGCTAAGGTTGCCCCCTTTTACAAGCATAAATGCCGGGGGGAACTTTACTTTTTCTAATTCAAACGTTTCAGCCCCGCAACCTACAGTTCAGCTTATGCTTTACTATAATAGCCAGTTGGTAAAGCCTTACATATACTATGCCGAGCAGGTATTGGGGAAATCCCTTCCTGAATCCACAATGGGAACGCTGAACTCAAACGTATTTATCCCCGCTTCAGGATCGACCAAGGCTTACAACCAATCAATAGTTTACATATATTCGAAAGAGATGAACACATGGTTCCTGATCCCTCCGTTCAACCTTGACCCTTCCGTGCCTTATGTGATTAGCCTCATACTCGATTTGGGGAATGGGACGGGATTTTCAACTACTACGACAATCCCGAAACTTCCGCTTGAAGAACATTGCAACGACTATAATAACACCTATTACATCAACGCAATATATCCGGCAGACATGACCTATCAGGTTTCTTATTTGGTAAACAATGTTTCTTATAACACAATTTCATATGGAACGACATTCAATTACACCCAGGCCATAAACGGATTGACAAACGTTTCGCAGATACAGTATTATGCCAACGCAGTCAAGAAGTGCGAATGGAATCAGAATGGGACTATTGCCATAAGCGGGATTGATTTGTCCTCCTCTGGGGAGCCGTTGGTTGCGATGTTCTTCGATGCAACCCTTCTTTTCCTTGCCGGAATGTCTGCGGTATTCCCTGGAATGATAATAATAACGGCGGTCTACAACGACATTTTCAAGATAATCCCCAACGGGCAGATGGGGCTTCTCCTGATAATGATAGCTTTCATCGCATACGTTTCAAATTGGTGGGGATCGAGGAATTTAAAAACAATGGTCGGGCTTATAGTCTTCGGGCTTGCATTTCTCATGTGGTTTAATACTGGGGAATATGGAATTGCCTTGCCGACTGACAATTCGGATTATGCAAACACCCTTGAAACCCTTAACACGCAATGGAACACGATCGCACTTATAGGGGGGTCTTCGGGGTCTGTTAACTGGAATGAAGTCCTTGTTTCGGCGATAGCTTTGCCGATAACCCTTATCAACCTCATAATACAGACGATCTTCATGATTCCGGCACAGCTTCAATATATGCTTATGCAGATCAACCCAGGATTGGCGAGTATATTCTCATTCTTTTACATGCCCCTTATCTTATATGGGATAATTTGGCTTTGCATCAAGGGATATGAGATAATATCCAAACAGAATTTGCAGATATAGGCGGTCAAATGGACGAAAAAACAAAGAAGGACATGATGCTAGTAGTCAACCCTTATACAAAGTCAACCTTTGAAATTCAAATAAAGAAGGACCACGACAGCATTGAAAAGGCCCTGAAAATGATTGATAGGGCCTATCGCATCGCACACGAACGAAAGCCTTAAAAAGGCAATGAGCCAAAAGTCGAATTGGAGAGTGAAATAAAAAATGATGGAGATAAAAGACTACGCAGTCGCCTTTATTATGGTAATAGCTGTTCTTGCAATCGGTGGATCAGTCGCCGTGCTTGCAGTCGGGCAGTCTACTAGCATAATGACCGATCCGGCAGGACTCAATTCAACTGTTCCGGCTTGGTATACGAGTGCGACAACTTCGGCGGGAAATGCACTTTCTGTGTTCGCTTCTCTATTGCCAATACTGGCGATAGCGTTGATCGGCGGAATAAGCCTTTTCTACCTTATGAGGTTTATAGCAGGTTCTTCAAACAACGCATAATTGCGTGTTGAAGTCTTGCGGATAAACCGGATCGGCGAGGGCAGTATCGCTTCGCCGATTTAATAGAGTTGATTGAATGGAAAACGAAGAAATTTTGACGGAGGGAAGCAAAGATGCCCCCTCAGTTCAGGCTTTCAATGAGAGCCAAGCGCAAAAAAACATCGATTTCGAGAAGATAAGGAGGGACATCAAGGACTTAAAGCTCAATCCCGAAGACGAACAGATGTTCAATCGCTATCTTTCCACAGTGATCCAGCACGTTTCAAATCCTGAAATAAGGGCCCTGGGTATTGACTGTTATCAGTTCATAAACAGGCAGATGAACCCTGATACATTCATTTCCGATTTCAATGAAACGCAATATGCCAATTACATAATCCCATCCTCGAAGGCCCTTTTCAGGCTTGTCTATCTAAAATACCCGAATGTGGACTTCTCAACGGCGAAGGCCCTTTACACTTCAACCTATGCCTTCATGGATTTGCTATATAATAGGGTTTTGAAGGGCAAGAACAAGAAATACAATATAGACATAACAAACGCTAAAAATCCTCCGAGAATATCGACCGGAGGGGGTAATTGATCATGACTGAAATAACTCTTGAAGTGGAATACTCGAAATACGCCAATGATGGGGAACGCCGAAAAAAGATATTCAGGGCCTGCAAGGAATTGGACCTTTGGGTCCACAAGGACGACGAAAACAGCAATGACCTCCGGATCAATTGCACGATCAAAGGCGGGAAGATAACCATCAGGGCGGTTAAGTCCGGAAAATACAAGGAAAGGATAATTCTGTAATGGGGTTTTGAAATATGGCATTTGAATTCATCGATCTAAGCGGGGCGGGAAACATTGCGCTGATAATCATTGTCTTCCTGGTAATAGGAGGGGTATTCGGCTACATCATGATAAACGGCGTCAACCGCCGTTTCCCCAAGCAGAAGTGGCTTGTATTCATGGGATCGTCAAATACCTTCCGTTGGGGATGGAGGAGGATCGTCGACGGAAAAAATTACATAAATGATGACCTTATCGGGCTTCTTATGGGTCGCAGAATGGACGCAAGGCCCCTGTTGCCCTTTGAAAGGTCAATGATATATGACGACAAGGGCAATCTTGTATATGTCGCCCGAAAGCTTGCCAATGGGACGCTTATCCCCATGGTAATTGAAGCCGTCGGCGATCCGGCAATCGATGTTATGAGGATCGAAGCATACAGATATGGCGTTCAGATTGCGACAGAATACGTCGACAGCCAAGACCAAGCCGAGAAATCGACCAAAAGCGTCAATCCACTTTTTGCGATACTGATACCGGCACTGCCAATGATCGCCATTGTGATTATCACTTTTGTCGGGATTTATCTCATAACGACAAACCTGGGGCAAGCCATGGTCGAGCAGACGAAACAGCTTGTCGATATGTCAAAGATACTCGACCATACAGTAAGCAATATTGGCTCGATACAGCAAGGAAACCCTGTTGACACGGGCGTCGTGATCCATTCGGGCAATGCGACGAACCCGACAGTCAACGTCCCTAACATAATTCCGAGCAATTTGCCGATAAATGCGAGGTAATGCTATGCGAAAGATCACGGCAGAAAAGATATACCAAGAACGGGAAGCCATACACCATCACGAATTAGGATTGCAGATGAAGGCGTGGTTCCCCTTGATGATGGTCTTCTTCTGCCTTTTAGGATTCATTTGGCTTTGTAATGTCGCTTCGATATGGCGGGAAAGGATAATATATACGCAAAGCTGGACGGCGGATTTTGTGATTCTCGGCTTTGAAATGTTTTTGATAGGCATTATTTGGATTTCAGCACACCGCTTTGTCCACAATTTCAAGGAATTGATAGTCTACGATTTGCGGAAGGGGATTTGATGGATGAAAGTGGGTTTGACGAAATCTTTGCTTGCGAAAGGAGGGGGGATAAAGTCATTGTCGGCTATAATATAGATGCCTTTGCAAAGGACATCATTTCAAAGAATGTCGCCAAGATCGGGGGAATAAAGCGGGCCTATGCCCTGATTGACACCAAGAACGGGGTTTGGACATGGCGGTTGATGGTTGATTCCTTTGGAAGGGTAAGCCGGAAGCGGGATATTGTCGGGATTGAAACCAAAAAAGCCATATTCAGATACATGGCCCTGAACCCTGACAGCAAGATAAACCTTGACATTGAAAGGTTTGACATTGAACAGCCGAGCCTTGCCAAATGGCTGAAAGAGAAACTAGGGTTGGAAAAATGAAAAAAATCGCCATATTTATATATATAGTAGTGTAATAGACATTATGCAGATACTGTCTATATATGTATTTGGAAAAATGAAGTGTGATTGAATGAAGAAGGAAACTAATGAAATGAGATCGTATTATTGCTACCCCAATATCAATACCCTTAATTTCCTTCCGGCTTTCATCAACAGCGTCGAAGAAGACAAGCTTCGGAAGATATTGGGGCTTATTTCATGTTGTGGTTATAGGATAGGGGAAGCCATGAACAGCTTTGTCTATAAAAATGAGGACCGCCTGATTATTCAGGCCCCTATGGAAAAGAAAAAGAAGTTCACGGGGCATACGATGTTGTTCAGGGGTTTTTTGGGGGAAGCAACCTTAAAGTTTGAATTGAAGAACAACCCTAAACTTTGGAAAATGAACGAATTGAAATTCCCTTTCAAGGATATAGATGTAAGTTGGCTTTGGGACAACCTTTCGCAAAACCAAGAACATCCGGAATTCCTGTTTAATGGCAAATGGTCGAGTTATAAGACATTCTATGCTTCATTGCATAAATACCCCCCCTTTGAATTGAAGTATCGAAAGAACAAATATCAGCTTTATACGACGACCGAGTATACCCCGTCATTCCATTTTTTCAGGAAATGTTTTTGTGCGGAAGCCATAAGAAAACACACTTTTAAGAATATTGTTGAGTTGACGCAATATATAGGTTGGGAAAAGCTTGATATGGCTATGTTCTACGTTCAGGATTATGGGGAAGGCGACGAACAGCGAGCCATAAAAACCTTTGACAGCAATAAATTTCATTATGAGGATTGATTGAATGAAAGACGAAGATTACATTGTTTGCCCCGCTTGCCGGAGGAAGGTTGCGGTTGTTGTGGACTTCGACGGGGAATTTTTCTTTTTTTGCAAGAAATGCCTGAAGCAAAGCGAAAGGTTTAAGGCAACGGAAAAGCCCGACGACATTTGCCAAATATGCGTGAGGTGGAAGGAATGAGTTTTCAGCAAAATGGACAGCAAGAGGGAACGACCGACAGGTTTGAATGGTTGAAGCAGATTGCGGGGACAACACAATTTATCATGCAGAATGTCCTTTTGTCGGCGAATACCGACCTGGATCAGCAAAGGGTAAGCATCGACGCTTCAAAGAAGATTTGCATAATGAATATTTGCCAGGCCCTAGCATATCTTCATTATGACGTATTCGAAGACAAGCAAGAATTTGAAGCAGTTTCAAAGGATAAAAAAGATAAGCTTTTGAAAAGCGGTCATTATTGGATTATCGACGACCACTCGGATAAGTCGCTTCAATACCTTTATTATTGGCAAACGATATTTCAGAATGAAGCCAAACTCGGGGCAATGCTCGACGAAAAGCGGGTTTCTACGATCAACGCCTTCTTCGATTGGAAAAAGAGCAAAGGGTTGTTATGAATGGGAATACTCGAGAGAATGGAAAAGACGTTCATTGAGAAGACCTTCGAGAATACTGTCGCACGTTATGGGGCTCATTGTCCCGTGCCGATTATAGACTTCGAAACGATCGCTTGGTGGATTGCCGAAAATATGAAAAACAAGCTTCAAGCGAACATCGCAATTATGGGCGAAAATGGGATCGGGAAATCCTTTTGTGCCTTAATGGTAATGAAGACTGTCAAGCAAAAGCTTGACCCAAATTGGAAACTTCAATCCGCAGACAATATTGTTTATGCCTTTCAGACGCATAAGGACTTCATTTCGGCGGTTGCCGAGCATAAGAAGGAAGTCATTCTTGTAGACGAAGCGGGTGAGTTGTTTTCAAACAGAAGCCAACTGAATATCGAAAACATTCAAGCGTATTCATTCATCGAAGTAAGTCGAGAGAATGCAAATGCGATCATCTTCGCTTCTAAGGATATACACACGCTTTCGTATAATCTACGAAATGGAAAGTTGACGCTTATAATTATATTATACGACCGAGAGGACAAGGGCGACGTCCGTGCTATGGGGGCGGTGTTCATGGCTTCGGCCATTATGCAAGGCGAAGACCGGTTCGGGCTTGAACCCTTGACCCATTGCAAGGGCTGGGATCAATGGAAACTCGAAGCTGAGAAATGTCCTTCATTTATAGGGCTAATTGAAGTCCCAGACATCAAGACTATGCTTGACCCTGATGAAATAGGGTTCTACGCCCAAAAGAAGCGAGAAGGCATAAATAAGCTAAAACAAAAGAGGGTTGACGCCATGCAGATAAAAGAAGAGTTTACAAGCATGAGGATAACCTTCATGCGGGAACGCATGGATGAATTGAAGGCCAAAAAAGAAGCCCTTGCAAATCCGAAGGCTGAAAGGCATCTAGTAAGCCCTGAACAAAAGGCCGAAATCCTGAAATGGAAGGCTGAAGTCTACGATCCAATGATGAAACCTAAGATATTGGGAAAACATGGTAAGATGTGATGACTACATACCTTTACTACAAATAAAAAACCCTGTTTTTCCGTTATAAAGACTACATACTACAAAAATTTAAGCAAAAAGTTTCCTAGAAATAATATTTAGATATAATCTTTAAAGATATATATATGTAATATGTAGTATCTTAGACGGAAAAAAAATACTACAAATGAGTGTAGTATCACAATGTAGTCAGGGTTTCACAACCAACCACTTATCTACTCACATAACTTTATAAACTAAATAACCTAATAAATCTAAATAAGACACATAACTTTATAAACTAAATAACCTAATAAATCTAAATAAGAGGATTGGTCAAAATGGAAGAAGAAACAAATATTGAAGAACCAAACAAGAATAAACCTGAATATCAGATGCTTCCTTTGAAGTCAGAAACCAAAGAACGGCTTTTCAAAATGAAGCAGATGAACGAAAGTTGGGATGAAACAATGAATCGTATTCTTGATAAGGTGGCTTCAAATGACGAACGAATTTAACGAAGCCGTCGAAAGGGAAAAGCTTACTGAAGCCGAGATAAAAATACTCGAAATGACTAGAAAAAAACAGCTTTCGATATTTTTCATCAACGATAAACTTTACGTTTTCGATCAAAAGACAAACCGAAAGATCATGGGGACGACGCCAGAAGCCGGATATAACATGATAATTGGACAAATTCAGTCAGGTAACACGGAATCTAGGGAAGTTCTGCCCCAAGCCGACAAAAGAAGAATCAAGGAGGCCCTTCATTGCTATTTGCCAAGATATGTCAATTTCACTTATAGCCCTTCAAAAGAAAGAGTTATCGAGGATAACGGGCTTTCATATTATAATGTATTTCAGCCATCTTTTTATGAAGATAGGCCTCTTGAACCGCCTTATTGTTTTCCGACGATCGACGAATTCCTGAATAAGTTTTTTGCTTCTGAAACTGAAAAAAAATGGTTCATCGAGAGATTGGCTTATACGATACAAAACCCAGAAGACAGGTTGCCAACGGCATTATTGCTGATGGGGGTTCAAGGTTCTGGGAAGGACACCTTAAAAACCATTATCGAAAGAACCATCGGGAATCAAAATATATTTAGTTTGGATCAAGCCTCTATTGAGAATAGTTTTAACGCATTTATAGGAAAAAGCCAGGTAGTTTTTTGCAACGAAATACATAATTGGAAAGACCCGACGAGGATATACAACATATTGAAAAACTACATGACGAACAAAAAGATAATGGTCAATGAAAAATATACACAACCATATACAGCGAGCAATTATGCCTTTTGGATATTGGCGACCAATGACCCCAAATTTTCTCCGGTTGACGAAAATGACCGACGATATTCCGTTTCATTCCAAAGCAAGAAGCTTATTGATAATCTTGACAAGGAAACTTATGAAAGGCTTATTGACCTGATAGTAAACCCCGAACATGAGAACGAAATATACTCAGAATTCCATAATTTTTATTGGTATCTAAAATGCCTTGAAGTCGAAGACAAGGAATTCATCAGGAACCCCCTTCAGACAAGGTATAGAGAGCAGATGATAAAGGCGAAGCTTGGTAATAATGTTGATTATGGGATAATAAGCAAGATAATAAAGGACATTTGCGACGATAAAGGAACTCTTTTTTCCATTATAATGAAGCACGCCGACAAATACTATATCAAGCCAAAGATTCTTATTGACAGGATAATACAGGAAAAACAATCTCTTAATCTTTATCGGGAAAGGAAATTTAAGATGCAATATGACAACGTCAAGCAAGAATTGATAGGTTCATTATGGTTTAAAGACCATACAGATTTGCCGGTAAGGATAGAAGGACGAAGCCAAAGGGTTCTTCAAATTGTCGAAAAAAGGCTAATTGATATTATCGAAGGTAGGTCAACCGAGAATATGGACGAAAAGGATGATCCCGAATGAACGAATATGTCAGGATTATTGCCTTGCTTGCGATCCCCTTCTTTACCCTTTGCTTCCTTGGTGGGCTTTGGGCGAGATCGCAACATGACTTAACGATGCCTGGTGATTGGGCGAATTGCACGCAAAAATGCTTCCAGGGATTGCCGGATTATCGCTTTTCATGCCTAAGAGAGTGCCAAGACGACAAAGTCAATGATAGCTTTATAAATGTTTCAAAATAACAGTAATATAGGTGTTAAAATGGAAACTGAAAACGAAAGAACCGAAAAAGACAAACAGAAAATCGAGGAAATGAAAAGGATGAACGAACAGGTTTCCGTGCCATATAACGGCTTAGTAGAGCCGGATTTCAAAGCCCAATTAAAGGAAGCCAAGATAATCTATAAAGCAATGATCGCCGAATACCGGACGCATTATTTGGAAGCCATAAGGCTAAGCAAGGCCAAGAAGGAATACCGCAATTACATTCAAGGCTTGAAAATCAGGATAAAGGGGACTGAAAAACATGAATGAAACAGAAATAAAGGAATTGGAAACGCAAGAAATGAAGGATGCCGAAAAGGCGTTTTGGGAGGAAGAGGCCAACACAGATGAATTCTTGAAAATGCAGACAGTAATCGACAACAAGATCGAAGCGATAAAGCTTGTTTCCTATGAGGGCATGAAACTGACAGCGTTCAAGGACAAGGAGAACACAAAAAGGCCCAATTTCAGGGTTGAGGTTATCCTGGGGGCGAACAAAGGGGCGAAATATGTCGTTTCCTTCTCTAATGTTTCGGCGAAACAGCTATGCAAATCGATAGGAAACCAAGATTTCAAGGCATGGGAGGGAAAAATCCTTGTCGTTGCGATTGCACAAAAAGGGCAATTCAAGGGCATAGACTATTCCCTGTATAAGGCATTGGTGGTCTAAATGCCATTGCCAACAGATGAGGAAATGACGCAAGCTGTCAAGGACAAGATCAAACTTAATTTGGAATTGCCTAAGCAAGAAAAAAACGTCAAGCCTGAATTATACGGGGCGTCTGGGGATTGCACATTATCCCCAGATTTCTCCAAAAGGAAAAAGACCATCAGGCAGATATATGACGAACAGCTTATGCTTGCCAACTGTCTGGGCCAATCCCATAAGAAATTCAACGACACGGGCTTCGGAAACGACTTTCAGGTCGAATTGACCATCACAAGGGTATCTTAGGCTCACAAACATTCGGGGCGGGGGGATCGGGTGTTTGTGAGAACACCTAATCAGGGAATCCAACAGGAATTCAAAAGACATAAACCCCGCCCATTTCAAGGTTTTAATATGAACATGAACGAATATAATAGGGGCTTGCGACAAGGCTATTACAACGGCTTTTCAGATTTGAAGAAAAGGATTTTAAGCGATAAAGTCAACGAAAAGCTTTTCTCATCTGATTATCATTCAATGACGCAAAACCTTATCCATAGGTTTTTGGAAATGGCTATAAGGGAAGCCGAAGAAATGACGCAATCCGAGGTTGAGAATCCATGAAACCGACAAAAACAATGACTGAAAGGCATTACAAAATAGTTGCTTATGCTATACCTCAAAATGGGGAAGGCAAGGTAATAATGGTAAAGTGGTGGCATATAAATGATGGAGAGATGGATTTGCCACCATTAGGAGGGAACTATATTTATAGCATAGGTTATGAGGAATGTGAGTGTGATGAAGAATGAAACCGACAAAACAGGCACGGAAATTGAGGATTTAAAGGAGTTGATAAGGTTAATGAAAATAGTTGACAAGCAACAAACAGATATGATAGAAACGCAACACCAGACTATAGTGATTTTAAGAAAAACCATAGACATAAATGAACAACAGATAAAGTGGCACAATGCGGTTCATCATAATATACAGAGTGATAAGCTATGAAATCCAAAGACAAACGGGCATACGCCAACGGATTCAAAGAAGGAGAAATCAAAGGATTAAGTGAAAGTATCACAGTTAAGGGAAAATCACACCTTTCCTATTACCAACAAGGTTATGCGTTGGGGCAGTCCGACCTCTCGGCGAGGCTGATGTCTAAGGAACTTATAGAAAAAATGTGCGAGATATGGTATGTAGATATTTATTATAAAAATCATAAAGAGGATATATTCAAAAAAGGTAGGCGAGATGGTATGAAATGTTTTATTGAAAAGGCGTTAGCCGAGGCAACGAAAGAGGGCGATAAGTGATGA
>Ga0315289_10004742_pt1 | contig 20226 bp, 24 predicted proteins | sample YL17G11_40_MG_FD_203452 | JGI IMG/M metagenome (GOLD analysis project Ga0315289, IMG submission 203452) | Sediment microbial communities from Yellowstone Lake, YNP, Wyoming, USA - YL17G11_40 | ecosystem: Environmental > Aquatic > Freshwater > Lake > Sediment | place: USA: Wyoming | collected... | reverse complement strand
CGCATGGGAACCCGTGCGGTCAAGGCTGAATCGCCCATCACTGTTATCCATGCGCACAGTCATCTGCGCCACCGGGCCTTCGCCTAGTTGCGAGAGACTGCCACCGGGAGAGATGATGCCGTAGGAATAGGAGACACCCAGGAGGGCGTTGCTCGTCTCCTCAGTCCACGTGCCATTGCGCGGCCAGTCCATCTCGATGATGGCGGTAGGCTCGCCATCGGGCAGAAGTGACAAGTCCTCCAATGTTGGAGCGCGAATCTCGACCTCGGCCAGCACCTGCGTCGCCTGACGATCGGGTGCTGAGTCAAGGATCTCGACCTCGGCCAGGGTTTGGGTCGCGTTGACCTCAGTGATTGGCATTATGCCTTCGCCACTTGCCCGATCTGGAGCGCCTTCACCTCGTCGAGCGTCCAGGCCACGCCGGTCTGCGGATTCGTTTGGTATTCCGTGCTCAGGTACTTCGCCGTCGTGTCCAGCGCCACCGGGCTCCCCGTGTACTCGGTTGCCTCGGTCTTGATCCGCGTCGCGATGCTCCCCGCCCCCGCCGTGGCTAGCTTCGCCCGCACGAACGTGCGCACCGTGACGACAATGCCCACTCCCGGATCAGGCGTAGGATCGTTGGTGGCATAGAGATCATAGACGTCCGGCGTGTCGGTGGACACGTAATCGGTATCCGAGGGTCCGATCTCATTCACGCACTCCCAGTTGTCGCCAGTGCTGGGCGTCATGCCCGTGTGGTCGCCTGCGGCGGTGGGGCGCATTGGGTAGACGCCTCCCTGCCCGCACCAGGAGTTGTTCACTGCGCCGCTGGTGTCATTGATCGCCAGGTCATCTATGTACCCCTCGCGTGCATAGGGATAGGTACCATCAAAACCTCCATAGCAGACATTCTTGATGTCAGCAGGCGTTTGATCGCCGATGGTGTCGCCATCGAAGTCAATCCAGCCCGTGAGGGAGCCATCCACCCGCACTTCGCAGATGCCCGTGGTATCGTGCAGTTTGACGTGCATCTCAAGGCACTGATAAGTATTCATCGTCAGCGCATTGGTCGACGTGGCTATCACTGACCAGGCGTCACCCGTCCAGACCAGGGCCTCGATCTTGTCCGTGTCCGTCTGGGATCTCAGCGCTACCATCCGCTCGTTGTCGGTATTGGCGAGGACAAAGATCAATGTCTTGTTGCCGCCAGTGGGATGAGGAGAGCTGGGGTATATGCCACGCCGGACATAGATCTCGGTCAGGCTGGAGGAGAGCACGCGCCTGAGATAGTTGGTGAAGTACATGGACGCACCGCAAACACCGGTGCGGCTCTGGGTGCCATTGTTGTACATTGACAATCCAGAATAGGCATACTCATTGGCATCGTGCTTGCCGATCTCGAATCCCCACGTCCAAAGCCGCGCCATCTCTCTCTCCTATGCTCTCGCCGCGCCCACATTGGCCATGCTATGCCGTCGTCTCCTCGAGCGTGGCCGTCACTTCCCAGGCATCCGTGCCGGCAAAGGGCGTGAACACCGGCCGCTCGCGGATCGTCATTGTCTCCGTAACGCTGAGATGGTTGGTGACGTTGCCGGCGGTCAGATACAGCAGCGCTAGCCCCGTGAGCAGCTTGCTGAACTCAGTGCTATTGCGTGGGCGCCACTTCACATCATACTTCTGGCGCGTGGTCAACTTATGGGCACCGAGTGAACCATCCAGGTAGGTGAACGTGGCGCCGATGAGCTCCGGCCCCTGGCTAAACCCGCCATCGTGGTAGGGGTTGATCACGGTAGTACCGGCAAGTATCCAACTCACGGGATACCATCCCTATTGAGCCAATCCTGGAAGATACTCTCGCAGACATTCCGCACGGTGGTCGTGAACGCCGTGCCGGGCGTCTTTAACGCGGCGCCAAACCCGCCGACGAATGCCGCGCCTGTATCAGTGCCCAGTTTGGGCCAGTCATGCGCCCCGAACGCCGTGGCGAACGCTTCCGCCGCCGGCCCACCCTGCGGCCCCAGCGCATCCGCAACCAACGTGCTCTCTGGCCCCAGTCCCGCGGTGGCCAGGGCATCGCTGAACATCCCTTGTAGATTCTGCTGCCCGATCATCGCTTCCATCTTCGAGCGGAACTGCTCGACCGCCGCCCCCATGCCCTCTGTGTATTCACCCGCCGGCAAGGCACCGGCGTAATAGTCCTCATAGTATTGGAGCGCCTCCTGCGGTGACTCCAGCTCCATCGGCGCTGCCCAGGGCGATTCTGCGCCTCGATTCACCACATCTAGCGCCCGCTTCGCCTTCTCATCCCACGTCTCGACGTGCATTCCCAGCCTGTCTTCCAGCGCGGTGATATCCGTCCCCATCGTTGGCTGGAGTAACCCCTCCTGTGCCGATTCGTAGGCGGTCAGGTAGGAACTGAGCGCGTCGCTGGCATCTTTGTAAGCGCCTGCAGAGCCGCTGGCCGCCCGCTGCGCCTCACTGATCTGCCAATCGGCAAGCCGCGTGGCGTAGTCATACAGAGTCTCATTAACGCGCTGCACTGGTTCCGGATAGCCAGCCACAATGTCGGCAATCTGCCTGGCGGTATCCTGCTGGAGGTCGAGGATCTGACCTTGCACCACTCGCTCGTATTCGAGTTGCGTGTAGATGCCGGATGCCCGCCTCTGCTGATCGGCCAGCTCGCCCGCCGCCGGGCCGTGGTAGCCCGGCCCTATCGCCGGGCCAGGAACGAGACCGGTTGCGCCGATAGTGACAATGTGCATCCTGATCGCGAGGTCGGTGCTGGTGGGCAGTGACTCTATGGCGGCCCCCAAGTCCTTGACGGCGTCCTCCGCCTCACTCGCGTCTCCAGCCGTCACACCCAGTATGCCGGCCAGCCATTCCAGCGGTGCCGGCAGCGTTGTCACATCCGCGAAGAGTCGCTCTACCGCTGGCGCCAACCAACCGCCGATCGCCTCCCCCGCCTCCCGACTAGCAGCGCCGAGCAGGCGGAAGGCGCTTGCCATCGGCGTGGCGGCCATCAGCTTGTCGAGCATGCCCTGGGCGCCGCCGAAGAACTCCCCGCCCGGCATCCCCTCCGGCATCGGCGCGCTCGCGATCTTCTGTTGCCAAGCGTAGAGATCCGAAAGCACCGCGACTGCCGGGATCCCGACCCCCGCCAGGTTACTCAGCGAGTCCGCCAGCGCGTCAATCGCCGGCGCCGCCCCCATCTGCGCTTCCTCGGTGAGATCCTCCAACGTGTTCCGCAGGCGCGGGATCCCGCCCCCCGCCAGTTGCGCGCTCGCCTTATCGAGGTCGCCGAACTGCGCCTCACCGGCTGCCAGCACCGCATTGAGACGCGCCTGTCCCTGCTCGGCCTGACTCAATTGATCAGCCGTCTTGCCCAGACTGGCACCGTAGGCATCCATTACCTCTGCGGCATCTGGGACGGGCAGCCCCATTTGCATCTTGAGTCCGCGACCAAAGCCCGTCCGGATATACTGATCGATGAGGGAGAGGTTATCCTGTACGGAGCCGATGCCCTGCGCTGTCGAGGCCATCGCCACCTTGATCAGCTCCGGCCATTGCTGCCCGATCTCGGCCCCTGCCATACGGGTGGTCAGGATGAACTCACGCATGGCAAAGTCGTCGTCAACGATGTTGCGCCCCACGGCCTCGATGGCCGCCGACATAGCAGCGCCTGAGCTGCCCGCCTGCTGAGCAGCGGCCTCAAAACCGCGCCCCAGGTTCAGCAATTGCGCACCGGCTTCGCCAAACCTGAGGTATTGCTCGCCCGTACGCTTCAAGCCCTCGAAAGCGAGCGCCGCGCCACCCAATGTCATTACCTTCTGGAGGGCATCGCTCAGGCCGGAGATCTGGTTCTTCAGACCTTCGACTGCCTCAACACCTTTCGTGGCGCCTTCAGTCGTTGCGGTACCAACTGCTTCCGCCGCCCGTGCCGCTTGAATATCGGCCTCGATTAGGCCCTCGACAGCAGCGGCGCCTTCACTCGCCCCCGCTTGCGTCGCCTCGCCCAGTTGCTCGGCACCCACCGCCGCCTGGCCCGCTTGATCGGTCACTGCCAGCAGTTTTGCCTCGAGTTCTTGCCAACTGGTGGCACCGGCCACGGCCTCGGAGGAAACGGTGATCTGGTCGGTGGCGCGCGCCAGTTGCTCCGTGTCGCTCACGGCCTTCTGAACGCCCGCTGCCCAGCCGCTGCTATCCAGGCTTAGTTTTCCCGCCAGTTCCATCAGGGTAGACATCAGTCGCCCTTTCCCTTGCCGCCGAACATACCCATCACGATCGCCATTTGCTCCTCGGGACTCTGGTGGCGCTCTCGGCGCTTGCGTCTCTTGGCGCTGTCGGCAAAGCGCGGCGTGAAATCGTCCAGCGTGAACGCCGGTTCGTCCTTGCCGCGCAGTTTGTTAGCGACCAGCGAACAGAGCATGGCATTGCGCAGATCTCCTCGCATCTCGCCGAATGGCTCGAGCGCGTAGTAAGCCTGCCATTCGGCGATCAGGCGGGATGGCACGCTCGCCAACATGCCGTCCACGTCCACGTAACCCAGCGCCAGAGCTAGGCGGAAGGCGAATCGTCGCTCTGGCCGTCTGAGTTTCCCAGGAGCTCGTCCAAGTCAGCACTAGAGAGTCCGGAAAGGCTGGCCGCGACGTCGTAGACGCGTTGTACCGCTGCCGCTCCCTTCTCGCCGAGGGCCTGTACATCCTCCATGGTGAACAGGCGCCGCCCCGTTTCGTCCACGATGCACATGGCACAGAGGCGGGCACGGGCGTTATTCCAGCGCACCCGCCGCTCGCGCCGGCCGCCCCTGCCCTTGGTCTCCTCCATCAGGCTCTCGTCGAACCTGTCGCGCTCTTTGCCCGTGAGACCGCGCACGAGTACGTCGCCACCCCACTCCGGGACGGGAACGGTGACCGTCTGCCTATCGCTGGCCGAGAGGATGTCCTCGCGGCCCAAGACCTTCGCCACTCTGCTACTCCTTTTTCGCTGTCATACGCCTCGCAATCAGTAGCACCATTTAGGTAATCGCGGCCCTGTACGTTGCTTTGCCGGTTAACTTGATGGTGATGTCGGCAGTCAACGCGTCCTTCACCGGCGCCGAGGGCGCGAACTGCGTCAACTCGCCGCTGAACGTGAAGCCCGGCGACCCGGTTATCGGGAAAATGAGATCCCAACTGCCCGGGGTGCCGCCCGCATCGTCGAACTGCCAGTTGAGCCCATTCGCCGGCGTGCCGTGCGTGGCGGTCGTCGGGTCGTAGATAATATTGGCCGTCAGGTCACCGCCGCTGCGCAGGGCCGCCACCCACTCGTCGTAGTTGTTGCTACTGTCGTGAGTGGTCATGTCGATTGTCGCCCGGCTGCGCGCCGGCCCCCTGATGTCGCGCACCGAGACGATTGCGGTCCCGTTGAGACGCAGGATCGTCCCCTTCGCCCAAACCTTGGTTGCCATTGGTTCCTCCCCCGCGAGACAGGTGCCCTGTCCGCGCTTACCGCGTTCTTGCCGCGGCCTGTCGTGTCTCCAGTTTCGCCAACGTCACGTCGCGCTCGATCCGTTCCAGCAGTGGCTGCCAGTACCTCTCTGTTACCACGTCCCACGAATACTCCCGCCAGATGTGGGCGACACCCTGATCGCCACGCATCTCCCGCTCGCTGTCGCTCCAACCGTAGGCCATCTCCAGGGCCGCCTCGATGCCATCAATGTCCGGCAGCACGTCCCAGGCACCCATGCGCGTGTACTGGCGGCACTTGGCCGGCACGAGAATGCCGTTGCCCGCCGCCGTCTCCGGCATGCTGGCAAAGTCGGTCACGATCACCGGACAGGCACACGCTTCCGCCTCCACGATCGGGAGCCCGAAACCCTCATTGGAGCTCGCCGCCAGGAGCACGTCCGCCGCCCGGTAGACCTGGGCCATATCCTCATCACCGAAGGCTCCTGTGACGTACATGTACTGGTTGGGCCGCACGACGCACTCGAGCGATATATCCAGGGCCTCGAGCAGTTCGTCGAGGTCCAACGTGTTGTTTGGGTTGGTCGGCTGCATCTCCGTGTGCAGATAGAGAAGCGCCTCAGGATGGCGCTTCTGGAACCGACCGAACGCCTCCAGATTTTCCGGGAAAGCCTTACGTGCCGGGTAACTCTGGTTGGCGGCTACCATGGCAACGACAAAGGCATCATGCGGGAACTGAAGATAATCCCGTGACGCCTCCCTATCGCCAGGGTTGAACGTCTCGATGTCCACGCCAAGCGGCAGGTACTCGGCTGCCACACCCGCCTCCGCCATGATGCGCACCCCGTGGCGCGAGAAGGTGGCGTTATACTCGGCCCTGGTCGCCATACGCGCCGCCGACCGTCGCGCCGGCTCGGTGTCCACCGGGAACCAGGAGAGCCAGGGCACGGCGAACTTGTCATGGTAGTCGGGCGGAAACACCCAATTGTCCATGAGCGTGACATACAAATCGGCCTCGAAGTCGCGCAGATGGCCGGCGAGCACGTCCGCGCCCCACATGTCCTGACACCGCGGGTACATCGTCACGCCGCCGACCTCCAACTTGCCCCCCTTGAGGCCGTAGGTGGCGAAGCAGGCGACGTCATGGCCCAACCCCTGGAGGGCGGTGAGCAGGCCCCGTGTCTGGGAGCCATAGCCGCTATTGAGCCAGGGGGGATTGCTGCCGAGCATGATTCTCATTCCGCCATCCTCTCCCACGGTGTCGTCACTAGATCGACAGCGATAACACGTGCCAATGGATCGCTTAGACTGTTTCTTTCTAGGAGAGGAGCGGTAGGAGCCAAATCCAATATCACGGCAGAGTGGCCCTCTTTCCTCATCGGCACGCACACTTGTACCTCAATATCACCATGCTCCGTGAGGACCTTCTGAAGATCCGCAACCATGGCAGATAAACGAACCATATCCCTCCTCGTGGGCCAGACTGGGAACGAAAAGAGCGCCGGGATCGGCGCACTTTTGGCGCTATCTCGACGCTCAAGGCGTACTTATTAGGTTGGGTCGCTACATCAGGCTAGCCTAGCTCGTAGACCCCGGATGGCTGGCTTCATATACGGCATTAGTCGAGCGTTCTGTCTGGTCCGATTCCGGTTTCTCCCCGCACCGCTCATCATAGTGCTGCATCAGCGCGGTGCGCGCGACATTGGCGGCCCACTTTGCAAGGCACGCAAAACCGCAGAAGTCGAATTCCAGCCTAGAGGATACAGTCAACCAGACTCGGTCTGTCGTCTCTTCGGGACATTCCCGACCGCACTGGTCGCACCGTAGTATCCGACTCATTCGGCGCACTCCTTCTGGCGCTCTTTCAGGGCCAAGATTTCGGCCCGCAATTCCTCATAGTCGAGCGTCTCAACATCATCCACGGCTGTATCACGATCTAGCAGCAGGCATACCAACCCGCGCCAGATAAACGGATTCTGGTACTCATTGCTCCGACTGGTCATCAGGCGCACTCCTTCTGGCGCTCTCGTTCTTGCAGCAATTGTACCACATCCTCCAGCCGAATCGAGTTCGTATGCTTAACCCCGCCGTGGCGACTCTCGATCACGAGCACCCCATCATGCACACGGGCGTATGGCTGATGGCAGTCGCCGCACTTGATGTAGCCCCTCTCGTCAACCCGCATATCAGTAGGCCAGGATTGCGTCTAGCATCGTCTGGTACCTGTCCGTCTCCGGGTCGTGCTGGTCGATCTCGTTGGCGATCTCGAGCACCGTCACCGCCAGGCCACCAACGCCGCCCATCGTCCCCTTGTAGCTGTCGAGGGCGGCCACGAGCTGCGCCGCGATCGCCCGCGCCGATGCGCGTGTCAGGGCGAATACCGTGTACTGCATCCGCACCTGGCCGCCCGCTACGGCTCCCGTGTGTTGCGATAGCCGTAGCGTGCTCACCTGCTGGTACGTGACCGCCGGCAGCGTCGGCTCCTCTGGCAGCCTGTCCGGGTAGAACCGCGTGCCGATCAGAGCGACGACCCCGCTGCTCAGGTAGGCGTACTGGGCATCGTCGAGGGTCATTGCCTCACCCGACAGACCATGCCCTGCTTGTCGCCGCTCACTTCCGCCAGGCTCTCGACCGCCATGTGCTCCTCAATTGCCCGCCGCCACTCCTCCAGCCCCAGAAAGACGACGTGCGTCGGGTCCTCGAAGAGGTCCTCGGCAGATTCGAGCGCCGTTACCTCGACGTAGGCCCGCCAGCGAGAGACGCGCGCCATCTCAGCCAGCGCCAGATGGTAATCCGGTAAGTGTTCGAGTACGTCCACCGAGAGCACCATGTCGAATGAGCCATCCTCGAAAGCCAGAGCCCGCACGTCCCCCTGGCTAACGTAGCCACGGGCAGCGCTCGCCGCGACCACGGACGGGTTGACGTCCACGCCCCAGGCGTCCACGCCCTCCTCGCGCACCGCCGCTACAGACTGCCCGCGCCCACACCCGGTTACCAGTAGCCGGTCGGTCGAGCGGATGATGCCCGCCTGCAGCAACTCCCCCACGCGCCGGCCGCTATGGTAGTGGCCGAAGGTTGCAGTGTACCCAGCGTCGAAGGGTCGCTCGATCGCGTCCACCGCCACCTCTGCCCGCTGATTGTACTGCCCATGCCGCATGCCTATCAGCCACAGTCGGACCAGCGGATAGGTGAGCAAGTGCTGCCAGGCTTTGGCCGTCTGGCAGAGAAAGTGCCAGGAGGCCCATCGATGCTGCGAGCAAGCGGTGTCGGCAAAGAGGTTGCCGTCCGCGTCTGGTGCTAGTGGATACGTCCGACAGCAGACTGGCCGCAGGGCATCCAGGCAATGCTCCCGGCCAAGACAGACATAGGTATCGCCCTGGGCAGCCACCCCACGGCTGCGCAGGAAGTCACCCTCGCCAGGCACCAGCAGGAGCGTCTGGCCCGGTTGGCAGCAGCGATGCGGCCCCCGGCAGCAGAAGCGGCAGTCGGTGCGATTCAGCCGCCCTGACCAGTCATGGTAGAGGCTGTGCCAACTCACGCCGGATTGCGTCCAGCCCAGCAGTGACTCGCGCGTCCGCATTACCTCAGCGAGTTTCACTCGCCACCGCCTGCCGCTATGCCAGAGCCGGCCCGACCCGCCAATGCGTCCTCGATGCCCTCGCGCAGTACGATGCCGATCTCCCGCTCGATCGCTTCAGTATTCTCATCGAACGCCGGGCGCAGGTAGGGATGAGCCGGGATGGTGACCGACCGCCGCAGACTGTAGCGAATCTTGCCCTCTTTGTCCATTAGGAACATCTGCCCGCCCTGAGTTTTGACAAAGACGAGGTCTTGTCCCCTGGGACTGCCAGCCGTGCGCGCCGCGGCATCCACGGGAATAGCCAACAGTTTCGCCGTCTTCGGACTCACCACGCCGCCGAATTCCTGGATGCCGGCATAGACGAGATTGGTGCCGATGAGTAACTCCACTCTCGTGGGTTCTGGCGCTGGACTGCCTATGTCCGAATAGGCTGGCTTGCCATCCGGCCCCACCTCCCCAGGGCTGAAATCACTCGCCATTTCGGTGTGCCCGCCGATGTGAATCGAGCGTCGCAGCGTTCCGGTGCGCCAGGGGGCCCTCCGTTTAGCGGCGTTCATTGGAATCAGAGCTCCCGCCGTGGCGGCGCGCATCAACTGAGCACCCCGCGTCGCCTCGGTCAGTCGGTTGAGTTGGCCCATGATCTCACCGACGTTTGTGATCGTCAGACTGACTACTGGGCCGCTCACCGGATCACCTGCAGGTCTAGATGCGTCGCCTTCGCCAGACTGTCATGCCAGACGCCGACGATGTCGTAGGTCGCGCCGCCGGCCACCAACTGCATCTTTTCCGTGATCGCCGGGTAGTAGCCGGCCAACATGGCCTTGTGCGTCCCGATCGTAATCGTATCCTTCGCACGGTGCTGCTCGTGGGCGCTCACGGGCGCCACGATGCAGACCAGGTTCACATGTGCCGCCAGGTTGCCCCAGGCCGACAGCACCGCGCCATTGCTACCGCGCGTCTCCGTTGCCTCCTGCACGGTGCATGTGTCGTGGAAGTGATCGGGCAGGCTACTCAGCAGCGCCGGATGCACCAGTCCGAGATTACCCATCGCGTAGCCACTCGTTGTAGCGGATATCGCGTTCGGCGAAACTCGTCAGCGTCTGCTCTGCCCAGTCGAAGTCGCCGCCCGCGGCACCCTCTTCCGTGTCCGCCTGCTCGCGCAACTGCGCTGCTCGGGCCATCAGTGACGCTGCCACCGCCGGCCCGTTGGTGCTCAGATCCAGGAGGCGGATCACCTTCTGGACGTAAGCCTCGTTGCTGGCCATCGTCTCCAGGGCCAGGGCCGTGCCCCGTTTGACGTTGTCGCCCTCGGCGGAAAGCATCGCCGTCAACTCAGCGTCCTCGAAGAAGTAGGCGCTGGCGCTGCGGTCCGGGATCAGCAGGCGCATCTTGCCGATGTCGGTGCTCAGATTGTAGGTAAAAGCCATCTCTTACCTCTCGCGCCACTCACCGCCGCCGGCCCGGCAATGCTGGCGCCGGCGGCGGTCCTGTGTGCTCTCACGTCTCTAGTCTACGTGTGCACCTGAGCGTAGACGTAGCGAGGATCGAGTTGGGTGCCCCCGTGCACGTCGCGCACGCGATAGAAAATGTTGTCCGTGGCGAAGTCGCCGCTGAACGGACTGAGACTGCCGCCGCCGACCGTCACCTTGTCGCTGGCCTTCATACAGATCTCCGGGTCCTCGTTGCCCCGCAGGAAGTCCATCTGGATCGCCTTGCCCTGGCTGGGATCGGCAAACACGTACCAGGTACCATTGCGGTTGCCACTTGTGTCGATCACCGGTAGCAGCGGATTCACGTGGAGCTGCAAGCCCATCTGCGACAGCACATTGGCATTGGGGATGGGTGCCGCCGCCGTCGAAAGGATCAGAGTACTCGTCAGAATGGCCCGTCCTGTCAACTCTAGGAGGTTCGGGACAACCAGGTGCGTGCCGCGGATGCCCAGGGGCCGGCCGTTCACGTCGGTCTGGCTGGCCATGAGATCCAGCGTGATCTGGAGGTTGCCGATGGTCAGATCAAGAACGCCCTTATTGGTAATGACCTGGCCATCCACGTCGGTGATTGTGGCACCGGCCCCGAAGAGTAAGGGGTTTGGCCCGGCGGCGACCGCGAACAACCCCGTCGCGTTGTAGGCGCGCGTGTAGACGACCGCGTCCGCGAACCGCTGCGGTAGGTCGCTGAAGGCGCTAAGGGCATCATTGATGATGCTCTCCCAGGAGATGTCGAACTGCCGCCCAAACTTCTTCACCTGGCGGTGGTAATGAGCATCCACCATCTGCGCCACCAGGTACTCGCCCTTCTCGCTCACCTCGGGGAGCAAGGTATCGTTTCCCTGTACCTTGTGGAGCTCGGCCTGATTGAAGTTCGGGAGAGTGCCTCTAGCGCAATACGCCTGCCAATCCGGGACCACGGCGCGATAGCGCGCCAGCAAGTCACGCTCGAGCGTGAACCCGAAGAGCGAGGGGAAGTCACTGGTCGTGACCACTTCCCTCAGCAGATAGTCCTGGCGATGGGCCGGCATGTGCTCGGCGTTGGCCATCAGGTCGATGAACCGGGCCACGGCGCTCTCGTTGAGGCCCGCGTTGCGCACCGGAACATAACCGTCCCATTTCTCCATGAGGCTCAGAAACTCGGCCATTTATGGCTCTCCTTCGGCATCCTTGACAACGGCCTCTTCGGATTGAGCCGCTCGGATTGCCTCGTCTGTTTGAATGTCGCGTTTGGCCGCTTCGTTCTCGGCCAGCGCCGACTCGAATTGAGCCATGCGCTTGTCAATCTCGTCGAGTTGGCGGCAGAGCAGCACGCGTTTGTAGGAGAGTTGTAATACCTCCCGCTCCAGTTGCGCGTGCCGCCCCGCGTTCTGCTCTTTCAGCATCGCCTAGGCCCACTGGCAAACAGGGATGGCGTAGATCGTGCCATCGATGTCGATAGGAATCTTATGGGTTAGGTTCGCGTCCATTGCGCTCGTGTCCGCCTTCAGGCCGGCACCACGGCCAATCTCAGTCTGGAACCAACTCTGACGGGCCGCACTCAGCGTTCCGTCACCCATGATCTGGAGTGCTGTCTGCATTGTTGGAGCACAACCAGCTCCACCCATCGCGATGGCAATGCCAATCGACTCCGCGATAGTACCGGACACTTCGTTGGAGATGGCGACGTACAGACCGTAGAGCCGTGTCCAGACTGCCGCCGCGTGGTTGGCATGGGTCTGGAACCGGCCAGCGAACAAGTCGCCGCCCGTCGCGTGCTTGTCGTCCTCCAGCCGGATGTAGATGCCGTGCATGTCCTCGTCGGCATGGAGGGGAGCAGAAAGACCGATGTATGCTTTCAGCCAGGCATACTCTATGCCCCACGATTCCCCAGCCTCGGCAGCAGCCCTCGCTGTCGCCGAGATGTCGATCTCGTGGTTATCGATCACGATAGGTCCCGCCGGCGTGCTGTAGGAGCCAACGTTGATAGACTCCAGGAAGTTCGGAGCCCAGTGAACCTTGACGGCGACCAGCGTATGTGTCGATACATGCGCGGTCACGTCACCCAACAGGTAGCCGAATGGCACGGTATTATGGGCATCATCCTCACCGCTCAGTATGTCGGGATCACCCACGGTGCCACCGGCCTTCCGAATGTAGACAGGGTCGCCAGCATGCAAGGCCCGCGCTTGCCCGTCTATTGAGCCATCCGAGATGCACCCAGTCACGTCCAGGTACCAGATACCCTCGGTGTCGATCGCGATCAGATCGGTGGCGGCCGCCGCGCTCTTGAGTGCCACACCAACACCATTCATCCAACCACTGCCGACCGCGAATAGGACAGGATCGCCTTTGTCCACCAACGCGTCCGCGTGGTAGGGGTGAATCAGGTACGACTCCTCGAGGGTCACGTGTCGCCCCTCATAGGTGCTCGAGATCTCCGTTCCCGCCGTGCGCCCCGTGGCGACATATCTAACAGGCATTTCGTTCTCCTTTTCCGCCCTCCGGCCCGACGCTCTTAGCGCCCAGCCGCGGCGTTCGCCAACTTCTCGGATTCCGCCTCATTCATGCCCTGGGCCTTGTAGAGCCGCAGGAAGGATTCCTTGAGCGCCGTGCCCTCGCTCGCCGAGACACTGCCCCCCATGCCGATGATCTTGCCGGCGGCGGGCACCAGCGCGGCGATGTACTTGCGCTCCGCCTCGACCGCCGTGCCCACGGTCGCCGTCAGGGCCTCTTTGTCGAGCGCCCCCTCTTTCAGCGGCACCGTGCCCGCGAGCACTTCCTGAATCCGCACCTTAGCGGGTGCCGGGAGGTCACTCTTGCCCACCGCCTCGGCTACCAGGTCGTGCGCCTCTCGTTGCATGGCCGCTTCCTGGAGGCGTTTGACCTCCGCTGCTAGTGCCGCGTTGCTCTCCCTGAGAACCTTTGCCTCTTCCTCGGTCACTGTTTCCTCCTGCGGCTGCCATACAGCCGCACGGCCTCGTGCCGCCTCGAATAGGGTAAGAATCTGCCCGCCCGCGCCAGCCTGGGTAACGAAGTCCAAGGACTTCCCTCTCAGGATCTGCTCGATGAGAATGCCCTTGCGGCCTTCGGCCTCCCCCAGGCGCGGCTTACCATCCGCCCGAATGCTCATACCGATGTGCGGTGCCAACTCCGCGACGGTCTCCTGGTAAGGTTTGAAGACTTTGACGTCGCTGTACAGGCCAGGGCCTGCCGGGCCGTTGGCATCCCAGGCGGCATCCGTCGTCAGTTCGCCCGCCAGGTCGCGCAAGCTGCGCTCCGGCCGTTCCACTTCCTCCTTCACCGTCGGATGATCCCAGTACGACTTCAAGCCCCTGGTGAACACTTTGGGGCCGTCGCGCTGGAGCATGGCCGCGCTGTAGTAGCCGCTGGAGCCCCAACCCGGCGCGAGAATCCTGGCCCGGATCGTGCCGTCCGCGCGTAGCGCCTTGCCTGCCTCAACCAGGGGAATCACGTCGCCGATGATCTCGATGTCGCCGGTGGCTTCCCCTTGTTTGCCACGCCACATCGTTGTGCCGGTCGCCTGGTCCTTGAGCCAGGCGCAGAGAGCGTTGGCATCACTGATGCCGTCCTTGCCCTCAAGTGCCTTCGCGCATTCGGCCTGGCTGCCCTTCGCCCAATCGCCGAAACCGGCAATCAAGCCCTCGATATTGCCCTTCTCAAGTAGGGGCACCGCTATGGCTGCCTGGTCGATCATGGCCTCATTCTGGTGCTTGAAGAACTGAATCTCCCGCTCCCGCTTCTTGGCCGCTTCCTCGCTGTCGAACTCGCCCAGTTTCTTTGAGCCATCCTTCGAGTACAGCACCCACTTGTCGCCCTCGTGTTTGATCATCTCAGTCAAGGCCACTGCCACCGCTGCCTCTGCCGCGGGCATGACCTCAGCATCCGCCGCCTCTGCCTCCAAGTCGCCCCAAGTGCGCTTGAGCGCGCCTTCTAGGCCGTCCAATTGGTCGCGCAACGCCTGAGAGAGCGTCTTGTTGGCCAGTAAGTCCTTGGCAGAGCGCAGCAAACTGCGCGCCTGATGTCGGATCGTTACCGCTTCACTGAGTAGCATATGCTAACCTCCACTCCCGGCTCTGCGCTGAAGAAGACAGCAACGGCAACCTGGAAACCGCAGGGGCCTCAGTTTGCCCTCTGGCGTGCTCGACTCGCCAGGGAACTCGCTGTCGAATGGTATCCAGCCGGCGTCCTGGTTCTCTTGGCAGCCGTCCGATACCCGATTGTCTCTCACTGTTTCCCAAGCCTTCTCGATCACCAGCCCGGAGTCGCGCAGTTCCTCACCCGTCTGGTAGTTCGCCGCCTCATATGCCTGGCCCGTTTCGGTCACGGCCACCAGGTGCGCCCGGCTGTCTATGTGCTCCTGAGGCCGCCCGACCGCGAATTCCTCGAAGCGCTTGGCGATGCTTGTGGCCACTTGGTCATACGACCAGCCCTCGTCCACACCCTGAGTAACAATCGTGCGGATGTAGTCTCGCGTCGTGGCGGTCGTCTTGACCAAGCGGGCGCCAACTTCCTCGACGTAACGCACCGCGCGCGGATTGCGCAGGTCGAAACGCCCCCGCAGCCCGAGCGAGAGTCGCGCCTGCCTGCCGCCGGCGGTCATTGCCCGCGCGACCGTGCGCAGCACCGGCTTGCTGAGGCCGTCCGTCATCTCATCGGCCATCTCATCCCAGAGCGCTTCCCAGTCATCGGGCTTGACCGGGCCGGCTTCCCCTAGCGGGAAAGCATCCTGTAGTGTCTCGAACCGCTTGAGGAATGCCTTGCCCTGAGCGCGGAAGGCGGCCGCTACCAGCGGCTCCAGCTCCGCCTCGAGTGGCGCCAGCGCCCGCGCCTTGGCCAGCCGGGCCACCTTGGCCAAGTAGGTCTCGGCTGCATCGAGGAGGGCTTGCCGCCTATCCACTGATCCCCCTCACCGCATCGCGGAACTCGCGCAGCGCCTCACCGAAGGATTCCTGCTGTAGTTGATCTTCCTCCACCTCAGCGCCCTGCCCCGGCTGACCGACGGCCGGCACGAGCACCGGCGCGGGCGGCGGCGGTGGCGCCAACTCCTCCCGTTTCCACATTGGCACCTCTTCCTCACCCTCTGCCGGCGGCGGGAACAGTTTGGCCAGCAGCTCGTCGGCGTTCTGCTCGCCCAGGGCCCCGAGGAGCATCCGCGTCACCATCTCCAGATCCAGCGTCCCGGCGAGCCCCTGGCCGCCCAGAGTCGCCGCATCCACAATTGCCGCGACGCTCTCCGTGATGTCGCGCTCCAGGATCGGCGGGAACGTGACGTGAATGTCTAGCGATGCCGGCTCGCCCGTCTCATCATTGGTTGGCAGAGTGACAATCGGCGTGCCATCGTCTTCCTCTACCACCGTGCCGGCCAGTGTTCCGGCTCGCACTGCCTGCTCGACGACGTAGCGGGCAATGTTGCCGAGGATGTCCTGCCAGAGCATCTGCCGTTGGCGCATCTGGAGCTCGGTCGGCCTGTCCAGGCTCTTTGCCGTCGCCAGCGTGCCTACCGAGGTATCGCCGAAGAATGTCTCAGGCAATCCCATCGTCGAGGCCACCATCAGCAGCAGGCGGCGGCCATCCTCTGCCGATGTGGTGGCGCCGGCGGTACGAATGGGCTGCATGTTGACGCTGTCGGCGCCGATGAACGTGGAGCCGGGTATCGGCGGCGGGTTGGTCTCACCACCGGACAAGCCGGTGCCATAAGTGCTGCCCAACTTCGTCTTCGCCGCTGCCACGCCCGCCTTGCCGGCCTTGGTAGTCAGTTGCCAGGCGAAACTCGCATAGGAGCGCACGATGGTCGCCCAGTTCTCCAGGAATTGCGTGTAGGCTTTGGCCCAGTCCAGCGCCGCATACACCTCGGAGACGCCGAATCGCATGTCCGACAGGCCACCGACCTTGATGTGGTAGACCGGGCTCTCCCAGCGTACCGGGCTGTCGCCGATAGTCGCCGGTTGTTGTGCCGGGCGGTAGCGCCAGTCCGGGTAGTATTCGGTGCGGTTGGCGCCCATGATCTGCCCCAGTGCCGGATCGAGCCGCGCCTCCGTCCAGACGCGCTTGTAGAACCAGGGCGTCTTCGCATCCTCAGGGTCGGCGATCACGTCCTCTACCTGATCAAAGGGGATAGTGCGCACACGCACCCGGCCACGCTTCCTCGCATCCACGAAGAACACGAAGAAGAGGTTGGCCATCACTTGCAGCTCGACCTCTGTCTGGAGATGCGCCTGCTGGGTGGTTAACTCAGCCTGGTTTTTCGCATCATCCTGCCAGGACTGGAGGATGGTATTGACGTCCTCGTTATCGCTGCGAATCTCGACACCCTGGCCGAAGACGTAGTTGGCCTGGACGTTGACGCCCCTGCGGATTAGCGGGTTCTTTAGGTAGAATAGTCGGGCCAGTTGCGTGATCTTGCGCAGGGCAGCGCGGCTGAACTCGCGCTGCCCTTCCTGGGATAGGCGCATCCAGCCCTGGTCTTCGAGTGCCAACTCTAGCTCCGCCAGCCGCTCCGTGAGCAGTTGGACATTGGCCAGCATGGCGCCCACCTCCTGGCCTCGCTCCGCCCAGGTATCCGGTACCAGGATGCCGCCGCGTTCGCTATATCCCATCAATCACTCAGAATGGCGAGATTTCGACGCGCTGGTCGTACACATAAGTACCCTCAGCGGGTAGTTGCGGCATAGTCACGGCCCACCAGGCAAGTGCCCTGGCAATCACCGTATCGTCGTGCAGGCCCTCTGGCGCGCTGTAGGCGCTGCGTCCTGTCGCCCCGATTCGTTGCTCGTATGCTTCTAGTTCTCCCGTCCAGATGGGGTCGGCCTGCCACTGGCATTCGCCACGCTCAAAAGCCAGTGACAGCGACTCGATCAACGGCGGCTTGCTCACGGCGGTTGTGGTGAACCCGACCACCGGCAAGCCTTCACGCTGGAGCACCTCGATCACCGGCTCGCCAATGCTGTTCGCTTCGGCCAGAATGATGGCTGGTTGCCAATGGTCACACATAGCCCCCAGTCGCGTCCGCTGGAACACGTAGTCGATCTGGTTGAAACGGTCACGAGCGATCTCACGTCGGCACGTCGCACATACCACCGAGATGGCCGTGAAATCTGTCTGTTTGGCCCAATCCACACCAGCAACGATGTGATGCTGGTAATGCTCTCGCGGGATGGCTAGTGGTGCGTGCATACAGGCATCGATGTTGCGGAACACCGCGCCCTCACCCTCGAGGAACTCAGCGAGAATCTCCTGGCGGTACATCTGGTCAGTCAGATCGCTGGTTATCTCGGCCAGTGCTTCCGGCGACAAGTATGGATTATCCAGGCTGGTGAAGTGCCAAGCCGCCCACCGTCCGGAATCGTCACTGATAGCACGCTGGTAAAGGTGAAAGCCGTGGTTCTTGCGCTTAGGTGTGAAGGCAAATGCCGCATCGCCATTATTGTCCAGCAACATCGGCGCTCCTACTACCGTCCAAGTGCTCGGATCCATGATGCTGTACTCGTCCAGCAGCAGTAGATCGGCATAGTCCCCGCGCAAGCCATCGGCATTCCAGGCGGTCTTCGCGCGGATGCGTCCTTTGTTCCAATTGGATTCCAGGAGACGCTCCGTTTCGTTCTTCCGCACAAGGCCGGCAGCGATGGGCTCGGCAAGGGCATTCACACAAGCCTCCCAGAATACGTCCGTCTGCTCGGCAGTAGGCGCCGCCTCGAGCACGCGTCTACCTGCTAGCATTCCCTCAATCGCCACATCGCTGAACACTGTCGTCTTCCCAGCTCGCCTGCCCGTGACAATGACTTTGCGCTTTGCCTTGCTGAGCTTGAACTCGCGCTGCTTGAGATGCGGTTCATGCAGCCGAATCGTCAGTTCTGTTGCCACCGTACACCACCCGCACTATCACATCGCCACTATGCTCCTGACGGACTGTCTCACGGTATTTCGCCGGTCGATTCGCTTTCAGCAGGAAGATCAGAAGCAGATCGCTGCTAGCGCTGGCTCGCTCCCAAGCGATTCCCTCCAGTATGTCACAAGCCTCATCCACAGCTTCGGCCCAGGATCGCGCAAAGCCCTTGAACTGCTTGCGGTTGCGGTAGGCCGTGCGTCGGTCAATGCCTGCCGCCAAGCAGGCAGCACTGACATTGCCACCAATGCCTAGAGCCGCAAGGAAACGCGGCCACCACTCGCGCCCTTTTTCTGGTGTAGCATTCTCAGCTATGACGTTCGCCACTCACGCCCCCGCCAACCGGATGAGTCCCTCGATCCAGTCCTCGGCTCCCCGCAACGCCAGCGCCCACTGCTGTACCGCTACCTCGTCCGGCGGCGCCACACGTTCAGTCGCCGGCGGTGCGCCGAGCACCTCGCGACCAACGCGCAGCGACCGCAGCGCCGCCCTCAGTGCGCTCGCGAGACTATGCGCCTGGAGTGGCGCGAGAGCGGGTAAGCCGATGAGGCCGGACTCACTCACAACTCACCATTCTCCTCATCGTCCTCTTGCCACGCCGGTACGTGGCCCATGTCAATGATCTGGCCGCAGAGAAGCTTCACTCCCCGTCGAAATGACGCGATGCGCCTGCGCAACATCGCCACCTCACATTCCAGCGCCGTAATCCTTTCGTTGAGCGGCTTGAGCAACAGGAGCACGGCTTCGGTCGTCGCCTTGTTAGCATCGGCATTGCTCCTGCGCCTGGCAGAAAGGGCGACGATGAGGCCAGCAAGGGCGGTGATGATGGCGACAACGAGGCCGGTATCCATGCCCACCATGCTAACGCATCGCCTTCCGCGCCATGTCCTCGGCAAGCAGACGATTCAGCAGAGTGCGTTCCGAGATAGTCGGTAGTTTCGGCGTGTGCACCAAGGTGCCAAAGCCAAAGGTCGCCGCACCGGCCGTGATCGCCTGCCAGTAGAGAGGGTCGAGTGTCCACGGGGCATAACCGGCAAGAGCACGGAACGTCGCCGCAACCATTGGCACGGAGAGGCAGGCCGCCAGGAACGCCAGACGCTTCTCTTTCGGGTTCAGATAGGTGTACTTCGGGATGTAGTCCGCAATCCAGGAAAGGAGCACACCAACGGCGATACTCACGCCGCCGGGAGTCGAGAGCCACGAAAGGAATGCTGCCAGCGTCATAATCGCCTCGCACGCGAAAGCCGGGGCATCTACTACCCCGGCTATCATCATACGATATGCGAAAGGCTCTACGTAAGGACGGACGGACGGACGGACGGACGACACCAATCTAGGCTGACATGATGCTGACAATCCTCTCAATGTGGTCATGGACTGTCGTACGGGTCAGCCCAATACGGCGAGCAATCTCACGACGTGAGCACCCCTCGATCAATAGACACGCCACCTCGCGCTGCCGCTCCGAGAGCATCGGCAGGATGGCCCGCAGTCTATCGCGGTCTAGCGTCAGCGTCAGTTCTACCATCACCAGCCCCAACCAAACCCCGCAGGTGCCGACCGCAGTAGGGACAGAATGTCGCTTCCGGGATTGGATGGCTTGACTGCAACTCCAACGTCGCGATCCGTTCACCGTCAGTCATTCGCCTGGTTTCCCCTCTTCCAGCCATTTATGGACGCGGTCTATCTCTGACCAAGCAATGCGTAGGATCGTGTGACTCTTGATAAGGCCTCTCAGGTAACTGGCCTTGAACTCCACTACAATGCCCTCTGGCTCCACGTGAGAAGTTGACTCGAAAGCGTCCTCAGTGATAATGAGCGGCGGTTCCGGGTTAGACGCCACCTGAGCGA
>Ga0315289_10004740_pt1 | contig 20227 bp, 17 predicted proteins | sample YL17G11_40_MG_FD_203452 | JGI IMG/M metagenome (GOLD analysis project Ga0315289, IMG submission 203452) | Sediment microbial communities from Yellowstone Lake, YNP, Wyoming, USA - YL17G11_40 | ecosystem: Environmental > Aquatic > Freshwater > Lake > Sediment | place: USA: Wyoming | collected... | reverse complement strand
TGGCGCTCTGGGGCCTTGGTGCTCTGGTGCTCTTTGCTGGGCCAGGAGAGGCGGAAAGTCAAATAGCCGAGATCCGACTCGCCGCAGCCGGAAGAGAGCCACAAAAAAAGAAATAGGAGTAATTTAAATGAAGGATGTTTAATCATTGTTTGACTATCGGTTTTTACCAACGAAAGGTAATATGGCCTTCATCATTACGCGCGTTAATTAAGGCATACGTTCCATAGGCACCGCCGCCAACAACCCCCGCCACGATAACCCAAACCCAGGCTTTTTTATACCAGGGTTTTCCCCGGGAACCCGCCGGTTTACCAGCGGGTTCCCGTTGGTTTGATCCCAGAGATGTATCGGATGAAATCGCCAGGGGAGCAAGACTGAGATCCAGCGTTTCGGGCTGGTTGGGCCGGATCCGGATGTCTTTTTTGTTTTCGAAAAAACCTTCTTTGCTGGTAGTAACTTCGTGATCCCCGGGAGGAACCTCAATCGAGAGGTTGGTTTTTCCCTTCCGGTTTCCATCCAGATAAACCTCCGCACCGGCCGGGGTGGAGGTGATCAAAAGTTTCCCGGGCTTCCCTTCCAGGTTTTTTTCAAACCGGACCGTCTTCTGGTAAAAAATTTCCACCTCCGCGGCAATCGGGAGATAGTCGGGATGCTCCAGCCGGAGTTGATGCCGCCCGATTTTTTGGTCAGGCAAGGTTTTCGGGGTTTTGCCCTGGGAAGTATCATCCAGATAAATTTCCGCTCCCGGCGGGGAAGAAACTACTTCCACCGATCCGGTCTGCTCGACGAGGATTTCCTCGATCCGGGTCTGCTGATTGGGTTTAACCACCACGCCCTTCGAGATCGTGGCAAAACCATCCTTGGTCAAGGTCAGGTTATGCGGGCCCGCGGGGATTTTTTCGATTTTATCCGGGGTATACCCAAGCAGTTCGGAATCCAGGTAGACGGCCACCCGGGAGGGATCGGTGTTGATTTCCAGAGATCCATATTCCTCTTGTTTTTGCTCGCCTTCCGCCAGGGTTCTGTCCTTTTCTTTTATTTTGCCTCCGGACACTTTCAGGACCAGGCGGGTCAAGGGGCTAACCAGGTCGCTGACCGCGCAGGGACATCGGTCGGAAGCCGCGTTTTCGATTTCCCCGGTCTCCACATTAATGATTTGCAGGTTGAGGCTGAAAACGTCGCCCAATTTGCCCACCGAGCCGAAGGCCATCTTTTCCACCCCGAGAAGCTGGCCGATTTTGACCGCGCACTCCTGGGAAGTGCAGTCCTGAAGCTGGAATTCCTGCTCCTTCAGGAGGGTTTTCATGTTGCTCCGGTCGACCACCCGGAAACGGCCGGTTAAAAGGAATTGTTCCCGGAGGGTGTCAGAGAGGAGAAAGCACTCATCCGGTGAGAGTCCGCCTTTGCAATCCAGCTCCAGGACGGCCAGGAAAGTTTTTCGGGGTTCGGAAGCGGGCGGTTCCTGGGCCCGGACGGGATTGATGGGGATGATGGAGAAAAGAAAAGCGATAATGATAATGACGGCAACCGATTTGGATCGCATTTCTCCCCGCGCCCGCCGTATCTGCTATCTCGCCCGTTCGGACCAGAACCATCTGGTGCGGAAATTGAAAGCCATTCCCAGGCCAGCGGTAATTCCCATATGATCGACGTCTTTACCCCCGTATCCAATGATAAGATTCATAGAAATTAAATCAGTCAGGTCGACGTCCGGTCCCAGGGCTACCCGGACCACGCTGGCGCCGGCGATATAGTTTTCCCAAACGACTTCCCCTGTCATCTTGAAGCGTTCATGGAAATAATGGTTGAACTGGATGAGGGCCCGGCCGCCCATTAATTGGGCATAACTTCCGCCCATGACCAGGTTGGTGCTGAGCTCGGGGCCGATCCGGATTTTTCCGGAGAATCCCGAGCCGACTCCGTTGTTGTTCATCCCCAGCTGATAAGCGGGGATGATAGAGAAGTAGTCATGGAAGCGGAACTCGACCTCGGTAAATCCATAGTTAAAAGCGAGATGGCAGATACCATCCGTGTGGTAATCGCAATTTTTAGTATCGATCAGTCCCTTGCCGTCAGCGAGACCGATCCCGAATTTGATGCTGTAGATCAGCTTGAAAATCCGGTACATCAGGTCTACTTCGGCCAGGTGGTAGAACTCTTTGTCCCCGTCCTCGGCGTACTGATAACGGAAGGAAACCCGGTTGTTTTTGCCCCGGTATCTTTTGATGTCCTGGGCATAATCCGGGCCCAAAGCGGTCTGGGAGGTTGGGGCCGGTTTATACGCGGGTGGTTCGGTTAAAGCAGGCTGAGGCAATTCCTCCGTTTTCGGCTCCAGGATTTTTTTCAGGTCTTCATCCCGGAATTTAACCTCGTAGCCGTTTTGCACCTTGCTCTTGATCTCGGCCTCGGGATTGGCGATGGAGAACTGGTCGCTGACTTCCTTGACAGAGAGTACGCCCAGGAAGACCGAGCCTGAGATTTTTTCTCCGGTAACGGGGTGAGTGATGGTGATTCCGGTCTTATAAACCAGGAGCGCCATCCCGGCTTTGACCCCGTCCAGGTTTCCCATATCCACGTATATGTCGTCCCCATCGACCTTGATGACGTAATGTTTTTTTATTTCGGGGGGCTTGGTTTCCGGATTTTGCGCCGCCGCCGGGGAGATTCCCAAAACCAGGAGAAGAAATCCCAGGAGTATGACCGAAGATATAAAAGATTTCATGAACTCCTCCTTTCGTTGATCTATTTTTCCAGCTCGGCCTGCCAGCCCTTGGAAACCAGCAGGTTCCGGAAGAAGACCCTTAGGACTTTGGCCTCACCAGGACCGAGCGTGAGATTCAGGATCTGATCTTTTATCCCTCGGCAAAGGAATCCCTGGTCGGGAATATGGATTTTCAGCCGGCGGGAACCGGAGGGAACGGAAATCTTTTCCTCGAAGGAAAATTTATGGCGGTCGTACCCATAGGCGTTGCCCAGGAAATCACCGGGGATTTTTTTATAATAATTAAAACCCTGGTCGTCGCCCAGCTTGACCGTGATCTCCGGACAATTTTCATTGTTCTCATCCTGGACCCTGAGAATGATGAACCCGGGCTCGTCCGGGACGGGAGGCTTTTTAGTTTCTTCCGGTTTCTTTTCCTCCGGGTTGGCCTGACCGGTGAAGGCCAGCACGAGTTGGTGGCAGAGGCTGGAAATATTGTTTTCGTTTTCACAGCGAAGACTTTTGCCCTCGCGGGCGATGCCGGTTTCCACGTCGATGAATCGCGAATTCAAGGTATAGGTTTGCCCGATTTTTACGATGCTGCCGATTACCACCACCTGGGTGCCGGCTAGTTTTCCGACCCGGACGGCATTTTTTTCATCCAGGGCGTCGCTTAACTGGAGTTTCTGCTCGGTTAAAATCTTCTGCAAAGAGGCGCGTTCCACCACCTCGTAATTTTTCAGGTTGACCAGCTCGGTCCGAAGAATTTCCGAAACCGATCGGGCCAGGTTCTGATTGGGGGGAATACTCTCAAAATCCAGGACGGCGACCCGGTCCTTGGCGAGGACGATTCCGGTTCCCCAGGTTATAATCAGAAAGAAAAATAGGAAAAATTTTAAAACAGGTTTCATGGCTAATGTGCTCCTGCGACGATCAGCAGAACCAGGAGGATTTCCCCGACGATTGTGCCGACAATGCCTACCACCACCCCGGCGCCGAAACCGCTGCTTTCGTCTTTGCCCTTGTCGTAGCCTTTTTTGAACCCCTCCGAGTAGCCGGAGGAATAGGTTTTGCCGTCCTTGGGGGGTTCGACTTTAGATGAGGAAAATGCGGAAAAAGATGGAAAGAGGGGAAGTGCCTCGATAGTTTCCGCGGCCGGGACCCTGGGGGGCATCGGGGATTTATCGGGCGGGGAAGGCGGTCTGACCGTATCCGCGGGCCGGTTCATTTCCCGCAGGGCTTGCGGATCAACCAGCCGGTAATATTCGGTGATCATATCCTTGACCTGGGGCAGATAGCGGTTTTCCGGGTGAAGTTCGATGAATCTTTTCAGGACCTGGATTCTGACCGGAATGGAGAAATTCTGAATTGACTTGATATATTTCTGGAATAAGACCGTATCTGAGTCGGTCTCGCTTTGGACCGGCGCGGCCTGATTTTCCTTGGGAATGGTTTGATTTTGAGAAAAAGCGGTGCCGGAAGGAGTGAAATAAATGATGGTGAAAACCAGGACCGGAAAAATTATTTTGAATGACATATTATAACCTAGAATTTGTTCGGCACCATTGTATTCGAACTAAATAAATATACAAGAGAAAACACCGATGATGCTTATTTTCCTAGCCTTATATGCCTTATATATTGGAAGCGGAAAAGTAAGTGATTTAGAATACTTTTCCCGCCCAGGGAGGTTTCTCTTGATCAGCCGAAGAAGATCGAGCGGCGTTTTTTCAGGCCCTCGAGGATCATCCCCTGGACCCGGGCCCGGAGTTCCTCGTTGAGCTGGTTGATCAGGATATCGTCGTCCAAGTCTTTTTCCGTGTACTGATCGTAGTGGATCGGCTCCCCGAACTGGATGGTCCACTTGGTAGGGAGAGGAATGAGGGAGGCCGGGATCGGGGTGATCGGGATACCGGTAAACCGGGAGAGGAAGTCGGCCCGGGCAATGATGAGATGGACCTCCTCGGCCCCTACCACCGCCACCGGGATAGCGGGCGCCCGGGTCCGCACCAAGAGCCGGATGGTCCCCCCCCGCCCGAATCTCTGCACCCGGTAGCGGTAGCGGAACTCCTTCCCGATTCCTTTCAGACCCTCGGGGAAGACCCCGACCAGCTCGCCTTGCCGGAGGAGCCGCTCGGCGTTTTCCGGGCAGGCCCGGGGCATACCCCACTTGGCGACGAAAGGGGCCATCAACGGCCAACGGCTGACGAAATCCTCGGCCAGGAAGCGCGCCTTCCGGTTGGCCGGGTGCTCCTTAAGGACGGCGATGGAGATCATGGCCCCATCGTAAGGAAGCATTCCCGAATGGTTGGATACCAGGAGGGCCGGCCCCGAGTAGGGGATGTTTTTAATCCCGATCGCGGTGATCCGCCAGTATTTCTTGTAAAAGAATTCAAAAATGGGTTCCACCAGGTCCCAGAAGACCGGGTCGTAGCCGAAATCGTCCACCTCCTCGGCGGTTCCGATCATCCTGATTTTTCGGATGTATTTCCGGACCGGTTTCTCCTGGCGGAATTTTTGGAAAAGGGAGAGAGAGGTTGGGTCGTCTTCCTTTTTTTTATCCGTTCCCTTGATCCGGCCTTCGAGTTCCTCCAGGTGCTTTAAAGACAGGTCCATTTGTCCAAGGATCCGGTTGAGTTGCTCCCCGTTTTCACCCCGGCCGCCCCGGGATTTTTCCGCCTGCTTGATCGCCAGGGAGATTTTATGGTTCAGGTTGTGGAAACGATCCTTGAGCTTCCGGTCCAGCTCGGCATAGTTCTTCGCTGCGGTTTTGTTGAGTTCGCGGGCGAGCCGGTCCTCTTGGGTGTGGGTTTTCATTTCTTGATGCTGGCGTTTATTACATCTTAGGTAATTGGTTTGGGGGTTTCAACTTCGGCGTTGGCTTTCTGATTTTTTGATCGTAGTGGCAGGGCTTGCCCTGCAAATTTTCAGTCGAGCAAGCTTCCTTACAGGATAAACGACCAATACATTCGGCAATTTGCAGCCAATTATTAAGAACGCAGGCTAAAGCCTGCGCCTACCTATTTCTTGCCAACGGCTCTTTGCTCCCTGCTACTTTTCTCCCGATCGTAAATCGTCAATCCCTCGCCGTAGCTCGGGACAAGTCGTCAATTTGTTTTGCTTTTTGATACCAGGCCACGGTTCGACGGATTCCTTCTTCTAAATCCACCTGGGGACGGTAGCCTAATTCTTCCCGGGCTTTCCGGCAGTCAAAATGCAGGTGGTAAGCCTGCAGGGAAACCCGGTAGCGGGTCAGAAGGGGGGCGGTTTTGACGCCGAAGAGCCGGTAAAGTGACTCCCAGAGGAGGGCTACCAGATATACGGGGGGATAGGGGATGTTTATCCAGACCGGTTTTTTCCCCAGGTGCCGGGTAAAAATTTCGAAAAGTTCCTTCCAGGTGATCTTGATTCCGTCAGTCAGGATATATACCTTGCCTTCGGCCCGGGGATTCAGCGCGGCCAGGATCATTCCCTCCACCAGGTTTTCCACATAGGAGGTGCAGAGGAGTTTTTTCCCCCCGCGGATGAAACCGAAAACGCCCCCCTCCAGGGCCCGGGCCAGCTGAAAAAAACTGGTGCGATCGTTGGGGCCGAAGGGAAAAAGACCCGGGCGGACAATCACCGTTCCGAGCCGTCCGGATTTCTGGAAAAGATTGACCTGGTCTTCGGCCTCGATCTTGGTGACCCCGTAAGGAGGATATCGGCAATCGCGGGGAGCGGTTTCATCCCCGTCGATATAATCGCGGTAGCGGTGAACGGCCAGGGTGCTGACATAAAGGAAACGCTTGACCCGGTTTTCCGCGGAGGCGGCCAGGATATTCCTGGTCCCCTCGACAATAACCTTCCGGAATTCGGACAACGGTCCCCAGTCTGTTACCTTGGCGGCCAGGTGAAAGACATAATCCACCCCCGCGGTGGCAGGAAGAAGGGTCTCGGGCCGGGTCAGATCCCCGTGATGAATTTCCACGGGGAGGCCTTCCAGGTTGCGGCTCGGGGACCCGGGGAAGACCAGGGCCCGGACCTCGAATCCGCGCGCGAGGAGCGCGGAAACCAGGTTGGAGCCGATAAAGCCGTCCGCGCCGGTGACTAAAGCCTTCATCTAATCAATAACCAATCACCAAGTTCCAATAACCAAACAAATCCCAATAACCTTAACCCCGAAACTAGAGACTCGAAACTCGAAACTGTTTTTAAATTCGCTGGAGGAGGCAGAAAAAATCGGTAGCGATCCCCACGAAGTAATGAACCAGGAGACCCCAGAGAATCGAGCGGGTCCGGATGGCCAAGGCGCCGAAGGCGAGACCGGCGACAATCGCGGCGATGGTTTCTCCCTCCGGCTTTCCCCAGTGAACGATAGTGGACGGGATGGTTTGCGCCATGATCGCGAGGAATGGCCCCAGGCGCTTCAGGAGTCCCAGCTGCATATAGCCGCGGAAAATGAACTCAAACCCCAGGTAGTAAACCAGATAAGTCAGTTCCCAGAGAATAAATCCTCTGACTCCCTGTGCGGCCAGCGGGGCGAGGGGGTACTCGGCCGGGAATTCCGGGTTCAAGGAGGTCAGGTAAAGAAGGGGGAGCAGGATAGGAATCGACAGGAGAAAAAACTTCAGACCGAACCGCCAGTCCCCCAGGCAGATCCCGTAATCTTTCAGATCGTCGCCGATAAAGAATTTAATGAGAATAATCGGAATCAAGGCCCAGAGCAGGAAGGCGACTGTGCATTGATAGACCTGGCCGAAAGTCAGGGCCTGGTTCCGGTCGGCGAATCCGCTTCCGAAATGAAAAAGGAAAAAATTATGGTTGCCCTGGTAAAGGTAAATCACCATCAGGACGACCGAGCTTAAAAGGATAGTGGCACTGCGCCGGTCCTGTCCGCGGAAATAATCGAGGAGATCTTTTAGAAACATTTTTTAATAGGGTTCTAGTGTAGTGAGTCTAACGCTTCTTTACATTTGTTTATTTGAATTTATTGACCGTCATTCCCGCGAAAGCGGGAATCCAGGATAAAAAACATAGAATTCATAATAAAAATCTGGATTCCGGGTCAAGCCCGGAATGATAACAAGGGTAAAGGAATTTATGACTCACCACACTAGTTTCCCAGGGTTCCAGGGCAATGATTGTTTTGGTAACTTGTTTAATATCTTCCACTTGGACCCTTGAACCCTCGGCCCCGTGGACCCTTTGTTCTAAAGCCATTTGGTTTGTTTATACCATTCCAGCGTGAGCTGGAATCCCCGGGCCAGGTCGACCTTGGGCTCGTAGCCAAGGAGTTTTTTAGCCTTACCGACGCTGAAGGCCCAGTTTGTTTGAATCATTTCCGGTACTTTCTGCAGATTCAGCATCACGGGTTTTCGGCGGATCTTGGCGATGAGCTCGGAGATTCCCGCCACCAGGTAAATAATCGGCACCGGGATCGCGATCTTGAGCCCCTTTTTCCCGAGGGTTTGTCCCAGGAGCACCATGATTTCGTCCCAGTCGTAATTTTTACCGTCTCCCAGGAGGAAAATCTCCCCGGAAGCGACTTCCTTTTCCCCCGCCAGGATTATTCCATCAACAATGTCCTGGACATAAGCCATGTTAAGGATTTTGGGTTTTCCATAGACATCGATCCGGAATCCATTATTCATGGTTTTAAAAACATCCAGGAAGGCGTAATCCCGGGGCCCGTAAATCGGACCCGGGCGGACGATGGTGATCGGGAGCCTGTCCTTATACGGCAGGACCCGTTTCTCCATCTCCAGCTTGCTTTCGCCATACCAGGTTACGGGTTTTCCGCCCCAAGACTCATCGGTCGGCTCCCGGCCGACCCCCGGACCCTGCACAGCCAGGCTGGAGGTGAAGACAACCCGTTTCAGCCTGGGATTAACCTTGACCGCGGTTTGCGCCAGGATCTCCGGGGCGAAGGAATTGACCCGGAAATATTCGTCGCGGGAAAGGGCCATGACTTTCCCGGCCAGGTTGAAAACGATGTCGGCGTTCCGCAGGCCCTCCGCCAGCCCCTGGTCGCCCAGGCCCATGTCGCCGTAAACGTATTGGACTTTACAATTATCCAGCCAGCAGAGATTGCTGGTCTTCCGGACCAGGCAGGTCACCTCGTATCCCCGTTTCACCAGGGTTTCCACCAGGTGACTGCCGAGAAATCCGTTTCCTCCGGTAACAAAAGCTCTCATAACAATTACCTTTTTCCGTCATTCCGCACCTGATGCGGAATCCAGTATTTATTTTGTTCGCCTGGATTCCCGCTTTCGCGGGAATGACAACCTAGAGATTAAAAATCGTTTTGAGAAGATATCCCGTGATCTCGCCACGGGGATATTCATTTTGTTTCAATTTCAGAAAACTTACGGATGAGTTCGACGGTTTCTTCCGGTCTTTCCACGTGGATGAAGTGAGAGGTGTTGGAGAATTTTTCCAGCCGAGAGCCGGGGATGATCTCGTGGAAACGGTCGCCGAACTCGGCGGGGACCAGGCGGTCCTTATCCGTGAACATCAAAAGGACGGGGAAGGGGAATTTTTTCCCTTCTTCTTTCATTTTGGTCAGGCGGGAGATAAGCTCGGCGCTGGCTTTCGAATCGAGGCTTTCCTTTAGAATGTGTGTGAAAGCGACCGCGCCTTCGGGGCTGGAAAAGAGCCGGCCGTATTCCTTGACCTCTTCCTCGGAGAGCATGTTTTTATCCTGGTAAAAAATGGAATTCCGGACGAATTGATGGGCGAAACGCAGGGTAAGGGCCTGGTAAGCCAGAACCAGGGGGCTGATTTTGAGCAGGAAACCCAGGGCTTTCAGCCGGAACATGGGGAATCCGGGGCAATGGATCACCACCAGGCGGTTTACCTGCTCGGGGCGATCCAGGGCCAGGCTGAGAACGTAGAGGCCGCCCAGGGAATTCCCGATCACGATGGGTTTTTCCAGCTTCAGTTCCTGGAGAAAACGGGAAATGAATTCTCCGATTCTCCGGATGGAGTAATTGAAATCAGCCGGCTTTCCGCTTAACCCCGCCCCGATCAGGTCCGGGACATAGACCCGGAAGGATTTGGCCAGAGGGGAGATCACGTAGCGGAAGGAGTAGGCCGAGGTCATCAGGCCGTGAACTAGGATAAGAGGCTTACCCTCGCCGGCTACCTTGTAATGAACTTTCACCGGCCGGGGATAATCAGCCGTGGGCTTAAATTCGATAAAACGGCTTTCGATCCGGTAAAAATCGTGGGGACGATGCGGTAATTCGGGAAGTTTGCTCATCTCGATTCCGTTTACTAATTTTATCTTTATTGATAATGTAATATTGCTGGCGAAAACAATACTTTAAATACCTGAAACAGACAATGTTCGGTTATAGTCTTCCCCTGGGTCTGAAAAGAAAGTTGCTCCGCCCCATTAGCCGGGGCGGCAACTATATTGAAATATCCCTGCCGGAACATCTCCCGGAGCGGATCCCCCCTATTCCATTTTTCACGAATATCAGTTCGATGCACCAAGTAATTCACCATTTGGCCCTGCTTTCGGAAGAAAAATGGGTTGACGGAATCATCCTCAGGCTGGGTCAACTCCAGCTGGGAATGGGGCGCCTATCCGAAATATACCAGGCCCTGGTAGATCTGAAGAAAAGGGGCAAACGCCTGATCGTGTATTTGAACAGCGGGGAATCCTCCCATTATCTCCTGGCTTCGCTGGCCGACCTGATCGTGATGAACCCCGCCGGCAGTCTTTTTCTGCCGGGATTCCGGGTGGAGATCGTCTACCTCCGGGACACCTTGAAAAAATTCGGGGTGAAACCGGAATTCGAGCGGGTCGGCCGTTACAAGTCCGCTCCCGAGATTTTTACCCGGACTTCTCCCAGCCAACCGCATCGGGAGGAAATCCAATCCATTCTGGAAGAGATTACCGGTTATTACAACAACACCTTGCAGAAGAACCGGAAGCTTTCCGCGGGGGGGATTAAGAAAATAACAGACTCGGCGATCCTGACTGCGGCCGAGGCCCAGAAATTGAAACTGGTGGACGCCCTGGGTTTCCCGGACGAGATTCCCCGACTGGTCGAGGAGCGTTGGAAAGACAAAATCGTGATGATCCCCGGGGACCAGATGCCTCTTTCTTTTCATTTTTCTCCCCGGAAACCACGGAGACAGCGGCTCGCAGTTGTCTTCGTGGAAGGCACGATCCGGTCCGGGGAAAGCCTGGAAGACCCGTTCCAGGGAACGCGGATGACAGGGGCGGATACGCTGGTTCCTCTCCTGGATCAAATCGCCCGGGAAAAGAGCATCGTGGGGGCGGTTCTCCGGGTGGACAGCGGGGGCGGGTCGGCGGATGCTTCCGACGCCCTCTGGCGGGCGGTAATCCGCCTGCGGGAGAAAAAGCCGGTGGTGATTTCCTGCGGGGGGATGGCGGCTTCCGGGGCTTATTATCTGGCCGCCGGGGCGAGCGAAATCTTTTCCAATCCCCTGACCCTCACCGGTTCCATCGGGGTATTCTTCGGAAAGTTCGTGATCCGGGATCTGCTGGGAAAGCTGGGGGCCAATCCCGAGATTTTCAAAAGCGCGGAGCGGGCCGACATGCTCAGCAGTTTCAGATCCCTGACCCAGAAGGAACACGCGCTGCTGCGCCGGCATTTGGAATTCACCTACCGGAAAATGCTGGAGAGGATCGGGGAAGGGCGCAATATGAAAATGAGGACACTCTCCCAGCTTGCCGAGGGCCGGGTCTGGACCGGAACGCAGGCGGTAAGTTTGAATCTGGTAGACCACCTGGGCGGGTTGTCGGAGGCGATTCGGCGGGCCAAGGAACTGGCGGGGATTTCCCCGGAAGATAAGATCCCAATCCTGGAATTCCCCCGGCGCAGGTCCTGGAAAAAGGAGATCCTCCGGGGCATGATCGGGGGAGGATACGCGAGGGCGGGCTCTCCGATAGCTTATTTGAACCCGGTTTCTTTGTCTGATGGTTTTCAAGAACTGGAGGATCAGTTCCGGTTGCGAAACCTGACTCAAAATCCGATTCTTTCTCTTTTCCTCTCGCCGCAAAACCTCGCCCTGGCGCCGTATTTTCTCAGAATCAAGTGAGGCATTGTAGATTGACGAATGACGATTGCAGAATGAAAACCAGATGAACCAGAAAAACGAATTAAATCTACAATCGTCAATCAGTAATCGTAAATTGAATTGGCAGACCAGATGAATCAGATGGAGGGCGGATTATGAAAGGCGTAATTCTGGCCGGCGGGTTGGGCACCCGGATGAGTCCCTTGACCAAGATTACCAACAAGCATCTCTTGCCGGTTTACGACAAGCCGATGATTTATTATCCGCTCCAATCGCTGGTGCAGGCGGGGATAACCGATATCCTGATCGTGACCGGCGGACCGCACGCCGGGGATTTCCTGCGGCTCCTGGGGAATGGGAGCGAGTTCGGGCTGAAGCATTTGAATTACACCTACCAGGAAGGCGAGGGCGGGATCGCGGACGCCCTGCGGCTGGCGGAGTATTTCTGCGCGGGCGAGCCCCTGTGCGTGTTTCTGGGGGATAATATCATCGAGGGAAGCATCAAACCGGCGGTCCAGGAATATAAACGCCAGAAAAAAGGGGCCAAGATCCTGCTGAAGGAAGTGCCGGACCCGGAAAGGTTCGGGGTGGCGGAGGTCGTCAAGGGAAAGGTGAAACAGATCCTGGAGAAGCCGAAGCGGCCGCCTTCCAATTTCGCGGTGATCGGGATTTATTTTTACGATTGCCGGGTGTTTGACATTATCAAAACCTTAAAGCCATCCGGCCGGGGAGAACTGGAGATCACGGACGTAAACAACCATTATTTGAAGTGGGGAGAGCTGTCTTTCAGTATTTTAAAAGGCTGGTGGACCGACGCGGGGACATTCGATTCGCTCCGGCGGGCGACCAACTTAGTGGCGGAGAAAAAGACAGGGAAATAGAAAAACATGTTTAAATGTCTAATTAGTGAGACATATTAGTGAATGATTCTGGTTTGTAAATTTATTATTTGTCAGCTGTCATTCCTGTCCCGCATCAGAGTGCGGGATAAACTCCAGCAGGAATCCAGGTTTTATCGGATGTTTTTATATTTTTGAAGGGACAATGTCTGGATTCCCGCTTACGCGGGAATGACGAAATTGGAGGCAAGATGATCCAAGGGGTGGAGACAAAGAAATTAAGGGTGATCCCGGACGAGCGGGGCTGGTTGATGGAAATCCTGCGGAATGATGATTCCTTATTTGTTCGGTTCGGGCAGGTTTATGTCACCATGGCTTATCCCGGCATGATCAAGGCCTGGCATTACCACAAGGTACAAACCGATTTTATTACCGTCGTCCGGGGGATGGCCAAGCTGGTTCTTTTTGACAACCGCAAGGATTCTTCAACCTACAAGGAAATCAACGAATATTTCGTTGGGGAGAAGAACCCGATCCTGGTCAAGATTCCCCACTTGGTGTGGCATGGTTTCTGCGCGGTCGGAGGGAAGGAAGCCCTGATGCTGAATTGCCCCACCGAGGTATACAAATACGACGGACCGGATGAGTACCGGGAGGATCCTTTCACGGACAAGGTTCCTTACGATTGGAAACCCAAGCACGGTTAAACAAAATGCGGGTTCTAGGATTCAAGGGTTAGAGGGTTCAAGGGTTAAAGAAAAGCATTCATGAATCTAGATAAAGGCATTTTAAGTTTTTCTGACTCGAACCCTGGAACCCTGGGCCCCTTGGCCCCTATGCACTAATCATGAAGATTCTGATAACGGGCGGGGCTGGTTTTATCGGCTCCAATTTTATCCGTTTCCTTGTTCGCGAGCGTCCGGTAATCGGCGTCGTCAACCTCGACAAGCTTACCTACGCCGGAAACCTGGAAAATCTGGAAGGGCTGGAAGAACTCGCCGGGACGAATTACCGTTTTGTCCGGGGTGACATCGCCGATCCCAAAATCATGGAAGAAATCTGGACCGCCAATTCAATCGATACGGTCATCAATTTCGCCGCGGAATCGCACGTCGATCGCTCGATCGAGTCCGCGGAGGATTTTATCCGCACCAATGTCACCGGGACGCTGACCCTCCTGGAGGCCGCCCGGAAGCGCGGGGTGAAACGGTTCCTGCAGATTTCCACCGATGAGGTATATGGATCGCTCGGACCGACCGGGAAGTTTGTGGAGACCACCCCGCTTTCCCCGCGCAGTCCCTATTCCGCCAGCAAGGCCGGCGCCGATCTCCTCAGCCTGGCTTTCTTCGAGACTTATAAGCTGCCGGTGCTCATTACCCGCTGTTCCAACAATTACGGGCCCTATCAATTCCCCGAGAAGCTGATTCCCCTGATGATCAGCAACGCCCTGGAGGATAAATCCCTGCCGGTATACGGAGACGGCTTGCAGGTCCGGGACTGGATTCACGTGGAAGACCACTGCCGGGCCCTGCTCCTGGTCCTGGAAAAGGGCAAGCCGGGGGAGGTTTACAATGTCGGGGGCGGAAACGAATGGACCAATATCGAGATCGTGAAGTTGATTTTAGAGACTTTGGGGAAACCGGACAGCCTGATCAAGTATGTGGCCGACCGGCCGGGCCACGACCGCCGCTACGCGATTGATTTTACCCGGATCGAGCGCGAGCTGGGCTGGCGCCCCTGGGTTAATTTCGCGCAGGGAATTAAGGATACGATTAATTGGTATGTAAAAAACAAATCCTGGTGGGGGCGGATCAAATCGGGTGAATACCAGAAATATTATGAAAAGACGTATGGGTGGAGAATTAACAAATAAATCCAAAGTTCAAAATCAAAAGTTCAAATGGAATTCGGACATGCAATTCACCGCAGTCTTGCCAGGAGGTTGTCTTTTTATGTCATTCCGCACTTGATGCGGAATCCAGGATTTGATCCTTGCCTGGATTCCCGCTTCCGCGGGAATGACACATCAAATTCCAGGAATTCTTTATGAAAGTTTTAGTTACCGGAAGCCAGGGGATGCTGGGGGGGAAGGTCCGGGAGGTTTTTGCTTCCGCGGACAACGAAGTCGTCGGGATAGATCTGGAAGAAGCCAACATCGCCGATCTTGATTCCATCACCAGTCTGATTGAGAAGGTTCACCCAGAGCTGGTTATTCACACCGCGGCCATGACCGATGTGGATGGCTGTGAAAAGAAACCGGAATCGGCTTTTAAAATCAACGCGCTCGGGACCCGGAACGTGACGGTGGGGGCCAAAAAGGCCGGATCCCGGCTGGTTTATATCAGCACGGATTATGTTTTTGACGGAACCAAGAAGGAACCTTACAACGAGTACGATCCCACGAACCCGATCAGCGCATACGGGTCCAGCAAGCTGGCCGGGGAAAATTATGTCCGGGAGCTTCTGCCGGAGCATTACATTGTCCGGACCGCCTGGCTTTTCGGAAAACCCGGCAAGGATTTCCCCAGCTGGGTCGTCGCCCAGGTGAAAAAAGGGTTACATCCCCGGATTTTTCAGGATCAGATCGGGAGCCCCACTTATGCCCTGGACCTGGCCCGAATGATCCAAGAAATATCCCGAAAGGAAGGCTTCGGCACGTATCATGTAACCAACTCGGGGAGCTGTTCACGGGTGGATCAGGCCCGGTTGGTTTTAGAGTCCGCCGGTCTGGACCCGACGGCGATTGTCCCCGTCAATTCCTGGCTGGTTCCGCTCTCGGCCAAAAGACCGCCGCAAAGTCCCCTGGTCTCTTTAAATCTCGCTCCGCTTGGGATCAGTCCGCTCCGCTCCTGGGAAGAAGCCACGAAAGAATACTGCCGTTTGTTGTAACCGGCCGATTAATCGGCTGGTTAAAATGCGCCCGATGAATCGGGCAACGACGAAGAAAAACGAAGCATTGTTTTGTGGTTTGCCGATTTATCGGCCTTACGAGTTATTTCTGATCAAACTGTAGCGGTCGAGCTTGCTCGACTTATTTGCCGACCAAGGTCGGCCACTACGATTTTATAATAGAGCAAAAAAAGGCCCGTAAATCGCGGGCCTTAATTTTATTTACAGGGTTCGTTCCCCGAACGAACCGAGAATCGGCCCGGTTCGGAACCGAGCCCTACAATTATCAATCTTTTCTTAAAACCTCCACGCCGGGGAGCTTTTTGCCTTCGAGCAGTTCGAGGCTGGCGCCGCCGCCGGTCGAGATGTGGGTGAACTTGTCCGCCACCTTGGCTTTTTCAATGGCGGCGATGGTATCACCCCCGCCGGCGACCTTGACCGCCTTGGACTCGGCGATCGCCTTGGCGATCTCGAGGGTGCCTTTCTCGAACCCGGACCACTCAAAAACCCCGAGCGGGCCGTTCCAGAAGATGGTCTTGGCGGATGCGATTTCCTTTTTGAAAAGCTCGATGGTAGCTGGGCCGATGTCCAGACCCATCTTGCCGGCCGGGATCGCGTTTTTCGCTTCGACCTGGGGCGGGGTGCCTTCCTCGAATTTATCGGCCACCACGTGGTCAACCGGGAGCAGGATCCGGGTTTTCCGGGTGGTGGCGCGTCCGAGCATCATCATCCCGTCGTAGACCAGGTTTTCCTCAACCTTCGAGGCGCCGATCTCGATCTTCCGGGCTTTCAGGAAGGTGTAAGCCATGCCCCCGCCGACCAAAATCACGTCGGCTTTTCCACTGAGGTTGTCGATCACCCCCATCTTGTCGGAAACTTTGGCGCCCCCGAGGATCACGACAAATGGTTTCTCCGGATTCTTGAGCAGTCCTTCCAGGTTCTTTAGCTCGTCCCGGAGGAGGAATCCGCCCCCGATTTCCTTAACGAAATGGGCCATGCCTTCGGTGGAGCTGTGGGCCCGGTGGGCGGTGCCGAAGGCGTCGTTGATGTAAACATCCGCCAGGCCGGCCAGCTTCTTGGAGAATTCCGGGTCGTTTTTTTCCTCCTCGGGGTGAAAGCGCAGGTTTTCCAGGAGGATAACCTCGCCGGGTTTCATCCCGTTAACCATTTTCCCGACTTCATCCCCGATGCAATCCGGGGCGCACTTGACCTCCTGCTTGAGCAGGCTTCCAAGGTGGGCCGCCAACGGTTTCAGGGAAAGCTTGGCGTCCGGCCCCCCCTTGGGTCGTCCCAGGTGGGAAGCCAGGATGACCCGGGCCCCCTGTTTGACCGCGTGGTTGATCGTGGGCAGGGCCGCCCGGACCCGGGTGTCATCGGTAATCTTCCCATCTTTCAGAGGGACATTGAAATCGACCCGGATAAAGACCCGCTTATTCTTTATATCCAGCTCGTCAATATATTTGATTCCCATTTTCTCCCCCTTGGCTTTAACTCCCGATGAGCTTGGCCAGGTCGCACATCCGGTGGGAGAAGCCGATTTCGTTGTCATACCAGGAAATAATCTTGACCATGCGTTTTTCCATGACCCGGGTGGAGGGGATGTCGACGATGGAGGAGTGGGTGTCGCCGTTGAAATCGATGGAAACCAGGGGCTCCTTGGCGCAGGCGAGGATGCCCTTGAGCTTTCCCTCGCTGGCGGCGATCAGGGCTTCGTTGACTTCCTTTTCATTGGTGTCCTTATCCACCATCAGGACCACGTCCACGACCGAGACGTTGGGGGTGGGAACCCGGATGGACATGCCGTCGAGTTTGCCCTTGAGCTCGGGCAGGACTTCCCCGACCGCCTTGGCGGCGCCGGTGGTAGTGGGGATCATGGAAAGGGCGCCGGCGCGGGCCCGGCGGAGATCCTTGTGGGGGGCATCCTGGATCTGCTGGTCATTGGTGTAGGCGTGGATGGTGGTCATCAGGCCGTAGTTGATCTTGAACTTTTCGTTTATCACCTTGGCCACGGGGGCCAGGCAGTTGGTGGTGCAACTGGCGTTGGAAAGGATGTGGTGCTTGCTCTTGTCATACTTGTCATCATTGACCCCCATCACAATGGTGATGTCCGGATCCTTGGCGGGGGCGGAGATGATGACCTTCTGGGCGCCGGCCTTCAAGTGTTTTTCCCCGCCGGGCCGGTCCACGAATTTCCCGGAACATTCCAGGGCCACTATCACTCCCAGGTCCTTCCAGGGAAGCTCGGCCGGGTCTTTCTTGGCGAAGACCTGGATTTTCCGGCCGCCCACGACCAGGGCGTTATCCGCCACTTCGACCTTTACGGGGAAATGGCCGTGGACCGAGTCGTATTTCAGCAAATGGGCGATGGTCCCGATGTCCGCGATATCGTTGATCGCCACCACTTCGATATCCTTATTTTCCAGTGCGGCCCGCAAGACCAGCCGACCGATTCGGCCGAATCCACTGATACCAATTTTGATTGCCATTTCTACATCCTCCTTTCTAAACTAAAAAAAGGTTTGAAATTTAATTGAGAATGCCGTTATTATAAATTTCCAACCGAGGGAGGTCAAACCTTTCGAATGCGGATTGCGGAATGCAGATTGCGGAATTGGTAAAATGGTAGCCGCAGGCTTTAGCCTGCGTTGAGGATGGAGTAGAACAGGTCTATCGCTGAAGGCTGAAAGCTGACAGCCGATGAAGGACTTATGAATGCTTTCCAGAGGGTACATTTCATCCTGGTCGAGCCTAAATATGAAGGCAACCTGGGGGCGGCGGCCCGGGTTCTCGACAACCTGGGATTCTCCCGGCTGGCCCTGGTCAACCCGCGGGTGAAGATCGGCGATGAAGCCCGGAAGTGGGCGAACCAGTCCCAGAAGATTCTGGAAAACGCCGGGGTTTATCCAAGCCTGGCGGAGGCGGTGGACGAGATGGGCCTGGTGATCGGGACCACCCGGAGAAAAGGCATCCAGCGCGGTCATTCGATTGGCCCCCGGGAGATGGCCGACATGGCGGCACCCTTGGCCCGGGTCAACCAGATCGCCGTGGTTTTCGGGCCCGAGGATAGGGGCTTGACCACCCGGGAGCTCAAACTCTGCCGCTGGGTGGTAAGGATCCCGTCTCCTTCCGCTAATGATTCCTTCAACCTGGCCCAAGCGGTGGCGATCGTGGGCTACGATCTGATGCTGGCTCTGCGGGAAAAGGACATCCCCCGGCTGGCCACGACCCGGAATCTGGAATCAATGTTCAAGAGGTTCGAGGTCTTGTTGAAGGAAATAGGTTTTCTCCGCGAGGATGATCCGACCCGGATGATGGTCAAGATCCGGAGGATGTTTTACCGCTCCGGCCTCTCCGAACAGGAGATCAGGATCTTGCAGGGGATGATTTCACAGATCCGGGATACCCTGCAGAAGAAAAAATCCCCCGATTAGTTGGAAGTTGGCGGTTGGGGGTTTGGAGGGCACCCCAACATTCATTTTTGTGATTTTGGAGCCTTCCCGCCTTCTAGCCGCTCAGCTTTCCAGCGCTTTTTCTCAGTTCCAGAAACTTCTTCTGGGCGTCGCCCGCGAGGTCCGGCGGCACGTGGGGAATCAGGTTTTCCAATTTGTTCTCGTCGAGCTTTTTCAGAGGGAATCCTGGGAAGGATTCGCTGACGATATTCCGGATATCCAGGCCGAGCATTCCCATCTGGGCGAAATAATAGGGTAGATTTTCCCGGATCACTTTTTTAATCCTCTGCTGCTCCTCGGGACTATCCATGATCGCGCTGACCATGCCCCGGAGGCGGTTTTCCAGGTCGGCGTCTTGGTAGTCCAGGTAATATTTCTCAAAAAGCTTGATTTCCTGCATGACCCCGCGGATGCGCTCGTCCCGGGAAAGCCCGATGAAGGGAATCGTCCCCGGCATCGAGAGAACCATGGCGTGATAGCGGGTGGTGATCAGAAGGTTGAGGTTGCGGAGGAACGAGGCGATCTGAACCCCGACGAACTCGTTGCAGGAAATCAGGATGGCCTTGTTTTTCATCATTTTCACGACATCCCGGCAGGCATTCTCATCCACCGCTTCCATCCCGACCAGGACGATCTGGGCCTGGTAGGTATCGGCGGCCCAGTCAAGAGAGCGGGCGACCAGCTCGGAAAATTTCTGGTAGAGCTTCTCATCCTGCTCGTCGTAGTCGTAGAAATAAATCATCTTGTACTGGTTTTTCTTGTCGCCGGTAACCAGGCTCTTCGCGAAGCGGGCGACATCGGGGATGACCGGCCACCAGAAATAGTTCTGCATGGCCATCCCGATCAGGGGTTTCTTCCCATCCCATCCCCTCTCTTTCAGCAGCTTGGCCCCCCAATCCAGGCTTTCCGCCCGGAGGGTCCAGGCGGTGTCAACCCGGACCGTGGCCCCCGGGAGGTCAATCTTGTCCAGGACCTTTTTGGCGTCAACCGTCCGGGTGATCAGGTGGGCGTCCTTGGAGAGATACCAGGAAAGAAAGTTGTTGAAACGGCTCATGTCCCCGGCGTCCACCGCGTAGAAGAAACAGGGCTTGCCGAGCCGGGCCGCGAGCCCGGAACCGTAGAGGAAATAATGGAGCAGGGCGGAGGCGAAATTTTCCTTCCAGCAGGAGCCTTCCACCAAGACGATCATATGATTCTTGAGCGCCAGCTTGAAAACGTCCCCGAAGAACACCGAGCTCATGAATTTAAGGTTGACCTTGTTGTTTTTGAAGTATTCCTGGGCTTCTTCCAGGTTCAGGGTGGTCATGTTGATGTCC
>Ga0315289_10004739_pt1 | contig 20230 bp, 16 predicted proteins | sample YL17G11_40_MG_FD_203452 | JGI IMG/M metagenome (GOLD analysis project Ga0315289, IMG submission 203452) | Sediment microbial communities from Yellowstone Lake, YNP, Wyoming, USA - YL17G11_40 | ecosystem: Environmental > Aquatic > Freshwater > Lake > Sediment | place: USA: Wyoming | collected... | reverse complement strand
GTCCCGTAGCTGCCGCTAAGGGTGCCGCGCTTGGCCTGGATCAGGCGGTCCAGGTCGTCGTAGCCCGTGCCGATGGGGCCGTAATACTCGCTGTGGGCGTTGTTGTTGTACACCTCCTTCCACAGGCGATTGCGCGGGCAAGCCTGCCCACCCTATGCTTACTAGAAATACGCGTATTTGCATACTGGCGTCCAAGCCTGCATCTTCTCTGTTACCGCCTCTTTGCCGCCCGGTGCAGCGATGTCAGCGGCCGTAAATCCGAAAATATCCACGGCCGATTCGTCCTCACCGCCAAGCCGCAACAGCTCAGCCCTCAAAAGCTTCTCCCCTCGATACGTTGCCACATGCAGCGCAGTCCATTTCATGTCTCTGCACACCAAGCCAAACGTTAGCGGATCTTCTCTCTTTAGCGCTTCTCCAAACCAGATAAGGGACCATGTGCTGTCCTTCGACGTGCACAACACTCCCATATGCTTGCCCGAACTCCATTGAACGTTGTAGTAATAAGAGACCCTTCCTTTCCACACGCGCTCAACCAACCCCAGCTTGCCATGACCGTACTTCGCGCGAATGTACCGGCCCCAGGAATTAAACGCATGCTCAGGCAAATCAACCACCGCAACCTCCTCGTGCTGTGTGTTCGTTTGCCAACTGTCACCCCTGGCAAATAGGGGGCTCATTCTGGCCTCCCGATACCTGCCACTCCCGACGTCATCCAACACCTGTTGAAGCATGATGTCTTCGTACCGCAAGGGAAGCCTGTAGCAACCGAACGGACAGTCGGTGACCGTCACCAGCACGGATATCAGACCAAGAATAAGCCCGTTGCGGGCAAACGATCGGCCGACTCGCCGACCCCGCTGGGTATCCACCAGACCCGCCAGGCCAAGGACACAGCCTAGCATGCCAAGATATATTGGCACCATCAGGCCGAAAACCAATGCCAACACGGACCACCAACTCAGCCTGCTTGCCAGAGCTCTAAGCTTCTGCATTATCATTTGTAGCGATTCACCAGATTCGGCGTATAGCCCCACTGCATCTCATCTTCGACGTCAACGATGGTCTTGATAGTGCCTATAATACCAAGCTTCTTGAGGCGTTCTACAAGTGCATAATGCAAGTCCCATACGTCGTTCAACATTGCACCCAGATGACACTTAATGTCAATTGCTTGTTCCCCGGGGGCTCGATAGAAAGCACATACCCCAGTTCCGAAGTAATCAGCCTCTTTCACGAATGTCGTGCGGAAAGGATCCCCCATAGGATCATCGACGGATGCACCCCAATCTTTCTTTTGGTCCCCATGTGACAAGGTAAAAATGTCTGTCCATACGGGCTCTGAACCTGGCATGCGGAGAAGATAGGCCCACTCCGGGAGGGGCTCCGGGGGACGAGGGTAATCGCACGTTAGCACGTTTTCATCGAAGTCAGGCGGGCGCCGCCCATAGAGCCTGTCTAAGTATACCTCAACTTGGTCCTTGAGATTCAACCTGATCGTTTGCCACATCTGCGACCGCTTCAGGGCTTTTGACAGATTGCTACTTGGATCCCAGACAATCGTCCCCTCCCACCCAGGGGTCAGGTATCTGATCAGCATGCCCGCGGCGCCCATGAGGCTGTCAGGGGGATTCTCAACAAAATACTCGGTGATAACGAGTATGGTGAGGGCGGTGATGAGTTCCTGCTCTCCGCTGGCATCCACCCTGGCTATTGGGTTTGCGAGGCAATACTGGTACAGGCTAAGGATATTAAGATACCCGGCGGGGTCTCTGCTGACCCATCTCCCCAGGGCGGTGTGGTAGTATCGGTTGCGCACCTGGCACAGGGCGCTTTCCGGGTCGTGGCGATAGCCGGCGTAGAGCATTTCGTTGTCGTAGTCGCTGGCGTTGCCGGCGTCGGCCGACCAGTCGGGGTTCAGGACGGTCAGGTTCCCGTACGGGTCGTACTCATAGCGCTCGGCCACGCTGCCATCGGAGGCGTTCACCAGGGCCGTGACGTTCATGTTGGCGTCGTTGCAGTAGTACAGCGTATCGTCGGCCGTGCCGTCGCCGTTGGTGTCGCGGAACCGCACCACCGGGGCGTCGATGTACCGGATGTCCCAGACGTACTGGCAGCGCATGGTCGTGGCCGGGTCGTCCTTGTCGGCCTCATCCACATCCTCGGCAAACCGCTCCTCGAGCACCTGCCAGGCCTCGTTGTAGTAGTAGTCCGTGCGGTCCCAGTCATCGCCGGCCAGCATCTTGGCGATCCGCCGATTCAGCCCGTCGTAGCGATACTCCGCGATCACATTATCCCCGGAGTCCGTGTACGCCACAAGCCGGTTCCAGGCATCGTAGGTAAAATGCAGCCGCGTGGTCGGGGCCGACCGCGCCGCTGTGCTCCCCATGTTCCCGGCCGCATCGTACGTCGGATCGATCCAGTTGTCGCCCGTCGAGGCCGCGATGGCGTTGCCGGCGGCATCCGTGTGGTCGTCATCCGTGTCGATCTCATTGGCCTTGTTGTGGCTGCGGGTCTGGTCCAGCGTCACGCTGCCGCCATCCTCAATCTGGTACTCACGCGGCCTCACTCGGACTTGTGTCGGGCAAGTATGCCCGACCTACTTGGCTGCAAACATTCTACCAAGCACGCTCCGAGCCTTTTGCGCACCCGCAATCACTTGTCCTCAGGCAAATCGTCCATCGAGAAGACCTCAGCATACCCGCCGGCCAGATCGTACAGCCGAATCTTCCCATCATGGCAGCCAACAAAGATATGCTGGCTGTCTGCCCATCTGGCAAATGTAAATGGCCCGATGGCCACTAGCCACCCCTGCATCGTGCTCCGGTTGTATACCCTGAGGCAACTACCGATTCGCCTATCACACAGGTCTTCCAAGTAACAAATTCCGGCAGGGCTCCAGTCGAAACCATACCGGGTGGGCTTGCACGAAAACCATGGGGATGCCGCGGAGTATGGTCGACTCAAGGGGACAAATGACTCGCCATTGTATACGCCCACCGCTGCTCCATCCGGTGAGCGGGTTAGATGGGACGGGCAAATAGTCTCATCCATTGTGTCAAGCAGTGTTTGTTCCCTTTCGCTAGCAATGTGCTTACGCAACACGCTACTCTGGCGAATAAAAAAGACTTCCTGGCTATCTCGGCCCCAGCACCATTCGGTAACGTCTTTCGCGATAACGCCGATCTGCCTTGTGGCTCGGTTAATGTACTTCAGGTCGTGTCTTCCTCCCCGATGATAAACCCTCGGGGAATTCTCATACTGAATAAAGCCAACTGCCAGCCCGTCAGGGGAATACTTGGGACTGTCATACCACCACCAACCCGCCAGCTCGGAAGCGCTCCCATCGGCTAAATTCATCTCTGATAGCGCCCATAGGGGGAGGCCGTCCTGTAACTGCCCCGGTAACAGGAACGCAATCGCTTTGCCATCGGGGGACCATGTTACGGAGTCCTCCCCAGTTTGCACATCTGATATGGCAATCCTGCTTGAAAGGGTCCTCAGGTTCAAAACGTGCAGTTGGGTCTTGACAATTCGGCTCTTGGTGCGATCCCCCCTTCCATATGCCGCAACGAATGCAGCCGCATCGCCGGATGGTGATATCGCTGGACTACATACGAAATTGTCGCGTATACCTATAGCCGACCATATCACCCCATGCCGTAGCCAGACCATCGTGACGATGACAACGGCCGCCACGGCGACCCAGATGCTGCTTACGGCGACGGCTATGTCCCTGCGCCGCGGCGCTAAGGGGTTTGGTTTGAAGCGAATCCAGTACAGCGATGCAGCCGAGCCCATATGAGCCAGCGGCCCCAAGCCCGAAGGTATCATGGCCAAACTAAGGACGCCGGGGATAATGCCTAAGAGCGCAAGTACGAACGCGCGTTTAATGTGTGTAAGTCGCCCACCCGTGCCCAGCCATCTCTCCAGCGCCTGGAACACAATCGCCGTACCGCCCCAGACCGTGGCCAGCATCATTATGGCGCCCGTGGCGATCAGGACCGGACGAAGCCACGGCGCATCGACCTTCGAGAGTATGACGGCTATGTCCGATCCGGGCCATGGGGTCAAGGCTGCCTGAAATATGTATGTGGACTCCATCAAGAGCAGGCAGACACCGAGCACTATTAGGGATAAACGGACCAGAAGGCCCCGCAGTCGCGATGACACCACGAGCAGGACACAGCCGACCGTGACCCCGGCAACACTCCCGGCGGACCGCTGCATCGTCCACTGCCATGCGGACGCATCAGGAGGGAGAGAGCTGAAAGCCTGCCCCGCACCGTCAAGGCCGACACGAAAGCCTCCGAATCGCCCACCAGCGGCCAGGCCCATCAGGCCATGCCCCACCTCGTGCACAGCACCGGCGAGCATCACCCCCAGATATGCGGTCGGAACGACTATCGCGGCCGCCAATGCCAGCCGGACCGGAAACTCACGCCGTTTCACGATGCCCACTTAACCTGGCTCTCCTATATCGCACGTTTTGCGGTGCGGGCCGATGCCGTCGGACCAAAATCGCTGCCTCGGGGCCCATCGCCTGGCGCAACATGACCGGCACATGCCTTTGCATCGCAATGCCTTCACTGGGCACCACCCCAGGTGGTAGGCCCAGCCACACGATAATACCTCCACCCACGAACGCGGGCCACGCTACTCGTAGACATGTAGTCTCTCTTCTTTGTAAGTTATCTTAACGACCGGTCTCCACATGTCGTCCGATTCGAGGCGCCATTCGCACTCTGCAAGGTCAAGCGGGACATCAGGGAAGCCCCTTACCCTAACATAGTCAGGCAGATGCAGGTACGAGCACTTACAGGTGAAGTCAAAATCATAGAACTCTCTCTCTGTCTCCTGGCTTAGCATTCTGTACGTAGCATCTGGTTCCACTTTGGGCAGCATCCAGGGCCCGACAAATTCCTCTTCTCCCCAGAAAGTGAGCTCGTCCACATAACCGTCGCATGCCACTTTCGTTCCCCGGGCCACGATGGCACCTTCGCATCTTGCTCCTGGGTGGGACCAATGCATACCTTCCCAGGTGTTGAGGACAGTTTCAGTCCACATGTTGATGGTTTCCCATATTCGTGCCTCTGGGTCAGGGTCGAAGATGCCACCAACATCAACAGGTCCGGGCTGTGGGTACGTATATGTGGGAAGCCCCCCTGCATCTATGGGCAGCCCCTCGCCATGTGGCCCAAAGTCCTCACATTGGGGTTCCCCATTTGGACCAAGGGTCAAGAGCCCATATGGATCAGAGCCGCTAAAGGGGCGGCCCACTGCATATTGATAGAGACTCAAGCCATCAACGTATACTTTGGGATCACGGGACATCCACCGGCCCAGCGAGCAATGGTAGTACCGATTTCTTACCTGGTACAGCGCGCTTTCCGGGTCGTGGCGATAGCCGGCGTAGAGGATTTCGTTGTCGTAGTCGCTGGCGTTGCCGGCGTCGGCCGACCAGTCGGGGTTCAGGACGGTCAGGTTCCCGTAGGGGTCGTACTCGTAGCGCTCGGCCACGCCGCCATCCGAGGCGTTGACCAGGGCCGTGACGTTCATGTTGGCGTCGTTGCAGTAGTACAAGGTGTCGTCGGCCGTGCCGTCGCCGTTGGTATCCCGGAACCGCACCACCGGGGCATCGATGTACCGGATGTCCCAGATGTACTGGCAGCGCATGGTCGTGGCCGGGTCGTCCTTGTCGGCCTCGTCCACATCCTCGGCCAACCGCTCCTCAAGCACCTGCCAGGCCTCGTTGTAGTAGTAGTCCGTCCGGTCCCAATCATCGCCGGCCAGCAGCTTGGCGATCCGCCGGTTCAGGCCGTCGTAGCGATACTCCGCGATCACATTATCGCCGGAGTCCGTGTACGCCACAAGCCGATTCCAGGCATCGTAGACGAACCGCCGCTGCGTCGCCGGGGTCGCCGCATCCGGCCCCTTCACCATGTTCCCGGCCGCGTCGTACACCGGGTCGCTCCAGTTGCCGCTGATGGCTACCTAACGTAAGTCCTTATGGCACGGCCAGCACCGAATCATTCGGGGGGAGGCGGGGTGTCAATAGCAGCGTTGTCTGGGGACCATGCTGGAACCACATATTCCTCGTTGTTCACGTCATAAAGCCGCACCTGTCCTCTAAAGCAAGCGACGATTATATGTTCGTCGTCCAACCATCTGGCAAAGATGAACTGGCCTCTGGCCAACTCTCGCGCCTGCCCCGTCCGCGTGTCAAATAGCATCAGTCCGAAATGGTATCCTCCGCTGGCGTTGGTTTCTATATAGCAAATGCCCCCCTCGCCCCAACCGAACCCACCGGATAAGGGGTTGCAGTTAAATGAGGGGAATCGGCCCTTGCCTGACCTGTCACACGCGAAGAATAATTGCCCGTTGAAGAACCCATACATCTCTCCATCGGGCGAACGGGTCAGGAGGGACAATGGAACCGGATCGCCTTCGGTGGAAAACAGGTTCTGCTCCTGACCATCCGCGATGTCCTTGAGGACCACGCTGCTGCCACGGATGAACACGACCTGCTGGCTGTTGCCGCCCCAGCACCATTCGGAGACGCCCTCGGCTATGACTTCCCGATGATTGCCGGCACGATCCACGCACCACAATTTCTTACGGTAGTGACCCTTCCGATCACGTCCTGTTTCGATGTAGCCTACGGCCCTCCCGTCGGGGGAGTACTGTGGAGCTCGGTACGTGGATGATCCCTCTGTCAGTTTAAGGACCTCTCCATTTGCCAAGCCTATCTCCAGGACCTTCCACGGGCCAGTAGGTTCGGCGGGGGCTGAGGATACACATACCAGTTTTGTACCAGTGGGATCCCAGGCCAACGAACGCCATGCATGGCGCACATCCCACGCCACAATCCTAGCCGAGGAAGTCGGCAAGCTCACAACCTGAACCTGGGTTCTAACCGGGCTCTCTCCACGGCTACTACCACCCGGGTTCCACATCAGCATCGCTACCTCTTCACCTGATGGCGACACGGCTAGCGAACCCACATGGATTTGCGGAGTCTGGCCCCAGCGCACCCCGTGTTGCAGGCAGATGGCAGTGGCAGCCCCGGAGACCGCTGTGGCCATCCAGATGCCGGCAAGTGCAGCCAGTGACTGTTTACGCGTAAGCGGCGCAGGGCGGGGGCTTAGACGGACCCAATAGAGGGCCGTCGCTGCTACGATATAGGCCAGCAACACCAGCAGCACCAGCCAATCGGGCTGCACGTGGACGAGAAACACGACAAAAACGACGGCTGGTAGCCCCAGCGCAAGAGCACGCCGAATGCCGGAAAGCCGCCCCTCTGTGCCCAACCACATCTCAAGCGGCCTGAATACCCAGGCAGTGCCCGTCCAGACTGTGCCCACTACCATTGCCCCAGCAATGTAGAGGACTGACTCGAGCCATTTCACTCCAGCTTCAAAAAGAGCGATTGAAAGATCCGTTGCATGGTTTGGGTTTCTGGCGCCGTGCCACAGAGATATGGCCTGAGCAAACAGAAGACACACTGCAAAAACCCTCAGCAGGAGGCTTGGCAGGATACCTCGTCGTCGCGATACTGCCATCAGCAGGATGCCGGCCAGGAGCCCCGCGACAGTGCCAGACGAGCTAAGCACTACCAGCTGCCAAGCGGGGGAGTCGTAGCCCAGATACGCCACGCTCTGCCCCGCACCGTCCAGAGCGATGTCAAACCCCTCGAAGTGTCCGCCCATGGCCAGGGCCGCCAGGCCGTGCCCGAGCACTTCGTGCACCGTCGTAGCCAGGAGAAGGCCGAGGTAGGCCATGGGGATGATAAGCGCAGCGGCGACCGCAAAACGGGCAGCAAATCTGTACCAGGGAAAGACCTGCATCTACGCCATCTCCTGTGGGGGCAGTACCCACTCGTTTACCAGAAGGTCGTCTCCTGGACCCAGCGTGTACTCGACTTTCTGACCAGACTTCTGGAAGGGCGGTCCATGTTGTACAGCCGGCCCGTCCGGGTCGACCTTCTGATCCGAGCACCTTTGGGCACCCTAGCAACTCGTAGCGATGAGTCAGTTTCCGTGGGTGGCGAGACGAACACACGGATGCCATCTTATCCGGCAAGCGTCAAGCTATCTAGCTTCTCTCCAAGATTGGCTGCCAGCCTTCGGGATCCAGTAGCCATAGCACACCCACATTTCAAAGACATCATGACCGCTTGACCCCGGTCCGTGTGGATCACCACGGTGGCGGATAGCCCCAGCGGTAGTACATGTCCCGCCTCGAAAGGAGCATAGGTAGCGCCCACCAATCGACCAGCGCCCATTCACATTCAGCAATCGCCAGCCAGCCCCATGGCTCAGCGAAAGGCACTGGAAGGTAACTACACTGGCACTCAAGGTCCAGTGACAGGAGCATCTGCTTCTGAAGTATCCACTCATGCTTATACCGCACTCTCTTCTCGCCCCACTCGCTGCTGCCCTTTTCCGGCCATGGCGATCCAACTAGCTCAAGAATATTATAAGTGTTCCCCTGGCAGCTCGCTTTGGCCCCTAAAGGGACAATTTCACCATCACACGGGGGTGGTGGGGCACCCAAGGGTGGAGGGTCGTTGATCTTGCTGCTCACGTCTCGATATAGAATCCAATCTTTGGCTCGCTTCGGGGCCTCGGGCCCCGGGATCCATTGCCACGGAGGCACAGGGGGGCAGGTATCATTTCCTGGGCCTGGCGAAGGTTGCCGAGGGTCCTCCACTAGTGGCTCATTACATATACATGGGTGTTCCCCACAAGTGCGGCACCGGTAGCTTCCTAAGCCCTCAGGGTCTACTTGCGTATTGGGTTGTCCTCTTACGTACTGATACAGATTGAAGTGATCTACGTATATCTCCGGATCACGTTCACACCACCTGCCTAGACTGGCATGGTAGTAACGGTTTCTCACGTGGTACAGCGCGCTCTCCGGGTCGTGGCGGTAGCCGGCGTAGAGGATTTCGTTGTCGTAGTCGCTGGCGTTGCCGGTGTCGGCCGACCAGTCGGGGTTCAGGACCGTCAGGTTCCCGTACGGGTCGTACTCGTAGCGCTCGGCCACGCCGCCATCGGCGGCGTTGACCAGGGCGGTGACGTTCATGTTGGCATCGTTGCAGTAGTACAAGGTGTCGTCGGCCGTGCCGTCGCCGTTGGTATCCCGGAACCGCACCACCGGGGCATCGATGTACCGGATGTCCCAGATGTACTGGCAGCGCATGGTCGTGGCCGGGTCGTCCTTGTCGCCCTCGTCGACATCCTCGGCCAACCGCTCCTCGAGCACCTGCCAGGCCTCGTTGTAGTAGTAGTCCGTCCGGTCCCAATCGTCGCCGGCCAGCAGCTTGACGATCCGGCGGTTCAGGCCGTCGTAGCGATACTCCGCGACCACATTATCCCCGGAGTCCGTGTACGCCACAAGCCGATTCCAGGCATCGTAGACGAACCGCCGCTGCGTCGCCGGGGCGGCCACATCCGGCCCCTTGACCATGTTCCCGCCCGCATCATGGACCGGGTCGAACCAGTCGCCGCTGATGGCTACCTAACGTAAGTCCTTATGGCACGGCCAGCACCGCGAATTATTCGGGGGGAGGCGGGGCGTCAATAGCAGCGTTGTCTGGGGACCATGCTGGAACCACATATTCCTCGTTGTTCACGTCATAAAGCCGCACCAGCCCTCCAAAGCAAGCGACGATTATATGTTCGTTGTCCAACCATCTGGCAAAGGCAAACGGACCTTTGGTCAGCTCTCGCACCTGACCCGTACGCGTGTCAAATAGCATCAGTCCGAAATGATATCCTCCGCTGGCGTTGGCTTCTACGTAGCAAATGCCCCCCTCGCCCCAGTCGAACCCACTGGGTAAGGGGTTGCAGTCAAATGAGAGGAACCGTCCCTTGCCTGACCTGTCGCGCGCGTAGAATGATTGCCCATCGTAGAACCCGTACGCCTCTCCATCAGGCGAACGTGTCAGCAGGCACAATGGAACCGGATCACCTTCGGCGGAAAACAGGTTCTGCTCCTGACCATCCACGATGTCCTTGAGGACCACGCTGCCGCCACGGATGAACACGATCTGCTGGCTGTTGCCGCCCCAGCACCATTCAGCAACGTCCTCGGCTATGACTTCCCGATGATTGCTGGCACGATCCACACACCACAATTTCTTACAGTAGTGACCCTCCAGATCGCCTGTTGTTTCGATGTAGCCTATGGCCCTCCCGTCGGGGGAGTACTTCGGAGCGCTGTACGAGGATGGCCCTGCCAGTTCAAGGACCTCTCCATTTGCCAAGCCTATCTCCAGGACCTTCCACGGGCCGCTAGGTTCGGCGGGGGGTGAGGATAGACATACCAGTTTTCGGCCAGTGGGATCCCAAGCCAACGACGGCCATGCACGTCGCACGTCCCACGCCACAACCCTAGCGGAGGAAGTCGGCAGGCTTACAACCTGAAGCTGGGTTCTGACCGGGCCTTCTCCATGGCTCCTACCGGCCGAGTGCCACACTAAGACCGCGACCTCCTCACCTGATGGCGACACGGCCAGCGAACCCACGTGGACCATAGGAGTACAGCCCCAGCGCACCCCGTGTTGCAGCCAGATGGCAGTAGCAGCCCCGGCGGCCGCTGTGGCCATCCAGACGCCGGCAAGTGCAGCCGCTAGCTGCTTATGCCTAAGCGGCACAGGGCGGGGGCTTAGACGGATCCAATAGAGCGACGCCGCTGCTACGACATAGGCCAGCAGCACCAGCCAATCGGGCTGCATGAGCACGAGGAAGACCAAAAAGATGATGCCTGGTAGCCCCAGCGCAACAGCACGCCGAATCCCGGAAAGCCGCCCGTCTGTGCCCAACCACCCCTCAAGCGGCCTGAATACCAAGGCACTGCCCGCCCACACTGTGGCCACTACCATTGCCCCAGCAATGTAGAGGACTGGCTGGAGCCGTTTCACTCCAGCTTCAAAAAGAGTGGCTGAAAGGTCCGTTGGATGGTTCGGGTTTCTGGCGCCGTGCCACAGAGATATCGCCTGAGCAAACAGAAGACACACTGCAAAAACCCTCAGCAGGAGGCTTGGCAGAGTACTTCGTCGTCGCGATACTGCCATCAGCAGGATGCCGGCCAGCAGCCCCGCGACAGTGCCAGACGAGTGAAGCACTACGAGCTGCCAAGCGGGGGAGTCGTAGTCCAGATACGCCACGCTCCCCCCCGCACCATTCAGAGCGATACCAAACCCCTCGAAGCGCCCGTCCATGGCCAGGGCCGCCAGGCCGTGCCCGAGCACTTCGTGCACCGTCATAGCCAGGAGAAGCCCGAGGTAGGCCGCCGGGGCAACCAGGCCAGCGGCGAGTGCGATACGGGCAGCGAATCTGTACCAGGGAAAGACCTGCATCTACGCCATCTCCCGTGGGGGCAATACCCACTCGTTTACCAGAAGGTCGTCTCCTGGACCCAGCGTGTACTCGACTTTCTGACCAGGCTTCTGGAAGGGCGGTCCACGACGGACAGCCGGGCCATCCTGCTCGATCTTCCTACTCGAGCACCTCCGGCACCCTAGCAACTCGTAGCGATGAGTCAGTTTCCGTAGCTGGCGAGACGAACACACTCATGCCATCTTATCCGGCAGGCGTCAAACTATCTAGCTTCTCTCCACGATTGGCTGCCAGCCTTCGGGATCCAGTAGCCATAGCACACCCACATTTCAAAGACATCATGACTGCTTGCCCCCGGTCCGTGTGGATCACCACGCTGTCGGCGAACACCAGGCACTGCTGGGGTGACCGCGCTTCAGCCAACTAGTCCAGATATCCCCGGCGATAGTACCTATCCTGCCTCCGAAGGAGCATATCTTCCCACCAGCCATCGACCAGCACCCATTCACATTCAGCAATCGCCAGCCAGCCCCATGGCAGAGCGAAAGGCACTGGAAGGTAACTACACTGGCACTTAAAGTCCAGTGACAGGAGCATCTGCTTCTGAAGTATCCACTCATGCTTATACCGCACTCTCTTCTCGCCCCACTCGCTGCTGCCCGTTTCCGACCATGGCGATCCAGCTAGCTCAAGAATATTATAAGTGTTCCCATCGCAGCTCGCTTTGGCCCCTAAAGGGACAATCTCACCATCACACGGGGGTGGTGGGTCACCCAAGGGTGGAGGGTCGTTGATCTTGCTGCTCACGTCTCGATATAGAATCCAGCCCTCAACGGCGCGTCTAGTGCGCACGACACATGTCCGTTCGTGCCCCCTCGGGTCATGGCAAGGGTTGCTCTGGCATGTCGGGCACCATCCGGGCTGAATCGACGTCCAACCGACACACTGCTGTATCCAATCATCATCTCCCGGGTCCAGCCTCTGCTGTCCGAAAGGATCCAAGCTCGCTGTGGGCATGCCCTTTGCGTATAGGACCAGACTGAAGCTATCGACATATACTTTGGGATCACGGGACATCCACCTGCCCAGTGTGGCATGGTAGTAACGGTTTCTTACGTGCCATAGGGCGCTTTCCGGGTCGTGGCGATAGCCGGCGTAGAGGATTTCGTTGCCCCAGTCGCTGGTGCCGTCGTAGGTCCAGTCCGCATCCAGGATGAGCACCCTGCCGTACGGGTCGTACTCGTAGCGCTCGGCCACGCTGCCATCCGAGGCGTTGACCAGGGCCGTCACGTTCATATTGGCATCCGTGCAGTAATACAGCGTGTCGTCGGCCGTGCCGTCGCCGTTGGTATCCCGGAACCGCACCACCGGGGCATCCACGTACCGGATGTCCCAGATGTACTGGCATCGCATGGTCGTGGCCGGGTCATCCTTGTCGGCCTCATCCACATCCTCGGCAAACCGCTCTTCCAGCACCTGCCAGGCCTCGTTGTAGTAGTAATCGGTGCGGTCCCAGTCCGCGCCGGCCACCAGCTTGGCGATCCGGCGGTTCAGGCCGTCGTAGCGATACTCCGCGATCACATTATCGCCGGAGTCGGTGTACGCCAAAAGCCGGTTCCAGGCATCGTAGACGAATCGCCGCTGCGTCGCCGGGGCGGCCACATCCGGCCCCTTCACCATGTTCCCGGCCGCATCGTACACCGGGTCGAACCAATCTGCCCCAGGCTCTTGTGTGATGGCCCCCGTATCTGTGTCGCCGTGCGTGTCATCCGTGTCGATCTCGTTGACGCTGTTGTGGCTGCGCGTCTGGTCCAGGTCCAGTGCCAAGGGCGAACCATTGTAGGTCCAATACCTTCGCCAGTTGCCCAAGCCGTCCAACCCGTGAATCTCCTGATGGGCCACCGTGGTCGGGGCGCCGTAGGTCCCGTAGCTGCCGCTAAGGGTGCCGCGCTTGGCCTGGATCAGGCGGTCCAGGTCGTCGTAGCCCGTGCCGATGGGGCCGTAATACTCGCTGTGGGCGTTGTTGCCGTACGTCTCGCGCCACAGGCGGTTGCCCATGCGGTCGTAACCGTAACGGAAGCGGTCCAAGGTGGTCGTCCCGGCGCTGCCGACCCAAAGCTGCTCGAGCACTCGGGCGAAGCGGTCCAGGCCACTATACGTCCCGCCCGTGCCGTAAGACAAGCGAAACGTCCCGCCCGACACGGCCGGATGGTCCACCTGCGCGATGGCTGCGGCGGCCGGAAAGAGCCTCGAGTTCCGTGAAAGCCTCCACGGATGGCAATCCTGCGGCATTCTCTTCGATAATCGTTTGGGGACAAAGACCCTCGCAACCGGAACGGCCTCGTCTCTCTTGCGTTGCCCACCCCCCGAGAGCGACCGGTTTGAGTGGTAACTAAGGTTCTTGACGGACCAGCCAAGGTGCCGTATAGGGGAAGTTTCCCGCGCCGCGGCGCCGGATGGCCCAGAGGCGCCGGAGTGCCACCGATGAGCAAACAGGCCCAGATCGTCGCTCAGAGCACGCAGTACCTGACCCCCAGCTATCCCCGGCTGCCGCTGGCCATGGAGCGCGGGGCGGGCGCCAGGATCTGGGACGCCGACGGCAAGGAGTACATCGACTTCTTCGCCGGCTTCGGCGGGGCGGGCATCGCCGGCCATGCGCACCCCAAGATCGCGAAGGCCCTGTGCGATCAGGCCGGGAAGCTCACCGCGCACGGCAACCTCTTCACCAACGCCCCACAGGTGGAGCTGGCCCGGCGGATCACCCAGCGCGGGTTCGGGGGCAAGGTGTTCTTCTGCCACAGCGGCGCCGAGGCCAACGAGGCGGCGATAAAGCTGGTCCGCCTGGCGGCTGGACGGGGGCGGTACAAGATCGTCAGCTTCGATAATTGCTTTCACGGCCGGACGATGGGCGCGCTGTCCCTGACGCCCGCCAAGTTCCACAAGGGCTTCGAGCCCATGCTGGAGGGCAACATCGCGCTGCCCTGGGGCGACCTGGACCTGCTGGAGCGGAGCATCGACGAGCGGACCGCGGGCGTCTTCATCGAGCCTATCCAGTCCGAGGGCGGCGTCCATATCCCTAGCCGCCAGTTCATGCAGGGTCTGCGCCGGCTGTGCGACCAGCATCAGTTGTTGTTGGTGTGCGATGAAGTCTGGACCGCCCCGGCCCGTACCGGGCGGTGGTTCGCCTACCAGCACTTTGACATCACCCCCGACGTCATGACGCTGGCCAAGGCCCTCGGCGGCGGGGCGCCCCTCGGCGCGATGGTGGCCGGCCCCAAGTGGCAGGACATCCTCCAGCCGGGCATGCACGGATGCACCATGGGCGGCAACCCGCTGTGTGCCGCGGCCGGGGTGGCGACGATGAAGCTCATCGAGGAGCAAGACCTGGTCACCCGGGCGGCCGCCAAGGGCCAGTGGGTGATCGACACGATCCGCTCGGCCAAGCTCCCCTGCGTGCGGGAGGTTCGCGGGGCGGGATTCCTGGTGGGACTGGAGCTGGACCAGCCGGGGATGCCGGTGCTCAAGAGCTGCCTGGAAAAGGGCTTGCTGATCAACTGCGTACAGGAGCGCATCCTGCGTCTGGCGCCGCCGCTGATCATTGAGGATGCGCTGCTGGCCAAGGGCCTGGATATCCTGTTGGGGGCGATTAAGGCTCTATAGACTTCGCTCGGATGCGAGCTGGTTCCATGGAGGGACCGGCCGCGGCGGGCTGCCGCCTGCCGCGGCCTGTATATGCGCCCCTCGCCGAGCCTGCCGCGGGTTGAACGGGTCGCCTGCGTTCTCTAAGATGCCGATATGAGCCGGCGCATCTACATGGACAACTCGGCCACCAGCTTCCCGAAGCCGCCGGGGGTGATGGAGGCGATGGTGGACTTCGCCACCCGTTGCGGCGCGTCGGCCGGAGTGGGGTGGTTGCTCCACCGAGGCCTGGCGGGCATCCGCGCGCACGATCGAGCGCTGTGCCGGCTGTTCCTGGACGCCGTCGATGGCGCGGAGGGCCTGCGGGTCCTTGGCCCGGCGGCCCTGGTTCAGATCGCCCAGCGCGCGGCCGTGAGACGGTGAGCGGCGCATGCCTCCCCGCCAGCCGGACATCCTGGCCGTGATGAAGGCCGTCCCAGCCTTTGCGCAACTAGACCAGCCGGTGCTGCTGAGCATCCTGGCCGACTGCCAGGTGATGCGCTACGCCCCTGACGTGCCGATCCTGCCCCACGGCCGAGTGGCCCGGGAGTTCTACATCGTCCTGGAGGGACAGGTGAAGGTGTTCAAGAGTTCCCCGTCTTCTGGCGCTGAGCAGATTCTGTACGTCGTCGGTCCCGGCCAGAGCTTCGGCGAGGCGGCCATGTGGGCCCAGACGCCCTTTCCCGCCCAGGCGCAGGCGACGCGGCCGGCGACGGTCCTGGTGGCGCCGCGGTCGGCCCTGATGCGGGCGCTGGCGAGAAACCTGGAGGTCGCGGCTGGGATGCTCGCGGGCCTGTCAGCCAAGCTCCAGGAGTTCAACCGTCTGATCGCGCGGCTGTCCCTTCAGTCCGTCCCCGCGCGTGTGGCGGGGCTGCTGCTGGACCTGTCGGACCAGGCCGGCTCAACTACCATCCGGCTGCCCCAGACCAAGCGCGAGCTGGCCAAGCGGATGGGCGCCACGCCCGAGACCTTCAGCCGCGTGCTGAGCGGCCTGCGGCGGCGCGGGGTCATCCAGATGCGGGGCGCCACCATCTCGATCGTCCACGACGAGGCCCTGCTGGAGATGGCCCAGGAAGACTGACCGGCAAGCCGCTGGAAAACGTCCACCCGGCGGACGAGCCACCGGTACAGGCTGTCTGCCTGGGGAGATGCAATCCGCAGAAAAACCGCCGAATCTTGATCCGCGTCAAGGAATCTCGCGCTACGATGCCCTATAAGCTATACAGGCACTGACTCTTGGCCGTGGGACACATGATCGGACATGACCACGCGGATTGCCCGCCGAATCGTGAGGATCAACCCCGACAGGCGCGACGACCGCAGGCCAAGGAGCCCCTAGGAAGGAGAAAGCCACGTGAACTCTGAGATGTTCTGCTACCAGTGCGAGCAGACGGCCGGGGGCGCCGGATGCACGAAGGTCGGCGTCTGCGGCAAGGACCCCGCCACCGCGGCCTTGCAGGACCTGTTGGTGCACGCGGTCAAGGGCATTGCGCAGTACGCCCGTCGGGCCGGGCAGTTGGGCGCCCGCGACCACGAGGTGGACGTGTTCGTAATCAAGGCCCTGTTTGCCACGCTGACCAACGTCAACTTCGATCCCGCACGGTTCCAGGAGTTCCTCCGGCAGGCCAGTCAGATGCGAGACCGCGCCTGCAAGCTTTACGGGGACGCCGCCCGCCAAGCCGGCCGGCAAGTCGAGGCCCCGCCAGGTCCCGCGCAGTTCCAACTCGCAGGCGATCTTGCCGCCCTGGTCGATCAAGGCCGGCAGGCGACGATCGCCAGCCGGTTGAGCCGCCTTGGCCCGGATGTCACGGGATTGCAGGAGCTGCTGATGTACGGCCTGAAGGGCGCGGCAGCCTATGCCGACCACGCCCAAATCCTCGGCCAGGAAGACCCCAGGGTCTACGCATTCTTCGACGAGGCCCTGGACTTCCTGGCGGGCAACCCCACCGACGTGGACCGGCTCACCGCGATGGTCCTGCGCTGCGGGGAGGCGAACCTGACGGGGATGGGCCTGCTGGACGCCGCACACACCGGCGCTTACGGGCATCCCGAGCCGACGTCCGTCCGCGTTACGCCGGTGGCCGGAAAGGCCATCGCGGTATCCGGCCATGACCTCAAGGACCTGGAAGAACTGCTCAAGCAAACCCAGGGCAAGGGCATCAACGTCTACACGCACGGCGAGATGCTGCCCGCCAACGCCTATCCGGGCCTCAAGAAGTACAAGCACCTGGCGGGAAACTACGGCGGGGCCTGGCAGCAGCAGGTCCGCGAATTCGCCGCCTTCCCCGGCGCGATCCTGATGACCACCAACTGCCTCCAGAAGCCTCCCGAGAGCTACAAGGCCCGCATCTTCACTTCCGGGGTGGCGGGCTACCCAGGAGTGCGGCAGATCAGCGACCGGAATTTCGCGCCGGTGATCCAGGCGGCCCTGGCGGCGCCGGGCTTTGCCCAGGACGCCCCCCAGCAGCGGATCACCATCGGCTTTGCCCGCAACGCGGTGCTCTCGGTCGCGCCGGCCGTCATCGACGCCGTCAAGGCCGGCAAGATCCGCCGCTTCTTCCTGGTGGGCGGCTGCGACGGCGCCCGCCCCGGCCGGAACTATTACACCCAGTTGGCCCAGCAGATTCCCGACGACTGCGTCATCCTGACGCTGGCCTGCGGGAAGTACCGCTTCAACAAGCTCCCGTTCGGGGACATCGGCGGCATCCCGCGCCTGCTGGATGTGGGCCAGTGCAATGATGCGTATTCGGCCGTCCAGATCGCGGTGGCGCTGGCCAAGGCGTTTGGCTGCTCCGTCAACGAACTGCCGCTGTCGCTGGTGCTGAGTTGGTTCGAGCAGAAGGCGGTGGCGATCCTGCTGACGCTGCTGCACCTGGGCATCCGCGACATCCGCCTGGGCCCGTCGCTGCCGGCCTTCGTCAGCCCCAACGTGCTGAAGGTGCTGGTCGAGAAGTTCAACATCGCCCCGATCACCACGCCCCAGCAGGACCTGGCGGCGATCCTTCGCTAAGCCGAACGCGTGCTTGCTTGCGGTGGGGCAGGCATGGCCTGGATGCTCGCGCTGGCCGTGGCAAGCCCGCCGCACCGCGGTGGGGCGCCGTTTGCCTTGGCGCACACGCACGATTGGTCAACTCGTGCCCCAAGGCGATGCCCTGGGCTTCATTGCGTGAGCGGCAAGCCGCTGGCCCCACGGGTTGCTGGCCATCGCAAGCCCACCGCACCGCGGTGGGGCGCCGTTTGCCTTGGCGCACACGCATGATTGGCCAACTTGTGCCCCAGGGCGATGCCCTGGGCTTGCCGGCGGCGTCGGCGTGGTCCTCGTCCCTGTCGATCTCATTGACCTTCTTGTGGCTGCGGGTCTGATCCAGCGTCACGCTCCCGCCGTCGCGAATCTCGTAGCCGCGCCTCATCGCTGGGGTTTGTGTCGGGCAGGTGTGATCGAGGTTTCTGGCCGGGGCCAGGTACCCGTTCAGCGATCGCCTTTGCTAGTGGTCGAGCGTCCTTGAGACCAGCAAATACTATTCCGGATTGCCTCGTGTCCCCTTTTGCTGCCGTCATAATCTTTACCCTGTAAGGCCCCAGTAGACGCTCCAAGGCATTTTGGACAACTTCGAGATCAGTGATCTTCGAATGTAATAGTTCGTGCCTCGAATAAACGAGTATTCCCTGCTCTGTTCAAAACACGCAGAACGACAAGAGTAAAACAACCATCAGGTTGAGGGTCAAGATTCTGAGCATGACCTCGTTGTCGATGGCGTTGGATAGCCGCGAACGGACGTTGTCGCCCAGCAGCCTCTTGAGCATGCTGAACTCGCACTCGATCTGCCATCGCTGACCGTAGACCGGGATCGGCCAGTGGTCGGCCATGAATCCTCGGTAGAACGTGGCCGGGCGATGCCAGGGGCTCTTGGCTGGGCGCCCGCGGGTCGGCGGGATGATCCCCAGCACGCCCAACTCCTTCCACAGGAACCTGTGATGATGCTCCCCATCGTAGCCCACATCCCCCAGCAAGGCGTCGAAGGGATGTCGTCGGTGCGCCTGGCGCGCCAGGCGGTGGAACTCCCGGTCGTCCGGTTGGGGGCCCCGGTCGAGAATCACCCCGAGTACCAGGTGCTTTTTCACGTCGATCACCACGGAGACCTTGGGAAAGCGATGATAGCGCCTGCCGGTGCGATGGCCGTAGTAGGTGGACGCCGAGCCGGCATTCATCCCGGTGGAGTCGATGGCGGCCCACTCGCTGCGGTCGGCCAGAAGCTCCCCTTCCCGGGCCAGGGTCACGGTGGCGGTCAGAAGCTGCAGGCCGCCCCCTTTTTTAGCAGCCGCTTGGCCGCCTCGTGCAACGTCCGGAAATGCGGAACCCGGGTGATGCCGATGGCGGAGCGAAGTTCCGACCACTTGGACAACCAGGCGACCGTCCCACGATAGTCCTGTTTGAAGAACTGCTTCAGGACCAGCATCGCGAAAAGCTGCGGCTGGGTGAACTTGTGAGGACTCTTGGGACCGGAATAGTCTGGCAGAGCCTTGCGGCCTGCCTCCACGGCCATCCTGGCCACCGCGATTGGGTCTTGCGTCGTCCTTGACATGTTGGTCTTATCGACCAATCAAGGCTGTTTTGAACAGAGCAAGGCCGGCCCCAAGGAGAAAGGACCGGCCTCCCCGAGTATAACTTCGTGGCCGCTTCCCCTATGCCCCGGGTCCTGTCGGCAAGACTCAGGATCGATGTCTCCAGGCAATGCCCGGCGTGCGTCGGTTTCGTCAATTGTGTATCGCTGCTCCAGGCCCTCAGACGGCCTGGTTGGTCCCGATAGCATCCTGTCAAGCCAGGGTGGGCGGGTCAATCGGGCAAACACCTTAGATCTTCCAAAAAGCTGTCTTTTATGGGCTGGAAAAGAATAGTTCACTGCGTGCGGCGGCCCCGGGGACCCTAAGCGGACACTTGGGGATTGATACAAAGATGCCCAGTAGGCCCCTAGGGGGCGATCCGAAGCGAACTTGGCGGCGGTCCAGAGAGGGGGCGTCGGCAGGCTTCCCCCGTGCCTGTAAAGCCCTGGCAAAGCCGGGCCGGGGCCGCCGACCGCTACGGAACTTCAGCCACCCTGCGGCGGGTGCATTAACGTTTTGGTGATCAGGCGACTTTCATTTCAGGCCAGAGCCGTTCCCACTGTTCATTGACTCGCAGAACTTTCAAGGCCAGCATGCAGCGTAGG
>Ga0315289_10004738_pt1 | contig 20232 bp, 19 predicted proteins | sample YL17G11_40_MG_FD_203452 | JGI IMG/M metagenome (GOLD analysis project Ga0315289, IMG submission 203452) | Sediment microbial communities from Yellowstone Lake, YNP, Wyoming, USA - YL17G11_40 | ecosystem: Environmental > Aquatic > Freshwater > Lake > Sediment | place: USA: Wyoming | collected... | reverse complement strand
ATCGGAATACCCCAAGTCAGACTCAACAGGTTCCCCGTAGAACCATTCACCGGAGAAGGTGTACCAAATACTGGTGGAAGGTTTGCCTTAGTGGTGAAGGTATACCATCTCCTCGTGTAAAGACCACTCCCAGTCGGATCAGTCGCATTCACCCACACTTTATACGTCGTTGAATACGCAAGACCAGAGAGCGCAAGTGTTTTCGTTCCATTGGTCGCCCCAGAACCACTATTGGTCTGTCCATTATTACACTGTATAGTCCATGAGAAGGTATTCCCCTCAGGATCACCAATCGGAATACCCCAGGTCAGACTCAACAGGTTCCCCGTAGAACCATTCACCGGAGAAGGCGCACCAAACACAGGCGGACCATTAAACTGCTTCGTGGTAAACGTATACCATCTCCGAGTCCATAGACCACTACCAGTAGGATCAGTCGCATTCACCCAGACCTTATACGTCGTCAAATACGCAAGACCAGAAAGAGCAAGAGACTTTGTTCCATTCGACGCACCAGTCCCACTATTTGTCTGTCCATTGCTGCATTGAATGGTCCAAGAGAAGAGATTCCCCTCAGGATCACTAATCGGAATACTCCAGGTCAGACTCAGCTGGTTCCCCGTAGAACCATTCCCTGGAGAAGGTGAACCGAAGACTGGAGGAGTATTTCCTTCAGCGACACAGATAATTTTAAAATTTTGAGGAACCAAAGCTGGACAAGTAAACGTGTACGTATTGTTTACGAGCATATTTTGTAGAATAACCCCTGCGTTTGTGCAGAGATTCACCGATGTATACTCACTTTCATCAACCTCAGCGGTACTCCAGGACATGGTGATAGTGGTAGGTGATGCTTCATCCTCAGGCCACCATAGTACAGATAAATTCCAGACTTTAGCGGTATCAGGGTATTGACGGTAATCCCTCCACAATTTATCATAAGGGGAGGGGATGTTGTCTTTCAAGTAAGCGCGAACATAGGGGGGCATTGGTGCTGGGGGTTTTGCGATATCGTAACTATCTGCTGGTGGACCATCGTGAGCATCAGGTGCTTCACCAAAGTAGACGTAATCGGTGGGAGTTCCGGTGGCATTGATGAAGTTCATTCGTACGTCCCAGGTAATACTTCTTTCCTTATCTTTTGTTGTGTTTATTGTTTTTTGACTTTGTATGTTCACCGCACTAAACGCAGTAACCATGAGAATCATTGCGATCGCAAGAACGACTACTTTTCCAGCGACACTCTTACCTAAATCAAAAAAATTTTTTATTTTCTGATAATTTTTTTGCATATTTTGCCTCCGAAATAACTTTTTTTCCCCCTGATATTTTATAAATATACAATACATAATGATATTATATATATTTCGATAGGATATATATCGTAGAAAATATTTTTTTCGTATGTATTTTTTCTAAAATGTTATGCTTTCGTTGGTGACCATTGGTTCTTATAATATCTTCCACACTCGTCGGCTCATGGAACTCGGATTTCCAACATTATCATACGCTGTTACTGTAATGAGATAAGGGAAAAAGGGTACACGCTCTAACCAGGTCCAGTTGTAGGGTGCTGAGTAATCTGTTGCTTTTAAATCATTGTCTATGTAAATTTCGACCCGGTTGATTCCAGACTGACCATCTGTGGAAGTGGCGGTTATGTCTACTTTCCCAATGACAAGAGTCGTGAAAAAGATAGGGAATGTTCTCTGGATAATACCCCCTAATAAATTCACATACAAATAGCCTCTTTTTGGTGACGTGATTGCTAATGATGGGGGTGTTGTATCAGTTTTCGAGGTAAACGACCACACTGGGCTTGCATTGGACGCTTGATGATTATCCCAGGCGACAATCTTCCAGTAATATTTCGTGCTGTACAATAAATGGTCAAGTGCATGGGAGGTTCCAGTTTGATTCGATGCTATTTTTGTTAGAGGGAATGAAATACCGCAGTAGACATCATAGGTGACGAAATCACCACTATCAGGATCGCCACCTGACCAGCTTAGATCTACATTCACTGATATTTCAGTTGATCCATTAGCTGGACTGGGGTTACTTGGTGCATAGGGAGGCCGATTTGGCATGGATGCTGTCCTGAAATGCCAGAGTGGACCTGCTCTCGAAGCACCATGGGCATCCCATGCGACAATCCTCCAATAATAGTAAGTGTAATACGCAAGCGTTTCAGGATTATACGTGGAAACAGAAATATTACTTGCCACCTTTGGCGGTGAACTGCCTACTCCAAAGTATACATCATAGGTAAGTGAATCACCATCAGGATCGCTGCAAGTCCAACTTAAATTAGCATTAACTGACACCCCAGTCGAACCATTCGAAGGAGTAGGATTACTCGGAACATTCGGTGGTTGATTCGCGATACAGATAATCTTGAAACCCTGAGGTATGTTCGCAGGGCAGCTAAATGAATAACTACTTTCTAAAAGCATATTTTTAAGCGGTGTTCCTCCAGTAGTGCAGAGCGAAATGGAAATATATTCAGTAGAATTGATCTCGGTAGAATCCCATACCATCGTTATCGTCGTGGGAGATGCGTCATCACTAGGGGTCCATTGAACCGACAGATTCCAGATTTTATTGATTCCAGGGTAATGACGATAGTCCTTCCACAACTTATTGTAAGGAAAAGGGAGGTTGTCATTCAACCATGCGCGAATATAAGGAGGCATAGGCGCTGGTGGTTTCAGTACATCATACGCATCTGCAGGTGGGCCATCACGGGCATCTGGTGCTTCACCAAACACCGTATAATCATATGCTCCCCCTGGTTCATTAAAATTAACTGTCACATCCCAGACGATGCTTCTCGTTTGATCGTCTGTCGTAGTAATCGTAGTTGGATTTTGGGGCTGTGCTGCGCTGAAGGAGGTAATCACGAAAAGAAGAATTATTGCAAGAACAAGTATTTTATTTATAAAATTATCTTTAAATACAATGAGGTGCTTTATCCGTTTTCTACTTTTTTTCAAGCCTTTCGCCCCCCATATATAATTCTACATGGCGCGTATATAGATATAAGGGCCTACAATAAAAATGTTTCGTTTTATATATATTATTATAACGCGGGTAAAATTGACCACAAATATATAAAAAAATAGTGGTATCGGTATATTTAATGAAAGTGCCAAGAGAGTTAAAAAAAGAATGGATAAAAGGATCATTTCTGAAACGCTGATAGAAAAAGTTCACTTTTAGTATCTTCCAGGTTTCTTTTTCAATTAACTGAACGGCGATATAAAATTTATTATGTTTTTACTTGTTCAATAGGTTAATGCAAATTTAGTATGTATCAAAAATCCTGTTCTACCGACATATCCACATCACATCTACTAGAACCTTACCTTCATCTCCTCAGAAAAATAATACCTCGCATAGTTTATATAGAAAAAGTTTGTTCACACAATAAGGAAAAAGAGTATGGACGCTTTTGAGTCGATTCTCACAAGAAGAAGTATTCGAAAATACAAAAAGAAAACAATTTCAGATGAGATACTGCAGAATCTTTTACAAGCTGCATTCAGCGCCCCATCCGCAGGCAATCAACAACCATGGCATTTTGTTATCCTGGATGATCGAAAGATCCTCAACGTTATCCACACATTTCATCCGAGCGCAAAGATATTAATAGAAGCAGATAAAGCAATTCTTGTGTGTGGGGATTTGTATTTGGAAAAATTCAAGGGCTACTGGATGATCGATTGTGCAGCCGCAACAGAAAACATCCTGCTTGCAGCCCACAGCCTCGGACTTGGCGCCTGCTGGCTTGGTATTTATCCGCGGGAAGGTCGTATAACAGGGATGCGAAAGCTCTTACATCTCCCAACCCACATCATCCCTTTTGCATTAATCGCCCTTGGGTACCCCGCAGAGATAAAAGCAAGAGAAGAACGATACAACAAGTCTCGAATCCATCAGAATAAGTGGTAGAAGAGTAACTTATTCTCCCACGATTTGAACAAAGATCGTTGTAGTTTTTAAAACGGGATTTTTCGTCCTGCGGCATCCCTCTTATAGATACCAAAGTCCTCATCCTTTTTTAATGTCTTTCCGTCGAAGATCGGACCATCGAGGCACACGCGTAAACCGTTTCCCACGCAGCATTGCCCGCAAATCCCAATGGAGCATTTCATGTATCGTTCGAGGGATGCTTGAAAGGGAATGGTTTTACAGCAGGATAGAAGGGTTTTCATCATCGGTTCCGGCCCGCAGGTGAACACGGCGTCGATGTTCTCTTTTGTAAGGATATCTTTTGCAAGGTCTGACGCTAATCCTTTGTATCCCTTGGATCCATCATCAGTGGAGACCAAGACTGTTGCACCGCAAAGTCGGAGGCGATCTTCAAAGAAGAGTTCGTTTTTTGTTTTGACACCGATGATCACCGTTGACTGAAGGTTTCTTTTTCGTGCTTGTTCAACTACTGGCACAAGCATCGCAATTCCGGTTCCACCGCCGACGAAAAGAAGATGTTTTCCTGTGAGTTTGAATCCGTTCCCGTACGGTCCTCGTACGCCGATTTTGCTTCCAGGCGATAAATGATACAGAGCGTGAGTCGCGTCTCCGATTTTACGAAAGGTGAATCCTTTCACATCCTTGGTGATCTGAGACACGCTCATGGGGATCTCGTCAACACCGGGGATCCATATCATGAAAAATTGACCAGGCAAAACGGTTCCTGGGTATCGGAAGGTGATGGTTTTGATGTCTGTTGCTTCGGTGGTGCTAGTAAGGATAGTGGTAATGGTTGGAATGTTCATTGGTACGCGGCTCCTACAAGTTCAGCGATTTTTTTATACCCGTGTTTGTCCATCCAGACATTGATTTCTTTACAGACGTGTTTGAAGACCTCCGGACCACGGTAATAGACGGCGGAGCCTATTTGAACGGCAGATGCGCCAGCCATGAAATACTCAACCGCGTCCTCTCCAGTGGTGACGCCCCCAACCCCAATAACCGGGATGTTGACGTTTTGTGCGATGTCGTAGACGCAGCGGACCCCGATTGGTTTGATTGCTTTGCCTGAGTACCCACCGGTCCTGTTTGCAAGGATCGGATGCGCGGTTTCAAGATCGATTTTCATCCCTTTTACCGTATTGATAGCGACGATCGCATCCGCGTTCCCTTTTTCCGCTGCCTGCGCGATTTCAACGATGTTGACCACATTGGGTGAGAGCTTGACAAACACCGGAATTTTAACCTGTTGTTTGACCGAAGAGACAATAGTATGTAGTAATGTTGCATCGCAGCCGACCTCCAACCCGTATCGTTTTGCGTGCGGGCAGCTTACGTTCAGTTCTACGGCAGCTGCACCGTACTGTTCCATCTTGTGAGCGAGTGCGACAAATTCCTCAGTAGTAGCTGCGTAGATACTGCCAATAATCGGTGTTTTGGATTTTTGTAGTTTTTTCATCTCTTGGCCATACTGATCAATACCAGGGTTTGGCAGCCCCATGGCATTTAAGAGACCATACTCGAGCTCAAGAACAGTTGGGTTAGCGTATCCTTCCCGGGGTTGCATCCCGATTGATTTTGTGACGATAGCACCCGCTCCACAGTCAATCATGCGTTGCATGCTGCCTGCATCCTCATCCATGATTCCTGAGGCAAGCAGTGTTGGGTTTTTTAATCGAAGAGAACCAATTGTTGTGCTGAGATCTGCCACAGTACCACCAGGACGTTAAATGCAATCTTGTATAAAGTCATTTTCGGGGGTTGCAAGCAACAGATACGATTTTCCCCTTCAACAGGAGAAAGTTAAAAAAATCGCTCGTTTTGCATGCAAACATGTGATATATTTATATACTATGAACGGTCAATGATTGACACGGTTTTTCCGTATGCCTTTATTACATTCAATGAATGAATCATCATCCTTAAATGTTTTGTGCTAATCGTTAACAGCTCTATTTTTTCCCGTCTATTGTTCGAGGTACGCGATACGCTCACATGGTTTGAAATATAAGGAAAATTTGTGAATTAATAATAGGTCTACCCCAATGACACTTGGTACTCTTTTTGATGCCTGAATGCTTTTTGGATTATTTGGTATAGGCCCCAGAACACCAAAATTAGGAATACTGACATCATACATAGTGTGTTTATCTTCACAAGAAACTTTCAGAACAACCCCTTTAATATCATATTTATATTGCTCTGCCCCACCAAACAATATTACTCTTGGAGTGTCAAAAGCGGTGATATGAAGCCTCTCTGCATCAGTTTGAGAAATAACAGTAAATGGGCTACCTGTATCAACAAATGGCCAGAAGATACCCCTTATTGTGGCATTGTGAAATTTTTTACCAGGCATCAAAAGATGAACTGTAGCATAAGACATTAATCCCTCGTTATACGTCCGAACATCCAGAGGGATTTTCATATTAGTTCCTCTTTAAAGAACTAGTACCATATCTCTTGGATGTAGAAATTCTATAAAAACTGTTGCTGGATTAATTCTTTTAGATTTCAATAGTTTGAAAACAGCATCTAAGTCTTCATTGTGGGCTATTACTTTTCCATCTTTTATAGCAATAAATTGCTTCGAATATTTTTCTTTTAGAAAATCGTATGATTTATTGATATATTCATTAGTTTTTTGAACTTTTTTGAGTTCTTCTAATTCTGTCTGCAACATATAAGTTACCACCTATTATACTACTATTATTATTACGAACGTATTTTTAAACCTTATGGTAGTCGCTGATTATTTCAATCTCTGGTTTCATTTTTTCCCTTTCTGTTTTTCCAGAAAACTAATGTTTTGTGCAAACGTCAAACAATCATCATAAATACTCCAAACCAAACAACAATTTGAATACCTAAGAAAACTACAAATAATATTATATCGTATTGCTCAGCATGGCTTCATCCCGAAATAGATAATTAAGGAGTGAAGCCTGTTGTAAACACTGCCTATAGTCATTTTCACGCTCAATAACGAAAAAGGGGTGAAATATGAGCAGTGTTAACAATCGTTAATTATATATACTGAAAAGATGTTTCTAGTCTATGCGGCGCACACCCTGCGAATACATGCTCTGGAACGGCATACCAACGATACGAAAAGAACTCGCTGAAACCATGATCAAACAGTATGGGCTCAGCCAGCGACAAGCCGCAGAAAAACTTGGGATAACCCCTTCAGCAGTCTGCCAATATCTCTCAAAAAAACGGGGAAAATCAGATATTTTCGATGCAACAATCATCCAAGAAATCACGATTTCCGCAGAGCGCATCATGAAAAACGATGGCGCCGATGTTATCATCGAAACCTGCCGTATCTGCCGATTCGTGCAAAAAAACAAATATTTCTCATACTTGTGCGCGGAGCACCAGAAAGAAAAAGTTTGAAAGGACAGTACTTTTACTCATTTATACATTACTCTCATCAGTTCCATGTATAAGGATGTAGATCACGTGGTTTTTTTGTACACGCTCAAACACCAGCGTGATTTTTCCGCCGCTGTGAACAATAAAACTTTGCCCAGCTCCCTTGATCACCCATTTATTGTCAATATACGTTCCCTCACGAAATTTATAGGTCTCTTTTGGTAACCAAATCACCTGTTTGCTTCCCCCTTCCACCTGATAAAAAATTGCGGCTCCGTCTTCAATAAGCCCTGGTTTTAACACACCCGTGTTCAAAGAATCAGGATCACCACCAAACGAAAGGTACAGAAGCGAATCAGGAAGTGTGAAGGTCTGAACCCGTTTTGTTCCTTCAGCGGCACTCGCTTCATCCACATCACGAGCAACGCCACTTCCCACCATCGTAGAAAGCGTGGACTCCAACAATCGACATTCCTGTTCCACTTGATGCTCCGCAAGAAGAATACGAAGACTGCTGGAAGCAAAAACCATCATTACTGCGATCGCAGAAATAATCGCGAGGCTGATGATGAGTCTGATCGGAATCATTTCCACCGCATCAGCGTTCATTTGTCTCATAGTCCCTCCCAACCAACACTCTCGTACTCATCCAACTTCTTTTATTACAGGTTCGGCTCCCCCATGCCAGCTGACACGAGGACGCACCTTGATAACATGAACAGACTCCGAGGTATCATCAACAAGCAACGCAACCCCTTTTTCAGACCCGATCTTTTTTATGGATTCACTGATGTCGCCATGCATATAGGTAGGGCGGATCCGACTCAACGCATCAATGTCCTCCTGTGCAGTCAACCGATGACAAATGATGATATCACTGTGGGAGAGCACCTCTGGTTCTACAGCGCTGGGTCGTTGAGTCGCCATAATCAGGGAAAGACCGGGTTGCCGTCCCTGCCGCATCCATTCCTCGATCAACACCTCTTTACTGAGGGTCTTTTTATTCTGAGGTACAAACAACTGCGCTTCATCCACTGCAAGCCACACCAGAGGAATACCTTTTTCTTCGACGGTGAACCCCATTTTTTTCTGCTCATGAACCTTACGTTCCTTGACACGCTCCTCAAAGATTTTTTCACAAACAAGGGCGACCACAATGTCCTTAAGAACCGGGCTTTGAAGAACGCTCAAATCAAGAACCGTGAGTGTCCCCCGTCGCACAAGATCCGTAATCGAGAGACCCTGCGTATCAAAAACACCCCAAGATTCAGCCATGATAAAAAAGTTCTCCACCGCGCCTTTCACAACATCCGTAGTCCGCTCATCCTGCTGGATACAAGAAAGAATCTCCGTAACAGAAAAAAGATGAGATGATGATTGCAGAGACAGGACTACTCTCGTTAAAACAATTCCAACCGGGTCAGTTGCTTTCACATCGAACAACTGACACCAATGCATCGGGGACAGTTCTGCGACACGAAGAGAGAATCGCTCTACAGCAATACCATTCTTCGAATAATTCGAAATAGCATGTTCGGGAACGAGAAGACGAACCGGGAATCCTTCCGGCTTCCGGCCCCATCGCATGATTTTTTCCGGACTCTCTTTACTCGGAAACCGTGTCGTCCAATAAATCCCCAGCGTATCAAGTACGACCACCCCAAGATTCTGCTTCACAGCGTCTTCAAGACCAGCGATTTCCTCAAGAAACACACCGATCGTGTATGATTTCCCATACCCACGTTTACCGCAGATGAAAATCACATGAGGACGCAACGCATCAAGGTACACCGGCGCCCCAAGCGACCCGTCAAGAGCATAGTACCTCCCGATATTGAGGACGCCGCCACCGGTTTTTTCCCTTCGACCGAGTATATACTGTTTTTCAGAGAGAACTGTTCGTCGCTCAGGACGAGATAACGCCATATTCTACCTCCCGACTTTTTTTTTCACCAAATCAGAAAATTATATATGGTGATAATTATTATATACTTTATTATATGGGAGGTAATATTTACTAAAAATATCTCTGCATTAGTAATTTCAAACGAACCATCATAGGACTTTGCCTGAAGTCTGGGAGGACGGCGCATGGATGAAACACTATGCCCCTATGAAACAAAAAGGAAAACAGAAAGCAAAACCCTCATCATTAACTGTAGAGTCTGCACCAGAGGAAACTCGACCCTCTGTGATGAACCCTGCCGACGAAGCATCATTCAGATCCTACAGAAAGAACCCGGGGTTGATCGGCTTGTGCTCAACCATGCATTCGTCAAAGTCTTCACGGGAGAGGAACTGAGACTTTTAAACGATATCACCAGGTTTGTTGAAAGCCTTGAATCATACGGCCATCTCCGCTTATATCAAAAGGAGTATGTCCGCTGTAAAACATGTACGGAGAAACGGCAGAAGGAACTACATACCTGCATCCAGAGAGCAACAAGCGATCCGGTCGAAGTCTTTTTCCAGCTCAAAGAACTTCTGCAGAAAAACCAATCCTCAGAATCATCCTGTTATGATTGTGAAGAAAAATATAGAACCCTAATCTTAGAAATGATCAAAAAAGGTGATCTGTCGCAGCGGCTAGGTGGAGAGGCTCTCACGAGTGACGTGTTTTATACCACACATATCCGGCCTTACGTACGACCTGGGTTTATCGATTCGTATATCCACCTTGAGCCGCCACCAGACGCTGTGTTTCTAGAGTCTTACGAAATATCTCGAAGCGGAGGTCGCCCCCTGCACGTCTCACTCTACTTGCTCCGTTCACGACCTGAAAAACTGTACTTTGTCGTCCCACCGGAATATGAACTACCACGTGAAGAACTGTATGTCCTTGAAGACGTACGCGTGCATTTGTCGCGACATCGACCCAAGGACGCATCGTTTATGGACGCCGCGACTGCGGAAGAATACTTTCAGCGTCTTGGAACCCAGATCATTGCTCGATATGCTGAGGAGAAACAACTTGATCTTGATGCAGGTCGAATCGAATACCTCGCTGATCTCTTCTCCAGGTATAGCGCAGGCTTTGGCATCCTTGAAGATTTGTTACTTGATCCCCGTATTCAAGACATTTACGTGAATGCACCGGTCACAAACAACCCGCTACATTTGGTACTTGATGGAGAGGAATACACGTCGAACATCTATTTTTCTGACGGTGATATCGATGCGCTCGCGTCTCGTTTCCGAACTCTTAGCGGGAGAGCTTTTTCTGAGGCATCACCTGTGCTAGACATGGATCTCGAAAAGTATCGCACTCGAGTCACGGCAATATCAAACCCGTTGACGCCTCGAGGTATCGCGTTCGCGTTACGGAGGCATCGGTCGAAACCATGGACACTCCCTCATTTTATCGCGAATAAAATGATCTCTCCGGCCGCGGCTGGGTTTCTCAGTTTTTTAATTGATGGGCAAGCATCGTTACTCGTCGCAGGAAGTCGTGGCTCGGGGAAAACCTCACTTCTCAGTGCGTTAATCTTTGAAATACCACAACGGTTCCGCATTCTCACGATAGAAGATACCGCAGAGATTCCTGTTGATGATTTCCAACGCTATGGCTACAAAATGCAATCGCTCATTACAAAATCAATAACGACAAGTTCAGCGTCTACTGAAGTTGATCCGACTGACGCGTTACGCACGGCGTTACGCCTAGGGGAATCAGTGTTAATACTTGGGGAGGTTCGCGGCGTTGAAGCAAAAGTCTTGTTTGAAGCAATGCGGGTGGGCGCAGCAGGAAACCTGATCATGGGAACTATTCACGGGTCAACCACACGCGACGTCTACGAACGAGTCGTCTACGATATCGGAGTACCGGCAACATCATTTAAAGCAGTAGACGCGGTCGTGATCGCAGCGCCCATCCGATCCGAGGGAGGAATCGAGCGAAAACGAAGGGTTGTACAAATCTCAGAAATCACGAAAATCGGGTGGAGCACAACACCAGACCCGGACAAGATTTTTCAGGATACCATGGTCTACGATACCGAAAAAGACGAGCTCTGCACCACCGACCTTCTCGAAATGGGACAATCCCAGGTGATCCAGTCCATCGCCAGAAAATGGGGGATCACGGTAGAAAAAGCCCTCCAAAACATTCAGTTACGAACAGACATCAAAAACACGATCGTTGAACACAGTAAGGAACACGAAGAATTACTGGAAGCCCCAACAACAAGAGACGCTAATAATATGTTCTGGATGAGCATTGAAGAAAGCAAACAACGCAAAGGAACCGTGGACTATAACGAAGTACGAAAACAGTGGATGAAATGGTTTAAAGACTATATTAGGCGTCTGATATGAGAACTGAACTGCAGTGGTTTGAACGAGGAGTACGTTTTGCACAAACATATTTTTCATGGCTCCTTAAAAACAATGAAAAAACACAGCAAAAACTGAAGAAATATTTCACATCAGAGTATGAAGAGATCCTTACATTTACAGGACTGGATGTTGAACCCTACGCTCTTCTCTTGTTCGCGTATACGAGTGCATTCCTCTCCTTTCTTGTCCTCTTCGTTTTCGATCTGTTCGTTCTCTGTTCATATGGGTCTTTTTTGGAGAAAATCGATGGAGTGACGATTGCACTCATGGGTATGGTGTTAGTCGCTGTTCCTATCGTAATCATGAATCTTCTCGCGAATTATCCAAAAACATACGCCAAGTACCTGCAGATTCATTCACTGGGAGACATCCCTGAAATTCTCAGTTATCTTGTGATGTACCTCAAACTCGTCCCAAATCTTGAAAACAGCGTGAAATTCGCTGCCTCAGAATCATCAACAACGCTCGCACGTGACCTGCGAAAACTCGTCTGGGACATGGAAATCCGGGTGTACCATGGTATCGATGACGCTATCACGAGTTTTGCGGAACAGTGGGGGCGACGGAGCGAGTATTTCAAACGATCACTCCATCTCATACGCAGTTCAATCCAAGAACGAGATGAAGCGTCCCGGACCATAACATTGGATCGAGCACTCGATGTCTCGTTAGAAGGAACAAAAGAAACCATGAATCAATTCGCGAATCGACTTCATCAACCCACCGTGATCCTCTATTCGCTAGGGATCATGATCCCTTTATCTCTTGTTGCGATGCTGCCTGCCGCAGGACTCGTGGGAATGAGAATTACGATCTTCCAGGTATTTTTCATATACGATATCCTCCTCCCGTTATTTGTCCTTCTGTATACCCGTAAAATCCTTCTCTCACGCCCAGCAACCTTTAACCCGCCATGCATTCCACCGGATCACCCAGATCTCCTCAGCATCAATAAACGACGACGATTCCTCATCTCCTCATTGATCGGTATCACCCTTGCACTCCCCGGCGTCTTCTTTCTCACGATTCCGATCATGTTCCCCACGGGCTCATCAAACGCAATACTCAACTTTATTGCTGATAACCATGGGTTAAACGCTTATTTTCCCGTGACGTTGTTTTTCATCTGGGGGACCGCAACAGCAGTGACAGTATACTGCCTCAGCGTCTATCGTCCTTATAAAAAAGTACGCGATAAAATAAAGCAGATGGAAAAAGAGTTCAGCGATGCTTTATACATCCTTGGAAAACGAATCTCCGAAGAGAAATCTCCTGAAGAAAGCTTTCTGTATGCAGCTCAGACCATGGAAGGGGCACAGATCGCTGAAGTGTTCCGTCAGACGAGCTACAATCTCACCGCGATGCATACAAATCTTCACGACGCCCTGTACAGCGATGAGTTCGGGTCATTACAACACGTGTACTCTGATCGCATCAAAGCGATTCTCCGTTTGTTTGTTGAAGGTACACAAAAAAGCCAACGAGCAGTCAGCGCATCGCTGATACGCATCGCTGATCACCTCAAACAATTACAGGAAGTAGAGAACAAAATAAAAGACATGCTCTACGAACTCACCTCAACACTTCGATCAACCGTCACCGTATTTGCTCCTCTCATCGCCGGAGTAACACTCGCGATCACGACATTGATTTCGACGATTCTCACCTCTCTGAGTTCGAACATCTCAGCAGAAACAGTCACGGACCTTTCTCCTACGTTCTCAGGTATTTCTGAGGCATTCATCGTTGAAAACGTTCGACCAGAATATTTCGTGTTAGTCATCGGAATCTACCTTGTTGAACTCGTGTTCCTTCTTACGCGATTCACCAACGGGATTGACGAAGGCGATGACAAAGCAACATATATGTATAGCCTTGGAAAAATTATGCCGATGTCCATCATCGTGTTTTCAATCACCATCATCATTGGTCAATTCTTCTTTTCACAGATAGTAACACCAGGATAAAGACATCGACATTGTGTATAGACTTACGTTTTTCTCAATGAATAGTACGGCTTTCTATTGATATTCGCCGATAGGGATATGTAAATGAACAAGCAGGAGGAGCTATACCGGGTGTATTACATGAGAAAATTGTTTATTAACCGCTATAACCATGAGCTCTTTGAAGGTGGATCGGGATGCAAAGCGAAAAAGAGGTAGCTTCAACGCTCGAATTGAAACGGCCGATTGCGGTTCGATCGCTCAGGAGAAGTAATGTACGTAAGAAGATCGCGGAATATCTTTTTGAGATCAGTCCGAATTATAGTTACACCGCTGAAATTGCGTATCATGTACGGACAACTCCTTCGAATGTGATTGGCGCGATACGAGGGATGGAAGAACGGTACAAGGAAGATGAATCGTTGTTGAATCTTGATATTGTGCAAGAAAAAAGCTGTGGGAATAATGTTCGTTTATACGGAATCACTGATTTTGGAAAGGAAATGATAAAAACCGTAAAGGACCGGCGGTAGGGCGAAAAGATGTTTGTGGGAAGATATCTCTTGTCTTTTGATAATAATTGTTTCTTGATGGACGAAGAGTTTTTTACAACCGAAGAAAAAAAAGAGATTGTATAACTTATTGTGGAATGGTTTCAGAAGAACCGCATGCAGTCAGAAGTTCCTGCAGAACAACACTGTATTCTTCCGGTTTGACATCCAGGAGTTTTCGGGCATGGTCTTTTAAGAATTCCCCGTAATCGACCTCTTCTTTTGAGTACTTCCATTTCACTTCAGTGCCTTTTCCGAATGCAAGTAAAAATGCGTACGCGATTGATTTTCCTTTTGGAGTATCAGGATGGTTCTTTATTTCCGCAAGAGCTTTTTTTTCCCCGAAGGTCCTATAGGTACGGGCGATAGTATCTGCAAATGCGGCAAGTGGTGGTAAGCCATCATAATTGGGAAGCTGAGATAATATCATTCTTCGTTGTTTATACTCAAACGCGAGGATGATGATATTCACGGGTGTATCATCGAGCTGGAAGAGAGATTCGGTCATCTTTTTATCATCCAGGATTGATTCGAGAAATTCATTCCCATATTGATTCCAGTATCGTTCTAAGATTTTACTTGGGGTTATTTTTGACACAATCAAAGGTTCTTGACTTTTTTGAAGGATAAATTCTAATGCTGTTTTTTCATAGGTATTTGGTTGTAATGCATCGACAAACCGAGTAACATCAGTACCGTATGAGACACCGTCCAACACCAAGATTTTTTCTTCTGCTTGTTTAACATGTTCTTCTTGGCTTTTTGCTATTTTTTTAATGAATTCATAGTCGGTCAACCTACCGGTAAGGTACTCTTGGAGATGTGCGGTCTTTTGTTTACCTGAGAGAACGCTATGTTTTCCGACTTGTGTCATTACCTCGATATCAAAATCATCTGAGAGATTTCGTTGCAACATGTATTTCGAGATCGTAAACATCGTGTTTTTTGTTGACTTCGTGCAGTTCTCGCAGAGAGCAACAATGGTCTGTGCTGATTTCCATTCGATTCTGAGATAATTAAGGGTCAGATATTCTTTCTTCTTCGCTGTTTTTGGAGGGATATGCGGACAGGTCATGACGTCTTTTATAGATGATAAACCAACTTTATTTCTGATGAAATCAATAAATTCTATGGGAGGATGTGCTTCTTTCCCAGTACAAACATACCCATTATCCCAGGAGTAAATATAGAGTTTTTTCTTAAAAACAAGATCTTTGATGCCGCGAAGCCGAAACACAGGGTCATCAAAATGTTGTACGGCAATGAGTTTTTCTTTGTCTGCTTTTCCGCGTTGCGCGTAGGTGATGTCTCCGGTGGGAAACGTCAGTGCTGCGAGGTACGGTGCTTTTTCCGAGATTGCGAGTAAAAATGTTCCCGCGAGAGCGCCATCTAAACCTTTTTTATGTGACAGTTTCTCGAGTTTTTTTTCGTCAGTGCAATATTGATGTATTCTTTTTAGTTGTTTTCGAAGTTTCTGAAAATACTTTTTACTATCTTCTGTGCAGGTTGGGAGGATGAGAAATGGATCTTCTTGTAATTTTTTTGCGTTTTCTATGAGGTATTTCTCTTGTGATTTCGGTGCGGTCCGTGCAAAGCTTCTGGTCATTCTGTGTTTCTTTGCCATTTGATGAGATGATAAAAGGAGAGGTGTTAAAGTATATTGTGGTGGGAAAGAGTAGAAATTCTCGTATTATACCAGGAGAAAGGTCACTCCAACGAGAATATTAGATATGTGATCTCGTCAGGTTTTTATCCTTTTTCTATGAATTGTTGTCCAAATATTTATATGAAACATGGTATATAGAGATAGGAATGGGGAAAAAAATATGAAGAAGAATAATTGCGTTTGGAAACATCGATTGATGCGGAGGAATACGAGGTTTGTATATCCTATCGTTCTCTGCCTTGTCGTAAGCGTTCTACCATTTTCTGCAGCGTCAATTTCGTTACCGGGGACTATAGTGCCTTGTTCGTATATGATATCATCGCAGAAGGGTGGTTGGGAGCTACAAGAAAGCGGGGTTACACAAGACCTCAATAGCATTTTTTTTATCTGCTTGAATAGAGGTTCAGTGGTTGGAGACGAGGGAGTCATCCTCCGTACTGGCGATGGGGGAGACAACTGGACTGCGCAAAATTCAGGTGTTATGGATAACCTCTATGACATATTCTATTACGATTATAGCATCATTTTGACTGTTGGGGCGAGTGGCACAATCCTCTATACGAATAATTCTGGACAGAACTGGACGGTAATACAGACAGGGATGATGGGTACGTATTTCAGTGGGCAGATGATAACGGATACGATAGGTGTTGCTGTTGGTGTGAACGCGATATTCCAACCGTTCTTCACACGGACGAACGATGGGTGGGACACCTGGCAGTCAACGAGTTTTTACATTGAACATAATAGTGTGTTGTACGAAGGGTGGCTTAGTGATGCGTATTTCATGAACGACTCTGTTGGTTTTGCGACAGCGGTTGTTGACCTACCTGCAGGTGGTGCTATTGTTCGAACCACTGATGGAGGGAGTACATGGGATACCGTGTATTTTTCTAATGAGGAACTCTTCGGGATTGATTTTACCTGGGAAGGTATTGGATATGCAGTAGGGAATCATGGTGTTATATTGCAGACACTTGATGGTGGTGAGACGTGGAATGGTTTAGAAAGTGGAGTGAATAGCGCTTTACATGCAATTGATTTCTCCTCCGAGACCAAAGGAACCGCAGTGGGGGACAATGGAATCATCGTGAGAACTGAAAACGAAGGGTCTACCTGGACGCAACAAACAAGCGGAACAACTCACGATCTTCTTGGAGTGCGATTTATCACGGAACGGATTGGTCTTGTCGTGGGGGAACATGGTGTGATTCTTCGTACGACCACCGGAGGTTTTCCTGAAGATATCATTCCACCAGAGACGAATTGCACGTTGACAGGCATCCTAGAAGGGGATGTCTATATCAGCGATGTAACGGTCACATTTTCCGCAACCGATGATATCTCTGGTGTGGCTGAAACGGTATACAAACTTGATGATGGCCTATGGACCACCTACGTAGAACCATTTCTTGTAGCTTCAGATGGAAACCATATTCTTTATTTTTACTCAATAGACAATGCAGGGAATGCTGAGGATGAAAAAACCTGCGAGTTCACCATCCACTATCCACCTGATATTAATGTTACCATCACCGGTGGATTTGGCATTAGGGCGACCATTAAAAATCTTGGCTCCTCGGATTTGACGAATGTTTCCTGGAATCTTATGCTTGATGGTGGAATCATTCTTTTTGGGAAACAAAAATCAGGAATCGCTGACATCAAAGCAGGGAGTCAAGTAATTCTGAAATCACTGGTGTTTGGGTTCGGTAAACCAACCATTACTCTTACGATTGCCTCCTCTGAAACAACTGTGCATGGTAGTGTCTTTTTGTTCTTTGTTCGTATATAATCAAGACTCCTGTCAGATGGTTGTCTAGGTTATTTTCTAAAAAAAAAAGGGTGTTCGATGTATATAACGAGTGTATTTCCGATACCTTAAAAGATGGATAAGACTATCCAGTCATAGTGGTACTATGAATGTGTATGATACAATTATCTCTCGAAGGACGATCCGCCGGTTTCACCAAAAACCTCTCGACCTTGAATTACTAAAAAAATTTGTCAATGCTGCCAGGTTGGCACCCTCAGCAGCGAATCTTCAGCCACTTGAATATATCATTGTCACTGAAAAAAAGCTGTGTGCTCAGCTATTCGAGACATTAGGCTGGGCAGCATATATTCAACCAAAATGGACTCCAAGTGAATACGAACGACCTCCTGCGTATATCGTGATCCTTGTGAAAGATATCAAGAATCCCTATTATCAACGTGATGTTGGTTTTGCTACAGAAAATATCGTACTTGCTGCTGAGGCTGAAGGCCTGGGAAGCTGTATTTTATGTAATATTAATAGGGAGAAGATACAAAACATCTTCAAGATACCGCAAATCATTACAGTTGATTCGGTAATCGCGCTTGGCTATAAGGCAGAGAAATCGGTCGTTGAAGACATGAACGATTCGGTGAAATACTGGCGGGATGAACAGGGGATTCTCCATGTCCCGAAACGGAAATTAGACGATATCATCCACATCAACAAGTTTTCATAAAAATAGGTGTGAGAAAACAAAACGTTAAAATCGCTGTTTTCATATACCCTAAGCCATGAGAGAATACAAGATAAAGAGAGGACATAACCCTGATCTCAATGCACTTGTTTCCCGATATTTTGGGGCAAAAGGCGACATCGTAAAAGGTATGCAGTTCTCAGTAGAAGGGATTGGCGACGTTACCATGAAGCAGGACAAAAGCTCACTGGTCATTGACATTGTGCCCCCTAAGAAAGTATGTAATGATTACAACATCATCAAGAAATGGAACGATTTTCTCTTTGAGGCTACAGGCAAGGATACAAAAGAACGGAAAAAGGATTTTGGTAAGTGCTAACAACAAATAGCATTTTACCTATTCAACGGGAGTAATGCTGAAAAATAGTATTGTTCTGCTTTCTTTAAAACGATATCTTTATATACTATCATCGGTCAAGCATTAACACGGTTATTTTTTATAGATTTTCATACGGTACACTGTAATAAAAAATAAAACCAAATATTGCTACAAAAATAAGAGCGGCTCCAAAGCCCCAGAAATATCCAAAATTACTTGTATCATAAAACTTCGTTAAAAAATAACTTAATATTCCCCCAAGTGCACAAGCAACAGTTAACTCTAGCATTTTATAGATTGCTCGTTTCGATTTCATAACCTTTGCCTCCGCCTTTAAGTTTTGTAACAAGTTACTTCTTTAAAAACATATCCTTAGCAACTCCTGTTTTGTGCTAATTGCTGGCAGCCTAGTTTTGACTCTCGTTTTGTTCTAAAGTTTTAGTAGATTTTTTATTTTTCTGTTTAATATCCATCTGATGTAAAAATGCAGGATCGACATGTTCTGCTTTCTCAATTAGACATACACCTGGTTTTTTTCCTACTCGTTTTATTTCTAAAGGTTCTTCTTTGTTCATTTTATATTCCTCCAAAAAGTATTGAGATTACTAATAGAAATAATAAAATAATAGCAATAAGGTATAAATATAAACTAATTTTCAGTTCAAATAGCATTTTATTATATTTATTTTTATTGTATTTATATGCTTCCCTATAGTTGTATATTGTATCAGAATACAATTCTTCCTCAGACATTTGGGTTATTTCCGTAAATCTTTCTTCATCAAGTATATTTAGTTCAGAAAATTTTCCTGGGGTAAAATCTTTTAGAGTGATTAATAATGAAATAGTAATTAAAATTATAGGGAGACTAATAAAAATATATCCCTCAACCGAAGGATTCCATCCTTTCAGGAATAAAAAAATAATCAAAGCGACTACGATTGATAAATTGGCAGTTAAAAAACCTGTTAAAGATAAACATTTGGATTGCAAATGATAAATGTCCGAATTTAATCTATTGAATAATTGTTCGCTATTGGAAAGTAGAAGAGAATATCTTCGTCTTTTCTCAATTGATAAATTTACCAAATTCACTCCCTAAATTGTATTATTAAATCAATTCCTTCTTTAAAAACATATCCTTAAAACCTTTTGTTTTGTGCTAATACTTAACAGAAAAAATAGAAATTGTTAAAGAAAAAGATAAAAAATAGTTGATTCCTAACTATCCCGAAGGAACTATTACTAATATAGCATAATTAGACTTTGCTGCTTTAAAAAAAGATTATTACATTATAAATTCTCAGCGTTACATAGCTATTTAAAGTAAGGTGTATTGTTAGTCTTAGAAAGAAAGAGAAATAAGAGTTTCATATTTTCGGTTTTACGAACTTTTGCGATTTTTTATTTTCGTTCTTTTAAAACCTGAGTTTCGCACTTGAATAAATGTTAAGTGCCTTCAGCAGTTTGTGTTTTATTAGTGATAAAATGCAAACAACACTGAAGACACCACACAATATAAAGCCAAACAAGAATAAGACCTTTCCGA
>Ga0315289_10004737_pt1 | contig 20232 bp, 16 predicted proteins | sample YL17G11_40_MG_FD_203452 | JGI IMG/M metagenome (GOLD analysis project Ga0315289, IMG submission 203452) | Sediment microbial communities from Yellowstone Lake, YNP, Wyoming, USA - YL17G11_40 | ecosystem: Environmental > Aquatic > Freshwater > Lake > Sediment | place: USA: Wyoming | collected... | reverse complement strand
TACTGCCCTGTAACTTTTCTCCAGTTCCCCTTCATTTACCCTGTCGAGTACTACTATCCAACGACCAATCATCTGTATTCTCCAAATCTGCCAATGTCAAAAATCTAATTTATCTTTCATCTTACTCCCCAGGGTGAACCGTAGGTTCAGTTTTCTCTCGCCAAGACGGGACTTTCCGGTCATCTTTAAATATTTTATTACTGATGCCCCATTACTTTGCCTCACCTGCCAAGTTGTTTCAGAGCTTACGTCCCGTGCCTTCTTACGACTGCTTCTCAAAAAACAAACAAAGATGCATTCCCCTCATTTTCCTCTCAATATGCTAATGAAATCTTCAACTTTTCAAGAAATGAATAGCCCCCTTGATCTGGATCCTGGCTGATGTTGAATGTAATGCTACGAACATTGACCTCACCAACCTTTAAATAGATAGATTGTGTATCAGTTGACGGATAGATTAGGATGCCATTGTTTGTTCTCATACGCACTGCATAGGCGACAATATCTTTTATGTCCTCTTCAACGGGCCTCTGATCTCGTTTGTATTTGGTGTCCATAACGGCTAACACCCGATCTGTAATCATATCCCTCAAAACAAGGTCAATCCTGAAAAAGAATTTACCTATTTCATCAAGATTTGCTTGGTACTGAGGCGTGATGTAGAGCTCCTGCGGTGAATGCTCTTTGAGCCACTTTGCAACAAAGGATTCAAACAAACTCGGCATATTCAGGACGAAAGGGATAAAGTGACACTCTCCCATTTCTATAGCGGGCCCACAATGTTCGAGAAAGAATCGACACAGGCCATGCATCGGTTTATAATCATCGTTCAGACGGTTATAAAATCGACGTATGCAATCGCGCGGTTCCACGCGGTCCACCCTAACGGCTCCCGCAAGTGCATGATAGGCTTGTCGGACCTGTTGACGCACATCATCTCTCTTCAGGCCGTACCGGGGTAACTGGTTCAATGTCCAAACAAGAATTCGATTATCAATTAAATCAGCCGTGTGTTCTTCATATTCGCATTCCAGGCGAGGGGACCCGTGCAATGCAGCCCGTAGCGACGGCATGACCAGTATTCTCCCGCGTTGGAAATCTAAAGAATCTTCTTCCCTTAAATAACCCCGGTATAACCCCTTCCAGACTCGGTCCAATACTTTTTTAGCCAATATGGATACAAGATTTTCGAAGAGGTCGGCAAGAGATTCAACATCGGTGATGCCCTCAAGGAATTGGAAAGATTTAAGATTATAAGCATATTCCAGCATTCGAAAAATGTTGCTAATTGGCACCTTAGGAATGATCCTAAGAGTGGTATCGTCAGAAATCGGTATTTGCCCTATGCAACCTTTGGATCGTAGTATATAGCAGTAGTCATTGAGCAGAGTGGGAAACGCAATATCAATTCGCTCCTTGTGATGCCGATGTAATGACACAACCAGATTTTCATCGATATCAGCTCTCGGTATTTTGGATTCTTTTTCTTCCTCAATGGTTATTACTTGCATTTTCGATTGCACCTGACATGCCAGCTGACCATTTAAAAAATGTTTGCCGCCTTATGACCAATCTTTCAGCTTGTTTTCAATCAGCGTACGCCATCGAAAAGGTTCAACCTTGGCAAGTTGATCATAAAAGAACTCTTCAAGATAGGGCTCGATTTCTCCGAGCCAAATGTCAGATAAGTGTTCCTTTAAGACTTGATCTTTTCTCATAAAATGAGAGATTCCAATTTCAAAGTTTGGGTCGTCAATGGCCCTGTTTATTTCTTTCAACGTTAGTACAAGAGAATCGGAAGGATAGCCCCTCGATTCCAGGTGGTTGGTCAGGATTTCGTAATTGGGATCCAGTCTGATAAAGGAGAATCTTCTCCTTAAGGCGTGATCTACAAGTGCAATCGACCGATCCGCCGTATTCATGGTACCAATCATGTAAACATTTTTGGGAATGCGAAACATAGCCCCGCCTGTAGCCAAAGGGATCTCTTTATCACGGTATTCCAGCAGATACATCAGTTCACCGAAGACTCGCGAAAGATGTGCCCTATTCATCTCATCAATGATGAGCACACAAGGTGATTCATCCGGCACCTCCTGTGCCTTGCGGCAAAACTCCAGAAATCGACCTTTTCCCAGTTCGTAGGTGATGCTTCCCTTAACTATTCTCGGACGGATGCCTTGGATAAAATCCTCATAAGCGTAAGACGGGTGGAACTGAACTACTTCCCAGAATCCTTTGGTGCCAGCCACCAGCAAGCGTGCCAGCCTTTCAGCCACGTAGGTTTTTCCGGTACCCGGAGGTCCTTGAAACACAATATGCATCTTACGTCGTAACCGCCTTTGCCAGCTTTCGATGACATCACGTTTGAATCCCGTGTCTAATATAAAGTCCTCGGTCGTATAGGTGGGCAAAGGAGGAGGGATTTCAGGAAGGCCTGCCGTGATACCACCTAAAATATCTTCTAAGGCTTTTGCTTCTTCGGGCTTCAGAAGGAAATTTGTGCCTTGAGGGGCTTTTATGATGGTACATTCTGAAAGTATGGGATGTTCTACGAAGCGGGCTTTAAGTATAGGATGATCAAGGACCTCCTCTATATGCAAGTTTACGCGCCATTCTTCTTTTTCTTCGTTGAGGGCATTCTCGTCCAAAAGGAATTTACCATCTCTCCCGTCATCTTCAAGATATTTTGGAGCAGTCGTGACGGTTGAAATTGCAAGAATTCCGGCCTCGGGTCCAGACTGCCAAATATAAGCGCGATCACCTAATTTAATTCTGTCACGGTGAGTTTTAACCCTCCACAAAATATCTTTTAATTCAAGGATAGCGTTCTTGACATCGTATATCGAAGGATTGGCTTGGAATATCCAAACATTTTTGTCATCTGAGTCAAACAACGATGCTAAAGCCTCAAAATTGCTCTTGCTGATGGGAACAATGGTTTTGCCAAATATGCCTTTGAACTCGTTGGGAATCGGTATCCCTTTTTCACTCACTTTGTAATAATCGACCTCCACAGTATGTTTGTATTCCTGCCGTTCCGGTTTAAATTTATATCTCCCCTTAACGACTCCTAATGCTAAAAGTGAGCCTCTTCCACTGTTGGTAACAAATTTGTCTCCGGGCTTAAGGTTCAAGAAATTCCAGAGTCGGGTAAATGAAATCTTATTTGACATTACTGATGCCCTCGGATAATGTTCCACAAAAATAGCGAATGCTTCATCTCTTGATTTACTGGCGAAATCTGACAAATCAAAGTCTAATCCGTCCTCATACCCAACAGCAGCAATGGACGCATTCCGAAGCTCATCCCAAAGCCTTGCTTTATCTCCTGGTGCGATCTGCCAGTAATTGGTCTTTCCTCCCACCTCTACTGGTGTTGAAACTCCCATGACTTCGTTAACAAAATGTTTACCTTCCTCTTCTGCTGCGATTGTATGCAAAAACAAATCGATGTCGAGAAAAGTCAATTGACTTTCTGGGTTCAAATTCCTTAGATTTTTTAATGCACTCAGAACCTTTAAATATGCATCTCCTAAGGAATCTTTGGTCTCATAAATTCTCCAACCAAGGACATCAAAACCCATTTCAGTTTTGTTATTCCATAGACAATACTCATCTGGATTAGAGTCCATCAAAAATGCAGTCACTATAGCCTTACCGAAACCCGGGATCTTATGAGATCTCTCTAAGACTTGATTTATTCTTTCCTTGATGTCTATCGATTCATCAAGAAGGTATCCTATGGTCCGCCTGAAAAGTGCTTTGTCTCTTATAATTCGGTCTCGATATACTGCGTTAAGTCTTTGCTTTTCACCAGTCCCGGTGTTGTAGTAGTCTAAAAACTTTTTTTCTAATTCTTCATCGGCCATTTGCTGTATAACTTGAGGTTGTATCCATTGATGGTTTTCTTCAAGTGCCTTTTGCCGCCTTCCAGACCACTTTTTGCGAGTACCCGATTCATTGACAAATCAGTCCAAAAGCATTTTAATCTGTTGATCCGTCATCGCCATTATTCATCCTCCCACCATTTCTATTTCTCAATAATTCCGCATCCGCGAATAACCTGGTTTTTAAACCTTTTATGATATTTCTTTAAATCTGCCACTTCTTCAGACTTACCGCCAATTGGCAAAATATCTTCCTCGCATTCGCTGCCTTTTTCTCCCTCGTGCCCGACCGCAACTCTAGTTTCTCAAGGCTCTTTCCTTTTATTCATATACTGTGAAGAATTTTGGTCCGTTGAAGTGGATCATATGGGCGGGGTTCGCTTCTACCCAGACTTCGGTTTCCCATGCGATGTTTTCGATATGTCTTTTGAATTCGCGAAAATCAGGAAAAACGCTGATGTAGACTTTTTTTGCCTTGCACTTTACAAGTGTCTTCTCCAGTTCAATCTGCCTCTTGGGAGAAAGCAGGCCGTGTGATGTAACCGCCTCTATCAGGAAAAGGAGATAAGATGTTTGATGATTTCAGCATCAATTCCGAGTTGGGAACCAATCACTTCATCCAGGTTAGCTGGCAGGTCTTTTGCCCTGGACACCAATTCACCAATTTTCCTTATTACAGAGAGGTCAGGCAAGGGAACGTTTCTAATTTCGGTCGCGTTTACCTGTGTATGTCCGTTGAGCGACCTGAAATAATTATCAATTAAACCAGTATTCAAAAGGGCAGCTATACCAAAAGCCTCGCTGACGGACAAACTCCCATTTGGCTTATGAATATAATTCACATGGTTTTCTATTCCCACAGACTCGTGGGGAAACTCGGATTGCTTTAGCACTGCAGAATCAAGGCGCCGTCTTTGCTCTTTCGATGTGAATCGTTTTAAAAGCACATAATTCTTTACCGGGAGCAGTAGCGGAGAAGTTTTTTCCGAGCAAGCTATTGCCGCAGGTTTCTTGTTTTTCTTGGATGGCCATTCCACCCTCATGTTTTGCATGTTATGCATCCATAGAAGGGGTACAGACCCCTTCGTTAACCCCTGGCGTAAATGTTCCCTGGCCCTGAAATCAACCACCGGCCCCGTCGAAATCTGCACGCCCTGCTTGTTTAAGGTGGACGGCCATTTGTCAATAATGTGGAGTATCTTAACGTCAAGCTCGCTGGTAGGTATCCTGATAAAGCTCTCGCTATTCTTAGGGGAAATTATATCGGAATAATCAACCTCAATTCTCCCTAACTCATTTAACTCTTTATCTCTGCTTGTCGTTATCGTTACTACCCCTTCTTTGCTGTTCTTACTTGCCTTGATTATTACGTTTTCTTGTAAAACTCCGTCCTTGTCGAAGATGTCCTTCCTAGACTCAAAAATGTGAATCCTTGTGATTCTTACCTTCCGCAGAAACCACTTCCTGAAATTCTTATAGTAAAGGCCCGAACAAAAGCTCCTTGGCGTAATAAAAACCATTTCACCTTTATCCGCAAGCATGCTTGCAGCCATGGTCATAAAAAAAGCGTAAATATTGGGTTGCCCGCATATGAACTCTGCCATCATTCTTGAATAGGGAGATTCTGTACCTACCTTGTAATAAGGAGGGTTTGAAATTACGAAATCGTAGAACTTTTCGCCCCTTTCAAATAGCCCGGGACCGCTAAGATATGGCTTATTTGTGAGGATAAAATCTTTGGCTAATACGTTATTAATCAGTCCATAATTGTATATACACTAAGGATCAAATCCCTCCTTCCCTCCCTTTACAAAAGGGAGGAATTCCCCTCTTTGGAAAAGAGGGGTTAGGGGAGATTTTCGGATGAATGTGTCTTCTCAATTATGGACTCATTAGTAAACTCGACCTTCGAGCCCTTTTCTTCCAAGTCCTTCTTGCATTCCTGTAAGACCCTTTTCAGGAATGGAATTATTTCAGGGTCGTTCTCGAATGCGTCTATTACCAGAGAAACTGGCTTCTTTCTGCTCAGTAACTTTTCACAAAAGGCAGCCGATAGGACCCCTGTTCCAGCCCCCGGGTCCAGCAGGGTAATTTTATCTTGGTTAATATCAAACAGTTCTGCCATAAAGGTACTTACTTGCTTTGGGGTGAAAAATTGTCCCTTGGGTTTTATATCTTTTGGCCTTAAAACATCAGAGTACAAGGTGGAAAGTCTCTCCGCGTACTCTACCAGCCCTTCATTCGCTTTTCTTTCTGGAATCTTCATGGTTGTCTTCAGTTAAGTATTTTCTTTTTAAAAAAGCCTTTTGTTCCAATTGGATTTTGGAATGAAATGGTCGATCTTGTCAACAAAATTCTGTCAAATATCCTTAAAACTTCTTTTGAAAATTGCTGCCATCCCCTCACCCCCACCCTCTCCCGCAAGGGGAGAGGGATATCAGAGGAAAGATGGCCCTAATTTACCAGAAATACAACGAAAGATCAATTCCTAATGACACGGAATTTTTAACCTGGATGTCAGCCGACTGTTATATCCAGCCTCTTGGAAAAGGAATTCAAAGTCTCTCCTAACCGGAATAGTAAAAAATTTGACATTCTATCTATCCATTGATATTTTTGATTTTATTACTATTGGGGAGAAAGAGATGTCGGAAAGAGATCCGATTGACCTGATTAAAGAGCAGTTAAATAGAGTGGAGGGGATGGCAGGTCTTCACCCTGACCATGAAGTTTTTAAACAATGGCACACTGAAACGAAAATGATTTTGGAGAAGGTTTTTACCTCTAAATCGATCCATTATCAAAATTTCCTGGCCCTTCGATTCCAGGAGCTAAGTGTCAAAACCTTCGCCTCATCCGAGATCGATAAGATTAATGCGGCACGCTTTAAAAAGGACCTGGAGAATGTGAAAAACATCCTTCAATCAACAATCAAAGAATTGACATTGGATCGAACGCTCTTTAAGAAGCTCCAGACGACGCCAAAAACGGTGGAAGTCTCCCTTAGGGGAGAATATTTTATATCTTCTGGAATCCAAGAGTCGGAGATGGTTAAGGCCATCGAAAACGCCTTTGAAGGAAGTGGGCTTAGCCCGACTCATGGCGCTGGAGCCATCCAAAAAAAGGAATCCATTCATCATCGAATCGATCAAATCCGTCGTGCCAGGCTTGGAATTTACGATCTCTTGACACCTGAAAAAACCGAAGCCCTACTTGAACTTGGAATTGCTCTTGGATTGGGAAAGGAGGTCACCCTTATTTGTAAAAAAGGCTCTCCCCTTCCTGAGGCAGTTAAATCATTGAACCGAATTGAATATGAAAATTTCTCCGACCTTACCGAAAAATTAAGAAAAAAATAGACGGACGCAACCATTAACATTTATCAAATGGCCCATGGGAAATGGGGGGCTGCTGGCAAATCTGGAGATCTCCTTGAAGCTACGGCAAAGGTAACGAACCGATCCAACCGCATCGGTTTAATCGAACCCCGTAGTTGGACAAATGATGCAAAGAAAGCGAAATAGCCAAAATTTGAAAAGCATTTGCTGATTTCGAACGATGATGTTTTGGCAACAACGGGGTGAATTTGAAGTCAGGAATCAACCCTTCGACTTCCCCCGGTCTAAAACCTGGTATTTGCTCAGGGTTGATACTGAGCGGCGCTTTTGACCCCGTCCTAAAGGACAGGGTTGGGCGCCGTCGAAGTATCAAGAAGGGCTTCTCCTCTCAACAGACCAGCAACTTATCTACTTTAAAAAAGGTAGATAAATATAAAGTTCAATTCTCAAATCTTAAAGCCATAATTTCATATTGATTCGATATTTGGATTTATCATTCCCCAAAATAGACATTGACAGTAATTCTTTCCCCCTCTCCCTTGATGGGAGAGGGTTAGGGTGAGGGTGGCATACCACCATTTTGGTCCCCCTCCCCTTCACCCTGTTAGATAAGGTTCTCTATTCAGCCCTGTTATTCAAGAAATGTCCTATCTAACAGGGTGAATCCCCTCCCGCCAGGGGAGGGGAGTTTTTAAAGTTCATCCTTTTCAATGTCTATTTTGGGGTCATTGAAAAGTCTTGACACAATTACAGGTATAAGTATATAGTTTTTTGTATACAGTATCCAAATTTTTGGCCAGGAGGTGATTCTGATGGACGAGGCTAACCTTCTTAAAAATATTACAGTTTTAAGTCTTGAACAAGCTACTGTCCTTCCCTATTTAACCCTCCGTTTGACTGAAGATGGAGCCAATGTGATTCGAATGGAACATCCCATTTACGGGGACCCCAACCGGAGAATCGGAGACGATGTGCTTAAAGAGGACCGGATGTTTTCCTATTACCTCTCTATCAATGCAGGGAAAAAAGCCTTGACGCTGGATTTAGCAACTCCAGAAGGACAGAAAATTTTAAAGGAACTCATCCTCAAACTGAAGGTGGATATCTTTGCTACCAACCAACTGCCCAGAAATTATTCTAAACTCGGGATCGAATATGAGATGCTAAAAAAGATCAAAGAAGACATCATCTGGTTGGGGATGACCGGTTTTGGACCTCAAAGCAATGAGGCGGCTTATGATCCTGTGCTTCAGGCCCGAGGGGGATTGATGGAACTTACTGGAGAAAAGGAAGGAACGCCTCAGGTGATGGGCATTCCCCTTCCCGACATGGGTGCCAGTGAGCATGGCTACGGTCTTCTCATGAAGGCCCTCTTCAAAAGGGCGGTGACCGGCCAAGGAAGCCGTATTGATCTCTCAATGTTCGAAAGCACGGTCTCTTGGCTCACCCAGGCGATCACGCATACCGTCACCCTTAAGAAAAAAGTTTCTCGAAGGGGAAATACTCACGAATTTTTCGCTCCGGTCTCTGTTTATGAGACGGAAAATGGTTATGCTTATATTGCTCTGGGAAATGATCGGCAGTGGGAGACGATGACCAAAATCCCTGGATTCGAATCCCTTTATAAAAAAGAGTATGAGCGAAATGCTGGCCGGATTGCAGATGTAGACAATTTAAATAACGCCATCAATACGATCACCAGAAAATTTACGACCAAGGGATTGATCGATATCTTTAACAAAGCCACGATTCCCATATCTAAAGTGAATACCATCGAAGAGGTGGTTGGAGACCCTTTGGTCAAACCGAATTTGATTCGAAGTAAAGATCCAAAAACAGGTATAGAAATCACCATCGCACCTCCTCCTTTCAACACACCTTATCTGAAATTGGTCAACCGAATGCTTAGTTTTCCTCCCCGATTTGGAGAACATAATGAAGAAATCTATGGTGATCTTCTTGGATACAGTGCCGCCCAGTTAAAGGAGTTTAAAGAGAAGAACATTATCTGAAGTTATGAGTTCGGAGTTTAGAGTTCAGAGAGTTTAGTCATTTAGTAACTGAGTTCGGAGTTCGGAGTCTCCGAAATAAACTTCTCCAAACTAAACTACTAAACAACACTCCGAACTATGAACTCATTACTCCGAACTATTGCGACAGAAGGAGCAATTTATGGCACTCGATTTCACTTTTACCGAGGAACAAGAATTCTTCAGGCAAACCGTCCGGGACGCGGTGAATCGTTTGATCATGCCCCGGGTAAAAGAATTGGATGAAAAGGAGGAATTCCCCTGGAACCTCTGGAAGGAATTTGCCGCCCTCGGATATCTTGGGCTGAGGCATGAAGAAAAGTATGGAGGGATGGGTACGGACACCATCTCACAGATGATCTTCTATGAAGAGCTGGCGAGGGGATCCTGTGGTTTTGCAATGTCCGTGATCATACAAATCCTCATGGGAACCTATTTCATCGCCCGGTTCGGGAACGAGGAGATCAAACAGAGGATTCTTGTGTCAGCGATCAAAGGTGAAAAGATCGGAACCATCTGCTTCACCGAAGACCAGTCTGGCTCTGACCTCGCTGGAACGAGGACCCTGGCAACCAAAGTGGATGGAGGATGGAGGATCAATGGGAGAAAACAGTGGATCACCAACGGACCCATTGCTGATTTTACTACGGTGATGGCAACGGTCGATCCAAAACTGGGCCTGAAAGGTCTCAATTTCTTCTTGGTCGAAAAGAAGACTGCTGATCGGGATGGGTTCGCCGTCGGGCAAAGGCTCCATAAATTAGGCTCCCGCTGCTCGGTGACGGGCGAACTGGTCTACGATAATGTCTTCGTCCCGGATGAGAATTTTCTGGGAGAAGAGATCGGAAAAGGGGTTCAGTACGCTGGAGAAATTCTCAACGAAGTCCGAGTGATGACTGCAATGAATGCTTTAGCCATTGCAAAAGGGGCCATGGATGATGCAAGGGAGTACGCCAAAAACCGGATTGCTTTTGGAAATCCCATCAGTAAGTATCAGTTGATCCGGGAAAAGTTTGCAAAATATTGGGCCTGGTATGAGGTCTCGTGGAATTACGCTTATAAATGTGCCTGGATGATTCAAAACAAAATTCCCTGCACCAATGAGTGCATGATGGCCAAATATCATGCCACAGAAATGTGTATGTATGCCGTCGAAGAGGCCATGAGGATTTATGGAGGAAATGCCTTCTGCACAGAATATCCTCCACAACGGTACTGGAGGGATGCCAAATTCTTGCTTTATGGCGGCGGCACCCATGAAGTGCTCTGCGACTATCTGGGAAGAGTCTATTTAAAAGATTGATTTAATCCCCCTCCCATCCCCCTTTAAAAAAGGGGGAATCGTCTACCCTCCCTTTGGTAAAGGGAGGCTGGGAGGGATTTTTGATGTTATTACCAACGTAGGAAGAGGTTAACTCATGGAAGTCTACGTTTTGGTGAAGCAGGTCCCAGATCCGGAGGCGATCGTGAGGGTTAAATCGGATTCCGAACTGGAGATTGAAAATAAATATTTCACCAACTTCTTCGATGAGATCGCTGTTGAAGCAGGTATAAAATTGAAAGAAAAGTTTGGAGGGAAGGTTACTGTGTTGACAGTTGATAATCGAAGGGTTGATGCCCTGAGAAGGGGAATCTCCATGGGGGCAGATGAAGCCATCCAGATTACCGATCCAGCTTTAGAAGGGGCCAATCCGTTTGCCATCGCCAAAGTCCTGGCCGGTTTTCTCAAAGATAAACCCTTTGATTTAATTTTAGCTGGAAGGCAGGCAATGGATGATGATGCAGGCATTGTCGGACCTGCTGTTGCGGAATTATTAGGGATTCCTCATGTCAATGCGATCATCGGCCTTGAGGTCGATGATCCAAAGAAGGAGGCAAAAGTAACCCGTGAGGTGGAGAATGGAAAAGAAATCCTCTCCTGTCCTTTTCCCGCCTTATTTACATGCCAAAAGGGTCTGAACATCCCTCGTATCCCTTTAGTCATGAATGTGATGAAAGCGATGAAGGCTCAGATTAAGAAGATGGCTCTTGCCTCTTTGGGATTGAGTGCAATGGATGTGGATCTACTATCAGGCAAGGTGAAGATACAGAAATATTTCCCTCCACCTAAGAGGCCACCGGTAAGGATGATCAAAGAGGATTTTCCGGAGAATGTAAAGACACTGGTCAAACTTCTCAGGGAAGAAGCCAAAGTCATTTGAATGCGGATTGTAGATTGCAGAATGCGGAGTCGAAATTAAGAAATTAAATTCCGAAATCCGCCACGGTACGGGCGGTCGTACCGACCGCAATCCGAATTCCGAAATTGAGGAGTAAGTATTATGCCGAACGAAATATGGGTCTTTGCAGAACAACGGGATGGAAAGGTTAGGAAGGTTGTCTTTGAACTTCTCACAGCAGGTACGGAATTCTCAAAAAAAACAGGGCAAGAAGTTGCGGCCATCTTGCTGGGAAGCGGGCTTCAAGATGCTGTAAATAGCCTAAAACCCTATGCTGACAAAATCTATTTATTTGATGACCCTGGCCTCACCCCTTACACATCAGATATCTATTTGGCGAACATTGCTGAATTGGTCATGGGACATCAACCCTCCATCCTCTTAGGAGGAGCGACCTCCACAGGAAAGGATCTTTTCCCAAGATTGGCCATGCGCCTTCAGACAGGCTATACCCCTGATTGTACTGGCTTAGCAATGGAGGGGAATGGCCGTCTTGTGGCTACGCGCCCCCTCTTCGGTGGAAAGGTCTTTGCGGAAATGATCTTTTCCGAAGCCAAGCCTCAATTGGCCACCGTGAGGAATAACACTTTTATTTTAGACGGAAATCCCGGCAAATCGGCCCACGTCATTTCGGTTTCTTCTCACATTGATTCCACTTCATTAAAGAAGAAAGTTATCGGATTGGAGAAAGCAGCTGGGGCGAAGTTAGATATCACAGAAGCCGACATTGTGGTGGCTGCTGGCAGGGGGATCAAAGGGGCTGGAAATTTCAAGATGATCGAAGAGTTGGCTGATGTGCTGAACGCCTCTGTGGGGACGACCCGGGCTGTTGTGGATGAAGGCTGGAGGGATGTGAAGGATCAGATTGGGAAGAGCGGAAAGAACATCTCTGCCAAACTCTATATGGCCTTTGGTATCTCGGGTGCCATCCATCATGTCCTGGGTATTGGCACTTGTAAAACAGTGGTGGCTGTAGATACAGATCCGAATGCCCTCATCTTCAACTATGCAGACTATGGGATCGCTGGAGACCTCTTTCAGATTGTGCCTGCTCTCACTGAAGAGTTAAAAAAAGCCCTGGCGGCAGATAGGTAACGCATAGCGCAGAGCGCATGGCGCATAGCGTAAAAATTTGGTAACTCAGCCCTTTAGGGCTGACCCAATCAGGGCTGAAGCCCTGAGTTACTGTAACTCAACCCTTTAGGGTTGATGAGGGTTTTCGCTATGCGCTATGCCCTATGCCCTTAGCGTTAGGTGAGCGATGGAAAAGGTGGATGTCATCATTGTGGGCGGAGGATTAGCAGGCCTTTCTTGTGCCTATGAATTGGCCGATTCAGGGATGACAGTGATCGTCTTAGAGCGAGGAGATTTTTCTGGAAGTAAAAATGTGACTGGTGGAAGAATCTACCTCAACTCCATCCGAGATTACCTCCCAGATCTCTGGAAAGAGGCCCCTTTAGAAAGACATGTGACCAAGGAGATTCTCACCCTATTGGGTGAAACCAACTCGACGACCTTGGAACTTTATAGCGACCGATTGAATCGAACACCCTATCCCAGTTACACCATTCTCAGGGCGAAGTTTGACCGATGGTTCGCTGATCTCGTATCGGAAAAGGGAGTCTTCGTCATTCCCCAGAAGACTGTGGATGATCTTATCAAAGACGGGGAAAAAGTGATCGGCATCAGAGCCGGGGATGAGGAGATCGGTGCAGACTGTATCGTTGCCGCAGATGGAATCCTATCCTTCATGGCTGAGAAAACAGGACTTCGGCAACCCTTTAAACCTGAACACTTTGCTCTGGGTTTTAAAGAGGTCATTGAACTTGATTCCAAGACGATTGAGGATCGATTCCGGTTAGGAGAAAACGAGGGGGCTGCCCAACTCTTCGTTGGTTCCCTTACAAAAGGGATGATGGGAGGAGGATTTCTCTATACCAATTTGGATAGCCTCTCTTTGGGGATTGTGGTTGGTATCCGCTCCCTCAATCTGAAAGAACCCCGCGAGGAGGTTTATAAACTCTTGGATGAATTTAAAGAAAGGTCCGAGATCAAAAATCTGATCAGGGGTGGAAATGTCGTTGAATATTCTGCACACCTTATCTCCGAAGGTGGAATTCATATTAAACCCAAACTTTATGGAGACGGGATTTTGGTCGTTGGAGATGCGGCTGGGTTTGGTCTCAATATGTTGGTGACCGTAAGGGGAATGGAATATGCCATGGCTTCCGGTGTCCTGGCAGGACGAACGATAAAAAAGGCGAAAGAGAAGAACGACTTTTCAGCCTCTTCTTTGTCTGAGTATGAAAAACTTTTAAACGAAAGCTTTGTAATAAAAGAGATGAACACCTTCAAAAACAGTCTTTCGATCTTGGAGAACGAAAGACTCTTTTCAAAATATCCTAAGGCGATCTCCGATCTCTTCGAAAAGGTCATGTGGGTGGATGAGCATCCAAAAGAAGGTCTTTACAAGACAATCTGTGAGGGATTGAAGAAAGAATTTCTTAACTTCCAAACTTTTAAAGACTGGCTGGAGTTTAGAAAGATGTAGCGGGTTGCTGTAACTCAATCCTTTAGGATTGATAATCAAGGCTAAAGCCTTGAGATACATAGAGGAGTTTCGATGAAGATCACCGAGAAACTAGCCCTCGATGCCTTTAAAAACGACAAAGAAACCCATATCCACATCGACCAAAAAATCTGTCAGAACTGCAAAGAACGTTTCTGTATTTATGCCTGTCCAGCAAACCTCTATTCTCTTAACGAGAAGGGAGAGATGGGTGTCGAATTTACCGGTTGTTTGGAATGCGGCACCTGCCAGATCGCTTGTATCTACGGCTCCGTCAAATGGAAATATCCACGGAATGGTTTCGGTGTACAATATCGCTTTGGATGATGGAAAACAAATCAACCTTCGACAATGCGGTCGGCCTGATTTGTTACCGACCAGATATGAACTCCTTAGCCGAGGCCCTCGATCTCTGTCAAGGGCTTCAAGGCATTCCAGCAAATACCCAAATTCTCAACAAACCCAAAAGCATCTCGTGGAGAGATACCAATCGAAGCCACAATTCGATCCAAAGGATTTTTTTGAAAGGGGAAAATAATGGAATACAAGAATATTGAATTGATCAGAGAAGAAAGGATCGCTTTTATCTACTTGAATAGACCTAAGGTTCTAAACGCTCTGAATGAAACGATGAAGAATGAGCTGATCCATGCGCTTAAAGAAACTGAAGAAGATGATAACATCCGGGTCATGATTCTAACCGGACGGGGTCGGGGTTTTTGTGCCGGTGCCGATCTTAACAGGTTTATAGAGGCTCAAGAAAGTGATAAGGATCATAAAAAGAAGTTAAGATTCGGGTCACTCGATTTACCCAGGGCCTTTATACAGTACCCCAAACCAATCATAGCAGCCATCAATGGGCCATCTTTTGGTTTTGGTTTTACCGTAACACTCACTTGCGATATTCGTCTTGCCTCTGAAAGGGCAAAATTTAGCTGTGCCTTTGTCCGGATAGGAGTAACCCCAGAATTTTGTTGCACCTATTTTCTGCCCAGACTCATAGGGTATGGCAAAGCTGCAGAACTTATTTTCACAGCCAGGCTCTTTGATGCTCATGAAGCTTTAGAAATAGGAGCGGTTAACCAAATATTTCCCCATAACCGACTAATGCCTGAGGCCAAAAAGATGGCTAAACATATTGCCTCCATGCCGCCTACTGCTTTACAAAAGTCAAAAGAGATTCTACGTCATGGGATGCAATCCACTCTGGATCAAGTAATACAGCATGAATCGATGGTATTTCTCGATTCTATGAAGACGGAAGAACATCAATTGGCCCTCAACAAATTATTGGCCCAGATGAAATTTAAGAATGTTAGGACCCATCGATCTAAAAAATAAGGGAGGAAAGGTCAATGGAGCCCCACGGGCAAAACCCGTGGTTCCCAAGAGACCTCCCACAAGGGGCGAACATCCCGTACCAGGGGACCAATTCACCCACAGGTAGAACCCGTGGTCCTCTTGGTTCGGGATAGTTATACGGCCAAATATGGAAGTAGGTCTTTATCTTCTGCCAACGACCATAAAATCCATCCGGCTCGAAAATCAAGAAAAGAAGGATAATTGTAAACATCAACGCTTCATTTTATAATTTGAGCGTTATAAAGGGAGCAAATTCATGGACTTTGAATTGACGAACCGGCAAAAACAGATCCGTTTGGCTGCCCGATTCATGGATAATTCATAGGTTACCCTTCATGCAGCTAACTTCAAGAATTTTGCGCTTCGCAACCAAGAGAGGAAACCTTGTTGATGATATCTTTTTTAGGCACACTCTTATAACCTTCATTATTTCAACAATATGTTAAGAATGATACGAGCTGTTTCTTGAGTTCCATTTAACGACCAACCATTCATTTTTAGAATCTCTATTGTTTAAATGTCAAGAATAAAATTAAAAGAAAAGGGGAATTTTTTATCTATGCAAAATAAGATAAATTATTAATAAAATCATATAATTTAGTTAAAATTGAACAGTAATCTCGATTTTTTTCATAAATTTCGAAAAAATCTTGACAAATTTTTCTAATTGAAATATGTTATCGACCGGTCGGTTACTTTTTTGCAATACGAATCATTAGACAAAGATTTTGTCAGAACACTATTTTATCAATAAAGTAAAGAATAGGATAAGAAAGGAGTGAAATGCAAAAAGGCTTGGAGCGCCGTTACGATATCTATCGCAAGGTTTTGGACCTTTTTATACAGAAAGGGTACAGCGGCACGTCCATTTCCATGATCGCTAAAGCCTTAGGCATGAGCAAAGCTAACCTCTATCATTATTGCTCCAGTAAGGAAGACCTCTTCTATAAGGTTCACCTGGACTATTTGGAGAAGCACTTAATCCCCATCATTGAGCAGGCCGAACAGCTGCCTGACCCAAGAGACCGGATAGCCTTTGTCTTAAGGAAGTTAACCCTCTTGAATGCTACCGATAAGGCTTGCAGGGTATTGGTCCCAGATATTGTCAATCTTAACAGGAGTCATCATACCGAAATCGTTTCGATCTGGAGAAGAGCCTATGACATTGTCTGTAACTCAGTTAAGGAACTCCAACAGTCTGGGAGAGCCGCTAAATTTAGGGAATCTTTTCAAACCCTCCTTGGGTTTGGCATGGCAAATTGGACAGCCTTCTGGTTTGACTACGGCCGTCAAGTTAATGCTGAGGAACTCGCTGAAACCTTAGTTCAAACCTTTCTGAATGGTTTGCTCCGTCCCGCAACTGAGAAACGTTGACATTACAGGTCGATGTTGACACGTGGTGGAAACTGGAGCGAAGTGAATGGATAAACAAAAAATAATTAACAAAGGATAAGGAGATGAACTCAAAATGCTGATGGAAGGCAAGTTTACCATAAAAGCACCCATTCAAAAACTATGGGACACCCTGTTGGATCCAGAGACGTTGCTTTCCTGCATACCCGGTGCAGAGAAGATAGAACGTATCGATGAGAAGACCTTTGATTGTGTGGTTAAACAAAAGGTTGGCCCCATTTCTGTGAAGTTCAAGTTCAAGAGCGTCTTGTCCAAGGTAGAGCCTCCCATACACATAGAAGTGGACGGTGAAGGGGAAGACATTGGCAAGGCTGGCCATTTCGTCCAAAAAAGCGTTGTGGATCTGCGGGAGACTCCAGGGGGTGAAGTGGAAGTTTCCTACAGGACAGATGCGACCATTGTGGGGAAGTTGGCTATGTTCGGAGATAGGATTATGAGAGCAAAAGCGAAAAAAGTAGAGGAAGAATTTACAAAGGCTCTTCAGGAGAAGCTTAAAAAGTTAGTGTGATTCACCTGTTTAACATTAAGGAATAGAAGGGGGTTAAGGCATGAAAGACTTTGAATACTTCGCACCAAAAACAGTTGAGGAATCTCTTTCGTTGCTTTCGCAGTACAAGGGGGAGGCGAAGATCATCGCTGGAGGGCAGTCCATGCTGGTAGTGATGAGGCAAGGGTTGCTTGCCCCGGAGTATGTGATTGACATTAAAGGGATAACCGCTTTGGACTATCTGACCTATGATGAGAGGGAGGGCTTGAGGATCGGGGCGTTGACAACCCATAGGGCGATTGAGAAATCTCCGATCATCCAGAAGCATTTCAGGGTACTCAGTGAGATGGAGACGAATCTAGCTACAATCCAGACCCGAAACTGGGGGACGATCGGGGGGAACCTTTGTCACGGGGATCCTGCAGGGGATCCCGCTTCAGTTCTTATTGCCTTGAATGCAAAACTAAAACTGAAGAGTCTTTCCAAAGAGAGGATTGTTGAAATGGAAGAATTTTCCATGGATCTATTGGAGGTCAATCTTGAGCCGGATGAGATGCTTGTAGAAATTCAGGTCCCGGTGCCCAGGACTCATACCGGGATTGCTCATGAGAAGCTCATGGTGATGCAAGGGGATGCGGGCATTGTAGGGACAGCGGTCTCCATCGCCTTGAAGCCAGGGGATGGGGTCTGCGAGGATGCGCGAATCGTACTCAGCAACGCTGCTTCTGTTCCCCTGAGGGCCATAGAAGCAGAAAAGCGGCTGATCGGGAAGGTAATCAATGACACATTGCTTGACGAAGCTGGGCAAATTGCCTCGGCAGGAGCAGATCCACCTTCCGATGTTCATGGCTCAACAGAATACAGGAAAGAGATGATAAAGGTTTTCGTTCGGCGAGCAGCGATCAAGGCACTGGAAAGGGCGAAAAAGGGATAATCCAAAAGGGAATCGGGTGTGTTTCTAAAACTCCGAACTCCTACAGGGAGCGGTTTCAAACCGTTCCCTACGAACTTTATTATTTAGGGAGGAATACCATGAAAGGTGAACCGCAGGAATTAAAGTTAACGGTGAATGGGAAGGTTTATGAATTAAAAGTGAGACCAAAGACCCTCCTGAATGATGTTTTAAGAAAGGATCTTAAACTGACAGGGACGAAGAGAGGATGTTTGGAGAGCACTTGTGGTGTCTGTACTGTGATTCTTGATGGAAAGGCGGTAAGGTCCTGTTCGATCCTGGCTGTCCAGGCCAATGGCCATGACATTACCACGATTGAGGGATTGGCCAAGGGAGATAAGCTTCATCCGATTCAGGAGGCCTTTGTCAATCATGGGGCGATTGAATGTGGGTTCTGCATTCCGGGGAGAGTGATGATGGCCAAGGCATTGCTGGATGAGAATCCCAACCCGACTCGGGAGGAGGTCAGATTGGCAATGCAGGGTGTTCTGTGTGCAGATAGCGGTTATGTCAAACAGATTGAGGCAGTGGAAATCGCAGCAGAAAAAATGCGAGGGGGTGAATAGAAAATGGCGGAGAAGAGACAGATGAAAGCTAAGGCATCAGTCGTTTTAAAGGAAGTCGGAGACTCGACTCCACGAGAGGAGTATTCCATTCTCGGGAAACCCATACCCCGAGTGGATGCAAGGCTTAAAGTGACGGGCGAGGCAAAATATGCGGCTGACATTGAAGTGGCTGATATGTTATGGGGTGCGATAAAGAGAAGTCCATATCCTCATGCCAGAATACTCAATATTGATACGAGCAAAGCTGAAAGGTTACCAGGAGTAAAAGCGGTGATCACAGGGAAGGACTTTAGCGGTTTCAAATGGGGCTGGAGCCGGGAGACCCGAGATGAGGAACCCCTGGCATCAACGAAGGTGCGTTATCTTTATGAGGGAGTAGCAGCCGTGGCAGCTATTGATGAAGACATTGCACAGGAGGCCTGCGATCTCATTGAGGTGGAGTATAAACCCCTACCGGGAGTCTTCGATCCCTTTGAGGCCATGAAGGAAGGAGCCTCATTAGTTCATGAGGACCGACCTGGGAACATCTGTGTGGAGTACCATTGGAACTTTGGGGATGTGAAGAAGGCCTTTGCTGAATCGTATCTTGTTCGGGAGGACACCTTCCAAACTCCCCGGATGGCCAAAGGGTATATCGAACCACCTGCCATCGTTGTCTACTGGCCTGATTCTAACCATTTGGTCGTTCAAGCAGCGAAGGGGAGTCCCTATTTTCCCTACAGGATCCTTTCTAACTGTTTTAATTTACCTCTTAGCAATGTACGGATCATCCAGCCCTTTATCGGCTCTGATTTCGGTGGAACGAAGAATGATATGGTGAATGGTGATTTCTCTTCTGCAATGCTGGCCAAGAAATCTGGGAAACCGGTAAAAATTGTATATACCCAATTTGACGAACTCACCACCTGTCTTCGACGCCATCCCATGTGGGTAACCATTAAAACAGGTGTTACCAAGGATGGTCTATTGAAGGCGATTCAAACGAAGGTGATCTCCGATGGAGGAGCTTATACTCGGATGAGTCCTCTTAGCAACTTCCTCACCGGTATTTGTATGGCCTTGCCTTATAAGCTGCCCAATTTTAAGACAGATGTCTGTTGTTATTTCACCAACAATCCAAGCTCAGCTGCAATGAGGGGACATGGACTCTATCATACTCGCTTTGCTGGGGATGTTCAGATGGATATGATCGCTGAAGAGTTGGGCATCGATCCGGTTGAGATGAGACTGAGAAATGCGATTGAAAACCCCAAGCCGGGCAAGATTTACGAGACGATCAATAAATTGCATTTAGCAACTTGTGGCGTGAAGGAAGGTATTGAAAAGGCGGCTGAGGCGATCCGTTGGGAAGAAAAGAAGAAGGTTGAACGGGTGAGAGGAAACAAGGCCTATGGTATAGGTTTTGC
>Ga0315289_10004736_pt1 | contig 20233 bp, 22 predicted proteins | sample YL17G11_40_MG_FD_203452 | JGI IMG/M metagenome (GOLD analysis project Ga0315289, IMG submission 203452) | Sediment microbial communities from Yellowstone Lake, YNP, Wyoming, USA - YL17G11_40 | ecosystem: Environmental > Aquatic > Freshwater > Lake > Sediment | place: USA: Wyoming | collected... | reverse complement strand
CGGATGTCATCGAACTTTCTACGCCGGGAATATTATGAAGTTTAAAGACGATTTTTGCAAGATCTGCTTGATCTTTTGCTCTAACTGAGCATATTGCATCATAAGGTCCAAAAACAGTATCAGCGGATAATACTTCTGGGATATTCAGAAGAGTTTTTCGTACGTTTTCTAGATGTTTAGGTTGAGTATTCATAAATATGAATGCGAATGGTTTTTCACCAAGTAATGGACCTTCTGATATTACAACAAGATTCAATGTCTTGGTAATCAAATCTTCCTCAGCACCAATCATCCTCATAGGATTGAACCATTTCTCAATAAACTCATCTAAGCTTTTCAATCCAGTAAATCGGACAAGTATATCAACAGGACCGAAGAGTAGGAATATATCTTCCTGATAAATAGACAAGTTTAGAAGTTTTTTCAAGACCGAAATGTAGGAACCTACCTTACAAGTTAAACCCATATAAGCCTTCATTGTTGGTCACCATATCCGTAACTTATGGATGTTTTTTGAACCATAAAGTTGCCTCACCACGCGAACCTACGAGTTTCTCAGCGACTGCTTTTGCTGCGCCTCCATCAATGTCAACAATAAGCATGTTTGCTCCCGCTTCAACTATCCGCTTGGCAATACCGAAACCGATTCCCATCGCGCCGCCAGTTACAACAGCATTCTTGCCAGCGAGGTCGAACGGACCCCAGCACACCCCATCATCCGAGCATTTAGGCATCTTGTGTTATCACCTTGTTTATCAATAGAAATAAGGCAATCTCAGTAGCTGTTGTTTTGCTTTTTGAGAATTGCATTTTTCTTTATTCTCCAATATTTTAGATGAAAGAGTCTTGAAGAAACTCTTTCTTCACCTAGTTCTCCTAGTAGATTTATTTAAAATATTGTAAGTGCTGTCCGTACTGACAGAAAAACTTAAGTCATATTGCAGCTGTAGTATACTTAGAATTGCTAGCAAGGAAAAGGGTAGTGGAGCATCAGTACGAAGTTCTAATGTTGACTCGTTTAGGGCTCAATTCTAACCAGGCGAGGGTTTACGTAGCTCTTTTCCTATCAGGTTTGTCTACGGCAAAAACAATTTCGAAAAATTCAGGGGTTGCTCGGTCAGACGTCTACCGCGTAATGGCAACGCTTGAGAAATTGAGTTTGGTTGAAAGAGTAATATCCGCGCCCTGTAAGTTCAGAGCAATTTCAATGCACGATGCCGTCTCCGTTCTGATGGAACGCAGAATGAAAGAAACTTCCGAGTTGCAGGCAAAAGCAAGAGAAATACTAAAGAAACCCAAATACAATGCAATGATGGCGCTTGAGGAAGATGAGACTAAATTCAGTTTAGTTTCTGAACAACTCACTGTACGGTGGGAAAAAAAGACACTTGAGAATGTGCAGAGGAGTTATGATGCGGTCACTTCATGGAGGAATCCGCACGCTGTTATGTTTATCGGCATGGAAGGGATCGCTGAAGCCTTGAAAAGGGGTGTTGAAATTCGAGTTATCATCGACAAACCTGACGAAGAAAAATTATTATCGGATATCATGAAACATTTAAAGAAATATTCCACCTTCAAGATCAGATATCTTCTAAACGCCCCTAAAGCTTTGATGTCGGTGTATGACAAAAAAGAAGCATGGGTTTGTACTTGTACCCATCCAGTGCTGGAAGAATGCCCTACTCTATGGACAGACAATTCCTGTTTGCTATCAATACTTCAAGACTACTTTGACATTCTCTGGTTGACAGCTGTAGAAAGATAAACTCGCCGAATAACGAACTTAATGAAGCTCCCTTTTTTAGATGCATCGGTTGGAGCGCGCATGTTCCGTCGTTGTTCCGTACAGCTTTTGATGTAGGACTCTGTCTTCAACACTGTTGGCTCTAGGGATTATTTCTTTAAAGTTTAGGCTTCTTAGAAGTGCTTGTAGATTTCCGCGCGCCAGGACGTTGCTTAATTCAGATTTTAATAGATTTTATTTTGGTTTTATGGTTAGCTGGCAGTTTTGGGTTGCGCACGTGTTCCTTGCGAGTTTGCAGTAGCCGCCTTTCTCGTATCTGCAGGCCTTTTTGAGCTTCGAAAACTCCAGAACAACGAGACTTGGCTGAGGAGCCGTTTTAGGTTGAGGAGTGTCTGCAGCGCGGTAGAGAAATTCAGGTCTTCCACGGCCTTTGCTCGGCTTTTTCTCCTTCAAAACGAGCCCCTCGGAGCCCAGCCGCTCCAGGTGGACGATGACCGTTGAACGGGCAAACTCCGAATCCCTAATCAACTCAGCAAGCGTCAGAGGCTCACCTGTCCTGCTCAGAACATCAAGTATCTTCCTGTCAAAAAAATCCAGATACATACCAAGAAAAAAAGCTAAGACCTATTAAAATCTATTTTTGTCTGAATTACGCAACAAGCTGGCGCCCGCTTGTCTCCTGATTCGAATGACAGCCATCAAAAGCTAAAAAAAGAGAGGTTTCGCGGGCGATTTCGCCACTCCTTACGAAGCTACCCCACCGGCCACTTTTCGGTGATTTCGGCTACTACAACGCATGTTTATGCTTGTCTTACTCATTTTCTTCTCCTCAAGAATATTAAGTTGTCTTTTCGTTTGTTCGGTTTTGAGAAAAACATTTTAATGCATAATGAGACAACATTAACTTGAGGAGTTTACATGCCCACAGCATTTGTGTTGATAAACACCGAAATAGGTTCCGAGTCAGATGTGCTGAAAGACCTGAAAAAAGTCGAGGGAGTCGATGAAGCTTCCGCCGTCTACGGAGTCTACGACATAGTTGCAAGAGTCAAGGCAGATACCATGGATAAACTAAAAGAAATAGTAACTTGGCGCATCCGACGGCTTGACAAAGTAAGATCCACACTGACGATGATCGTGGTAGAAGAACGATAATGTTCCCGTCCAATTTTCCCTTTGCAGCTTGCTCCTGAAAGCCTGAGCACATGGTTAAGTTTTGGCTTCAACAATTTGCCATGTCTTTTTGTGCGGATTGTGGCAAAATATTTTAATTGATCAAGCTTGTTAGAATAGGTGTGTTAGAATGGTTGGGGCGACTTTAGATGCCAAGAGCCTTTGTGTTAATAAACGTAGAATCAGGTTCAGAAGACGAAGTTCTGAAGGAATTGAAGACAATCGATGGAGTAGAAGAAGCCTACTTTTCATACGGAGTGTACGACCTAATCACGAAAATCAAAGCCGACTCAATGGACAAACTTAAAGAATTGGTGACGCGCCGAATCAGAGCGCTAGGCAAGGTTCGCTCAACACTGACATTGATAATGATGGACGAATAGGTTATTCTTTTGGGAATTTGCTGAAGCGCATTTTATCCGAGATTGAACAGATTCGGGCGGTGTAGCGTGTTATCCTTAACGGTTTGAAGGGCGCGGCTATTTTCATTTTGACGTACCTACGGTACAGAAAGATCTACCTGTCCAGCGATGTCACTTGTTTTCTTATTGAACATCAAGTTTTGAAACTTGAAACTGGCGAATGCCGTTCCGGTAGGTGTGGCATGGGGCGGGAAGATTGTCTGTGTTTGTGAATGTGGTTATGTTTTGCCATGTAAGGTCGGTGTCTCGGGTTACGTTGACTATGAAGTTGTTGTAGGTTATGCCGTTTCGCGTGACTGATAAACTTATAGTTTCGACGCTGCCAGCGTAGACTGTGGCATTGGATAAGGTCAATGTGGCCGTGTAGGTGAAGTTTGCGTGGCTTGCGTGCATGCGGCACCCTAGTACAGTGAAGCTACAATTTCAGTCATTGATCCTTGTACGTGAGGAACTTTTTGTATTTGAGAGACAAGTTGCTCCAGATCCGCCCTGTCTCTTGCTTTTACCGCGCATATGACGTCGTAGGGCCCGAAGACGGTATCGGCCGACAGGACTTGTGGAAGGGTTTGTAGTGCTTGTTGCACCTCTTCGAGATTTCTAGGCTGAGTATTGAGGAATTCGAACGCGTACGGTTCCTCAGCGAATGATCTGCCTTCAGATATGACTATTAGAGTTTGCGTTTTGTCGATCAATGGCTCTTCAGCAGTAATCATCCTTATAGGATTGAACCATTTCTTGATGAATTCGTCGAGACTCTTCAACTCGTGGAATTGGACAAGAATATCGATCGGGCCAAAAAGCAGGAAGACATGTTTCTTAGAAAGATGCAGTTTTATCAGTTCGTCTAGGACTTTGTTAAAGGCTCCCACCTTACAAGATAATGCCATATAAGCCTTCATAATAAATCAAAACTAAGTGTTCATGTCTCATTCATAAGCTTGTCGATGTAGTCGCCTGATCAATCGCAGGTGAATCCTAATTTTCCCAGTACACGTCTCAATCCAGCCACAACGAAGAATAATCTCGGCAGTCTCGCTCTGGTAAACTCCTGCCACGATATGCAACTGAAAGGTATCAAATACTTTTCGCGGCATCTACGCAGGATTGGCCTTGCATATGTTCCGCCGAACTCAGCATTTGTGAAAAAAGAGAGTTTTAGTATAAATTACAGTCTGGGAACGGTAACTCCCGGGCTACTATTGTTTGCGTGCAAAGGTGTTAGGACCTTTCCTATGTGAAGGCATCTTAATGGAATTTTCAGTTGTCAAAAAATTTTTTCAGACACAATATATGGGGTTTCATTGTGTTTTCTTAGTCCTAACTAAGATAACCTTTTTTCCATAGCGAAAAGCGAGGGACCCGAGTTTTCGCAACACACACGCGCGCAGAAAACTCGGTTTTTCGGGGCAATTATAGTATATATGCGATTCGCAGGGGGTGTCAAACGTAACTGACGCAATATATTTATCCTCTGGGAAGCATGGACTTTTCCCATGAATGCGGTGCGAGTTCTACGTATAATCTTGCCTGCGCCGTTAGAAATTCCGCAAAGCCCGTTTTCCATGGACAAAAACCCTGACCCTCCAGTTCACAAGCAACTGTTTTCCTTGTCTCACCCTGAGACAGGGGCATCGCGCTCGGTTTCGGGCTGCGCCCTGCTCTTCAGATCAGCGGGAAGATACCTGTAGACCGTCGCTCTGCTGACGGCTATCTTAACCGCGATCTCCTCAGCCTTCAAGCCCTCATGGACCAGAAAAGACAGACTCGCCTCGACCTCACGCTTGGACAGCTGCCTGCCGAAGTGCGCTCTAAGCCTGGCAATTCTTCAGAGGATCTTTCAATTCCCTTTGCTTGGGATTTTTCCATGCATCATGAAGCGCTATTCTACCTGAGCAGAGTGAATGCTAAAGAGAAATTTATAGTATTGAATGAGGCTATTTCTTTGAACGGAAAGAGCCTTCCCGATGTATATGTCAGTAGGTCAAGTGGATTGATGGACGATGTTGAAGTTTACAAATATGTTTGCGGCTTTGACATAGAAAAGGACAGTTTAATAAAAGTGCGAGGAAAAGGAAAAGTGTGGTATCATAAACTAGTTGTTGATGATTTGCTTGACTTTTCCAAGAAAGAGCGATACAAAACTAGGTATTCTGAAATCGATGACGAAATTCAGTTGAGGCTCCAAAGGCTTGTTGAGGCTTTCAAAAATAGCGCTTAGGAACTTCAAAGCTTTCGCATTATAGCGTTAGATATTTGAAGAACATCTACTGCAGAAATCTGTTTTTGCTCTTCTCAACTTTTTTGCATGTGCATATGCAATTTCTCTAGTTTCGAAAGGTCCATGCCACTTCCCGTTCATTCCTGAATCTTGTCTTTGAAAACCTTTTCCATCTCTACAGAATGAACAACTTCCATTATGCACTCTAGCTTTGCCGCCTGTTTCAGCTCTCCAATTTTCGTAAACCCACCAACCCATTTTGCCACCACGCATGACTGAACTGATTACTATACCTGCCGTACAAGATATTTTTCTATTTCTTTTTCCGCATTATCCGCTTTGATGAATATGGGCACGTTCTCAATGCCAGTCGCTATGTAGCTTGACAGGAGCCACTCGCCAGGCGCAAACTCCAAAGTCTTCTCCAAAATGCCCTTATCAATCATGAACGTCTCGCTCACCAACGCCCTGTCATACGGTCTCGGCAAGGTTCCAACAAAATACGTGTGCAACTGCTGCAATGCATTCGTGTTCAAATACGCTATGCGCTGTGTGGCTATGCACACGCCTAAACCGTATTTGCGTCCTTGCCTGAGCAACGTTTCAACGTGCGTTGAGCATTTGCCGTCTAAGCCGCCTTCCTTGCTGGAGATGAACTCTTGCGCCTCGTCAAACACGACAAGAATGTAGGGTTTCACGGTGAACCTGCGCTTTCTCCGCACGAGCAAATCCTGCGTCAGGCTTATAGCTAACTCCTTAATCGTAAACGGGTCAGATATCGAAATAACAACGAGGTTCGTGGTTTTGTCTTCAAGCAATTCGCGTATGCCCTCCACAGTCAGCGCTCCCGTGTCCTTTGCCTCCTTCTCGCCACGCTTCTTGAACAAATCAGCTATAGTGTTCCTCGTAGTAGCCCAAGCGTACAACCCGCTCTTGTCATTAACCCTGTACGTCTCCATCGCATTTCTTGAAACTTCATCAATCTTGCTGACGAAATCCTCTGAGACTTCTTGATTCTCGCTTAACCCATGCGTCTCCACGTACTCGCGAACAGCGTCATGAATTGCGTCAATGGCGTTAATGTAGTGGGGTCTGCTCACCGAATCCTTCCGCTGATCATCAAGCTCCTCCATGAACTGGCTGTACGTGGGAATAATCTGCTTCGGCTTCGTGTAATACGCAAGCTTGCCCTGATTAATCACCGCCTGCAATCCAGCTTTGGTTCGCTCGTCAGTCTCATACTCTCTCGGCTTAACAACAGAATTGAAGAACTGCTCCAGCGAGTCAATCCGATGCTCAAGCACCAACTTCGCATTAAAATTCGGATCAGCCAGCACATCCAACAGCAGAAACGTGTACTCGCAACTAATGTCAAAAATGACGATTTTGGTGCCAGCCTTATGCAGCAGTATCCGCCTTAGAACATTCGACATTAGATTACTCTTTCCACCGCCAGTAAACGCGAAAACTCCGAAGTGATACCTGATCAACTTCTCAAAATCCACGTAAATTGGTATGGCTATTTTGCTGCCTTCAAACATCTTTATCAAACCAAGCCGCGGATCAACCCGCGCATCCTCCACAGTTCTCGCAGTATTAACTCCAAGCTCCGCAGCGATCTTCTGATTATACATGCGATTTATCATTTCACTATTCAAAACGTATATCGGACTACCCACAACAGGATACGAAAAACCCTTCACAAACTCAAATCCGCACTCCCGATTGATGACTAAATCATAGTTTATGGGAATTGCATCTATCTGAATCATCATGGTTGACTTATCATCAGTCTGCCAATCCTCCTCGCTTTGCTCAATAATCTCAAACTGCATCGGATAATAACCATGATCGCTTAAACCACGCAAACCAAAATGCTCAGGCCAAACGCGACTAATCTCCATCAACGTATATCTCTCCGCGTTTTCTTCCACTTGCTTAAAATTCTTGACAGCCAAAAGCATGCCCTCTTCAAGCAAACCCATCAAATCTTTCTGGTACTCAATTTTAACTCGGCACTGATAACGGGCACTTGTACCAGTGACTTTCGCTTCTTCTCCACCACCGAAGAAACGCGGAATAACCGCTGCTAATCGTGCGCGGAATTTTCCGTCGAAATCCGTGAAGCATTGGCTGCTAAAGGTTTTCTCTTCTCGCCTGCTCAATTGAAGCTCGCCTCTCTCTGAAAGTACTCATGTAAAATATGAACTTGCGCAATTTATGATTATTGAGTATCCAACCTGCTGTGGTGTCCACCACGCACTTGAATTGACTGTAATTCCACTTGGCAATCTTATCAGCTATGAACAATGCCTTGTTATGACCGAATGCCTCTGGAATATTAGCAGGCGCCATAGCCACCAACACACTCATAGCCAAATTCTGCAGCTTGTTAGGCACATCTTTATCCTTGTACAGGATGGTTTCCACAGGTTCTCTCGTACCGTCACTCAGTTCATTCCAGAACCTCGCAATGTTCTCAGGTCTGCAATCAAACTCTGGATACGCTAAACGGTCTATTAAGAGAACATTGCTCCGCAACATAGGGTCCGACTTTGCTTGGCTCAGCTGCACGTATGTTTTCAGGAAAGCCTTTTCAAGGCTGATCTTGTTTTTTATGGCGCCTGAAACGTAGCCTCTGCGGTTTTCTCTGTCTGGAAGCATAGTTCTAAATGCAGAGTCGTACTCGATGAGGCTCCACGGCGGCTTAATCTGTTCCAAGTTGAAGATGCTGGCTGACTGAAGTATCATGCGATCTGTGTTAGGCAGTTCCTGCAGAGCTTCGCGTTGCATGCGAGTTTTCAATAAGCCTTCGCTGTGCATTATTGGAATTAGCTGCCGTTTGAAGTCTCTTGCAGCTGTGTCCTTCGTAACTCCGACTATCAAGACGTGTTTTTTCCAGCATTCTTCCATGAGCATATGCAAGGTGAAAAGCGTGAGAAAGGCAATATCAAGCGTAGTCAGCCAATGTTCTTTGCCATCCTTCAGAATCTTCATTGAACTGGCTGCTTCTGTTTCCTGAGTTTTTGTGAAAAACAACATATCGCCTACGGTGACAACGAGCTTTTTTACGCGTTCCCAAGTTGAAACGTATTTCTGGTTCAAAGCATAAACTTCATTTTTCTCGTTTAGAACTCCTTTTTTTACTAAGCCCTTAAGGCTGCGCTCCACTCTTCGGGCTCTTTTCTCGTCCGTGATACCGAATTCGGTTAGGACTTGCCCTGCAGTTAACGTCCTTTTCCTTTTGGCTATATCGATTATTGCGTACCGTAGGTAATCGGCTCTTGGAGGCGGCAAGCCTAACGCCTGATTTGTCACGTATTGTCTCGCTATGGCTAAGTCATTCACGTCGATGGAAATGTCATCGATTTTGTATCCTAGAATGCTGCTTTTTGCACTCCAAAACTCCATTTTTGACGTATCGTAGAGGAGGCTTGCGCGTTCTGTAGATAAGCTTCGGTCAAGAAGCATTATACGTGTGTTTTGGTTCTGGTCTGCCACGAGTTTAAAAGCAAGATAATATTCCGCAAAGGTCATAATCGAATTGGCAATCATAGCATTGTTTATTATCGCCTCATCCGTTAACGGCTTGACAAGACTGATCTCGTCGGGCTGTTCTGGAGCAAAGAAGGTTTGATCTACATCTGGAATCTCGTTAATGTAAATGGGAACGACGTTGGATATGCCCATGCCTTGCGTTAGCGTCTTCGCGTCGTACTTGACTTGGGGCTCAGCGTCCTCGGCGAAGGTTACTGTGCCAGTTGAAGCATAGGCACCGCCGAAGAAAATCACCATGTCAAACAGGGGCCGCGAGTACATGGTGCCGTCAACGCCTGCGAAGCGGACGGTGTTTGAGCCGAAAAAGTCCGTGGCGGTTTCCCAAGCCTCTTTTGGGTTGAAGCCTGTCTTTATGAGGTTTGCGAGCAACTCATCGTAGAGGTTTTTGAGGGCTGAAAACCGTTGCTCGTAGTCTGTGACTTGTTTTGTTGCGCCTCTTCTGAGGGTGTCGCATGTTCGCTTCACCGTGCTGCTTAGCGAGGGTAAACTCACTCTGGTTCTCACCTGCTTTTTAAATGCTCTTTCTAGTGGTAAAAATGTTGTTGACAGGTAAACGCATAAGTTGTGTCTATACCATAAGCAGTGGCATTGTTTTTTCTCACACTGAATAATTTTGAGTTTTAAAGCTCATTTAAACTATTCTGAAAGTTTGCCCGTTAAATGGCTAACATGGAAAAATGGCACTTTCAAATTTGCAACCAAAAGGCTAAAGGCTACAACACACTCAGCATGCAAAAATGGTTGAAAACGCTATAGCGTAAAAGAATGGGAATGTGTTTATTGCACAGTCTCTAGATTTTTCTTATCCGCTTCCAATGATAGTTATGTCTACGCTGAAGGTGGTTATCCCTGCAGTGTTTGCATTAACTGTCAAAGTAAATGTTACTTGAACGCTTGCGCCCGCGTTGATTGTTTGGCCATTGTAGTTCCACCCCAAAGTCATTACAGTGGAAGCGGTTGACGGGCTCCAATTCGATGTCGCCTTACTCAATGTTAGGGGGGAGTTTCCTTCATTGCGAATGTGGATTGTGAAGCTTTTCTGGGTGCCAGGTTCTAAAATTCCCCAATCAATCATCGTTGTTCTATTCGTAAAGCCTGCATCCCAATAAACTCCAACGCCAATAACTTTCAAAGTTCCAACGTTTGAGAGGGTGCTGCTTGTCTGATAAACTGACATAACTTGAGCTAGCATGAGCCCGGATATCGCTCCTGCCAGAAACATAAACGCTACTATAGCAAGGGCGACTTTCATGACTTTCGTTCGTTTCGTGAAAAATAAGATGCACTGGGATGCTATCTTAGGTAGTCCATCGCTGATTTTTTTTAGTTTTTCGGAAGTTTTTTTCTGTGAAGCTTGTTCCCCCACTACTCGTTTGTCCTCCGGTCTTGTTCCTTATTGTTCTGAGGATTTGGGCTGTTCTTGTCTTAAGCTTTTTTGAAAAGCGTTCTTCAGCGATATGCGAAGTCTAGCACGCAGTTGCAAAGAATTTTTTGCAAGGTTTGCGAAGGCGAATTAACTAGGTTGGAGTCTCAGGTCTATTACGGTGGTGCCTGCGAACTTGTCGAAGTATCTGATGAATTTCTCGTTTTTCAGTCGCAGTCCAATTATTAGGTCAAAGGGTAGAAGGAAGGCTTTGCCGAAATTTCTGACAGCTGCGTGATCGTAATAGAGTTTTTTGCCGTCTGTTCGCACTACTTTCAAGCCTATTATGCTTTTTCCTATGCTTTGTCCGTTGAATCCTTCCAGCAGGGTGGAGTAAACCCAGAGAAGTCCGATGGTTATGAATGGCACTGCGCTAAGGTTTAGGATGAACAAGTTTCCCACAAAAAGAGGGAAGAATTCTGGTAGTGTAAATAATAATGTTATCGCGAGCATGAGGAAAAAGTCGATGAGAAACGCATAGGACCTTTTCTTGAAGGAGGCTAGGGGAAGTTTGGCTACTTTTCTGTTGATGTCGGAGACTTCTGCCCAAGATTCTACATCTTTGACTATTCTCACGGCGCTTTCGCCTGTTCTGCTCAATTTGTATTTGCCAGTTGGGGTTTGCTCCATGAAAGCTGAAAGAGTGCGGAGGTGAAAGCTGAGTTTGCCCGTGTCAACCTCTAGCGTGTTCAGTAAGTCTGTGAAGGTGCATTCTCCTCTGTCGCTTAGGATGAGCAGTATTTCTCTTCGCAGAGAATGCGATAGCACGGAGAGAATGCTTGAGACGTTGTCTTGATCGATTGCCATATTTAAAACCTATTTTGTTTCAAATGAGGCACCGATTAGTGGGGAACTGTTGCCTATAACCACTAGGGAAAACGAACTTGCATATAAGCTGTGCACTCAAAAAGGCAGTTTGCACCTTGCCTTTAATCTTATTAGCAGTGGCTGCGTATCTTGTTGATGTATGTCGGATGCTGAAGTTGCGGTTCGCGTGTTTCGAAAACTGGAAAATGAAGACTTCAGAGTATTGCAAGCCATAGAGTCGGCTATGAGTAAACGCGAATTTGTTCCAAAAGAGCAAATAACGAAATATGCTAAGCTGCCGTTAGATAGGGTAAACTTTACTCTTGGTCGGCTTAACAAGTTGGGCTTAATTTTTCAGATTCGGAGTCCTTATGTGGGGCACACGCTGAATTATGCGGGCTACGACTGTTTAGCCATTAATGCTTTTGTTAAAGCAGGGGTGATTGAAGCCTTCGGGCAAATTCTTGGAGTGGGAAAAGAGGCAGACGTGTATGACGCGTTAAATCCAGCGGGTGTGCGCTTGGCGGTGAAGTTCCACAGGCTTGGGCGGATAAGCTTTCGGCAGACCAGACGCAAACGAGCTTATGCGGCAGAACACGCGGGTTGGCTTTTCCAGTCGCGGCTGGCAGCAGAAAAAGAATTCCAAGCCTTAACACTTGTTTATCAGCATGGTGTTGCGGTGCCAGAACCCCTGAGCCAAAGCCGCCATGCTATAGCCATGGGGATTATTGATGGTGCTGAATTGGGGAAGTGGAGAGAAATCCCGAAGCCAAAAGAAGTTTTGAAGGAAGTTTTGCGCAACGTGAAGAAGGCTTATTTAAAAGCGGGCGTGATCCACGCTGACCTCAGCGAATACAATATTATTTTGAAACCTGACATGCACATTCTCATAATTGATTGGCCTCAATACGTGATGACAAATCACCCGAATGCCGAGCAGCTGCTTATGCGTGATGTCAGGAATGTTCTCAGTTTTTTCAGTCGCAGGTTTGGGTTAAAAGTCAAGATTCGGGAAGCTTACGGTTATGTTACTGGAGAAAGCAGGATGCCTGCTTTTAGTGTTTAGTGGCGTCTAACACTATGTAGAGGATGTTGTTTCCGCGTAGTAGAACGTTGCCGTAGTTTGTGAGCAGCTGTTCTTCTTTGCATTCGGTTGCTCCTTCAAGGAGTATGTTCATGTGTCCATCACATTTTATCATTGTTCCCTTGTATTCGCAGCCGTTTTTGAGGACTACTTCTATGCTTCCGTTTAATTGTTTGATGAGGACGTTTAATGGTTTTTTACTTGGTTCCATCATAGCACCGTGTTCCATTACAGTTGTTACATGCATATGCAAAATGCATCACATATAAAAGTTTTATGAAAGTGTGTTTTTTTGGGATGCGGAAACCTTGTGGTATGATGCTGCTAAATGGCAGCAAAGAGGCACTGAAGACTGCATTCCACTTTCTTTTCTAACCATCGCACCCTTTATTACACGAGCACTGGTTGGTTGGATAAAGTTAAATGTTTGTGGCGATGTATGACTACGTTGAGAGTCGATGTGAAGATGTACAAGTTGGCTATGTCTAAGGTGAGAGTCAGTAAAATCATGACTAAAGACCTAATCACAGCAACCCTCAACATCACAGTAGAAGAGGCTGTGAAAAGAATGGTTGACAATAACGTTGAATGCCTTCCAGTGATCGATTCAGAAGGAATATTGCACGGTTTAGTTACCTTCAGAGATATCGTAACGAAGGTTGTTTATCCCTCTGCGTTCGGATGGGAGTTGAAGGTTGAAGAGATCATGGCTAAAAACATAACAACCTGCAGTCCCGACTCAACAGTGCTCGACATATTTAAAACCATGAAGAATAAGCATCTAAGACGGATTCCAGTGGTAAACGCTAAAAACGTGCTTGTTGGATTAGTCACAAACTTTGACTTAGCATTGTTCGGATGGGAACTCGAGTAAGCTTCAGCTGTTGTTCTTTTTCTGGTTCGTCATTCAGGAATAATGCTGCTCTGATAGCGCCCTAATCCGGTGCTATAGTGAAAAAACTTAGTGAGCCTTTTTGTCTATTTTTCTTTGTTCCTTGAACCCGTCAATTGCGTGAAGCAACGCCAAGACTGGTTGGTTGGATAAAAGTTTTATGAAAGGGAATAGCTTTGAACATGGCATCTTGTTATGCGCGGTAGCGTCTCTGGCGCGTGAAAAAGTCTATACCCCCTCTATTTATAGAGTCAACTAGACCGTAGAACCAGCGATTCACAAGAACAACGATTCTGTTTCTTTTTCTGCGTTGTCCGCTTTTATGAATATGGGCGCGTTCTTCTCTTCGAAACCTCAAAGCTTAAATAATTTTTCAACCTATTGTTATATGAGGGAAAGAGCCCAAGTCGCAATATTTCGAAGCCTCAAAAATCGCAGATAGTTACAGCACTATTCCAGTACTATCACGAGGCTGTTCGATTGGATTTCAAGCTTACGAGGATAGCAATGAGCGCTTTGCTGTCAAAAACGTTCTACAGAAATAAACCGAAAAAGACTTTTTCCCTCTCCCTTTTTTCGAAGGGAGTTGCGGCCATTTTTTGTTCATCAGGATTTACTCTGCGTGCACTTCACATCTGGTGATGGTTGCAAAAAAAGGGAAAATTTTGTTTTCTGCTATTTTTTGACCATTGCCAAGAAATCGTCTATTGGTGTGGCGGGCATGCTCATAATGTGCACGGTTCCGCGGGAACCCAACTCTATGGAGACCCGCGTGATCGCATCGTTGTCGGGAGCTTCAACAATGTTTACAAAATCATATTTTCCCAGAACGGCGTACTGCTGGAGGACTTTAGCGCCGAAAGCCTCTATTTCCTTGTTGACCTCCTTGATTCTTTCGGGTCTTTGCTTAATGGTTTTTCTGCCTTCAGAAGTAAGTGTTGACAAAAGAATGTAGATAGGCATAAAATCATCCCTAAGAACTAGCTTTAAAGCGCCAATTTAAGGATTTCGAACAGCGCCAAGCTAGCGGAATCTTCCACTTGATTTGGCGCGCAAATTCTTTCACCTGCACCCTTTTTATGCTGCATGTCTTCTAAGAAACAAATTGGTGAGCTGTGTGAAGTACAGTGAATTTAGAGAAAAAGTAAGTATGAAATTCAGCGTGGACAATGACAGATTTGTCATAGCTAGGCTGAGGGAAGTCCCAAAATTTTCAGACAAAATTTTCTCAATAATTAGAGACAAGAAGGAGATTACTGTCATAGCCAAAGAAGGCTTTCAGTTGTCGGCCATTTCGGAGGAGAGGTTTTTCAAACTGATATCTTTTGATGTTACGCTTCCTTTCGACTTAACTGATTTTCTTTCGCATATCGCTACACTCTTAGCGAACAAAAACATACCTACTCTTGCCATTTCTGCCTTTTCGACTGACCATATATTTGTTAAAGAAGAATACTTAGACGTCGCAATGGAAGTTTTGAAAAAAGATGGAATAGCAATATCCTGACGGGTTCACGAATGCCCCAATCTCATTAGCACTTGTAAAAAAAATGAGAAGAGCTGGAGACATCACCAACTTTCTTATGCTTAGGCTTATCGGGAGCTCCAGATCAGTCCCTTTTCGAGAAAGAAGAATTTGCCAACTTCGCAGCAGAAGCTTTAGCGTGCGCGGAGCTTGATGACATAGTCAAAAGCGACGGCTTCTGGGAGCAGAGAATAACTTAACCCAGTCCAAGAAAATCTTCCTCTAGTGTTCTCCCATCCTCTGAACAACTGAGCTGCTTTCACTTTTCTCAGAGAAAACGTAAGTGACCCAGCGAAATCTGAAAGAGAAGCCTCTTTAGCCTTCACAATTGCCCATGCACCTATGTCCTGATCAGACAGTGTCAAGCCGTCAGAGTCGACGTATTTTCTGAAAAAGGAGGATCCCTGCTCGTTCAGAAACAGGATTTGTTTGCATCCTGCACGGTTAAGCCCCGTAAGATCAACACTGACTCTAACCATGTCTGGAAGACACGTATAAGTTAAGGTGATCGTTCCGCGTGGCGTCGCTTTCACGAAATCAGTTTCCACTTTCAGAATTCTCCGAAGTTCCATGATCGCGTTGAACAGAAACGTTAGTTTCTTCCAGTTAAGGTAAGTCTTTTCGAAAAATCTGTGAAAAAAAGAGTAAACCGATTCGTTAATGTACGCGGCTTTTCCCACGCGTTTTCGGGATATGGTGTCCATGAGAAAAGACTTGACCAGCACATTTCTTTCGTTCAACGTTTCGGTTGAATCCGCGGAACTTGAGAAATACGTTTCATCTTCATACTTTACGACTGGAACTCCGAATCCGATGCCTTCATCAATCAGCTCTTTGCCATCAAGTAACAAAACCAGTCCCTTATGCAACTGGGAAATCTCTAGACAGTGTGGTCTTGTGTCGCGGTACAACCTGAATGAGACGCGACTTCCAACGCTCACAGCCATGAATGAAGGGGAATCCAGAAGAGGTCTATCCTCCACATATTTCGTAGGTATGGATATGTTCTATGTAACCATAGTAATTTATGTTTAGTACTTACTACACCTATACGCGCAATAACCTGTAAGCAGCCTCGCGGGATTCAAAATGACATTCGATGCAATAAGAAAACTCGGAAAAAATATAGGCCCGCTTCTCGAAACGAACTTTAGATTCCTTATTCCTCTAATAATCATAATTTTTGTTAAAATTATTGCAGCCGTTTATCTCTTCAAAACACTGAACATGGCATCCGCAGATACATACTGGATGGCGGGTCCAAAGGATCATTACGGGCAGAACGACATTTTCAAATCAGTTGCCACCCAAGGGATAAAATGGCCCTTCTTATTCTTAGGATGGGACAGCGCCTGGTACCTTAGCATAACCGCGAAAGGCTACATCTTTTCCGACCAGAGTTTTGCATTTTTCCCAGGCCTTCCAATTTTCAGCTGGCTACTCAACCTGATCATGCAAAACCCAGCCTACGCTATGGTTATCTTCTCTTTCGTTATAGGAGTATTATGGATTCCAGTCTTTCAACTGGTGGCTGAACAATACGCGAACAAATCCACCGCACTCGCAGTCACGTTGCTTTTTGCATCTTTTCCATACGTTTTTCTTTTCACCACAGTAGCCTATTCTGAAGGGCTTTTCCTCTTTTTCACGCTGTGCGCATGGTATTTTTTTAAGAAGGGAAAACTCCTGCCAAGTTCGCTTTCAACCTCAGTCGCGACGCTTTCACGGGTACCGGGACTGCTCATACTACTGCCGATGCTGATCGAACATATTCGAAAACGCCCTCACCCCATAAACTCCGTGGCTATACGCAACATTTCTTATTTCTCAATCCCCTTCCTCTCTTTCTTCGCTTGGCTACTGTACTGCAAAATCCTAAGCAACGACTGGTTAGCATTTATGACCAGGTCCGCTTGGACATCCATGACATCATTTCGAAGTTTAATTTTCGAAATACTACCAACGAGCGGAGTCCAGGGATTTCTTGATGAGATATTTAAGCAGTGGCCGTTCTCCTTTGCTTGGGTTCCGTTTGTGTTAGTTACGCCCCTTCTGATTTACGTTGTGATCAAAATGGAAAAATCCCTAGCCGTGTATTCTACCGTTTACGTCTTGTACATCTTGTTTTTAGCTGGGGCTTTGGATTCTATTCCGAGGCTTTTCTCGTTTTGTTTTCCTATGTGGCTGGCTACAGGATTAATGTTTTTCAAAGGTAAGAAATCAAAGTTTGCTATTCCAGCAATTTTTGCATTGTTCTGTGCTGTCGGTGTGTTTTTGTGGCTGAATTTCTTGGATGGAATCTTTATAGCATAGGCTTATTGCGGATTGAGAAAAAGGAGAGTTATATAATTTGAGATTAAACCAATATAACGATGAGCTAGCGTGCGTATCAGTAACCGCGCAGTTTTTGAACCGCAGCGCCGATGAGTTTCAGTTCTATCGGAAATCCGAAGAACTTGTGTCGCCATCGGAACTTGGCGATACTGTTCATTAACCGATAGCCCGCCTTGTAAGGCAGTCCAAATTCTTTTATTCTCGCTTCAGGGTAGAAAGCGTACTTAGTAACAGCGGATACGGATTCCAAGGGAAGTTCTTCAAGAAACCATAAACACTAAATATGTCGAAATCAAATGAAGCGGTATGATTAAGAAACTGGCTACAATAACGTTCCTTCTGATTCTTTTATGTTCCGCAATGGTTGGAAGGACATTGGCTCAAACTACCGTGCCAGGTGTTTCCACGGGCAACTTTTTTAATTATGATTTTACGGCTTTTTGGAGTTCCAGTGCCGCAAATGCTGTGGTGCCACCTGATTTGGCGGACTTGAACAAAACATGGATCGGGATTACTATAACTGACGTTTCTGATTCCGTGGTGTCGATGACCATCACTTGGCATTATGAAAACGGGACCGAAAACACTTCAGAAGCTTGGGTGAACATAGATACTGGAGAAGATTCTGTAGGATATGGGTTTGTTGTTGCCCCTAATCTCGGTGCAAACAGTGTCGTATACCCCTCAGGAGACAACACGTTTTCGATAAATGAGACCGCGATGAGAACTTATTCAGGTGGCGAAAGAGAAACAAACCAGTATAGCGCTAACTTGACAGATGTGGGTGAATTCTCTTACTCCTATGATGATCTCTATCTTGATAAGAAAACAGGAGTAATGGTTGAATGGTACACTGAACGGGTTTCCGTCCTTACCCCAAACGAAAAAACTGCGCTCCATTGGAAAATCAAGGAAACAAATGTATGGGTAGTTCCAGAGTTAGCCTTTTTTACAGTCCCCTTTTTACTTTTAGTGGTCAGTTTGAGCTTGTACGTGCTAAAAAAGAAGAAAGTAGGTCGTTTTTGTCAAACTAATTATGAAATGAGTGTGATTAAAAAGATGAGTGCGCCGAAGGCGCATTAAAGGGTATCCCCTACTTTTTGAGATTATGTTTGAACGATTTTATTTCTAACGCTTTGAACTCTCCACAATATGCACAGTAAATCTCGCTTGCAGTTCTATCCTTTTTATAGACGGATTCAGCGAGACAACCGCATTTAGGGCATGGTTCGCTTGATAGTCTCGGTTCTGCTTCCATTACGACCCTCAAAAAAGAAGAGGGAAAAACGAGGTTTAAACTTTGCGGATTTGCCCACTACTATGTTGTTGAGCTTATGACTACGAGCTTATGGTAGTGAGATAGCCTTCAAACGCCTCTATCTTTTTTTGCATGTTTTTTATGTATTGTTGAATGTCGTAGGGTTCTAATGATGTTGGAAGGAATCGCTTGAAGTCTCCGAAAACGCTATTTGTTTTTGAAATAGCTTCATTAAGAGTTTGCCTTTCCTTTTCTCTGAGAGCTTCTAATTTCTTCACTTCAAGTCCATAGTCATCGAGCTTATTCTGCATGTCGATTACTTTAAGACGGAGACCATCATTTTCCTTTAAAAGCTCACTCTCGGACGATTTTGTTACTTGTATCCTAAGCTGTTCATTGTCAGTCTCAAGAATAGCGATTTTCTCATCTCTTTCTAAAAGGGCATTTCCCATATCAGAAACCATTGACTCTAATGTGTTTTTCTCGTTTAAAAGTTCTTCGTGAGGCTTTTTGATGTTTTCAAGCTCTTTTACTGTTTGCTCTAATTGTTTTTGGACTGTTGGTAGCCGTTCTGCTTTGGGTCTGAGGTTTTGGACTTGTTCAAGATAGTAGTTTCTGTTTGCTATTAAGTTTTTGATTTCATGGTCAAATTCCTCTTTTCGGGATAGTGTGATGAGAGTTGGCATAGTAGAACAAGCTTGAACTTCAATCAGAGAACGCTTTTTAATAACGGGTAGCTTGTTTTCTATCTTTATAACACAATGCACTTTTCCCTCAAAAAACCCGCCATAGAGAGGGCATACTTCGCAGTTTTTAGGAATAGATTTGTCAACAACGGTTTTCCCATAGAAAAATTCAGTCAGCGCAAAGAGGTAGGCATCTTGAAAATCTTCAAACCCTTTTTCTTTTTGAAGACCCCGCAAGCGGGTGTCTATGTCAATAGGCAATCTTACGGATGTCAGAATTTTCTGAGGTTTTTCTTTTTCCGTCACCATTAAGCAACCATCATCCAGCTATCCATTACGGAGAAAAACTACCCCACCCAAGGTTTTGGCTTGTGGCGAGTCGATTGGAAAGGCTTTCATGGTTTCAAAAGTTGGTAATGGCGACGAGGATGGTTCTGGCGGCGGCGTTACCTTTGACGGTTCGGGAAGTGTAGGTGTTGGCTTTGCGAACGGTCTAAAGTTGAATATTGGTTCGGGTTTCTCTTTTTCCATGTGCTTACTGACCCGCGACGGTTTTCGCAACGCCTATTACGGCGCCTATAGCAGCTTGCGCGCCTGCTACAAGACCCTTTGCAAGCTCCAACTGACCTTTTACGACAGCTTCATGAATCTGCTTTCTGAGTGGTGCGGGTAATGCTTTCCATGTTTGTTCGCTGATTTCAACAACCGCTAAGACCGTTTCTAAAGCTGGATTCATAGAAGAAGAGGGTTTTTGTTGGGTTTCCTCGAAGATTGTGGATTTGGAAAATTTATCGTTGATGTGTTGTTTGAGTTTGTTCATGGATTCTGTGCCAAGTTTTGATGCTAGGTATTTTTCTTGGAGTGGTGTAAGCTTTGCTCGGATGCTCTGAGAGAGCATGGGAAGATTGTAGCCAAGGAGTCTTCCGTCTTGGAATTTTGATACTTTTTGCAGCATCATGTTTATGGTGTTAATCTCATCGAGGTCAGTAATCAAGCCTAAAGCTTCAAAAACGCGCTGTTGGTCTGCTGCATCCTTGAGTTTTGAGTACAAGTACACTTTTTGAGAGGGGGATAGTTTCTTGGCTTCTTCATATGGTAGGCTTTGT